>Ga0208894_1000384_pt1 | contig 33729 bp, 38 predicted proteins | sample ETNtaG_12_FD_185752 | JGI IMG/M metagenome (GOLD analysis project Ga0208894, IMG submission 185752) | Marine microbial and viral communities from oxygen minimum zone, Eastern Pacific Ocean - ETNP201306SV49 (SPAdes) (version 2) | ecosystem: Environmental > Aquatic > Marine > Oceanic ...
CTCAGGATAAGCACAAATAATTTTCAGCAACCCTTCTCTTTCCATCTCTTCAAAATCAATCCCCCAACTGGTGGCATTACGAAGCAATTGAGCTCGCGACTCCTCATAAGCAAAAAGAATCGCGCGTTCATTATTTCGGAAAGCATCCTCAATGAACTTCGATACCAAAAGGGTCTTACCAGTTCCTGTAGCACCAGTAACAAGAATAATCGAATCTTTGAAGAAACCTCCTCCACACATTTCATCTAGATGTGGCACTCCTGAACTTATTCGCACATTGGAGGAGCGCTGTGTAAGTTGCATTGCACCCAATGGGAATACACTAATTCCGTGAGTACCCATGGTGAATGGAAACTCACCTTTCATGTGAGTTGTGCCACGCAGCTTGAGGATCTCAACCGTACGCCGACGTTTCTCTGCCTCAAGAACATTGCGTAGGATGACAACATTATCGGAGACAAATTCCTCAACGCCATAGCGAGCAATTGGGCCATATTCATCGATACGCTCTGTGGTCATAACAGTGGTGACGCCAATCTCCTTAAGACGAGCAATTAAACGAAAAATCTCTCTACGCACCACAGAAACAGCATCATATTGCTGAAAAACTGCTGTAATTGAATCAATTGAAACTCTTTTCGCCTTATACTTAACTATGGCGTAATTAATCCTTTCAATTAGCCCTGAAAGATCAAAGCTTCCTGCAACATCCTGCCCATCAGGATCAGGTGAAGCATCAAGTATAAACAATTTATCTTGATCCACCATCTCCTGAAGGTTCCAGCCAAAACTGGCGGAATTGCGAAGAATATCCATTGGAGACTCTTCAAAAGTTACGAATATTCCCGGCTCATCAAACTGTGTAATGCCGTTATGCAAAAAGTGAAGCGAGAAGACAGTCTTGCCGGTGCCAGAGGTGCCGCTGAACAGCGTACTTCGCCCCGTTGGCAAGCCACCATGGCAGATATCATCAAAGCCTTCAATCCCTGTAGGAAGCTTCTGCACTTGCATCTGAGAGGGACCACCTGTACTGGAGAACTGCATAGCTAGGACGTTCTACTCATACGCTAGAGAGAACAACCCAAATAACAAAGAGCTGCACCGCGAGCCTTAAGAATCTGATGATTCAATGTCATCTTCTGCCAACGCATCCAAGAACGATGCATCTAGGGTGCCCCCCTCAAGGTTGCCCTCGGAGATCTCGTCATAGAGGAGGTCAAGACCAATTAAGACCCTTTCACGATCAGAGAGATCACCAATGATCCGCCGAACCGGTGGCGGCAGGATCTTGGCCAGAGTTGGAGTGGCCAGAATCTTGTCTTCCTCTGCAAGCTGAGGATTCTTGAGTACGTCAATCACTTTCAGCGCATAAACGCCACGGAACTCGTTCTCAAGGATGTTGCGTAGGGTATTCAAAGCTCGCATCGAGTTAGTGGTATTCCCTGCCACGTACAACTTGAGGATGTATGTCTTGCGTGGGCTCATGATGAAGCCTCCGAGGCATCTTTTAATTCAGAATTGATTGATGCTGAAGAGAAGGGAGCACCTACTGGAACCGAATCTCGATAAATCTCACAGGTTTGAACCATCACATCAATGTAGTGCGAGGCGATAGTCCTGCAGAGAATCGTTCATTTGCACTTCTAACAGGGCTACTGCCAAGAAAGCGTCGATGAAATTCACCTGACATCTCCCCAGCTTTAATGATCGACAGATCAAAAAAGAAATACTTGAAACCGACTGGGCCATTCGCCGTTTCAAGGTTCTATTCAAATTAAAATCTTGACGAAAGGTGCTCAGAAGCATGATGATTGTTGGTTGTACTTCGATTGCGGCTCAGGCCAAATCGGTAAGAACGGTGGAGCGCCTAACGGCCCGGCCATGCAAATTCCGAGCCTGAACGCGTCTTAACCACCCATGGCCGATAAACCCGCTGCAAAGCCAAAAGCCGTTGCCAAGCCAGAGGCCGCTGAAAAGGCGAAGCCCGCTTTATCTACAGCCAAAGACCAGAGCGATTCATACGCCATCGTTGAGGCATCTGGCCAGCAGTTTTGGTTGCAAGCAAACCGCTACTACGACATCGACCGTCTTCATGCCGACGTTGATGACACCGTCACCCTTGAAAACGTTCTACTGGTGAAGGAAGGCAAGAAGGACGCCACTGTTGGCCAGCCCTTCGTTAAAGGCGCGAGCGTGGAGCTCAAGGTGATGGCCCACCGTCGTGGACCCAAACTGATCATCTACAAAATGCGCCCAAAGAAAAAGACGCGGCGCAAAAATGGACACCGCCAGGAACTCACACGAGTGATGGTTCAATCCATTTCAGTAGACGGCAAAGCCATCAGCTAACACCCCCTTAAATACACTGACCTCAAGAACGATTACCTCCCATGGCTCATAAGAAAGGCACAGGCTCCACACGTAACGGACGCGATTCAAATTCCAAGCGACTTGGTGTTAAGGCCTATGGCGGCGAAACCGTCACTGCGGGGTCCATCTTGATCCGCCAACGAGGAACCTCGGTTTTGCCAGGAATAAACGTTGGCAAAGGCAAGGACGACACCCTCTTTGCTTTAACAGATGGGATTGTGAAGTTCGAAAGTATTCGCCGCGGCCTGCGCAATCGCAAACGCATCAACGTGGCAGCCTCCAGCTGAATATCGCTTGGCCGTTTCTTGGCTTTAATTACCAACAGCAGTCCATGAGCCTCATTTCGCTGCTGTTGCAACCGATGGGCTGCTGGATGCAACAGTCAAAAGCTGATCGACACTAAACAAGTGGAGGGGCCCTTCGGCTTTGTGGTGATCGATAAGCCTGCTGGCATCACCTCACATGCCTGTGTGAGCCGAATGCGTCATGTTTTTGGACTGCGCCGAGTAGGCCATGGCGGCACCCTTGACCCAGCAGTGACCGGCGTGCTGCCAATCGCTCTTGGCAGCGCCACCAGGCTGCTGCCCTATCTACCAGGAGCTAAGACCTATAGGGGCATCATCCAACTGGGACTGAGAACCAGCACAGATGATCTAGATGGAGAAGTGATCAAGCGACAGGCCTGGCCAGAGCTCGAACAAGATTGTTTAGATCAATGCTTGGATCAATTCCGCGGCACAATTGAACAACGGCCCCCACAAGTCTCTGCCGTACACGTGCAGGGGGAACGAGCCCATACAAGAGCCCGCAGAGGGGAAGTTATGGCGATGCCGCTGCGAACGATCAGCATCCATCAGTTGCAACTGCTGAGCTGGAATCAAAACGCCGGCCAACTTGAGATCATCGTGCATTGCTCAGCCGGCACCTACATTCGGGCGCTGGCAAGAGATTTAGGTGATGCCCTCGGCTGCAGCGGCTGCCTGGCAGAGCTGCGCAGAACCCAGGCGCTGGGATTCAAGGAAAACCTGGCCGTGCAGCTGCCTGATCGTAATGAGGATGCATTGACAACGCCTCCAGCTCTATTGCCTCCCCTACTAGCACTCGGCCACTTACCAAGACTGCAACTAAAAGAGGAAGAAGAGGAAAGCTGGCGCTGTGGTCGCGCAATTGCGGCCAACCAAGAGAGATACCAAGCGGCACCCGATCCGCAACCACTTGATCTACAACAAGCTGATCAAGTCAATACAGAGCCGATGATCGTGGTGCTCGACAGTGCAGGAAAAGTGGCAGGAATGGCCTACTGGGAAGAGAAGGCAACGCTAAAACCCAAAGTAGTCTTTGACGCACAGGGATAAGTGCTCTGCTGACTCAAGAGGCTGCCACCATTAACCTGCAGCACCAAACAAAGAGATGATCCGCCACAACCATGGCCGGCCATAGCAAATGGGCCCAGATCAAACGCAGCAAAGCGGTGGTGGATGCCAAGCGAGGTGCTGTATTTACCCGCCTGGCAAGGGAAATCTCTGTAGCAGCGAGATCAAGCGGAGACCCAAATGGTAATTTTCAACTCCGCACCGCGATCAATAAGGCCAAAGCAGCAAGAATGCCTGCGGCCAATATTGAGCGCGCGATTGCAAAAGGCTCCGGCCACGGGCAACACGGCGCATGCCAATTGGAAGCGATTCGCTACGAGGGTTACGCACCTGGAGGAGTCGCGATTCTCGTGGAAACTCTCACAGACAATCGCAATCGCACAGCCGCAGAGCTGCGCCTGACCTTCAATAAACACGGCGGCAAGCTCGGCGAAAGCGGCTGCGTGGCGTACTTATTTCAGCAACGCAGCGAAGTGTATTTGAGTGCGCAGACTGCGCAAGGCGGGGGCAAGTTTTCAGAAGATGCACTACTAGAAAGCCTGATCGAACTTGAAGCTGATGGCTATCAATTGATCGACGATGGTGCTTTGGTGTATGGACCTTTTGAAGCGCTAGAAGCCCTACAAGCTGGGCTTAGGGATCAAGGTTGGACTGTTGAGGGCTGGGTACACTGCTGGAGACCACTCACAACTATCAGCCAAACAGACGAGGCAACCAGCGAACAATGTCTCCAATTGCTGGATGCACTTGATCACCTAGACGATGTGAATAACATCAGTTCAAATCTTGAGTAAGCGATGAAATAATTACAGCCTTAACAACAGAGTCCTACGCCACATTTTCAATGCATTTAATACCGCCGGAGCATATACTTCAATAAGAACATTTCGAATTAATTACACCTAGGCTCTTGTCATAGTCTCTTAAAAGCACTTCAATATCCATAGCCAAACATCAAAGATCGAGCGTGATAGACCAGCCAGAAACAATACCTATACAGGCGAAACCAAGCAAAGAGAATGCAAAGCAAAAGCCAGCAACCAAAATTCATACAGCCCGTCAAAATAGCCAAGCATGACTTCCATCCCTCCTCAGTCGCATGACAATTATAATTTACTTTATAACTACCATCCAAAACAAATTACAACAGCAAAACTGACCAAGCAAACCGCGAGCATCAATCAGACGAATTAGCCAACTCTGACTTAACAATAGACCTCGAATAGGTAATTGCAAAGTATTTTTGAACCTAATATATAATCGACTTTTCACCCTTAATCACTACGTCTTTCCTTCGGACCCAATTACAAGTTGAATTTCCATCAGGCATCTAATAACTGCAACTTTTAACTATCGTTTTTAACTCAACCAGCAACTTAAACTTAAGGCCAAGTATTTGTTGCAATCTGCTGCAAACATTATCTATCTATCAAGAGCTGCTTGATCTACCCAAAGTGAAACCCGAGGATGATTGCGCAACCAACTGGCCGGCAACTGATCACTACATGGCGACTCAAGCAATTGCTTGAGGATCTCTGCCTTGGCTTTACCAGTCACAATCAGATAAATCTCATCAGCCGCAAGAATTTCTCGCAGGCCAAGCGTGAGTGCCTGAGATGGCACCTGGCTGGGATCACCATCAAAAGCAGCTGCATTCTGTTGCTGGGTGGACTCCGACAACGACACCACCCGACAAGAGGCATCAGGGCCGCAGGGAGGCTCATTGAAGCCCACATGGCCATTACTCCCTAGGCCCAACAGCTGCACACCAACACCACCAAAGCTCTGCAACTGATCCGCATAGCGGCAAGCCTGCTGCTCTGGATCAGCCGCCCTTCCATCGGGAAGATGCACCTGCTCCGCAGTTAACTGCAAAGGCTCTCCAAGATGACGCGCCATATAGGCCGCAAAGCTGCGCCTATCAGTTGCCCCCAAGCCCACGTACTCATCGAGATTGAAGCTGCACCACCCCTGACGCAAATCCTCCCGCTCATCAGCTGGCCAACGCTGCAAACGGGCCACCAGTTCGACATAGATGGGCACCATCGTGCGCCCAGTGGCCAAACCAAGCGGCTTAGGGGCCTTTTCCCCCAACCGCTGCTGTAGGCGCTCCTCAAGGGCATCAACAACTGCATCCACAAGGCTTGGCAGGTCATGCCGCACCGTGATCGTGCTCGCGAACCCTTGCTCAGAGGCGACAGAAGGCCGCAAAGATTTCAATCAGCTCGCTCCCATCGTCTCAACCCCTTCAGGCTGACCAGAGCGCAGCAGAAGGGCCAAAGAGGGGTTTTGTAGCTGCCGATAGGGAACAATCTCAGCGCCTCGGTAGTAGTGATTGAGGATTTGGCGGAAATCTGCACCCCTTTGCGCCAGGCCATGGGCACCCCACTGACTCATGCCAACGCCATGACCAAAACCCTTGCCAGTAGCAAGCAACATCAACGGCTTACGAGGCGGACGTTGCGTTGAGCGAACAGATAGAGGCGGCAACGGCGGCGGCGGACTCAGACCAAGGGAACCGACGTTTGCACTGATGCTGGTAGCAAGCACGGTCTCACCTGTTGCTCCATCACGCCAAGACCCCATCAACTGCGTTCGATGGCCAGAAGTTGAGCGTGATCCAAGGCTGTGGTCAAACCGTGAATGCAGAGCACCTGAAACAGGTTGCACAGACTTCGAAGCAAGCATTTCAAAACGCACCCAGGTGCTTTTCAAGCCCAAACGACGGCGGAGATCCTTGCCACTGAGTACCAGATCACCACGAGGCCCTCGCACACGAGCCTTAAGAATTCTGCCCGTGTCAGTGGTGCGCAGCACCTCAATGCTGCTCAATCCACCAGTTTCACGAAACGCTACTAGCAGCTGATGAGGTTCAAACCACACATCCCACTGATGTGCAGGGCTGTGTTGATCGTGATCCGGCACGCTGATCAGATAAGGCAGCTGTTTTGTCCATACCGCCCCGCTGGCTTCTGTTGCACCCCCAGAGCTGCTGTGAAAGACAGCATCGATCAACTTGCCGCCATAGGCCAATACCAACGAATGGGTGCTTTCGACCGCCTTCAGGGTGTTAGCGGTTTCAGATTCCACTCCGCGATACACCTGACTGGAAACGGTGGCCTTTACGTCAAAACCACCTGCTTTGCCATGCTGAGCTAGGGCATAGGTGCGAGCGGCCACCGCCTGTGCCTGAAGTGCAGCCAGCGGCCAAGATTCCGGCATCTCACTGCCAACCACACTGACTAGGTAGTCCTCAACGCGGAGGTGGTTGACCACCTGCAAACCCGCACCAACAGATCGAACCCTCAACTCACCGCGATAACGACGCCTGCCCAGCCATATCCCACGTTTGTCCTCACTGCGAACCCTTATCTCACTCCCTAATGCAAGGGAAGCCCGTACTCGCGAACGCCCCTCAAGAGTCAACTGCAGCTGCCCATGCTGCTTGCGAACCGATAGAGCCTTAAGCCTCTGCTCACCAGAACCCAAGCCTGTAACAAACAAAGGCTGCTCAGCATCAGCCCGCAGCCGTAGCTCCAATGCTTCCATCACCAGCACCCGCATCACCGGCTCCTGGGCAGCAATCACCTGGGCAGCGGGGCTGGCGATCAACCCGCCAACCAACCCCAAAGCCCATATCGGCGATGCCAGACCCAATCAACCTGTTCAACGAGGCAGTTCAGTGTGCCCCGATGAAAGCGACTAGGCCAGAGGGGCTAACCCCAGCCATGGCAGCATGGTCTTTGGCAGTACAAGACCGTGCAGGTCACCTTTCTCGGCACCAGCTCGGGCGTACCAACACGAGCCCGCAACGTTTCTGCAGTGGCCCTGCGGCTGCCGCAACGTGCCGAGTTGTGGCTATTTGATTGCGGAGAAGGCACCCAGCACCAATTCATACGCAGTGACCTACGTCTTTCCCAACTAAGGCGGGTGTTCATCACCCATATGCATGGCGACCATGTTTTTGGTCTGCCCGGTCTTTTGGCCAGCCTCGGTCTAGCTGGCAATAGCAAGGGAGTTGATCTCTACGGCCCTGATCCCCTTGAAAACTACCTGCAAGGCGTGTTGCGCAATAGCTCCACGAGGATCGGATACCCCCTCAAAGTGCATCGCGTGCAAGAAGCCGCGAATCAGCACATGGTTTTGTTTGAGGACAAAGACATCCTGGTGCGCTGCACCACGCTCACCCATCGAGTGCCGGCTTACGCCTATCGAATAGAGCAAAAACCTAGACCAGGCCATTTCGATCTAGAGCGAGCCCAGGCCCTAAACATTCCACCAGGCCCTATCTATGCCGCGCTGAAACGCGGTGAAAATGTGCACCTTGATGATGGTCGCGTAATTGATGGCCGCGAATTCTGCGGACCGGATCGCCCCGGAGCAAGCATCGTTTACTGCACCGATACGGTGTTTTCCGAGGCTGCTGTTGCTCTAGCTAAAGGCGCGGACCTTCTGATTCATGAAGCAACCTTCGCCCATGCAGAAGCCGAAATGGCTTACCAGCGACAACACTCCACCAGCACCATGGCAGCCCAGACAGCCGCTGAAGCAGGAGTGGGTCAGCTAGTGCTGACTCACCTCAGTCCTCGCTATGCCCCAGGCAATCCGCTCACACCAAATGACCTGCTGAAAGAGGCTCAATCGATCTTCCCAAACACCATCCTTGCCAAGGATTTCCTCAGCCTTGAGGTTGCTCCAAGCTGCAACAGTTCTTGATTACAAGCGTTTTAGATCCCGCTCCGTGATACAAAATGTTGTCGCTTCTGTCAGTATCTGGCGTCTTACATGGCCTCTCTCTTTGTATCCCTGGGACGGTCCCTGGTCAAACTATTGATCGTTTTGCCCGTATTAATTGGCCTGAGCATCAGCTCTCCAGCCATGGCTGCCCAATGGGATGCCGAGACTCTCACCGTTCCCGCAAGCCCAGGCGGACAACAGGTGACCTTCAGCGAGGCAGACATCAAGGCAGGCAGCAAGCTGTTCAAAGGCAACTGCGGCACCTGCCATAACGCTGGCATCACTAAGACCAATCAAAACGTTGGTCTCGACCCTGAAACTCTTGCGCTGGCAACACCTGCCCGTGACAACGTTGATGCCTTAGTCGCCTTCATGAAGGATCCTTCGTCCTTTGACGGCGAATACAGCATTGCTGACACCCACCCCAGCACAAGCAGCAGTGACATCTTTGTTCAGATGCGCAATCTCAACGACGATGAACTCAGCCAAATAGCTGGTTATATCCTCACCGCTCCGAAGGTGATGGGTCCCAACCAGTGGGGCGGTGGAAAGATCTACTTCTAGATCCCGTAGATCCCGCTCAAGAATCTAAAAAAGGATCTCAGCCAATGCTGGGGTCCTTTTTTATGCAGAAATCGAGCCTGGCAGGAGATTTGTGGGGTGCTTCGAATGTGGCTTACGGCTATACCACCACTCCTGCAGACACGGTGTAAAACGCTGAGAGAAGAGTGTAAGTACGGTGGATGTGGGCTTGGAGCCTGGCTGTAGCAGCTCTACCGCATAGGAAGGGCAACGCCGGGCTGCTAAATCAGCAACAAAACGACTACCCACGCGCCGCCAACTTGGCTCCCTAGTCCGCCAGGCAAGCCGAGAACAAGGCCACGGCAGTTCCTGGCGATCAAACAAACGACAACAAGGGCCGATCACACGAAAGCTGTATTGCCCACCAGGGCTGGTATTTATGCTGCCGTGCTCAAGCAGAACATCGACATCAGCTCTGGCAAGGACCACAGAAATCCGATTTACAACAGAGCAATCACCGTCGCCAAGACAGCAAAAAGCCACCTGCTGAGGGTGGCTGATGAGATCTCGACCCGCAAGACCTGGTCAAAAGCTGACGAATGCCTTAAAGGCTAATAAAGCTCTTCTTCAGCATGGGTCTTGATGGTGCAGTCAGAGGTTGGATAGGCGACGCAGGTCAGCACAAAGCCAGCCTCCAGCTGATCATCGTCAAGGAAACTCTGATCAGATTGGTCCACTGAACCAGATGTGATCTTACCTGCACATGTGGAACAAGCACCGGCACGACAGGAGAAAGGCAGATCGATGCCCTGCTCTTCTGCAGCATCGAGGATGTAGCAATCATCAGCGACCTCAATGGTCTTGTTCAGGCCCTCTGACTGACTTGTCAGGGTGACTTTATAGGAAGCCATGGAATGGATGGAAACGCATAGAAATCCAGAAGTAGGAACCCCTGGATCGCTCCTTCTTACACCGGATAAGCACAATTGCAGAGTGTTCTTGCCGGCTACCGGGTCAAGGCCAATCAAACAACGGCCACTGATAACTTTAGCTTATGGATTTTTCTGCCAACGTCAGCTTCTGCAAACATCTAATAATCCCCAGCGACCCTGCGCAGTTAGATGGCTCACGCGCCATCCCAGCGCCTCCAAAACAGCCGTGAGCCTTGGCGCCTGATCCACAAGCAAACCACTTAGCAAAGCTCGGCCCTTAAAGCTCAACAACCGATCAAAGCTTGGTGCTAAGGCCTCAATCACAGGCGCCAGGATGTTACAAAGAAGTAGATCGGCAACTTCTCCCTGCAGCAGTGATTCCAGGACGTCCACTGAGCCGAGGGCGACCCGTAAATGCTCTGAATTGAGACCATTGAGCGCTGCATTCTCTCTCGAGGCTGATACCGCCAAGGAATCGGTGTCAGCAGCCACTACCTGCCTAGCTCCAAGGCCAATTGCTGCTAAGCCCAGCACCCCACTGCCACAGCCAAGATCCGCCACCATCAAACCCTGAGGGGGATGCCTCTCCAACGCCTCCAGGCAAAGGCGAGTAGTTGGGTGACTACCAGTGCCAAAAGCACTACCAGGATCGATGCGTAGAACCAAGCGATCGCTGTGCTCCTGCGGTACGTCCAACCAAGCAGGCAAGATCAATAAATGCTGCCCAACCGGGTCGGGTTGCCAATGTTTTTTCCAACTCAAGCTCCAGTCTTCATCTGCAACCTGGCACCAAATAGGGGAGGCCAATGTGAGTCCAAAGGTTTCTGCTAAAGGCCTCAGGCTGACCACCAGCTGTTCTCTATCCGAATCAGACCACTCAGAAGACGGCAACCATGCCAACAGAGTTCGTTCAGCAGGCCTCTCTGGTAGATGTTGCAGAGCAACTCGATATAAGCCCAGATCTGTGAGTTTCCAGAGCAGCGACTCTTCCAATTCATCGGTAATGGGCAGCTCAAGACGCCACCAAAGAAGAGGCGAAACAGAATTCATTGCACCAACATTGATCAGAGAGTGACCGGATGAGCCTCCTGAATACCATTGATTTGATGAATGGTGGCCAGCAAGCTGGGCGGGATTGGATCGTCGATGCTGAGCACCATCACCGCATCGCCGCGCACTATGCGTCTACCCACCTGCATCGAGGCGATGTTTACGTTGTGCTCGCCAAGCACTGAGCCCAGGTTGCCAATGATCCCTGGCATATCCCGGTGCCTGGTGAACAGCATATGTCGACTGGGCGGCACGTTTACCGGGAATTCATCGATGGTCGTGATGCGCAGATCACCGTCAGCGAATACTGCACCAGTCACACTGTGACCACCCTGATCACCACGAGTAGTTAGTTGCAAGGACCCACCGGCAAAATCCTTGCTTGTGTCGTCTTTCACCTCAAGTACACGAATGCCACGGCCTTTAGCTTCTAAGGAGGCATTCACATAATTAATTCGATCACCAAGAGCACTTGTCAACAAGCCCTTTAAAGCGGCAATCACCAGGGGCTGAGAAGGATGTTGAGCGAACTCCCCTTGAAGGCGAACTTCAAGCTCCTGCAATTGCCCACCAGAAAGCTGGCTGACTAACAGCCCCAGAGTCTCGGCTAACTGCAAATGAGGCTTTAGCCGCTCCATGATCTCAGCACTAAGGCCAGGGATGTTGACTGCACTACGAGCAGGTAAGCCGAGAAGTACATCGCGAATCTGCTCAGCGACATCAACAGCCACGTTCTCCTGTGCCTCCGCAGTAGAAGCACCCAGATGAGGCGTAAGAATCAATCTCTCCTTCACAGAGCGCAACGGCGAATCTGCGGCCAGGGGTTCTTTGGCGTAAACATCTAAAGCCGCTCCACCAATCACTCCTTTAGACACGGCCTCTGCCAGAGCCGATTCATCAACAATGCCACCGCGGGCACAATTCACCAGCCGTGCTGTGGACTTCATCTTGGCCAGCAATGCAGCATTTACCAAGTTCTCCGTATCAGGAGTGCGCGGCAGGTGCAATGTGACGTAATCGGCCTGCTCAAAAAGGCCATCCAAGTTGACTAGTCGTACCTGCATCTGTTGGGCGCGATCAGCAGAGATGAAAGGGTCGTAACCGATTACTTCCATGCCCATGGCATTAGCGACTCGAGCCACGTGGGAACCGATTTTGCCTAACCCAACTACGCCGAGAACTTTCTTATAAAGCTCATTACCTACATATTTCTTGCGATCCCAGCCCCCAGCAATAGTGCTGGCATGAGCCTGAGGGACATGGCGAGAAAGCGATAGCAATAAAGCCAGCGCATGTTCAGCCGCTGCAATGGTGTTGCCCTCCGGTGAATTCACCACCAGAACACCCCGTTCGGTGGCTGTCGGCACATCGACATTGTCGACACCAACGCCAGCGCGACCAATAATGCGCAAACGTTCAGCCGCCTTGATCACATCCGCCGTCACCTGAGTACCAGAACGGATCATCAAGGCGTCATAGTCACCAATAATTCCCTTAAGTTCCTCCTGCGACAATCCAGCACGCTGATCTACCTGTGCCACTTGAGTGAGGATGTCAATCCCCGACTGGTCAATAGGATCTGAAACCAGAACTTTCGTCATGAACAGGCAGGAAACTGCAGCACGGCACTGTAGAGATCTACATGCACCAAGCCCTATAGACCACAGAACAGGGTTCAGAATTCAAACTATTGAGGAGTGGCTGCATGGCTGTTTGCGTTCTTGTTCTCGCCGAAAGAGATCCGGCTGATCAATTGAATCAACAACTAAGGGCAGCAGAAACTCCCCTAGAACGTTGTCAGTTATTACAGCCCGCAAGCTCACCGACAACCAAAACCGAGCCAGCAGAGCTGAATATCAAGGGTGATGAAGACACCCTTCCATTAACAGACATCGACTCGGTCGAGATGCTTAGCCCAAAGCTGGCACGCAAAATCCGCCAGAAACGCATGACCTACTGGTTGTTGCCCTTTGGCTTCTTTACCGGTATCGCCATGACGTTAATGACGGATATGGACACCTTTGCCCGCTACGGCAGCTTGGGTGCATCACTGATCGGCGGCCTACTGGGCCTGATTTCAGGTTGGATGGGAAGTTATGCATCCGCCATGAGTGTAAAAATCGAGAATTACGATGACGTGCGCATCTTGCGCAATCGCCATGAGCAAGGTCGCTGGCTGCTGCTGCTGGAGACACCTATGGGTACCGATTTACCTTGGAAATTGCTACGAGAAGCAAATCCTCTCGAGATCACGAGGTTGAGCGAATTGTGATGTTGCCCAGGCAACAGCTGCTCAAAGATTGCAAGGATCCAAGTGGAATGGAGAGCCTACTGAGACAGGCAGACGAGGTGCTACGCACATGGCAGCCCAGCTGGAGTCCTTTTATTTCCGCCCCACTGCAGGAGGAAGCACTAAGGGTGTTGAGGCCCCTCACTGATCTGCAATGGCAGGCTGATGGTGGCCATCCCAACGCTGAACGCCAAAGGCTTCGCTGCAGCCGTTGTGAAGATGACACCCACACATCTTCATCAGCAGCCCCAATCCATGGGCTGCTGTTAGAAGGCAACTTCCTGTTTGATCCCGTCAGCCCAACTGACATTCTCAAGGCCCTAGAGGCCATCGGAGCTCAACAGCAAGACTTGGGGGACATCTGGGTCCGTGGCGACAGAGGCGCTCAAGCACTTTGCACCCCCGAGTTAGCCGCAAAGCTCAATGGCTGCTACTGCAAAGTGCGAGAGGTGGAAATCAACTGTGAAGCCGTAGCTGTAGATCTACTGCAACCACCAAGCCAACGGCTAAAGCGCCGACTTAGCAGCGTAGAAGCCTCCTGCCGGCTAGATGCAATCGCCTCAGCAGGCTTCGGCCTATCGCGAGCAAAGATCGTGAATCAAATCAAAGAGGGTCGTCTTCGCCTCAACTGGGAACCAATAAGGCAAACAAGCCGAGCCCTTTTGGTAGGTGATCGCCTGCAACTTCAGGATCGAGGCACGCTAGAGGTGCTCGCGCTGGAGATGACCAAGCGTCAACGCTGGCGGGTTGAAATGCTGCGTCGCTAAAGCTTCGTATCCGTAGGCTGCTAGCTTCGCTGCTTACAAAACAGCCGCTCAAACCTCATCTGAAAGAAGGGCCACGCGGGCGATTAGCTCAGAGGTAGAGCACTACCTTGACACGGTAGGAGTCACTGGTTCGATTCCAGTATCGCCCACTCCCCTTACAGAAACAGGAATCATTAATGGCACGCACTGTGGTCGTGGGGCTTGGACGCTCCGGCATCGGTGCGGCACGACTGCTACAAGCAGAAGGGCATCAAGTAACAGTTTTTGAGCGCGGTATCGAGTCCAACCTCCAGGCCTTGGCAGCGGACCTTCGTCTACAAGGCATTGATGTGGAGCTAGGGAAGCCCATGGAGATCGCTAGCTTCAACCCCTGGCTTGATCAACTTGATGCTGTGGTGATCAGCCCTGGCATCGCCTGGGATCACCCCACACTGACTGAACTACGCCAACGCGGCATCAACATCCTTGGGGAGGTGGCAGTTGCCTGGCGAAACCTAAACGATCTGCCATGGATCGCGATTACCGGCACAAATGGCAAAACAACCGTTACTCACCTGCTCAATCATGTGCTTGAAAGCAATGGCCTCAGGGCACCAATGGCAGGCAATGTTGGCCATGCCGCGGCCGAAATCGCACTGAGCTGGCGACAAGCAAAAGGGCAGCGGCCCGACTGGTTGGTAATGGAACTCAGCAGCTACCAAATAGAAGCTGCCCCTGAAATTGCCCCACACATAGGTATCTGGACAAACCTCACACCCGACCACCTCGAACGCCACGGCACCCTCGACGCTTACCGAAAGATCAAGCGTGGCCTACTGGAGCGCTCCAAAGTCCGCATCTTCAATGGCGATGATCCCGATCTGGGCAGCCAAAGATCCAGCTGGGACCATGGGCTGTGGGTGAGCAGCGAAGGACCTGGTAGTGCAAATCATCCCGCCGACCTTTGGATTGACGCCGAAGGGCTGGTTAGGGAACCACAAGGAGCACTCTTTGCTGCTTCGGCTCTGGCCATGCCTGGGCAGCACAATCTTCAAAATTTGCTGATGGTGACAGCCGCGGCCCGGCAAACGGGTTTACCAGCACAGGCCATCGAAGCCAGCCTGCGCTCGTTCCCAGGCGTGCCTCACCGGCTTGAGCTACTAGGGCAGGTGCAGGGAATAAGCGTTTTCAACGACAGCAAGGCCACGAACTATGACGCCGCCTGCGTGGGCCTAAAGGCCGTTCCTGCACCTGCCGTTGTGCTTGCTGGTGGGCAAACCAAACAAGGCGATGCATCCAGTTGGCTAAAGCAACTGAAGCAAAGCGCATCGAGCGTGGTGTTGTTTGGCAGCGGCGCTGCTGAACTACAAGTATTAATCGAAGCCTGTGGCTTCAAGGGAGACCTGATCTGCTGCGATGACCTAAATCAAGCCGTCAACCTGGCGATTCCTCTTGGCCTCAAGCAACAAGCGGCCAGCTTGTTGCTCTCTCCAGCCTGCGCAAGTTTTGATCAATACCAAGACTTCGAAGCCCGCGGCGAGCATTTACGCAGCCTAATCAAGCCATATTTAAGATCCTAATCGCTACCAAATGGGCGTACCTTGGACGTAGTGCAACCCAAGATACTCTTCCCTTACTTTGACAACTAAATCTATTTTGGCGCAACAAAAAAGCTAAACAATTGATTCAACCACTTGAAGAACTAACCGTTCAGACAGAATTTACAGACAGCCAAATATCCCAATAAGCCCATCTTATCCACAGTAAATTCGCGCATTTATTTTTACAAAACACCTTATGTCAATTTCCTAATTGAGCCAAAATCAGGGCAACGCTCTAAAAGGGTATTGTTTAATCATTTCCCAAGGCTACATGAAAACAAGCAGCTAACGAAGGCCTCAACAAGCCAAGTCAATAAAAAATATTCGCAAGATCAGTTCTGCTTGGCTTAATGGCGGGAGCGCATGTTTAGGCCCAATCCTCTCAACTATTCATGTCCAACTGGAGCAACTCTCTAGCTATCTGTCTTATCATTTACGCCTATTCAGATTTCAACAACGCCGAACCAAATCGCCTCATATGACAACACGCAACTACTGGCTAATGAAAAGCGAGCCTGATGCCTATGGAATCGACCAGCTCAAGCAAGAAGGCAGCACACTCTGGGATGGGATTCGTAACTACCAGGCCCGCAACTTCATGCGATCAATGGTCGTTGGTGATCGTGCATTCTTTTATCACTCGAACTGCAAGCCCCCAGGCATCGTGGGGCTAATGGAAGTAACGGAAACAAGAATCATTGACCCAACCCAGTTTGATGCAAAGGCGAAGTACTACGACCCAAAATCAAAACAAGACAAACCACGTTGGGACTGCGTTCAACTGCGTTACCTCGGATGTTTTAACGAGCTGCTGAGCCTGGAAAAACTACGTGATAGATACAGCGCAGAAGAGCTGCAGGTAGTTCGTAAAGGCAATCGCCTCTCAATCCTGCCGGTACCCAAAAGCACGGCAACAGATCTGTTGCAATGGCTTGGGCCACTCAACTAACCCTTTACAAAGCCCCCTCAAGCTGGCAGCGCTGTCGCTAGTTCGAAAGTCGTAAAAAAATAATCGCCGCAATCACCAGTCACAAACCCTGCATCATGGAATCGCTACGGAACATATTGCCCACGTAAAGACGGGTTAGCTCTCTTGAATCCATACCGTTTTGCACAAGAAAGCCAGCCAGAGCAGCCTTGATCAATCGGTACTGATCCCAATTGGGGCACTTCTCAATGAAACCAGTCATCGCCTCTTGCAAATCCACAGGCAACTCAGCCTGGAAGCTGACGACGCCATCAATAACCTCCTCACCAACAGCCTGCTGAACTGTCAGCGGCGCCTCTATCGCCACTTCTAGCTCAGCCTCTTTGACATCCCCCACTGAGATCTCGTATGCGTTGAATGACACCAGTTCTCCACATCTCGACCCTGCAAGTCAAGACCCCGCTCAAAAGCACATCCCAACCCGTCTCACAATGAGAACGATGGCCTGACAGCCTTCCAGGGAGAGGGCCTCAGTATTTAATCGCCACAGGACTCACGAGCGATCTGCGTCAAGGGGGCATCTAACTCAAACACACTTTTTCCACATGCTTTAGTGGCAGAGATAGTCAAAGCTTGCAAGCTGTGGAAAAGCTGTGCATTACCTTGCGCACGGCCGGGGAAAGATCAATCCCGCCCTATCGATCAGCCTCTCTAATCATTGATCAGAATCCCAGGCGGTTCTCATCGCTGCTGCCATTGCTTGTGCAGCAGGTGCTGGCCAGTGCCCTTCAACCCCTCGGGCACTCTCGCCATCACCCTGTAAAACCACCTGGAGGCTCCAGTCATGGCGATCACCATCCAGGCAAGCCCACCATGACTGGCGTTCCATCTCTAAGCAGACAGATTCCTCTGCAAGCAACTGAGTAACAAGCTGCTGATGCTGATCCGTGAGCTCAACGATCAGAGCCATCAAAAGCTTCCATTCAGCTTGAGTGAGCTCAACAGCCCAACTTTCTCCTCCTATCAACACAGGGAAGGCTGTCCTAGCAGGGTCCCTAGCGAGTCGCCAGCCAGCCCCCTCCTTTTGAATCATGGCCTCAGCCAGGCAACAAATCCGGTTGGTCCTGCTCGTCACTGAGTTCAACGATGGCCCGCTGAACTGGCTTCACGCTCGATTCCTCTAGCAGGCCATCAAAATCATCGAAGCGTCGCTGCTTAGCGCGAAATGCAATCCGCACTGTTGTTAGGTAGCGATTAGTCGACTTACGGATAAGGCTCTCCCCGCGCTTAGCCAGGTCTTTGGGATCCACGCCAGATGTGATCACAGAAACTTCTCTAATAGCTATTTCAGTTCAGTTTAGGCGAGCGCTAAGCAAATAGATCACTGTGAAACGGCACCTCCATCGGATAGGTCCGCTGCAGGGAACCCGGCACCCGCAAGACAATCTGTCGACCAAGCCCCAAAGCAGCCAAAGGAGGCCTCAGATATTTCAGTAAGGCACTGACTTCTTCTAGATGCTCTTGATCAACACACTCAATGCGGATACTCCCCCAACTACGAGACATGCGGCAATCGAGCAACGGTTCCAGCTCTGCCTCGATGCACGAGTCCTCTCGATAAAAAGAGAGCACCAGGCGCTGCAACCGGTCCATCATGATTTCCTCTTAGCCTCCTTATCACCACAACCTGGCCATAACAATGGACATGCCCCCAGAGGGCGCAGGAAAGCTTCAGATTTCCCCACAACAATTCGGCACCCTTGCGATCGACCTCGGAAGCACCACCACGGTTGTTGCCTTCCAAGCTGAACATGCTGAGAAGCCTCAACTACTTGATCTACCACCAATCAGCCGTCGCTGCGGTGAAGTACCCAGCCTGATCTGGGCCTACCAAGCCAAGGACTCCAACCCTCTAGTCGGCCAGCAAGTGCACGATGCAGATCTGGCAGGCCAAGACCACCAAAACCTAAGCAGAGACTTCAAACGCTCGATAGGAGCCCCAGCTCCCCATCGAACTAGTCGCGATGGATCTGGGCTTACCCCAGAACAGGCCGGGGAGCTCTTGCTGCAACAGATCTGGCAACGACTCCCCCCCCATATTGAGGTGCAGCGCCTTGTGCTCACAGCACCAGTGGAAAGTTACCGCGCTTACAAGCTCTGGCTGAATCAAGTCTGCACAACACTGCCGGTCGATGAAATCGCCCTGGTTGACGAACCCACGGCCGCCGCCATGGGTGCCGGCCTGCCACCAGGGTCCAAGCTGCTAGTGATGGACCTAGGTGGTTGCACCATTGACCTTTCCCTAGTGGCGCTAGAAGGCGGTGAAGGACGCTCTGGCCCAATCGCCCAGTTAGTCAGATTCGCCGGTAAAGATCTCCAGGACAGCAGTAAACAGACCCTTCGTTGCGCACGGGTACTCGGCAAGGCGGGGCTGAAGCTAGGTGGACGGGATCTGGATCATTGGATTGTCAATCATCTCTATCCCGATGTTCCCCTCTCAGAAGCACTGCTAAACAGCGCAGAACGTCTTAAGTGCCGCCTTAGTCAGGATGGGCTTAAGGATGATCAAAGCCAGCTGGAGATTGCCGTCGAGCCAGGAGGCAATCAAATACTTCCTCTGCGACTCTGTCGCCGGGAACTAGAGCAGCTCCTAATCAGCAGAGGCTTGCTAAACAGCCTCGCCAGCCTGCTTGAGCGAACTCTGGCCAAAGGAAAAGCCAATGGTTGCGACCTCAAAGACCTTAAAGGCGTAGTAGCCGTTGGTGGAGGAGCACAAATCCCCTTAGTTCGTCGTTGGTTGCAGCAACAAACTCAGCCAGCCCAACTGCTAACACCTCCACCAATAGAAGCCGTAGCTGTAGGAGCCTTGCAACTCACACCGGGGGTCAAAGTTCGCGATCTGCTACACCACGGCGTATCTCTGCGCTGCTGGGACCAAAGAAGCAAGCGACATCATTGGCATCCGCTATTTGTCGCCGGGCAGCCCTGGCCAACAACAAACCCGCTTGAACTAGTACTAGCCGCCAGCCAGGTCGATCAACTGCAGCTGGAGGTGGTGCTTGGTGAGCCGGACAGCCAAGAGAGTCATGAAGTGATCTACATCGATGGCATACCGACCCTGCAAGCAAGCTCAGCTGAACGTCGAATCGATCACTGGCCTGATAACTGCAACCCCACCTCCCTTGCACTGAATCCACCCGGGCAGCCAGGGCAAGACTGCCTGAAGCTGCAGTTCAGCATCGACGACAACGCTCAACTGCAGATGGAAGGGATAGATCTCCGCAGCGGCGAGCGGCTGAACAAGCAAAAGCTGGGCAGCGTGCGATAGCCGTTCTATCCACACCAACCTCAAAGCAGTCAAAAGGCAAGGCGAGCTTTGGCTGACCTGATCTCTGACATAAATACAAAAGGCACCGATGCATTGACGCTGCTCTCAGCAGCTCGCCATGTATGCCTTAAACAGATAACTGGCGCAAATAGACACCCTCTTCTCCATCCACATCGGCAAGGCGCAATTCAATACTTTCAGTACGACGTGTCGGCACTTTGCGACCACAGAAATCAGGCTGGATCGGTACTTCCCGGTGGCCACGATCCACCATCACCAACAACATCACCCGCTGAGGCCTCCCCCAAGCCTGAAGAGCCTCAAGGGCAGCACGCACGGTGCGGCCGGTAAAAATCACATCATCAACCAATACAACCTGTCTACCCTCAACGCTGGTGGGGAGATTGGTGGGTTGCACCATTCGAGTACCGACCCGACCAAGATCATCGCGATGGAAAGTGGGATCCAGGCTTCCCTGGGCAATTTTTTGACCAGAAAGTGTCTCCAACTCTCTTGCAATTGCACGAGAAAGCTGCACCCCTCGAGTAGGAATCCCCAAAAGCAGCAGCTCCTGGCTATTGGGTACCGACTCGAGCACTTGAGAGGCAAGGCGCGACAAGGTGCGACCAAGCTCCTGAGCCGACAGGATCTCCACCCGTTCGTCACTGCCGCTGTTGATCATGGGAGTGAGTATTAGCAGCTGAGTGTATGCCGATCCTCTTGGGACTCCAAGTGCAAGGGATGCGTAAAAGCTGACGCAAGTCGGCACAAATGCGACCCAAGCCCCGAGACGAAGTAAATTGACTATTGGGAAGGCCTTAAGAAGGAATAGTCGCGTGTGAGCATGCCTAGCAGCAGTTCCGGAGACTCAAGGCATTTCGGCCGGGTCGCGCCTGTAGTGCTGGCGATCCTTGATGGCTGGGGGCATCGGGAGGATAGAGAGCACAACGCCATCCGTTGCGCCGAAACTCCAATCATGGATGCCCTTTGGCATGCCTACCCCCACACCCTGATCGAAGCCAGTGGTGCCGCTGTCGGGCTACCTGACAACCAAATGGGCAATTCCGAAGTTGGTCATCTAACTATCGGTGCAGGCCGGGTAATTCGTCAGGAACTAGTACGCATCAGTGAAACCGTACGAGCTGGAAAGCTTGGGCAGACCCCTGCCCTGATCGAGCTAGCCGAACGGTTGCAGCACTCTGGTGGCACACTTCACCTATTAGGACTCTGCTCCGACGGGGGGGTACACAGCCATATAGATCATCTCTGTGGGCTTTTGCACTGGGCGGCCGCCGTTGGCCTCAAGAAGGTAACGGTGCACGTGATCACCGATGGACGAGATACACCGACTCAAAGTGCAGGAAAGTACCTAGAACAAATTGAAGACGCCATCAGCGCCAGTGGGGTCGGGGAACTAGCAAGCATCTGTGGCCGTTACTGGGCCATGGACCGCGACCACCGCTGGGAACGTACGGTCAAGGCTTATGACCTGCTCACCAGCCCGGAGCAGTCGCTCAGCGAGAACTGTGCAACAGATGTACTAAGCGAAAGTTATGCCGCAGGTACCACCGATGAATTTCTTGAGCCAACACGACTAACCAACAATTGCCTCAAAGATGGCGATGGTCTGGTGATGTTCAACTTCCGACCTGATCGCGCCAGGCAATTGGTGCAAGCCCTAACCCTTTCAAACTTCGATAGCTTCCAGCGAAACCATAGTCCCCAGCTGGATGTAGTCACCTTCACTCAGTACGAACAAGATCTACCTGTAGCCATAGCCTTTCCCGCCGAGTCCCTCGACCATCTACTTGGTCAAGTGGTGTCCGAGCATGGCCTGCGCCAATACCGCACTGCAGAAACAGAGAAATATCCCCACGTGACTTATTTCATGAATGGCGGCATCGAACAACCATTGGCTGGAGAAGACCGCCATCTAGTGCCATCACCGCGAGTAGCCACCTACGACCTATCTCCAGCCATGTCTGCAGAGACTCTTACCAAGAGTTGTATTGCATCTATTGAGAGTGGTTTGTATTCACTTGTAGTGATCAACTACGCCAATCCAGATATGGTCGGCCACACCGGCGTGATGGGAGCCGCTCAGGAAGCCATCAAAACTGTGGACAGCTGTATCGGCAAATTGCTGGATGCAACAGGACGGATGGGCGGCACCCTTTTGATAACTGCCGACCATGGCAATGCTGAACTGATGCAGGGATCAGATGGTCAGGCCTGGACGGCTCACACCACCAACCCCGTACCGGTAATCCTGGTAGAAGGTGAGGAACGCAAGCTCGCCGGCTATGGCAATGAGATCCGATTACGTGAAGACGGTGGCCTGGCTGATATCGCACCCACTCTGCTGCAAATACTTTGCTTGCCCAAGCCAGATGCCATGTCTGGCTTGTCGTTGATTCAAGCTATTGAGTCACCAACACTTTCCGCACGACTACCGCAACCGGTCTAAGCGCTGCTTTTAGAACTTTGACGTCAGCATGCAGCCAAATCATCCCTAGACTCATCCGATGACTACCACTATTCTCTCCTGGGTTTGGATCGCTTCTGGCGTTTTATTGATGCTTTTGGTACTGCTGCATAGCCCCAAAGGTGGTGGCATGGGAGGCATATCAGCTAGCGGTAGCTCCAGTTTCACAAGCACCAGCAGTGCTGAAGCAACATTGAACAGGATCACCTGGATATGTCTAGCCGTATTTCTCAGCCTTGCCGTGATTCTCAGCGCCGGCTGGCTCAGCTGAACAGAACTGTATTAGCCATCAATATCACCATCTAGATGCGACAGGACTTGCTAAAAGGCTTCACCGAAAACTTGCTTAAACTTGTCAGCAGCCAAGATCAAGCTCACAAATGACAAGTTCACCAATAACAGGGCCATCGCCTTGTCTATATAAATCAAAGCTCAAGCATTGCACCTAATTGGCCAATAGTTATTCATCGCCAATCGGAAACCAGCAGATGACAACAAAAGGCGCAGTAAATAGATGTCTTGCAAAGTTATGCGAAAAAGTTTTCAAGCACCTATAGCCAGTTGCAGAGTGTCGACAATGCCTTGAGCGCCTGATGAAACTGTTCCTAGAGAATCACAACTCTGCTCAAATCAAGGCACTTAGTGATATCGAAGCCAGGGGAAAAGACTTGTCCCTTCAAATAGGTCACGATCGCATTAGGAGGCATGAACGACTTGCGACAAGCAAGCCCTATCAATTTTTGAACATCCCTAGAGGCAGAGATCTTTTCTGCCGCGAAGGCCAACTAGCTGCAGAAGCCTTGCTGCAAGCAACAACTAGTTGATAACTGCTAACTATTAAGTCGAGACCAAGTAGGCGATGAGATCTCAGGGAGACTGAGTCAAGTTGGCAATATGCGATCCCAGGCATACAAGTGATACAGCCACAAAGCCAAAACAAGGAGCGAGCTCTACTAAATAGGCGTTACAAGCTATAATATAGTTGTCGGCAATGGCGACTTGCTCTACTGATCTCTTATCGACAAGACATCTATCGGAAACCCACAATGGCAAAGGCCCAAGAAGAGCAATCGACAAAGGCTCCAGACGAGAAAATTACAACCGATACAATTATCTTGCTTTTCGTAAGGATTGGATTAATTTTATTTGACGCATTAAAGAAGTTTTTCTCAATCCTTGATGCAGGAATAACAAAAACCGATCCAGCTGAAAACAAACAAATACTGCCGAACAAAAATTCCAATGACAAACTTAAAACAATGCTCAAGAAAGATTTAGTAGAACTAGTAATCGCCTACGAAAAGGAAACAGGGATTGACCATGAGAAAGTTAAATAACTAACCATTTTGGCAATCAATAGCAAAGCCAATCAAGAAGAAAGTTGGCTTACCGAACAGGCCCTACACCTCTTCGGGAGCATTCATCAACAACTACTAATAAGAAACCCTTAGCTCACCCATCGTTTAAAAACAAGTGAACTCAAAAGCAGAAAACCTTGCTAAGTCAATAAGGGAATCCTCTCCTTTATATGATTACTGGAAATCGGAACAAAACGAAGCCGACGAAAAAGAACGATTGTTGAAGGCAAACAGCGAAAGCCCAGCATCATATCTGTTCAAGGCAGAGCCATATAAATGGGAGAACCTATACCAAAGCATCACAAGAGAAATCATCAAAGGCGATAAAGACTCAATAAAAGGGCTGAAAGTATTACTTAGTACAATCAATACCGAAGAAAAAGGCAAATTACTTAAAATACTTGGCAGCAATAAAATCCTTGACGGAGAAACACTTGACCTGATAAGGCACGAGGACATAAAAAAAGCAACAACGAAGAAAAATATATTTAGATTCGCAAGAATACTATTTACAATATTTGTTAATCCATATGGCATCAAATTAAAAGGTGAAAAAAAGCACATTTATGAACGAACTGGCACGATCATGGCTACATTGAAAAAAACAAAATACTAAAGAACTACTACCTACAAGGCTTTGCATAAAACACAATCTTCAAATTAATTCTCCACAATTAATTCTCAAATCTCAACCATCAAATTCAACCATAAGCACCCTATTTGATCAGCAGCAGCCGGTCTAAATTGCATTGCTCAATCTGCTTACTTAGCCTTCTCCAGCTAATAAAAAACGCCCTTTGAGGGCGCCTTTAGATATTTTCGACGAATATCGGGACCGCGAACAGTCCCGATGTTTTGATCAGTAGTCGAAGTCACCACCCATGCCGCCGCCGCCAGCAGGAGCAGCCTCCTTCTTCTCTGGCATATCAGCAACGATGCACTCAGTGGTAAGCACCATGCCTGCAATCGAAGCAGCATTCTGCAAGCCCGAACGTGTGACCTTGGCGGGATCAACGATGCCTGCAGCCAACATATCGACGTAGTCACCAGTGGCAGCGTTGTAGCCATCACTGATCGGTTTGCTCTTTACGTTCTCAGCGACAACTGCTCCATTTGCACCAGCATTCTCAGCGATGCGCATCAAGGGGGCAGCAAGTGAAGCCTCCACGATGTTGGAGCCGATCAGCTCCTCACCACTGAGGTTGCTATTCGACCATTTCTGCAAAGCAGAAGCAAGATGAGCAAGAGTTGTGCCACCGCCGGGAACGATGCCTTCCTCGACAGCTGCCTTAGTGGCGTTAATGGCGTCCTCAAGACGAAGCTTCTTATCCTTCATCTCTGTTTCGGTGGCTGCACCCACCTTCACAACGGCAACACCACCGGCCAGTTTGGCCAAACGCTCTTGCAGCTTCTCCTTGTCGTAGGTCGAGTCGGTCTCGTCCATCTGCTTCTTGATCTGCTCGCAACGCCCCTTCACAGCCATCTCGTTGCCTTCGGCGACGATGGTGGTGGTGTCCTTATTAATAGTGACGCGACGGGCGGTGCCGAGCATTTCAAGCTTGGCGTTATCCAGCTTGAGACCGGCGTCTTCGGTAATTAACTGACCATTGGTCAGCACTGCCATATCTTCGAGCATGGCCTTACGGCGATCGCCAAAGCCAGGGGCCTTAACTGCCGCAACGTTCAGCACACCACGCAGGCGGTTTACCACCAAAGTGGCGAGAGCTTCCTTCTCAATATCCTCAGCAATGATCAGCAGAGGCTTGCCGGTGCGGGCAATTTGCTCGAGCACGGGCACCAGATCCTGAACCAAGCCGATCTTTTTATCAGTAAGCAGGATGTAGGGCTCATCGAGTACAGCCTCCATTCGCTCGGTGTCGGTGGCGAAATAAGGAGAGATGTAGCCCTTGTCGAAGCGCATACCCTCGGTGACCTCCAGTTCGGTGGTCATCGACTTGCCCTCCTCGAGGGAAATCACACCTTCCTTGCCCACCTTGTCCATAGCGTCGGCAATCATCCGACCGACTTCCTCGTCATTACCAGCAGCGATGGTTCCACACTGAGCAATGGCGTTGCTATCACTAATCGGCTTAGCTAACTCCTCAATCTTCGTAACCAGAAAGTCAGAGGCCTTATCAATACCCTTCTTTAGGGAGATTGCATTTGCACCGGCAGCCACATTGCGTAAACCGGCCTTCACCATGGCGTGTGCCAAAACAGTAGCCGTGGTTGTGCCATCACCAGCAGCGTCATTGGTCTTGGAAGCAGCCTGACGAATCAAGGCAACACCAGTGTTCTCAATGTGATCCTCAAGCTCAATCTCCTTAGCGATGGTGACGCCGTCGTTGATGATTTGAGGTGCACCGAACTTTTTCTCAAGCACCACGTTGCGGCCTTTGGGCCCCAATGTCACGGCCACAGATTCGGCCAGGATGTCGATGCCGCGTTCAAGGGCTCTTCGAGCTTGCTCGTTGTAGATAATGCGCTTAGCCATGGGAGGCGTTGTCCTTTAAAGGTGATTGGTTTGGTCGATTGAAAGTCAGCGTCAGCTCAGTTGACGACAGCCAAGATGTCCTTCTCGGACAACAGCACATACTCATCTGCACCAAGCTTGATATCTGTGCCGGCGTACTTGCTGTAGAGAACGTTGTCGCCAACACCCACTTCAGGAGCCTGACGAGATCCATCGTCATTGCGCTTTCCGGGGCCAACTTGAACCACCTCACCAACCTGGGGCTTTTCTTTGGCGGTATCAGGCAGCAAAATGCCGCCGGCGGTTTTCTCCTCTGATTCAGAGACTTTCACGAAAACGCGATCTCCGAGAGGCTTAACTGTGGAGACGCTGAGAGAAACAGCTGCCATGGGTGTATGCAAGAGCAAGAACAGGGCGCCGAAGCACCACATAACGGCCTGAAGTAGCACTCGAGGCCATTGAGTGCCAACCTATGCGTATTGATGGTGTGCCGACTAGTGGATAGCTGTGCGGGTGACCGAACCCTTGTCAGCTTTAACCATTGCAGTGGTAATGTTGCGCCGCTCTGGAAGGGCATGCGTTCGTAACGCACCCCCTGCAAACCTCTTACTTTCTTATGGCCGCTGCTGCTACCGCCTCCGCCGGCACCAAGGGCGTTGTACGTCAGGTGATTGGTCCGGTTTTGGATGTGGAATTCCCTGCCGGCAAGCTGCCCAAAATTCTCAATGCTCTACGCATTGAAGGCTCGAACGCATCCGGGCAAAACATTGCCATCACAGCCGAAGTACAACAGCTGCTTGGCGACCATCGAGTGCGTGCTGTGGCAATGAGCGGCACCGACGGCCTAGTTCGTGGCATGGAAGCTCTCGATACCGGCGCGCCGATTTCAGTGCCCGTCGGAGAAGCCACTCTGGGCCGCATTTTCAACGTGCTCGGCGAACCCGTTGATGAGCAGGGACCCGTACAAACATCCGATACTGCACCGATCCATCGACCAGCTCCAAAACTTACTGAGCTTGAAACCAAGCCAACAGTTTTTGAAACTGGCATCAAGGTGATCGATCTGCTTGCTCCCTACCGTCAAGGCGGCAAGGTTGGCCTCTTCGGTGGTGCCGGTGTCGGCAAAACCGTGCTTATTCAAGAACTAATCAACAACATCGCCAAAGAGCACGGTGGTGTTTCAGTTTTTGGTGGGGTAGGCGAGCGCACCCGTGAAGGCAACGACCTCTACGAGGAATTCAAAGAATCAGGAGTGATCAATTCCAACGATCTCTCCAAGTCGAAAGTTGCCCTTTGCTTCGGGCAAATGAATGAGCCCCCTGGCGCCCGTATGCGCGTGGGTCTATCTGCCCTGACCATGGCTGAGCACTTCCGCGACGTCAACAAACAGGACGTGCTGCTATTCGTCGACAACATCTTCCGTTTTGTGCAGGCCGGATCCGAAGTATCTGCACTATTAGGGCGCATGCCTTCAGCTGTGGGTTACCAGCCCACCCTTGGCACCGACGTTGGTGAGCTTCAAGAACGCATCACATCAACCCTTGAAGGATCAATTACCTCAATTCAGGCCGTCTACGTTCCAGCTGACGACCTCACCGACCCAGCTCCGGCAACAACTTTTGCCCACCTAGACGCCACAACGGTGCTGGCTCGTGCCTTGGCCGCCAAGGGCATCTACCCCGCCGTGGATCCTCTGGATTCCACCAGCACCATGCTTCAGCCATCAGTTGTTGGCGATGAGCACTACCGCACAGCACGCAGCGTTCAGGCCACTCTGCAGCGCTACAAGGAACTGCAAGACATCATCGCCATTCTTGGTCTAGACGAACTTTCAGAAGAAGATCGCCGCACAGTGGATCGTGCCCGCAAGATCGAGAAGTTCCTATCCCAGCCTTTCTTTGTCGCCGAGATTTTCACCGGCATGTCTGGCAAATACGTCAAACTGGAAGAAACCATCGCCGGCTTCAACATGATCCTGGCCGGTGAACTTGACCATCTACCTGAGCAAGCCTTTTACCTGGTTGGCAACATCGATGAGGTAAAAGCTAAAGCCGAAAAGATGGCTTCAGAAGCAAAGGGTTGAAACCCTGCGGGGTGAGAGGCATCTCCCCGCTAATCACTTTCACTCCCATTCCGTTTCTTTCTATCAAACCCAAGCCCCCGAACCATGTCTCTCACCCTGCGCGTGCTGTCACCTGACCAGAGCGTCTTCGACGGCACAGCTGAAGAGGTGATTCTTCCCAGCACCACAGGCCTAATCGGCATCCTGCCTGGCCACATTTCGCTCGTAACAGCCCTAGACACCGGAGTGATGCGTGTTCGAGCTAATGGGGACTGGAACTCCATTGCCCTAATGGGTGGATTCGCCGAAGTTGAAGCAGACGATGTCACCGTATTGGTGAATGGTGCTGAACTCGGCAGCAGCATTGATGCAACCACTGCCGAAGCAGAACTGGAAAAGGCCAAAGCCGAAGTAAGCCAAATGGAAGGGCAGGCACCCTCGCCCGAAAAAATAAAGGCACAACAGAAATTCACTCGCGCCCGGGCACGAGTTCAAGCCACTAAGTAAGCAAATAAATCGGCAGCAGCTGAGGAAGTTGAATTGACTCTGCAGCTCTTACTCGACAGCGCAGATCCGATGGCCTGGCAAAGATGGTTTCCCACAGGCATTTTTGCTGGCATCACAACCAATCCCACCCTGCTAAGAAGAGCCGATCAACCCTGCCAGCTTGATCATCTCAAACGTTTGGCTCTCAAAGCCGAACAACTTGGATGTAGAGAACTACATCTACAAGCTTGGGGCAAAAATGCCAACGAGCTGAGCGAATGTGGCACCGCCTTGGCCCAATTAACGACTACAGCCCTAACCATTCAGATCAAACTGCCAATTACCCAAACAGGAAGCCAAGCGGCGCAAAAGCTCATCGCCGCAGAAATACCCATAACATTCACCGCCTGTTATGAGCCCCCCCAGGTGCTAATCGCTGCGGCCCTAGGCGCAAAATACATCGCCCCTTACTTAGGACGCATTAACGACCAAGGAGGCGATGGCTATGCCGAGCTAGTGGCAATGCAACGAGCCCTAGACGGAGTAAACAGCAGCTGCAGACTTCTTGTCGCCAGCCTGCGCCAAAAACGTGATCTAAGTGATCTTGCAGCAGCAGGAATCAACAGCTTCACGATCAGCCCTGCCCTCGCTGACGAGCTATTTAACGTAACTGCCACCCTGGAAGCAAGCGAAGACTTTGAGAAGGACGCAAGAAGGCTCTAAGCAGCCTCCACCACTCACTACCACCTCCTCCTTGCTTTGGTGAGATTCAGGCTGTACCGCAGAAGGTCACGTCGGGGAACTTGAGCTTGGCTTCCTCAAGACTCTTGCCCTTGCCTTCTTCCTGCCAATAGTTGATCACTTCCGTGGCCTTGTTGAGCACCTCAACGCGCTCGTTATCAGTAATCCAGCTTTTGCCTTCTAGCTCACCTTTAAGGGTTTCCCAGGCATCTTCGCGCGGCCAAAAGAAGTAAGCAGTAAGAGGGCTGGGTCCACCACCAACGATCTGATCAACGGCCAGAGCAACGTTGTCTGGCAGCCAAAGAATCTTCAACAAAAAGCGACCCTCATCAGCCTTTGGGGTGTAACCAGAAGGCACACCATCAGCATCGATAGTTGCGGTCGCAAGGGCAGCACTACCACCACGCATCACAGGGCGACCTTCTTTAGCCTCCTGCTCATCTCCAGCTTCCTTGGGCTGCTCTTGCTTGGCAACGGCTTCCGCGGTCTCTGGGGTGACCTCTGGGGCTGCCTCAGCCACTGCAGCTGCTGTAGTCGCGACCTCCTGGTCGGCGGCAGCACCTTCGGAAACCGTCATGCTCTCTGCGCTCAAGGAATCTAAACAAACAACTAACCTACCAGTCGCACAGCACTTTTGAGCCCCTGAACCTGCAAGGCCTACTGCTATTCGACATCGACGGCGTAATCCGAGATGTAGCAGCAAGCTACCGCCGTGCCATCCAGGAGACTGTGCATCACTTCAGCGGCTGGTGTCCCCCAGTCGCTGTTATCGACGCGCTCAAATCAGAAGGCAGCTGGAATAACGACTGGGACGCCAGCCTGGAACTACTACGCCGTCATCAAAAAGGCCATGATCAAGCATTGGAACTACCCAAGCGCGAGCAGCTCATAGAGGTATTCAGTCGCTTTTATTTCGGTGGTGATCCAGATGGAGACCCCAGCCATTGGCAGGGCTTTATCCGCAACGAACCGCTATTAGTCCAGCGATCATTCTTTGAAGAGCTGAGTCTGAATGGCTTGGCGTGGGGTTTTGTTAGCGGTGCTGAGCCCCCTTCTGCTCGTTTTGTGCTGGAACAACGCTTGGGTCTAAAAAATCCAGCCTTGATCGCCATGGGTGATGCACCTGACAAACCTGACCCCACAGGCCTAATGCAGTTGGCCAGCCAACTCGCTGGCAGAACATTGGGGGAAGGAGCTCCACCAATCGCCTACCTCGGCGACACCGTGGCAGATGTAAAAACAGTGATAAACGCCCGCCATCAACTGCCAAATCAGCAGTTCATCAGCATTGCTGTTGCTCCACCACATCTACAAAGCAATGATCGCCTTAAGGCGCGAAACAACTACGAGCAGCAATTGCTACTTGCTGGAGCTGATGCCCTAATCCCCAAGACAGAATCGGTGCAATCTCATCTACTCAATTGGCTTAATAACAAACACCATCAAAACTGACAGCAACAACTCCCCATCCCCTAATTAAATACTGCTATCTGCATGGGCGCGCAGTGCCCAGCTGCACCACCATGCCAACCGCTGTCGCGCCGTTACCGAGAAACGACACTGAAAAGCCAGCCACTGTCTGCGTACAGCTAACCATCGCTGCCACTTCTGCCTCAAACGGAGCCAATGAACCGGGCCGCTGGTATTGGCAGCATGACGACGGTGTTGCAGCAAAGCCTCAGGCAACTCCAGCAAACCATTGGCATGCCGCGCCACCAAGGCAAGCCACCAGTCGTACTGCACCACCTGCTCAGGTATCGGCAACGCCTGCTTCAAGCAGGCCTGATTAAGCAACATCGTGCAGCCCGTGACTCGAGGGCCTACCGCCAGTGCCGCCAATCCAGGACACGCCTTACCCACACCATGCCAATCCCAAAGGGAAAAATGAAGAGGCATTCCCTGAGCATCAATCAGGGTTGCATCCGAATGCAGCAGCATTGCAGGCTGCTTACCACAGCAACCACGCCGCAACTCCTCAGCCTGCAGAACTACCATCCCCCGCTCCAAACGCTCTGGCTCCCAGACATCATCTTGATCCGCTACGGCCACATAAGCCGCCTGCGTCGTCGCCAATAGCGCCGCGAAACTGCCACAACAACCCAATCGCAAGCCATCTGGGGGTAACAACTGCAGCCAGCCCGCAGTGGTCTCCGACCAGGACTTCAGCAACTCAATAGTGCCGTCGCTGGAGCCATCATCACGCACAAGTAGACGATCAGGCCGCCATGTCTGCGCCTCGATGCTGATCAGCTGCTGCTGCAGATAAGCAGCGCCATTAAAGGTAGCCATCACCACCTCCAGAGTGGGCCGCTGACTCACCACCAACGCAAACCCCACTTGCGGAAATAGAGCCAGGCACTGTGTAGGTTCACCATGGTGAGCCAAAAACTGGTGTAGCTGCCACGGCCCCAGTGATGCATCACCTCTGCCACCGGTAGATGCACCGTGCGCCCATGCCGGCCGAGGCGACGGGTGATATCAGCATCTTCAAAGTAGAGAAAAAAACGCGGATCAAAACCCTGCTCAAGTACCACTGCCCAACCCCGCATCAGCAAGCAACAGCCGCTCAGGTATGACGTGGTGAACACGCTGGCATAGTCGTGATCGCGCATCGTGAACCAACTGTCGTAACGCTTGAGCAGACTGGGCTTACACCACTTCGGGATCACACGCCGGCTAAACAATGCCAACAGAGTTGGATTGCGCTTGCAGAGATATTGCATACGGCCATTAGGGAAACGCAAGGTTGGTGCAGCTGCAGTCACATCGGGATGGGCTTCCATCCAAGCCACCAAACTCTCCATCGCCCCCATCGACCACGACAAATCAGTGTTCAATACCGCCACCAACGGCGGCGGCTCAGCATGACTGGCTAACCAAGCCTGCCAAAGCTGATTGAAACTCCGCCCGTAACCAGGGTTCTGCTGCTGCACCAAGGTGATCGCCGCCCCTGACAGCAGGGCTTCGGCAGGCTCACCAGGGCAATGGTCATTGATCACCACCCCATACACCACCCCTGGAGGCAAATCCTGCAGACACTGCTGCAAACGGATCACATGCTCTAGTGGAGGGCGATGGGCGACCACCACCAGCAGAGCACGCTCAGCGCATGGTGCGGACGGCATCGAGGCTCTGGGTAAACCGGCTAAACAACAGCTGGAAGATGGTGCGCTTCTGAAGCTTGATCTGAGCATTCACAGCCATACCGGGCTGCAAAGAGAAGCTCTGACCCTTGACTTCTAGGTTTTGACGACTGAGATCAAGAGTGATCGGGAAATGTGGGAAGTCGTACTCCTGCGTGGATGGCAAAGCATCTTCACTAACATTGCGCACACTGGCCGAAAGCGTGCCGTAAAGCGATGTGTCATAAGCAGTGATCGCAATTTCAGCCTTCTGACCAGAACGGATAAAGGCAAGGTCGCGGTTTGGCGCGAACACCACAGCCTGCAAGTCATCCACGGGCACCAACCTGAGCAGAGGCTTGTCACCATTAACAACCTGTCCAGTCTGAGCACGTAGATCCAGCACCGTGCCCTTAACGGGAGCGCGAAGGGTTACTAAATCAAGTTTGCTTCGTGCATCAACTAGAGAAGCCCGCAACTCAGCCTGCGTGCGTTCTGAGTGATAGCGGAGCGTTTGCGCGTGGCGGCGGGCTTCAGCAAGTTCACGACGGGTGACCACCAAAAGCCGCTCTTTATTCACCACTTCAAGCTGACGCGCAGCACCCTCTCCTACCAGTTGACGCCATCGAGCCAGGATGCGTTGATCAATAGCCTCCTGTCGCTCCAAACCAACAATCCGCGCCTGGATCCGATCCAACTCAGAAGCCTGACGAGACGCCTCAGCCTGCAACTGCAACATCAGTTCATTCACATCACTGCGCTGCACGCGAGGATCAAGCACAACCAAAGGCTGACCAGCATCAACACGTTCGCCTTCCTGAACCTTAACTTCTGTCACCACACCACTCTCAGAAGTGGTTAACGATTGCGTGCTGCGACGCGTGACCAACTTGCCTGGCACCGAGACAATCTGGTCAACCTTCACAACAAAAGCAGCCCCAACAGCGGTGAGCGTTAGCAGCGACAGGGTGCCGGCAAGCACCAGAGGCAACACAGGCGACGGACGACTCTCGATCCGCAGAGCCTCCTCATCCTCCCCAATAGGGGCTGAAGCACTACGTACAGCACTGGCCGGCAGCTGGGGGGGAGAGGGCTTAGGCATTGATTGCACGTTGTTGTTCGGCG
>Ga0208894_1000386_pt1 | contig 33577 bp, 23 predicted proteins | sample ETNtaG_12_FD_185752 | JGI IMG/M metagenome (GOLD analysis project Ga0208894, IMG submission 185752) | Marine microbial and viral communities from oxygen minimum zone, Eastern Pacific Ocean - ETNP201306SV49 (SPAdes) (version 2) | ecosystem: Environmental > Aquatic > Marine > Oceanic ...
AATATTTGCAATATCTGCACCATTGTATGATTCCTCATGTTGAATGATATCTACCAAATCCCCAGCCAGGGAAAAGATTCGAATTTCAGCTTCATTTGGCAAATTTCGAAACCATAGCATTTTGCTTCGGCTACCATAGCCATCCCAAAGGGCCTGTCCCTTAAATGGATTTGGATAAACGGTCGGTTCGCCAACCCAATCATTTTCTTTTGCTGCAGCTTTACCTGGAAAAACATAAACCCGATTTGAGTAAATCGAACTTTCCAGACTTTCAAGATTTGCATCAGGATCTCCCTGATCATAGGCTGTAACAGCATAGTAATTTAACCACCCATCCTTGATATTTGCATTCTCAAATTTATAATTATAATAGGTGTCATTAATTAGAATGCTATCCGGTTCTCCAAATTCATTTATAATCCGGATGGTGGAAAATCCTGTATTGTAGCCAATATCATTTTTCAGATCAATTTCTAATAATAAAGAAAATTCTCCTAATTCCTCATTCGCTGTTTTACGTGCACCATAAATCCTATATCCTTCAAAGTCCGCTTCCTGGCTGATTGGATCTAAAAAAGATTCTGCATCGTCCTGCCAATAAATTGTCACCTTTCTCGATTCAACCACTACTTCCATATTAGGAGACGGCGGTGGTGCGGGAAGGATATAACGATCAATCACACCATTGCTATTTCCATCTTCACCTTCATCCAATTGGTTATTCCGGTTTTTATCTTCACCGTCATAGGCTTTTTGTGCCCAATCATAATTCACATGTAAATTTCCACGCTGGGCATGAGAATTGCCGCCAATTCCTGGCGTCCAAAGTGCGCAGACAACTGTAAAAGCAATATGGCAGGACTCGCCAGGCCCTAATGTCCAGGATGTGGTGTCCGCATTATGGTGCGAACCGATAGGGCCAGCCGAAACTAAAAAAAGCCAACTGTTTTCAGATCCGGGGTACCCTTCAGATGTATAATCAGGACCTGAGCCTTTGGGAACGGATGAAGACATTTTATCATAACGTTCTTCATCTGTCAGTGGCATACTGTAGGCAGGATAATCACTATTGTTTGAATTTGTCCAAACCCATTGAAAATAATTTGTATTTAAATAATTGTAGGGCACATTGCTTCCCAAGGCAGAAAGGCCTAGATAAGATTCCGTCCAGCCGTCATCTCCATTTGCATCATACTGATATCCAATGGCCCTTTTAAATCCTGCTCCATCTTCAGATTCATCGAAGCCGTCTAAATTATCGCTCCAGGTAAAACCGCCTCCGGGAGTATAATAATCTGTATAATTAAAATTTGCCAGAGAAGCATCGGCCCAGAGCCCTGCATAAATATCTTGAATGGTATCTTCAGTTGCATTAGTGAAAGTATATTTCAGGATGACAAATGCGTCAGCATAAGAGTAATTCCAAGCATAAGATTCAAGATGAATATCCAGTCCTAGAGGTGAGTGCCCTTGAATCCCAAAATTATCATTGGGCGAATCACCGTAATCTTTAAAATCGGTAATCATGTCTTGGTGTGATACAGCGTATGGTGAATAATATTTTGCCATGGAATCCTGCGTAGTGGATGAGATAGAAGATTGAATGGTAATGGGGGAATTTGCAAACAATTCAAATCCCTCATCTCCAGCATCAAATACACCATCCACGATAGCAGTTGACACCCTTCGCTGCCCATTTACAATACCGCCGACCCAAAGTCCGCAATAGGAGAAATGCTCAATCTGTTCCCGGGCAATTTCAGTATACTGTTTATATTGACAGGATGGATTAATACTGCCATCTTCCATTCGATTCCATCCATTTCCAAGAATGCCATAATTGGTGATTGTCAATCCCAAATTTCCCACAGATGTGTATTTATCATATTCATCTGCTGCAGTTTGAATTTTATATTGCGATCTTTCTTGCCCGAACAATAAGCTAAACAAAAGAATAAGTTTGCATAAAAAACGCATTTATTTGATGAGGACGGCTTTTTGGATTTGGGATGATATTCCATTAGTGAGTTGAATAAAATAAACTCCACTGGCGTACTGATTTGCATTCCATTGTAATTTGTAATGTCCCGGATGCAATAATTCATTGTTGATCAATGTTTTCACAACCCTACCATTCATGTCAAATATGTGTAGAGACGTTGCATGTTCCATCTCTACCTGAATATTTATGGTTGTAATTGGATTAAAGGGATTTGGGTAAGGTGGAGCCAATTGGAAATACGTTAAAATTGCTTTATCATCATCAACAGAAACAGTTCCATCGTAGAAGGACCCTGGTGTACCAAAGTCACCATTACCATAAGCTAGTGTAGCTTCAAACCAATTCTCGTTTACATTATTATCAGTGTTCAAATCATGTATCTCCATGGATTCCCCGCTCCCAAATACCCAAGAATTGTTATAATGAACCTCATCCACAATGGCGCCGGTACCATCCAATAAAATAATTTCGTCTTCGCTGTTTGAAAGCAAAAACCCGCTGTATTCATAATCAGCCACTAAACCACCGTTTAATGTAGAATCAGCATTCCTGACGAAAACAAAATAATCACCTGATATCACTGGAATAAACATATCAGCATTCCAAAAAGTGTGATTATCAGTCCCGCCATCCTTGATCATCCAACCAAAAATATCAATGGTGGAATCTGTTGTATTGTGGATTTCAAACCATTCGCCATAGGAGTCTGATACAGCGGCAGGATTCGGCATTATCTCTGTTATCACAATCCCTGCACTATTATAAACCAGATCATCAAACCACACATCCATATAAACCGGTAAATGATCTGAAGCGTCGTGTAGAGCATCAGCAATGGCATCACTTACAGATGAATTATTTCCATCATTAATGGCATCATTGAAATGATTACCGTCATTCCCCACAGCCCAATAAGTATCTTCTACATAGCGCATTTCTGATGAATCATCTAGGATAGCAGCAGATACAAAGAGCCAGTCAAAACGATCATCCATACCTCCCGGTGCTCCTCCACCAAAGCTAGATGTTCTAGGTGATTGGGTGTGGACATCTGAATAAGAACTATTATTGTGCCAAGGGCCAATCCGGTCAATAGGATCAAATAACCTACCATTGTTGTTATCAGCATCACCGGTGAGCATATTAAATGCCGGCTCGGAAGAAGAACTATTAGAATAAATATTAAAATCACCTGCTACAATAAATTCACTACCTGCAGGTAACGTATTTAAGTAATCTCTCAAAATGGTTGTTTCGGCTAATCTTTGTTGGGCATTTTGATCTCCAGAACTTGCCTTTAAATGAACGCCATAAATATTAAACTCAATACCTGACGATTCATGAACCATAACAAATTCTACTACATCTCTTAATCCTGATGAAGATGCGGTATTAATAGTGGATGTACTGCTAAAAGAAAAATGTTCATGTTTATAATATAGAGCAATATCCTGCTGTGCACTTTGATTGGAAAAAGGTGCACTGGTCCATTCATCAGGTTCGTAAACATCAAGTACGTCAGACTTAAAATGGCTGAACCCAGTTTGACCCACAACCTCTTCAGCAATAATTAGATCCGGTTCCACAAAATCCAATATAGAAATAAAATCAGCTTCTCGATCATTCTCATCTTCAAAGTTCAGCAAGTTATACGTCATAATCCGGGCTGTGGATGCATGGAGCGTTAAGCTAAATAAATAAATTATAATTATTTTCATCTAAGATTCTACAATGGCCTCGATTCGGCCAATTTCAAGTTGGTTGTGATTTCTTAATATTTTCATTCTGAATTTATTTAATTTTTCAAGTTCTACCGGGTTTAATAATTCTAAATGTTCCAATAATTTCATGGTAGCAATGGACATGGCTCGAAAGTTTCCATCCAATACTTTTAAGGCTATCCCCACGCTACCACCACTTGGTTTTTTTATTGAGATGCCTCGAACAGATTCACCACCAATTTTTGTAATGCCGCGCCCCGCTAATGCTTCAATAAATAAAGAATCAAAACGATTTGTTCCACCCACTAAAATGGGATTTGCACACATTGCATCAAAAACTCGGCTTACTTCCTGATTATTACCCGCCGCCAGTTTCTGGAAAAGCCGTGCAATTGTTTCTAAAGTCATAAATGGAGTTGGCGCAGAACAACCATCTGTTTCTGTGGGAATATTCTTCAAACCAGTTAATTCGTGTACTAGGTTAAATATTTCTTTTTGTACTGGATGGCCCTTTTGAATATATCCTTTAATTCCCTGGTCTAAATGTTTAGCCAATGCCAGCATGCCTGCATGTTTTCCGCTGCAATTATTATGAATTGATTCTGCCGATTTTCCTTCTTTTATCATTTTGTGACGTGTGATTTTATCAGATGGAAAATGAGATCCACATTCAAGATCGGCAGTGGAAAGGCCAAGCTTATTTAGCATAGAATGAACTGTATTCACATGAATATCCTCTCCGCTATGGGAAGCACACATCATGGCTAGTTCAGCATCAGAAAACCCGGCAGAATCAACAGCACCAGCTTTTACAGCAGCTGCAGCTTGTATGGGTTTTAAAGAAGACCGGATGCAAGTAAGATAGTAAGGGTCACCGGTAGAATAAAATACAGTTCCAGTCTCATCGACAGCAACCGCAAAAACAACGTGGATGCTTTCCGTCAAATCACCACGGGTAACTCTGCAAAGGATGGACATTTATTCTAATGAAGCATTTTCGAGACAAACTCGAATTTGTATCCTTTTTTCTGTAATTCAGGAATATATTTTTTTAATATTTTCAAAGTTTTTGGTTTAACATGACCGATGCCAACAGCCGCACCCAACTCTTCTGACTTTTCCACCAATTTAATAAGTTGCGCATGAATCTTTCCTTCATCATCTTCATTATCTAAAAAAATATTCCGCCTGGTTGTGGGAACTTTATATACTTCCATCGTGGATTCAGCTACAGTTTCAGCTGTTGTCCGACTATCCACAAAAAATAATTTCCTTTTCTTCAACACTCTCGCCACATTGGACATAACATGCTGATCTGCCGAAGCTTTTGACCCTTGATGATTATTCATCCCGATGGCAGATGGAATTTCATCCAAGGCAGTCTGCACTCGCTCTTGAATGGTTTTACTATCCATTGATGTGGATAATACAAAACTTTCTTCACCGCCCTTATTTGCAAGGTTTTCAAAGGGCATATGAACGATAACTTCAAACCCCCTGCCAACAGCTTTTTCTCCAAAAGATTTGCTGTATTCGTGTCCGGGAATGACGGCATATGTTAAGGGTACATCCAAATTTAGAAATCCATCGGAGACATTATCATTTCGATACCCAAAATCGTCAATGACGATCCCGATTATGCCTCTCAAAGTGGATGGAGACACTACTGGAGTTAGTTTAGGGGCTTTCCCCCCTTTTTTTAATTCAACCTTTTCTACAACGGTTTCCCGTTTCTCCAATTCTGATATACGATCATCCATTCTCTTCAGGAAGACTGATAAGACAACAATAATACCAATCAGAATGTAATTGACAGAAAATCGGGAATTCTTTTTTTTCATGGAAGTAGGAATTGAAAAGTTAATATTTGAGGGGTACCCAAGTTTTGCGAACCAAATTGGATGCCATAGGTGATTTCGTATTGCCCCAGATTGATACCAAAACCAGCCGAAGATTCAACAACATTTTCTGATGCGGAAAATCCGCCCATGAGACTGAGTCGATCCCAACGAAAATTATTTCCAAAATGGAACTTTCCTGTGGTCGCTGATTGGTTCCATTCTCCAGAACAATAGACGGTATTCTGATAATCATTGAATATGATTTGCTTGGAAACTCCGCCAATTATCCGAGTTGGCAGGGAAGGCGCATTTTTGGAAAGCTTTGACATTATCCCCAAATTTTGAATGGATATACCCAATTTCATTCCTTTAACAATATCTCTAGCGTATCCCAAATTTAATCCGAATCCTGAAGTTGTTTCCGTATAGAGTCCCATAAAAATATAAGAAAAAGAAATACCAAATTTCTGTTTTTCACGCTGGACAGAAAACCCGCCATTCATGGAAACACCATAGGATGAGAAAGTTGATAGTGCATCATCAACTGGCACAGCATCCCTGAATTCCAAATCAGATAATCCGGAATATTTCGCATTAAAGTGGAATATTTTCCCTTTTGCTGGCTGAGTGTATCCTAAGTGAGTCAAAGTAACATCTCCAAGCCAAATACCACGGCTTATTGAAAGGCTAGGGTGATTTAGCGATGCAGAAAAAAGGGCAGGGTTAACGGATAATATGCCGCTCATGGTTGGGTGACTTCCGATGCTTAATTCTTCCGCGTCTGTCGGCAGAATCAGAAATTGTGTTCCCAATCCGTATAATGGGAAGAGCAGTATCAGAAATAATTTAAAAACTGAATGCATAAGAGATTGTATGGGCTGTTTGGGCGGCCCAATCCATGGAGAATGCATAATCTATATGTGAATCATGAGCTTTAAACAAACCATATTCATACCCTAGCCCAAACGCAGTCCGTCCATTTCCATAGCCTCCGCGGAAATAGTATTGGTCCAAAAATCCATATTCAACGCCCAAGCGAGGAAGCACGCTAGCAAACGTATCATGATTCGTAATCAACCCGATATCGCCTACTACAATCAGTCCCTTAATATTTGTTCGGGATCCGATCCTGTAAATTGTGGGAAATTCATCTTTGTACAATCTACCCTCGGCATAGACGTCTCCCGTGTCCCATTGGTAATTGGAACTGATATCCTGAACCATGATACCAAAGGTATTAAATTGCCCCGTTTTGATTATAACCCCAATGTCAAAACCAATACCGGAACCGGTTAATTGGTCTGATTCCGTAATGGGAAGATCGTGCCGAAGAATCTTGAAATTGGCGCCAAATGAAATCCAGGGGAGAATTCTTTGCGCAAAAGTGATCATGATAGCATTTTCACCTGTTTGCATTTGAGATGATTTCATCCCAGTACTGTACCGTCCTTGGATATTTGTCACGCCTGAGTTGACCCATGCCACTCCTAAACCGGCAGTGGGAGGCAAAGAAGTAGCAAAACTTGTGGCCGCTAAACGACGATCCAAGGATAAATTGGAATAAGAGCTACCCAAATGACGTTTTACTAAAAAAGCAGTCCAGGCAGGATTATGGAATGCAGCAAAGCTTCGGTCCAATTCTGCAGTGAAACCGCCTCCCATAGCCATCGAACGAGCTGTCATGCCCATTCGTAAAAAGCCACCTGATTGCCCAGCCCAATCTTGCGCAAACACTATAGAAATAATAAATAGAAATGAAACAATTTTCCTCATTATTTCACCATAATAAATTTGGTCCAATAATCCGACGGAGAATGGGATGAAGAATTAGCATAATTTAATCTAGCGAAATAGACCCCATTTGCTCCATGAATTCCATTCAAGTCTCTACCATTCCATTTGATTGCACCTCGATAAGTATTTAAATCGAAAGTTTCCGAGTATACCTTTTCCATCCCAAAATTGAATATATTCAATTCAATAATTGTGTTAACCACCTTTCCGATGTGAAACCGAATGTAGCCATCATTCCCTAGTTGATTATGGCTAAATGGGGAAAAGGGATTGGGGTAGGCATACACTTCAGTTGTATCATATTCAGTTTGATAAATAGACCAACTGGAGCCGTGCATATCAGAAGACAAAGCAACTCCATCCGGCGTGCCGATCCATAAATTGAGAGTGGTGTCTCTTTCATCTAAGGCTACCGTATAAACGATATCTGTTAATATCTGGTTTTGTGCCATAAAAGTTGTATCCGTAACCGCCTGAAATTTTGCCCAATTCTCGCCGTCAAGGCTTTTCCAAAGCCCGGTTGCTGTGGCTGCTAAAACAAGGGAGTCTTTTGCAAATACATTGTACACCCGTTCGCCCAAAAGAGCAGTTGACCAAGATAAACCATTATCCCGCGTATAGCTTAAACCTCTCATTTCTCCTGGAGAATCTGCATGCATTGATGCAGCCCAAACTGTGATCTGACCATTCCAGAATTGTTTAGCAAGCCCCACGACAAAATTCCCGGATAGCCCATCATCTGGGAAAGAATAATGTTCCCATTCAATACAATCTAATATTTCAAAAACATTGGGTTGAGTTTCAACAATTTCTTTGATTAGGATACCTTTATTGATCCCATTTGCTGTCCCCACCCATATAGTATCTCCAAAAACAATAACGGAAAATGCTTTGTGATTATGATTCCCGCCATCGCCCGGGTCGCGTGGATTCAAATAATAATCCGTCAGAATTGGTCTACTATCTGATGCTGATACATCGAATCCTTCACCATCACATAGAGATAATGAATCTTGATCGTCCATAGGCAGAGGTACATTTTCCCAAACTTTTTTGGTTAGATGATATCTTCGAAGTCCGCCAGCCCAGCTGGCTGTCCACAAAAATTCGCCGGATAAATGCGCATCATATGTTACATTGGCTTGGGGAACTGTGACTGGTAACTGTCGAAAATAGCCTTCACCGAAAGGTTTTATAGTATCTGCTTCATTATCTGTGGGCTGCTGGAGGTAAGTCCATGTGATTCCAGAAGTGTCTTCTGCAGAATATGTAAGAGTCAATCCATAGCCAACCTGAATAGAACCATCGTCACCTGAATAAGCTATGGCCATGGTATCGCCCATAACAGCAATAGCAGGAATTCCGCCCTGCGGAACCAAATTTGTAATTTGACCATCATCTAATAATTCTGCAGTTATTTGATGGGCATAAATACGGTGACCATCGTGAAGAGCTAAGCCTTGTCCTGTTCCAAACCATGTGAGTGTATCTCCCATCGTTCGTATTTCTGCTACAACGTTGCTAGTAAGCCCTTCAGTTAAAAAAGTATCTTCCAATGCGGTTTTAAAGGAAAACCTCGATGGTGTGGCACTCTGGGGATACAGAGGAATAGACAGCATTATGAGTAGAAATAATCTATTGAATAAGGATTGCATGTTCTATCACTTTGCTATATTCATTAGATTGATCTTGCGTTAAGAAGCGCCAGAGAAATGATCCGGGTTTGGTTTGAAAACTGGGGTCTGAAAATCCAGTGCCATATACTGGAATCCTGAAACTATAAATTCCATCACCCTGAATTAAATCGCCACTAGTAAAATCAGGCTCATACAAGACCACATTGCTACCGTCATCATGAAGATAAAGATAATTCCCATTATTCATCATGGAATCACCATCCACATGATAGGATGAAAATCCAACCATCTTAATAGTTTCAAGCCCGTCTGCATCGAAAACTTCTGCGGATATCAAATGGAGACTGACCGTAGCATCCGAAGGGCGAACAATCGTATCTGGTGCTGAAATGGAAACGATCCGAGGTATGAGATTCCCGATCCTAAAAGAATCTAAAACTATTACCGTTTCAGTTCCATATACAGCTAGATAATCCAAATACACATAACCAGAGTCATCTCCCAACCTGTTTTGAATTGTGGTTGAATCATTGGTGATCTTTAAACCATAAAAGCCATCTCCCATGAGAATATCACCATTGGTGCCATCATCATAAAGTATCAAAGTATCCGGTACATTATTCCTAGTTATTGCGTACCAATTAATCTTTACTTGAGATAACGCCTGAGTTTCGTATCTGCCCTCTACTTCCACTCCATAGTAAAGTTGATTTACATCCTGATGATACGTAAACTGCTGGTTAGAGATTGGACTTAGGTCAGAATCTGTAGCAGGGTCAGGGCAAGCCAAAAAAAAGATGCCAAAAATGAAGAGGAAGTGGAAACGCATAGCCTGAAATTTAGTATTGATGACCATTAATTTTCGCTTCTGTTCTGTTCTTCCCTGTTATAAATATAATCCACCATGAGATCTCCCACCTGTCCAAGGCTTTCTTCGCTACAATTTTCCGGAATATCATTCAGGGTATGCCAAAAATTGGCATAGGAATTGGGATATTTGAAATCAATTAAATCAATAGAAGGAATTCCAGCAATTTCATTCAATGGAATATGATCATCGTAAATGGCATAATCTACCCTACCTATAAAAGCATCGAGTCCCATCTCTTTTGCACGATCCCAAAGATGTCGAACAAGTTGAGGGTGGTATTCCAATGAATATCTTTCAATGGGAAGCACCAACTGTTTATCGCCAACCATATCCAGATTTATCGCTTCATCTGGACGGGGGATGGGTAAATTTTTAGCAAAAAACCTTGAGCCTTGACAATAGGTTTCATTTACTCCAGGGACCCCTTGATCTTCACCATCAAAAAAGACAAGATTTACACCAATGGGGGGAGGATTTTCTGCCATTATTCTTGCTAATTCCAATAGGATTGCCACGCCCGATGCACCATCATTTGCCCCAATAACTGGTTTGTCTCGGTCTTGCCGTAAATCTTCTTGATCTGCCCAAGCACGTGTATCCCAATGGGCAGAAATAATAGTCTGAAATTCTGAATCTGGATTAAACCGGGCAATAATATTTTCGCCATTATAGTGTTTGTTATAGCGCTGTTCTTGATAAGAAAAATCCTGCAAAATAATCTCATTAGCAGATTGATCTAACTCAGCAATAAAATAATCAAGGCAAGCATAATATCCATCTGAACCAGGATTTCTCGGGCCAAAATCACATTGAGCAACTAAATAGGAAAACGCATTGTCCTCATCAAAATTGGGCACATTTGATTGGCACCCTAAAAAGATGAGGGTTAGGAATAAAGAATTAGGAAATATTTTTTTCATATTATCCAGAGATTGCCAAATTTACATCAAATCCAAAATCCCGATCTATTTTACGACCAGTTGTTCTGGTAGCACTTTCACGATATTCATAACGAAGTCCACCACTCACTTTTGTTGAAAATTGATAGGACACCCTCAAACCAGTTTTCCAGCTTTCAGAAAAGGACCCCACTTCTAAATTCACTTTGTCACCTGATCGTTCTTCTTGGCTCTCATTCAGGTCAAAATTTAAGGTAAAACTCATGGTATTGTTCAGATTCACATCACCATAAAATGGGATTGGTAATTTTATTCCGCCTCGATGGGTGTAGGTACCGGTTGATGTATAACTATTATCTTTATTAATGGTTAAACCTGTTGGAGATTCATCTAAAGATTTATTTCGATTATGCCTGAAAGTAACAGAGATATTTCCTTTCCAGGTCATATTCATCCCTATAAGGGGTGAAAAATTCCTATTGATTCTTGATGACCGTTCATAATCTTTATAATCTACAGCGAATGTACCAAAATTATAAAAATTCATTTGCTCAGGGGAGATGTCTTCAAACTGCCAGGATCGCGTTTCTTTCCCAGAATAACTGTGTTCCAAGGATGCAGATTTGGCCACCCATTTTATTATAGGCCACTTTTCCAATCCACTCATCCGAAAACTCCAGCCCGGAAAAGGGAGACCTTCTTCAAGGAGATCCCCAAAGGCAAAATAATCCCTCGTCATAGATAGTTGTTCTAAACCTGTACTAGACCGGGTGGTGGTAAAATTTTGAGAAAAATTTGTGCTGATAGTCAAGGAACGGCTGATTTTTAAACCGGTTCTAATAGATCCATCTCGTTTATGATCCCAATTACCAAGGTTACTACCTACTTCAGCTGATTGTTCTAAACCGTGTTCTGGTAACCAACCAAATTTGTACCCAGTTGGCACCTCTCCCAAAACCTGATTTGCAGACCGGTTCAAATTTTCGGAATAGCTCACGGAAATTGGATTAATTTTTTTAAATAGGCCATGAACTAAATTCAGGGGGTTCAAATTTGATTTTTTGGATTTCTTATCTTTGGAATCTTCAGGTTTTTTCTCACTTTTAGACCTTGATCTTGATCCTCGCGACCTCCCTCCGGTTTTCCCTTTTGAAGATGATTTTGGTTTATAGATTAATTCAACTAATTGAACTGGTGTTAATGAGAAATTAGTTCCGAATCGAAGTTGGGTGCTTACATTCTGCCCTTCTCGGGATAAATCATCAGACCAGCGAAAATTTGCTGTATAATTGAATGATGGTTTCAACCATTTCATTATACCAGGGCTGAAAGTCGTATTAAAACTTTCTGTAGTTTGGGTTACAGTACCTGGATCCAGGTCGCGCAGGGCAGTCCACGCGTATCCTCTGAAATCATTGAGTTTACTTTGACCGCTCCAAGCATATTTCGCTGATAAACCATTTGTGAATTTGTAATCCAGATTCATAGTTCGATTCAAACCAAAATTGTAGGTTTCAGGGCTGCGATCACCTGAGCGCGGTTGGTTCCAGTTTAATTTTTCATTCAAATTAAGTCCCGTTTTAAATGAGCTTGGCGTATAATAAATCTGGAAATCACTAATAGAATTTCCCAAAAATGGTACATCTTTTGTCCAACTGAAAGGTTTGATGTAATTATTCCGCCCGAAGGGAATACTATATGAAAATTTACCTGTGTAAGATTCTGTCCTCTTTTCTTGATAGGTTATATCGGATGATTTGGATTGCGATGCGCTGAAACTCGCAGAAATTTTATCTACGGTATATTTCAATAATTGATTATCTGATTTCCCGGTCTTTTTCAATGATGTACTTAATGAAATAGATTCAGTCAATGTCATTATGGAGTCTGGTGTATTGTTTGGATCAACTAATATGTCCTCACCTGAAAAATATTTTGGGCGGCTTTGATTCCGGGTCAATGATCCACTCAATGGAATTGATATTCCCCATGATCTGGGTAATAATCGATGTAAATCCATTTTTCCAGATACGTTCAGGTTTTCTGAAGTATTTGTTCCTTTTGAAACTCGTTCCTGTAATCGGTGATATTCTGCATCTTGCCGGCTATAAACAACTGTTGCCGACCCTAAATCTGACAAATTAAATTTGGATTGAACCCGCATGGCAACCCCTTTTTCTTTCTTTACCCCACTGAGTCTTAATTCATCGAGCCATACTTCACCTGTAATAGGTTCATCCCCAATATTTTTTACACCTACTGAAAAATATTGAAGTCGATTTAACGCCGGTTTGCCAACAATTTGTATTTTTTTTCCGGTTAATTGGCCTTCTTTATCTGTAAAGTAATATTTCCGAACATCAGCCGAATCAATTAAAACATCCGTCTCACGATTTTTATCGATCTTGGATGTATCTGCTTGTTTTAAAGCAGTCAGCCAATCTAGATCAATATTAAAACTATTTCTTTTCTCGTCTTCATCCCATCCATTAAAAACAGGTTTAGTGATCTCATAATATGCATCACCCAATCCAAATTTAAGAAAAACTTCCACATCTGTTTCTAACGAAGTGATCCATGGACTGTTTCCATGTACATACATTTTCATAAAGTCATAAGTCATGAAACTCCGTTTTTGATTATCATTTAAGGTGTAAAGCGTTTTTTGGGCGACTCCTGTTGCTTTTGATGGAAGATGATCAAATTTTAAAACAAGAGATTGTTCTTTTGACCTAATTTCATTCAACCGATCATATTCTCCTTTTACACCTTTGGGTGGGATGTAGTCTGCATTATCCTCAGTATTAACAACTGCAACTTGGAATGTGGGATCGTCATCATCATCTCTGCCATAAATATTCCCAAATCGCTGATTAAAAAAATTCGATGTATCTACATAACCCGTATCCAACCCAACAATGCCTTTTTCTTGCCATTCATTCCCCACTATCTCCATTTTAGCTATTTGAAGTTGATTTTGAATTGAGTCTAATCCAGTAATAGCCAGACGAACATACCTGATCTCATTCCATTCAATATTTTTCACTTGTTTAAAATCTGAGAGAGGTACGCGAAAAAGGCGCCACCCTGTTGGTTCACCATTTTTCTCAGTTTCACCTGCAAGATAGGTAGTGTCCGTCAACATAAATTGGGTTGAGAAATAATCGTTTGTTTTATCCAAGAAAGTAGAACGATCCAAATCTTCTGTATCGGGATATTTCCCACCTTCCTGGATCTTGTTTCCTGTACCATTCCCTTCTGTCCCATTTACTTGAGTATAATCCGAATTATTATTTTGGTCATAATTCCAATTATCACCATTGGGGTCATTAGAATCAATGTCATTATTTGCATTGATTATAATTGTTTCTCCAAGTCCAAGATAATCATTATAGGATGGACCCGAAGGATCAAGGCAAGATCCCCAGCCATCTTCTTTTTCATCAAAACATCCATCAAGACCAGTGTCTTCATCATCCTCTAAAAACCCATTACCCAATGTGAGCCCTGCGGCAGGTTTATCTTCCGTATTCAGTTGACCATTACCATCCATATCTTCTGATATTTTTCCTAAGTCAATATGTATCCTGCCAGAGCTCCCCTGAACCCATATTTCAAAAAATTTACTTTGGATTTGATCATAATCTCCGGAATACAGAGAGGTGGTAACTCCTACCCAAAGTGAATCAGGATCAATATCCCTTTGATGTCTTTTAGACTTATATCGTAACACCATCACATCCGTAGTCTCATTTCCCGCCCGTAGTGATGTTGACTGGTTAGGCCAAATCTCTCTAGTCCGGTATGGTACATAAGGATTGAACCAATGCAAATTTCCCCGATGTCGCTGGGAATATTCATCTTCGAAGGATGACATGATATCATCATAAAAAATAGGCGCCGAAGATGCTTTCCAAAATCGCCTTTGAATGGAGGGTGATGTGGTTCTTTTACTCCCTTCAAAATCGTCAATAAAAGCCACACCATTGTGATCTCCCGTTTCTGGATTGTTAATGGAGTTTGGATTCGGCATCACCTGGGCGATTTCCCCCTCAATTGAAAATGATGACATTTTTTCTGCTTCAATCACTGGAAGTTTATCCAGAATACGAGTTACACCATCCACATCCCATTCATACCGACCATTCAAATCCCAAATAAAATTTCGTGTAGGCTCATAACCCACTTCTACTTTTTCGTTAATGATAGATTGGTTAAAATAAAGCGCAGTGGCACCAATAAAGGAATTTTTCTTTCCCAGATCCATTTGAGCCCGTGTTCCAAAAATAGTTTTTTTATCAAAGGATACTAACTCATGTTTATCATAATTAATCTTAAGTTTTGCGTTTGGGTCATTTCCTGCATCTCCTAACAGAACAATAGTCCCTGAGAAATAATCAATATTATAATCCAATCCCCTTTTAAGAGTAACGCCATTTTGTATAACTTCCTCACTGCCTTCCACCAGCATAAAGCCAAGACTAATGGTAGAGCTTTGGTTTGAATATGCTGCTTCAATCATCCACCGATGATCAGCATTCACTTCTGAAGATGATGATGATGTATAAAGAAGTCCGGGGCCTAATTGTTCTTGTAATTGTTCTGTATTTGTTCCCCCGACTAAAGAATCTGAATTAGCAAAAGGATGAAGCGTTGGGAACATGAGTTCACCATCTACTAAATTCATAATATTAGGATCTGAATCGATCAATTCATCATAATTCCGCTGACCATTTTCATCCAAACTGTCTAATCCAAATAATGTAATATAGGGTAAACTTGTGGCCCTATCTCTCTCAGAAACTGGAGTGGCATTTTTATTCAAAATTTTAATCTCAAATCCTTCTGTATTGATCTGAGTTGTACCTAGGTAGTATACATTTTTGAACATGAGGGGCCACGTTGAGTGATTAGGGTAACTGTTTCGAGGTTTTAGCATCATGAGTGATAAGTTTGTCCCAAGAGAATCTGGACCTGTACCAACTTCTAACACGGTTTCACCTGTTTCTCGATCCGCCAGAACAAATGTACATCCTAAAATATCCTGTGAAACCATCTCACGGACTCGGATGAAGCCCAAGTCTGGGCTTACATAATAATTGGTTCCTTGCTCTAAACGTATAAAACTCCCTTCTTCATTCTCATCTACATAATTTGTATCAGCAATATTTAATGGATCGATGTAAGCCATCCCGGTCATTGCATTCGCATCATTAGTATTAATGGACTTATACAATTCAAAATTTTTCACCACTATATTTCCAAGGAGATGCCTTCCACCCTTTGTTGGATAAAAAGAAGGAATTGAAACTGATTTTAATTGTCCCTCTATAAATGCCGTTGTATCTAATCCGTTTCTAAACATTGGATGAATAAAAAAATACCTATTTTTTATCCAATCCACGTCCCTAATCTGTTGGGTGCTGCTTTGTCCACCACCTTCCCATTCAGATTGTTCTTTTTTAGTCTTTTCAATTGAAGCAATCGTGGTAATGTCCACAGGACCTAATTTTGAAATTGCTTTTATTCCAAAAAGTCCCTGATTCTTCCCGGAGAAAGTGACATATTTTGTAGATGGAAGAGAAAGAGAAATATTTCCAGCCTCTACTTTTTGGATAATATCATCTTCGTGTCCTTCATAGGATATTCGAATATTATTTTCCCAATCAAAATCACGTTCAGAGTCCTGATCCATAGCAACTGTGATTCTATCTCCAATTTTTCCCTGGATATTCAAGTTTTGTTTCTGGTCAAATTCAAGGTGGGTATTTTGTGTCTGGTTCAAGGTTGATCGAACCAATTCTTGATCCTGAAAAACCATTTTACCATTAATATTCACATTCCCACTTACTCGGAGTGACGCCCGTCCTAGCCTGCCAATATCAACACCCACTACTTCTATCATCTGGCCTCGGCGACTTTTTTTATCATCTTTGGCTTCTTTTTGCATGGTTTCTATGAATTTCTTATGCCATGACCGTTGGTGAAACTTTTTAAGGTACCACTCAACAGAAGCTGTAAAGGGCATTTGGACTTGCTTTCCATCTACAATTTTAGATATGGTAATTGTTTGCCAATCCCAAGAAAGTTTAACATCAGTTTTTTTATTTTGATAAGGGAAATTCAATAATCCCAAAGGTGTGTTTATTGAATCCAAGGGTTGAACCAGCGACTTTTTTAAATCCGGAAAAGGGTTCACAACGAATGGTGATGAAGGAATGTAATCGGGAATTAAAATTATATGTGATTCCACGGCTAAAATGGAGTCTGAGTCCTGGGCATAGATAGGCCGTAGGGAAAGGAATCCCCATAAACCGATTAAAAGGAATCGGAAAAAGAAAGTACAAGTTTGTTTTAAAAAGATCAAGTTTAGTCTTGATTAACCTGATATCGTTTTATTCGATAAATTCTCCTTTTTCAAAATATGTTTTTAATATTTTTTTCATTTTGTCTAATGCTCTTGCGCGATGGCTAATCCTATTTTTCTCTTCAGATGTCATTTCCGCAAAAGTAATATCATAACTTTTTGGTTGGAAAATTGGATCATATCCAAACCCATCTTTTCCACGAGCTTTATTTAAGATCCTACCTTCAATGACTCCATCCTCAGAGAGTTCCGAATCAGAATCTACAAAAGCTAGCACTGTTCTGAATCTAGCTCTCCTTTTATCAAAAGGAATACCTTTTAAAGCAATCAGCATTTTATTTACATTATCTTCAAAGGTGGCATTTTCACCAGCAAATCTTGCAGAATAAACCCCCGGAGCACCATTTAATGCATCCACTTCCAATCCAGTGTCATCTGCAAGGGATGGAAGTCCTGTTAATTCATGAACCGTCCTTGCTTTGATTAATGCGTTTTCAATGAGCGTTGTTCCCGTTTCTTCAATGGATTTAATCTCCGGAAATTGGTCCAAACCTATGACAGTCACGCCTAATCTAGATAAAATAAATTTCATCTCAGTTTGTTTATGAATATTATGTGTGGCCAGAACCAATGTTTTCCGTCGAGACATGATAAACGAAACCCTTCTAAAAAATGCCGGGAAACCTATAAGAAAACAAGGTTTGAAACAAGAGTTAAGTCTTTCCTCGATTTTCACATTAATTCTTTTTGTTTTAGAAAAACACTCCGGTAATTTTTCCTCGCTTTTTTTAAAGCATTCCCAATCCTTATGTGGCCTGGTAGCTCAGTTGGTAGAGCAGAGGACTGAAAATCCTTGTGTCGCTGGTTCGATTCCGGCCCGGGCCACTCTTAATTTTTTATATCGGTAGAAAACCCAGAAATAATTATATCTCCTACCTTAAATTTGTGATTCATTCTAGTAAAAAAACTCACGTGAATCATACTCAATTAAATAATTATATTGAAGGCATTCCCAAAGCAGAACTTCATTTACATATTGAAGGCACTTTTGAACCTGAGCTTATGTTCGAAATTGCTCGCCGGAATAATATTTCTATAAACTATAAATCGATAGATGAATTAAAAAAAGCCTACAGTTTCAATAATCTTCAGGAATTCTTGGATATTTATTATGCGGGAGCTAGCGTGCTCTTACAAGTCCAAGATTTTTATGATTTAACCTGGGCATATCTCACCAAAGCTCACGAACAAAACCTAATCCATACAGAAATATTTTTTGATCCGCAAACACATACCGATCGTGGCCTTTCATTTGATACCGTCATCCAAGGCATACGCAGTGCATTAGACGATGGTAAAGAAAAACTGGGAATCAGTTCGAAATTAATCATGTGCTTTTTACGGCACTTGGATGAAGCAGCCGCATTTGAAACATTGAACCAAGCATTGCCGTATAAAAACTGGATCGCTGGGGTGGGATTAGATTCATCTGAAATGGGACATCCGCCATCAAAGTTTCAGCGTGTTTTTTCTAAGGCAAGAGATGAAGGATTCATCACAGTGGCCCATGCAGGAGAAGAAGGCCCGGTCGAATATGTATGGGAAGCAATTAATCTTTTGAATGTATCCAGAATTGACCATGGTAATCGTTCTCTTGATGATGAACAATTGATTAAGTATCTTATTGAAACACAAATCCCCTTAACGGTTTGCCCATTATCTAATCTTGAATTAAAAGTTGTAAATGATTTGAAAGATCATCCTTTATTGAAATTAATGGAAGCAGGATTAGTGGTTACGATAAATTCAGATGATCCGGCATATTTTGGTGGATACATGAATGAGAATTACACCCAAATAGCTTCTGCCTTAAATCTTACCAAGAAGCACATTACTCAGCTCGCTAAAAACAGTTTTAAAGCCAGTTTTCTACATGATAGGGAAAAAGAAAAATTGATTCACCAAGTTGATACCTATTATCAGAAAAATTAAAAATGAGTATTGATCAACAAAAGAAATTCATGCGAGAAGCTATTCGCTTATCCATGGAAAATGTACAATCAGGAAAAGGCGGACCTTTTGGTGCGGTCATTGTTAAGAATGGAAAAATCATTGCAACCGCCGTGAATGAAGTGACAAAATCCAATGATCCAACGGCTCATGCCGAAATAATCGCTATTCGAAATGCATGTGAAAAACTGGATTCATTTCAGTTAGACGATTGTGAAATATATTGCAGTTGCGAACCGTGCCCCATGTGTTTAGGCGCTATTTATTGGGCAAGACCTAATGCGATCTATTTTGGAAATTCAAAAGAAGATGCAGCAGAAATCAATTTTGACGACAACTTCATCTATGATGAGTTGGATATTTCTTTGAATAAACGCAAACTACCAACGATTCAATTATTGAGAGCTGAAGCACAGACCGCCTTTTTACAATGGCAAAAATGTGAAGATAAAATAGAGTATTAATGATTGAATTTATTCTTAATAATAAACCTATAAAAACGGATCAACCAACTGGTTCTTTGCTTCTTGATTTTGTACGGTATGAGCAATCACTTATGGGGACAAAAATTGGATGCAGGGAAGGTGATTGTGGTGCATGTACTGTTCTTATAGGCGAGCTCATAGATGGTCAAATGAATTACAGGCAGGTAACATCCTGCCTAACGCCACTTGGGAATGCACAATGTAAACACGTGGTTACCATTGAAGGACTTAATATGGAATCATTAAGTCCCGTCCAGCAGTTCATGGTAGATGAAAGTGGATCCCAATGTGGGTTTTGCACGTCAGGGTTTGTTGTGTCACTCACCCAGTTTTGTCTAGCGAATTCTACACCCAGTTACAATAATGCCATTGCTTCAATCGATGGAAATATTTGTCGGTGCACAGGATACAAGCCTATCGAGAGAGTTGCAAAACATATCACTGAATCACTTTCTGATAAAAACCATAATGAAACCCTGGATTGGTTAATCGCACAACAATTCATTCCATCTTATTTCAATCAAATTCCTGAAATGTTAAATGCATTACCTAAAGGGAAAAATGATTCTCAAAATCGAACGATTGTAGGTGGCGGCACCGACCTTTATGTGCAAAAGCACGACCAACTAATTGACCAGAATGTGGATTTAATTTCAAATACGCCCAACTTAAATTTTATTGAAATTGAAAACGGTGTTTGTACATTGGGTGCGGGAACAACCGCAACAGATTTAATAGAATCGGACATTTTTTGTTCTGCCATTCCCCGACTAAAGAAGCATCTAAAATTGGTGGCATCTTCGCCTATACGGAATATGGCAACAATAGGCGGCAACTTTGTAAATGCATCACCCATTGGAGATTTTACTGCTTTTTTTCTAGCACTGAACGCCAAAATAAAATTGACAAATAAGGGTCAAAACAGAACCATTTATTTAAAAGATTTTTATAAAGGATACAAAGATCTGGATAAGTCGCCCGATGAAATTGTTTCCACCATTTCATTTAAACTTCCAACACAAGACAACCATTTTAATTTTGAAAAAGTGAGCAAACGAATTCATCTTGATATTGCCAGTGTAAATACAGCCATTCAACTTACCGTTTCCGAAAATAAGATTACACAAGTGCATCTTTCAGCAGGCGGCGTAGCTCCCATTCCAATGTACTTGGGCAAATCATGTGACTTCCTTATGGATAAAGTACTTTCGCCGGAGACTGTTCAATCTGGCAATGAAATAATTCAGACAGAAATCAATCCTATTAGTGATGTTCGGGGATCTGCCGACTATAAACGATTATTACTCCGTCAACTTTTTTACGCCCATTTTATTACACTTTTCCCAAATCAATTCACTTTGGATTCATTCATATGAAGAACATTGATTCCAAAGGTCATGTAACGGGGAAATCAATTTACTTGGATGATATTCCCATTATCCAAGGCACACAGTTTGGGGTGGTATTTGATTCACCCGTGGCACACGGCACCATTACATCTATTGATTATACAAAAGCACTCGCGACCCCAGGTGTTATAAGAGTTATTACCCATGAAGATATTCCTGGACAAAATCAAATTGGCGGCATTATACTCGATGAACAATTATTCGCGTCCACTGAAGTCCATTTTGTGGGTCAACCAATTGCACTTATTATTGCCGAATCAGATCAAATTGCATTTGAAGCACGGAAATTGATCGAAATTGAGATTTCCAAAAAGGATGTTATTGTTGACCCGCGAGAAGCACAACAAAAGGATGAATTAATTATTCCACCCCGAACGTTTGAATTAGGTGATACGGAAAATTCCTGGGAAAATTGTGCTCATATTTTTGAAGGACAAGCGGATTCAAATGGGCAAGAACATTTATATATTGAAACACAAGGCGCCTATGCAGTTCCTTTAGAAAATGGACATATTCGCATTTCATCTTCTACCCAAGGGCCCACAGCTGTTCAGCGAATAACGGCAAGAGTATTGGGTGTGGGTATGCATAAAATTGAAGTGGATGTTGTTCGAATCGGTGGCGGTTTTGGCGGCAAAGAAGATCAAGCAACGCCATGGGCCATTATGGCAGCACTGGGTGTCACCATTTTGAATTCACCGATTAAAGTAGTGTTAAGCCGCTTGGATGATATGCGAATGACGGGGAAAAGACATCCGTATAGTTCAGATTATAAAATTGGAATCTCTAAAGATTTTAAAATCCTGGCTTATGAAACCACATTTTATCAAAATGCCGGCGCTGCTGCTGACTTATCCCCTGCCGTCATGGAGAGAACTCTATTCCACGGGACCAATTCTTACTTTATTCCCAATGTAAAAATGACGGCTTACTCATGTAAAACAAATCTGCCGCCGAATACAGCCTTTCGTGGGTTTGGTGGCCCCCAAGGCATGTTTGTCATTGAATCTGCGTTGGCTCACGCAGCCGAAGAGTTAGGCATTTCTAGACATGAATTACAAAAAAATAATCTCCTTAAAAATGGAGATGAATTCCCTTATGGCCAAATTGCAGATGGAGTGGAATTAAATTCCATTTGGCAAGAAATGGAATCAAAATTCGATATTGAAACCATTGAAAAGGAAATGGATGAATTCAATTCGAATCACACTAATGTAAAAAAGGGCTTTTCTCTGATGCCTGTGACGTTTGGGATTTCCTTTACAAAAACGCCCATGAATCAAGCACGGGCGCTTGTTCATATTTATACGGATGGGAGTGTCGGTATAAGCACCGGTGCAGTAGAAATGGGACAAGGGGTTAATACCAAAATGCTCCAAATTGCGACACAAACGTTTTCCATTGATCCAAAACAAGTTAAACTAGAATCGACCAATACAACCCGCGTCGCTAACACGTCCCCTTCCGCAGCAAGTGCTACGGCAGACTTAAATGGGAAGGCACTCCAAAAAGCCTGCAATGTATTATTAGAACGATTAACAACCTGCGCTGCTGATCATCTGAATGTTTCATCCACGGATGTTATTCTAAAAGATGGAATGGTTTATACGAATGGAAATAAGACAGAATTAACTTGGGACCAACTAGTGATGATAGCCTTTTTAAAGCGAATCTGTCTAACAGAAAATGGGCATTATGCCACACCGACCATTCATTTTGATATGACGAAAGAAAAAGGACATCCTTTTGCCTATCATGTTTATGGTTTGGCATTAATGCAAGTCACTCTGGATTGTGTGCGCGGGACTTATGAATTTGACACTGTAAAGATTGTTCATGATTTTGGAAAAACAATGAATCCCAGTGTAGATTTTGGCCAAATTGAAGGGGGGCTGGTTCAAGGCATGGGTTGGATGATGATGGAAGACCTTCGTTATAATGACAGAGGCCAATTACTGTCCAATACCTTATCCACGTATAAAATCCCGGATATTTACTCCGTACCAAAAACGGTTACCATTGAAGCACTTAAAACCAATGGAAGCGATTTAGCAATCCTAAAATCAAAAGCTGTAGGCGAACCGCCACTCATGTATGGAATCGGTGCTTATTTTGCCATAGATAATGCCATTAAATCGTTTAATCCAAATTTCACATCCACGTTTGATGCGCCCTTTACCCATGAAAAAGTATTAATGGGTTTACATGGCTCTTTAGATTTTGAATGAAAACAATTTCCTACTGGAAAAAAGTTTTATCCTTATTAAAGGAAAAAGAGAAAGTCTTTTTAGCTATGGTTGTTGATCATACCATCCACTCACCCGGTACAATAGGTGCAAAATTATTGGTAACCGAAAATAAAGAAATGATGGGTACAATTGGTGGCGGCATCATGGAGTATGAATTGGTAAATCGTGCACAGGAAATATTATCAGATGAAAATTTCATCCCAGAAATTCAAACACTTAACCATAAAAAATCTGGATCAGGTGAACTATCGGGAATGATTTGTGCCGGAAAACAAACCAATCTGTATTATGTATGTGAACCTGAAAAAGATGGGAAAACTGTAAAAGAAATAGTTCAAATCTTGTCAGAAAATCAGTCCGCTATTCTTTCCATTTCTTTAGAAGGATTATCTCTGCAAAACCAGAAACTTGATTCTTGTGATTTTCAATTTAGCTTGACTCACGATGGCAATGAATGGCATTATCAAGAACAACTAAAAAACTTTAATCGCATTGCCATTATTGGGGGCGGTCACTGTTCTTTGGCATTATCTCGGGTCATGAAAAATCTGGGGTATGATGTGGTTGCATTTGATACACGGGAAAATATTTCTACTTTATATCAAAACAATTTTGCTGACTCAATTCAAATTATAGATGATTATAAAAAAGCAGCGCTTCAAATAAATTTACCGGAAAAAACAAATATTGTCATTATGACAACCGATATGGCATCCGATGTTCGTGGTTTATTGGGCATATTGGACAAACCATTCCCATTTATCGGTGTAATGGGAAGTGAAAATAAAATTTCCGAAATCAAAAAACGATTGAAAGCAGAAGGAATTTCCGACAATCAACTTTCTCGATTAACTGCACCTGTTGGATTACCCATGGTAAGCAATACACCGGAAGAAATTGCCATCAGTATTGCAGCGCAGTTACTACAATTAAGGGACGAGAATTCTAACTAAAATGATACCAACACCAGACTTTGCAATCACCAGTCAACGTGTGATCACGCCGCAAGGAGAAAAAGCAGCGGCTATTTTAATCCATGGTGAAAAGATTTTAGATATTATTTCTATTTCAGAAATTCCTTCTGTTTGTCCCGTTGAAGATATGGGAAACCATGTAGTTATGCCGGGGCTTGTGGATACACACGTCCATATAAATGAGCCCGGAAGAACAGATTGGGAAGGATTTGAAACTGCCACAAAAGCAGCGGCGGCTGGGGGCATTACAACCCTTGTGGATATGCCCTTAAATTGCATTCCTGTCACAACAACCGTTAATGCATTAAATCAAAAAATAGAAGCAACAAAAGATCAACTTTGGATCGATTGTGGATTTTATGGCGGAATCATTCCCGATAATATTCAAGATATCGAACCGTTGGCCGATGCGGGTGTGTTGGGATTTAAAGCCTTTTTGAGTCATTCCGGTATTGATGAATTTCCAAATATATTAGAGCACCACTTTCGAAAAACATTGCCCATTTTATCTAAAAAAGGTATTCCTGTTTTGGTTCATGCAGAACTGGAAAATGGCGCAATCCAGTCCGAAGATTATAAATCCTATAAAAGTTTTCAAAATTCCAGACCAAAATCTTGGGAAAATAATGCTGTTAAATTACTCATTCAGTTGAGTAAAGAATTTGATGCGCGGATTCATATTGTGCATCTATCGTCATCTGATATTTTATCTGAAATTGCCCAAACGCGGAATGATGGCTATTCCATTTCTGTTGAAACATGCCCTCATTACCTTCATTTTGCATCCGAAAATATTTCTGATGGTGATACACGATTTAAATGTGCTCCGCCTATTTGGGAAGCTAAAAACAGAGAAAATCTCTGGCGTGGATTAGAAAAAGGGATGATTAATTTTATTACGTCTGATCACTCACCTTGCACAGCAGAACTAAAGAATATGGAAGCGGGAGATTTTGAAAAAGCATGGGGCGGTATTTCATCCATTCAATTTACACTTCCCGTTATATGGACCGAATGTAAAGCACGCGGGTTTTCTATAGATCAGCTCATTCATTGGATGAGTACGGCGCCTGCAAAATTCATTGGCAAAGATCAACAGAAAGGTCAAATTTCTCCCGGGTTTGATGCCGATTTAGTATGTTGGAATCCTGACGAAAAATACATGATTCAAAAAGAAGCTATTCATCACAAAAATAAATTAACGCCCTATGAAGGTGAATCGCTTTATGGTGTTGTGAATGCAACTTTTCTTCGGGGGCAAAAGGTATATGGAAATGGAGAATTTTCAGGAAATCCAACAGGGAAAATAATTTTTAATAATAATGGATAGGACATTGATTGATCTCGCTTTAGAATCAAATGGTGGTCGTACTTTATTGGCCAGTGACGACTTTTTTGCACCCAAAGAAAACTTACTTAAACCAGGTCGCGGCGTATTTATTGAAGATAAATATACGGACCATGGCAAATGGATGGATGGATGGGAATCTCGTCGTAAACGAACGAAAGGAAACGATTGGTGCATACTACGATTGGGCAAATCAGGCATTATTTCTGAAGTGGATATTGATACCAATCACTTTATTGGGAATTTTCCATCTCATGCATCTTTAGAAGCATGTACCATGCCTGAATATTCCGAATTAGAAGAAATAATTGAAATGGGCGAATGGATTGAAATTCTATCCAAAGTTGAGCTTCAAGGTAATTCACAAAATAAATTTGACATTTCGAGCGACCAATCCTTTACCCACCTTCGACTTCATATTTATCCCGATGGCGGTGTGGCAAGATTTCGAGTATATGGAAATCCAGATCATGCCAACGAAAACGAAAATAAATTAATCGATTTTGCACTGGATAATAATGGTGGCGAAATGATTTCCTGTAGTGATATGCATTTTAGCCATATGGGAAATTTAATAAAACCCACCACAGGTATCGATATGAGTGATGGATGGGAAACGAAACGGCGGCGTGGTCCGGGGTATGATTGGTCAATATTAAAATTGGGCTCGCCATGTAACATCGAACGCGTTATTGTTGATACGCTCCATTTTAAAGGGAATTTCCCTGATACATGCTCAATTGATGGATGCTTCGAACCAGATAGAACCCATGATTCAATCAACAAAAATAATACGATATGGTTAGAATTATTACCAAAGTCAAAACTTTCAGCAAATCAGGAAACCGTTTTCATTCTCAACTTAAATTCACCCATGACACATATTCGGTTTAATATTTTTCCAGATGGCGGCGTAAGTCGGTTAAGGATTTTAGGGCGTAAACCATCATGACAATTGAATCATTAAATTCACTAACATATTCTGAAGCAAATGAACAATTTGAATTATGCTGTGGTGCTGAAAATTGGATTCAAAAGATGAATCAAAATCGTCCGTTTCTGAATGAAAATGAAGTCTATAAAAAGGCGGAATCAATTTGGTTTTCACTTTCATCTGACGATTGGTTAGAAGCATTTACCCATCATCCGAAAATTGGAAATATTGAATCTTTGCGGAAAAAGTTTCATAATACAAAATCAATGTCCGAGAACGAACAATCAGGTGTGAATAATGCCGATGAAGACACCTTAAAGGATTTAGCTGAATCAAATCAATTGTACGAAGATAAATTTGGGTTTATTTTTATTGTATGTGCCACGGGAAAATCAGCGGCTGAAATGTTGGCAATCATAAATATTCGACTCACCAATCATGCAGATACTGAATTATTAAATGCAGCAAAAGAACAATATAAAATCACAGAACTACGATTAGACAAACTATTATTATGACATCATCTTTTACGCCAGAAAATATAGGTGAAATTAAGAATCACCTGAAAATATCAAATGCACGATTTAGTGAAAACTATCACGGCGAATCACCGGATAGGCAACCTGTCCATACCGTTTATGGCGGTGCTCATATTTTTAAAGAAAATACAGTTGTAAAAATGGGTGTTGGTGCAATTAATCACATAAGAACCTATGTTCCTAATTTCGTAGAATTTGCAAAAATTCTTGAGTTAAAAGGGTATGAACTACTCCCAAATTCTCAAGCAGACATTTCTGACCTTGAAGATTATTTCGCAAGTGAATCATCCGAAAGGAAAGAAGAACATGGTGCTTATTTTTCTTATACAGTGTATCAACGTGTTTTAGAAAAATTATCCAGAGAAGCTGTAGAAGATTTTCGGATTGATTTTGAAGATGGTTATGGTAACCGCCCGGATGATGATGAAGATAACCATGCCATATTAGCAGCTGAAGAAGTTGCCAAAGGAATGACATCACATTCACTGCCCCCTTTTATCGGAATCAGAATAAAACCATTAACTGAAGAGCAAAAGAATAGAGCCATCCGAACATTGGATATATTTGTCTCTACCCTTTCAGAAAAAACAAACGGGATTTTACCCAATAATTTTGTAGTCACACTTCCAAAAGTCACCATTCCAGAACAAGTGACAGCATTGGTTCAATTATTTGAAGTGTTGGAACAAAAAACAGATCTACCTACCGGATCCTTAAAATTAGAATTGATGATAGAAACACCCCAATCTATTTTGGATAGTAATGGAAATTCAGCATTACCATCATTGGTAAAAGCGTCCGATGGGAGATGTGCAGGCGCCCATTTTGGTGTCTATGATTATACAGCATCCACTAATATTACCGCTGAGTATCAAAGTTTAACTCATCCAAATTGCGATTTTGCACGGCATATGATGCAGGTTGCATTGGGTGGGACTGGCGTACGACTTTCTGATGGTGCAACCAATATTATGCCCGTGGGACCCCATCGCCCCACCGATGGAAATCCATTAACAGATAGTCAATTAGAAGAAAATAAAATGGTCGTTCATAATGCGTGGCGATTGAATTTTAATAACGTATTCCATTCCTTAAAACATGGTTATTATCAAGGTTGGGATTTACACCCAAGCCACCTGCCCTTGCGCTATGCGGCCGTGTATGCTTTTTTCCTTGAAGGATTATCATCACAATCAGTCAGATTAAAATCATTTATGGGTAAAGCTGCTCAAGCAACATTGATAGGTGATGTTTTTGATGATGCAGCCACAGGACAAGCACTATTAAATTATTTTCTTCAGGGCATTAGTTGTGGTGCTATTTTAGAGAAAGATGTAGAAAAAACGGGACTCACTTTGGATGAAATTCGAACACGATCCTTTAAAAAGATTTTAGAAGGGAGACAATCATGACATATCAAATTACAACCCACGTTTTGGATTTAGTTCAAGGCACACCTGCAAATAATATTCCCGCAATCCTTGAAACATTAACTGGTTCTGATTCATGGGAAATCGTTGGAACAGGCAGAACAAATGATGATGGTAGAATTAATAATTTATTAGGAGAAAGCGATTCGATTTCATCGGGAACCTATCGTTTAACATTTGACGTTGCTTCTTATTTTGAATCACAGCAGTCAGATAGTTTTTATTCTTCAATTCCTATTATTTTTAACATTACGGATCCTAATCGACACTATCATATCCCTTTATTATTAAGCCGATTTGGCTATTCCACTTACAGGGGAAGTTAGAAAATGGAGTGGTATACATACACAGTTTCTGAACTCTTGAATTTAGCTTTTCGGTGGTTTCACATTATTGCCGGTATCAGTTGGATCGGACAAACTTATTTATTTAACTGGATGGAAAAAACATTGCCCTTGGAAGTTGACCCGAATGCTGGCGATAATGTGTCAGGCCAACTTTGGATGGTCCATGGTGGCGGATTTTATTTAGTAGAAAAGCAGTCAAAACCCAAAATTATGCCCCGAACACTCCATTGGTTTAAATGGGAATCAGCCTTAACATGGATCAGCGGATTTTTTCTGCTCATTATTGTTTATTATATGGGCGGACTCATGCTTGAACCCGATTCAGAAATGAGTGAATTAACAGCAAGTTTGATTGGGATCAGTGTATTGGTGCTTGGCTTCGGTTTTTATCGTCTATTATGGTCATCTCCACTGGGTAAAAATGAATATGCAGGAGCGACAGTTTCCTTTCTACTCATCATTGGATTATTTATTGGACTTGATCAAATATTCAGCTCAAGGGCAGCCATGTTTCATATTGGAGCATTGCTAGGCACCATCATGGCAGCCAACGTTTGGATGATTATTCTTCCAGCGCAACAAAAAATGATTACCGCTGTTCAAAATAATCAACCACCCGATATGTTGTTAGGAGCTAAAGCAAAAAACTGTTCAAAACATAACACATATATGTCAATTCCATTAATTTTAATTATGATCAGTAGCCACTTTCCTTTAACGACTTATGGGAATTCTGATAATTGGCTAGTGCTAGGTGGGTTTATTCTAATCGGTTGGGCAGTTGCAAAATGGATGAGGGGATAAAAACTATCTCAATCGACAGAAGACTTTATTCTATCCATTCACAGATAAAAATATTGGTGTCACCTGTTTTTTTCTGATTTCGGTTTGAAGCCAAAACTAAGTATTTCCCATCTGGGCTGAACATGGGAAAACCATCAAAGCCATCAAAGTGGGTAATTCTTTCTAGGCCAGTACCATCTACATTTATTGTATAAAGATCAAAATCACGGCCCTTTTCATCATGAACATTGGAAGAAAATATTATTTTCTTTCCATTGGGGTGAAAGAAAGGACCAAAATTTGCGGCGCCATTATCTGTTATCTGTTTTTTATTCGTTCCATCAGAATTCATAGTCCAAATTTGTAACGCCATAGGGCGAATTGCATTTGCCGAAAGCAAGGTTTCGTAGTTTGAAATTTCCTTTTCTGACTCCGGATAATATGCACGCCAAACTATTTTTGAACCGTCAGAGTTGTAAAATGCACCTCCATCATAACCTAATCTCTCTGTCAACTGATTTTTCCCAGTACCATCGGGGTTCATAGTCCACAGTTCTAAATCTCCTGTTGAGAGAGATGTGTAAATGATCTTTTGACCATCAAAAGAAGATACTGCTTCCGCATCATACCCAGGTGCATCAGTCAATCTCTCCAGGTTATTACCATTTTTCGAAGCGCGGAAAATATCGAACCCGGGGTAAAGTTTCCAAATATAACCCATGCTAAAATCCGGTTTTGGTGGACAGTCCGAATCAGCCATATGGGTAGAAGCGTAAATGATGCCGTCATCATCCGGATATTGAAAAAAACTGCAAGTAGTAACGCCATTGCCCGTTGAAACCATTTCAGCTGATCCTGAAGCAATATCCATAATATATATCTGATCACAAAGGCTGTCTCCATCATGAGCCTGGAAAATCAATTTTTTTCCATCCGCACTAAAATACGCCTCTGCATTTTCGCCTGAGAAAGTCAGCTGACGGAGATTTTTAAAATGATTTTCACTGGATTGTATGAGATGATTGGAATATTCTGGTTTGCGATTACACCCATAATTATGAAATTGTAAAATTAAGAGTAGCAATACATAATGGTATTTCATTTTAAATGATTCTCTCCTTTAGTCACTTTTACCGAACAAGTATTAATATTAGACATAATCATATTTTAACCGGCTTTGAATTGGAGACACAAGATAAAATTTAATAAAAATCAAAATTGCCAAGAAAGCCCTGTTAAAACAGAGCCTTCTTGGTGCACACTTTTAATATGAATAATTGATTTATGGTTGAACTAAACCTAAATCAGCACCAAAATCTAAACCGATTAATTCGTATTCCGTTTCAGTAACAGTTACTTCAGAAGGATCAGTACCACCATATGCAGTAAAAAATGGGTGCACTCCGCCATAAGCTCCAAGAGTATGTTGGTTAGTCATAGGATTTGTATCATTAGGATCCTGCCATGATACGGCAATAGATGCATAGGATCCAAAGGTGACGTTTTCAAACGTATAAATGTATGTATTGCTTGATAAATTTTCTGATGTGATGGCAGCACTGGCAGCCGGGGCACCTGCTGGCGGCCAAGCCGAACTCAAAGATACAGCTACAGTTCCAGTATCTGGCCAGGTTCCAGTAAATGTGATGGTTCCCGATAAGGTTGCACTTTCTGGTGGAGTGTCTACCGTTTCATTGTCTTCGCAGGCCATGGTTAAGAACATGACCGATGAAAGTGACAATACAAGTAAGGTTTTAACTAGTTTCATTTGAAACTCCTTTTATAGTTATTTTATGGTTTTAGTTAAAGTGAATTGCCAGGCTCGTCCCGGCATTGGAAAATCTTGGATGAGTTCATACTGTGTATCTAATAAATTGGTGATGTGCAAAGATCCTGTAAAATCACTCACTTCTTTTGATAGAGTAAATTCCGGGATTATCCTGTTAGGGAGTTCTTTAATAGGAAAATCAAAATGACTCCCGTTGATGAAATCTTCATAGATTTGCTCTGACCAGGCCTGCATTCCCAGTTGTACATGTATTAGTGCCATTTGGCAACGTATGCTCACTTGTCCGCGATGTTTAGAACGGTATAAAATTGGAGCACCACCGCGATCCGTCATATCCAGGTGAGTATAGCTTCCATTGAAAATCAATGCATCCATTGGCTTCCATTTGAATTGAAACTCACCTCCCATCCCGGTAACGCCTTCCCGATTGATGGATATAACCGGTATCGTATAAATAAAATCAATCATATTTTCATATCGATTATGAAACAAGGAGATACTCCAATACCAGGCATCGCTATGAGGATGTTCATACGTTAATTCAACTGCTTTAACTTTTTCAGGCGTCAGTTCAGGATTCCCTTTTGTGATTAGCCCATATGAAGATTCATAATAGAGATATAATTCAGATAAGGATGGAGCCCGGAATCCTTCACTGTAGGCCAACGTGAATGCCCGACTGCCCTGCATGGTATACATAAGATTTACTTTAGGAGATAAATTAGTATAGATCCTTTTTCTATAATTGTCTCCCGGATCCGACCGACGGTAATCATAACGGAGTCCCGAACTGAAGTTCCAGCCATTCCCGATCGAATACTTTGACTGGAGAAATCCACCCACAGATAACTGTAAAGGTGAATCATAAATGGAATTGAAAACATCTACGTCTGACCGGCTCCAATCTATATCCGTACCGAACATCATAATCCAACGAGCAAATTTGGTAACTAGCATTTCAGAACGGTACCCTACCGCTATATCGTCATAATATGTCTGAACCGTATCTTTGTATTCTTCCGGGAAATCATTACGGGGATAATAGTGGGTGTCAAACTTGTTGAGAAATATTGAATGAGACATGGAAAATCCATTCATAATAGGGTAAAAGCCACTCCCTTGAATATAGTTGGAGAGACGTTCAGACTTGCGATAGGAAGGACTGCTAGTAAAACCTGGGTGACCAACATCAGAATAGGATAAAATATGACTTAAACGATAGGTCCTGCCCTTTTGGTCTCCAAAATGAACAAAGGTTCTAAATCGTCCTGTTTGGTTATCTGCATTGAATCGATGTCCGGTGGAAGCAAGAGCCATGGCGTTAATACCATAGTTCCAGTTCCCTTTTTGATTTATATGTGAAATGCTAGCTTGCTTCTTCGAATAGCTACCACCTGAAAACCTGAATTTTGTACTATTTTCTTTATTTCCATCATCAGTAATAAAGTTTATCACTCCTCCCATGGAATTATGCCCATACTGTGTAGATGCGGGGCTATTTTCAATTTCAATTCTTTCCAGGCTTTCTAAAGGTAAAGAATTCCAATCTGGTGTTCCACTGTTGGGAATAAGAATGGGAAATCCATCCAAGAGTATGAGCACCCTGTTATTGTAACCACCTGGTTTATAATCCGATGAACCACGAATCGATAGATTAACATTCCGACCATTCGGATGAGCAAACTGAACGTCCACACCTGGCAATGTTCTAAGCACATCAGCCACGGATTCTCTCTCCATGTATTTTATTTTATCATCATGGATCACATCCACCGATTCATATCCAAGGCGGGTTGTAAAAAGCCCTTCTACCTGAATTTCGCTGAATTCAAGAACGGCTGTCTTTAAATGAACTTCCAGTTCCATACCTGCATCGGTAACCATGATCTCTCTGGTATCTGTTTCAAATCCAATTACGGAAGTCGTCAATGTATAATTCCCTGAAATAATTTCTATTTCAAAATAACCATATGGATTGGAAATAGTACCCTGCCCTGTTTCCTGAATAAATATATTGGCATTCGGGATAGATTTTCCATTTGTGGCGTTTTTTACCGTACCAGCAACAGTTTTTCCAAAAGATACTGTGTGAATTAAAGATAAAATAAAAAGAAAACGAAAAACCATTATTTTTATGTCGGATTCGTG
>Ga0208894_1000390_pt1 | contig 33489 bp, 30 predicted proteins | sample ETNtaG_12_FD_185752 | JGI IMG/M metagenome (GOLD analysis project Ga0208894, IMG submission 185752) | Marine microbial and viral communities from oxygen minimum zone, Eastern Pacific Ocean - ETNP201306SV49 (SPAdes) (version 2) | ecosystem: Environmental > Aquatic > Marine > Oceanic ...
GAATTCTTGAAGCCTATGATATTGATCTCACCGGAAAGCATGCTGTAGTAGTGGGTAGAAGCCCAATTCTTGGTAAGCCAATGTCCCTGATGCTCTTGAATGGTCATGCAACTGTTACCATTTGCCATTCGCGAACACAAAATTTGCCTGATCTAATCAAACAGGCCGATATTGTTGTAGGAGCAGTTGGACGGCCTGAATTCATTCAAGCTGAGTGGATTAAAGATGGTGCAGTTGTTATTGATGCGGGATATCACCCAGGTGGGGTGGGCGATATTGAGCTAGGCCCGCTGGTAGAACGCGTTGCAGCCTATACACCAGTGCCAGGTGGCGTTGGTCCAATGACCATTAACACCTTGATTCAACAATCGGTAATAGCGGCTGAAAAGTGTCTTTAATGGACCTGAGGGCTCATCCTAGCAGATGAGCTCGCCAAAACTCTCTATTGCAAAGGACTGCGTTCTACCCTGTTACTTTACTGTACAAAGCTAGACAGCCAGCTATTATTGCGCAACACAATCCCGGTATAAAAAGACCAAACTTTATTGGTGTAACTAGTATTTTCAGCGTAATGAAACTTTCATGGCCTAAAAGCAGCATCACCTGAGAAAATCCTTCTATAAGGTCGACGGGAATGCAGAAGATACTAAGTAAGGCTGCCCAGCGACCTAGGTTTCCTAAATATCTATAAGCCATACCAGCTTGAAAAAAACCGTATATAAACGGATAAACGACATCCAAGGTTGTGGTCAATACTATGTGTACATACTTTTGCTCTGAGCTCAGCATCGCTAAGTGAGTTAGTATTTCATCCGCATCATACATTTCATCAATTATTTGGAAATCCCAATAATACATAGCTGCTGCAAATAACAGCGTCGATATAACATAGAGTACAAATGTGAATTGGATAGTTGATTTTCTAGTAATGAATTTTTCAAATCCTTTACTAATAGAACCTAGATGAAAGTACATTTATAGTCCATTTTGCCAAGACCTCTCAGCAGTCATCTTTGATTAGAGTATCCTGTATCACTCTGAGTTAACGAGAACTGCTGATTTTTTTCATCATTACATTTATCGCCTCTCGAGCAAAGGGTTGCTTGATAGACCAAACTTGCTGTGCTGTCTCAAGATCAACAATTTCGCTATGACAGTTTGTGGAGCCCGCCTCGCGCAATGTCTGCTTGGTCCTGAGTAGCAGTTCTTTTGGCAAGGAGCGTATATTTTTGGTGAATGCAAAGGCCTCATCGACCAGCTCATCACTCGGCACACACTTCCATGCAAGTCCTTTATCGACAGACTCTTGTCCACTAATTGACTGCGAAAACAGCAACATTCCAGCCGCAGTATTCCAGTTCGCAAGTTGGCGCAACATCCAGGTATTACCTCCGCCAGGATGCAGGCCAAGGCCGAAAAATCTTGGCTCAAAACGAGTATTATCTGTCACAATTCGTACATCACAGCCTACTGCCATATTAAATCCTGCTCCTACTGCAGGCCCATTGACCGCTGCTATGGTAGGCAATTCACATTGAGCTATGCACAAAAAGCCACTGTAGATATTCTCAAGCATAAGTTTATCGGGCGTTATATCGCTGAGTTGACCTCCCGCGCAAAAAGTAGGTCCGTTTCCGGTAACTATTAAAGCTTTCACATCTGGATGCTTCTCAGCTTGATCTACGTAATCAACAATCATTTCACAGACCTCGAGGGTCAACATGTTGCGCTTGTCTGGATTATTTAGTGTTAGTAGAGCAATATTGTCACGTATTTCGAACAGCACCAGAGACATGAGTTAGTCCTTATTGTTAAAGTCTCTTAAGGATAACATCGAATGCCGTCATTTTTGTACCAACGAGGAATTATTCAATGGATCTAGAGACATTCTCAGCATCACCCATTAACGCCAATGAATTAGTAGCACACCGCGGATTTCGTGGGAAATACCCTGAAAATACTATCTTATCTATCACCAAAGCTATTGAAGCTGGTGCCCTCTTTGTGGAACTAGATGTTCAGTTCAGTGAAGATAAATTACCCATTATTTATCATGACAGTGAACTTTCACGAGTCAGCGGAGAAGCAAAGTCGGTGTTTCAAATGAGCAGAGCCTCACTCCTCAAGATATCTGCCTATGAACCCAGTAGACTCGGGGACAAGTATGCTGATGAGACTATAGCTCCCTTAGAGGCCTTGGTGGGTGTTCTGGTGCGTAATCCAGCTGTTATTGCCTTCGTAGAAATAAAGGACGAATCCATAGCTCACTGTGGCCGAGAGGCTATGCTAGAAACGATCGAAACAATTCTCGAGCCAGTTGCAAAACAAACGGTGATTATGAGTTTTGATTATGAACTATGCGCTATGGCCCGCGCGTCTGACTGGCCATTAGTCGGAGTTGTTCTAGAAGCATGGCAGGATCTTGAGTCAGACAGAATTCAGCAAATTGAACCTGACTTCATATATGTAGATCATGAGATCATTCCAAAGAGCTATGATCTCCCCGCCAGCGAATTTCTTGCTAATTCAACGCTTGTGGCTTACGAAGTAGGCAGTCGATCTCTGGGTTATGCCCTCCTCGCTAGGGGCGTTGATATGTTGGAAACCTATGAGATAGAGGCCATGATGGCCTCTGATTAGCGGCGAGTTACCGTTAATTACGCCGCCAGGTTGTACCCTCGCGACTGTCTTCAAGCACCACGCCGCGGTCAAGCAGCGCCTGGCGAATCTCATCAGCACCGGCGTAATCTTTGTCTATCTTTGATTGCTGACGCTTCGCTATCATGTCTTCCACTTCTTCTTTGGTTATGTCATCAGAACCTCGAGCGTGAGTAAACCAGCTCTCGGGGTCCTGCTGCAGTAAACCCATCAGTCCAGCCAAGCCTAACAATTCGGACTGCAAGGTCTGCTGTTCTATACCCTGGGCACTATGCATCTTTTTAGCTATCCGATGCAGTTCACTGATCGCCATTGGCGTATTCAAATCATCAAGTAGTGCTTGATAACCCTCGCCGGTTTGATTTAAAGACGGTGTGCTACTTTCCATACCCCGCAAATAACCATATAGGGAGTCCAGACTTCGCCAAGCACTATCAAGCAGATCTTTACTGAAGTTTTGCTCTGACCGATAATGGGCAGACAAAATAACAAAGCGCAGTACTTCTCCCGGATAGTGTCCTAGCAAATCCTTAACTAACCGAAAATTGCCCAAAGATTTGGACATCTTTTCTCCATCAAAATTAATAAACCCATTATGCATCCAGACATTTGCCATGGCCTTGCCGTCGTGGGCACAGCAGCTTTGTGCTATCTCGTTCTCATGGTGGGGGAAAATAAGGTCTTGGCCACCTGCATGAATATCAATAGTTTCTCCGAGATGCTTTTCGCTCATCACCGAGCATTCTAGATGCCAGCCCGGTCGGCCTCTACCCCAGGGGCTATCCCAACCCGGCTCATCATCAGACGAAGGCTTCCAAAGAACAAAATCTCCCGCATAGTTTTTATAGTCAGCTACCTCAACTCGAGCACCCGCCAACATGTCATCCAGTGAGCGGCCTGAGAGCTGCCCATAGTTCTCCATTGTTTGTACAGCAAACAGCACGTGGCCTTGGGACTCATAGGCATGCCCTTTCTCGATCAATAGGTTAGTCATATTAATCATTTCGGGTATGTGCTGGGTCGCATAGGGTGTAATGGTAGGCTCAAGATTCTCAAGAGCGGCCATATCCTCAAAATAAGCCTCGGCATACCGTTTCGATAACACCGAAATATCTTCATTGAGCTCCGCTGCGGCCGTCATGATTTTATCGTCAATATCGGTAATATTTCGGGCATAAACCACATTGGGGTACATGGTTTTAAGCAGACGGAATAGGGTATCAAACACAACTACTGGACGGGCATTGCCAATATGTACGCGGTTATAAACGGTTGGACCACAGACGTACATAGTAATCCGGTTTGGATCGATGGGCTGAAACTGTTGCTTCGTTTTCCCTAGAGTGTTGTAAAGTAACAACTTTGGTGTCTCTATGTCGGTCATATTATGCTTTCCAATTATCCCGCAGCCCAATAGTGCAATTGAACACTAAGGCATCTTTTTCTATGCTATCGCGGGTGAAATAACCCTCTCTCTCAAATTGATAATGGTGGCCCACTGCCGCATCAGAAAGACTCGACTCTGCTTTACAGCCTGTGATCCTGACAAGAGAGGTTGGATTGATATGTTCAAAGAAGTTCTTGTCGCCTTCATCAGGAGCAGCTTCGTTAAACAAGCGGTCGTAAAGGTTTACCGTACATTCAATAGCGGTGGCCGAGTCAACCCAATGAATGACACCTCGAGGGCGAATTCCCTCGGGAGCATCTGCGCCGACGGTATTGGGAACTATAGAGCCCACCACTTCAACAATATTACCAGTGGAATCTTTAATAACTTCATCAGCTCGAACAATATAGGCACCGCGCAAACGCACATAATCACCGATAACGAGCCTCTTAAACTTTTTGCGCGACAATGTTGTATCTTCACTAAAGTCTCCTCGATCAATAAACAATTTATTACTAAAATTGAGATGACGAGAGCCCAGCTCCTCTCTATTGGGATGGTTAGCAGCGCTAAATAGTTCATAACTGCCTTCCTCTACATTAGAAAGTCTCAATAACAGGGGCTTTAAAACACACATGGCACGATGAGCGTTAACATTTAGATCATCCCGAATGAAGTGCTCGAACTGGGCCACATCGACAATACCATCAGTTTTCGCCACCGCTAGACTGTCACAGAAGTTACGAATTGCCTGAGCACTAACACCACGTCTGCGTAACCCTGATATTGTTGGCATACGGGGGTCATCCCATCCAGCGACGTGATTATCATCGACTAACAGTTTCAATTTGCGCTTACTCATTACTGTGTAGTTGAGATTCAGACGGCCAAACTCATATTGCTTTGGCACAGACGGCAGTGGCAAGTTAGCAGTAAACCAATCATACAATGGCCTATTAGCGGCGAACTCAAGTGTACAAATTGAATGGCTAACTCCTTCTATAGCATCCTCTTGACCATGAGCAAAATCATAAGACGGATAAATATTCCACTTGTCACCGGTTCTCTGATGCGCCATTTTTTTTATTCTGTAGAGCACAGGGTCGCGAAGATTAATATTAGCTGATGCCATGTCAATCTTGGCTCTCAAGGTCATAGCGCCCTCATCAACCTTGCCATCTCGCATTTTTTCTAACAGACTCAAGCTTTCTTCGGCCGACCTTTCTCTATACGGGCTATTAGTTCCAGCCTCAGTCAGAGTACCCCGATACTCTCTCATCTCCTCAGCGTTAAGCTCACAAACGTAGGCTTTGTTTTCGCCGATTAAATATTGGGCCCAAGTATATAATTGATCAAAATAGTTGGAGGCATAGCAAGCATCCCCCTCCCAATCAAAACCAAGCCATTTAACGTCCGCTGTAATAGCATCAACAAATGCTTGATCTTCTTTTTCAGGGTTAGTGTCATCGAACCGTAAATTACATTTACCGTTATATTGAGCCGCAAGGCCAAAATTTAGACAAATAGATTTAGCATGTCCTATGTGGAGATATCCATTGGGTTCAGGGGGGAAACGCGTAATGACGTTCTTGACTCGGCCGGCATCTAGGTCAGCGCTAATAATCTGTTGAATGAAATTTGTCGGTTTATCTAAATCGGTCATGATATCGCTTAAGGAAGTTCTGTGATCTGAGCAAGTATACCGACCCTGCGGTTTGCGATAAACAAAAAGCCGAAGATCAAGCCATTTTATTTATGTATTACACAATTAAGCATAAATATCGCTAAAGATTAGTTTAAATCACGACCGATAGCGCCTAAAATACCCGTATAACTTTTTAAAACCTAAAGGACTACTGATGATTACATTTCGAACCAACATGGGCGATTTCTCAATCGAACTTGATTTTGACAAAGCGCCTTTAACTGCGGCCAATTTTTTGCAGTATGCACGGGACGATTTCTATACTGGAACTATCTTCCATCGAGTAATCAATGGCTTTATGGTGCAAGGTGGCGGCATGGACTCAGGCATGAACCAAAAAGCAGGTAGAGCATCGATTGAAAATGAAGCTGATAATGGCCTCAAGAATGAAATCGGAACCTTGGCCATGGCCCGTACTGGCGAGCCTCACTCGGCATCTTCACAATTTTTCATTAACGTAGCAGACAATGGTTTTCTGAACCATAGTGGGAAGAACATGCAAGGTTGGGGCTATGCCGTGTTTGGTAAAGTGGTTGATGGAATGGACGTCATTGACAACATTAAGGGTACTGCGACGGGGAACCGTGGGGGACACCAAGATGTGCCTGTAGACAGTATCGAAATCACTGAGACGACTATTAGCGATGCTTATGCCGACAGATAGAGTCTGCCATTAATGTCCGTGCTATTTGTTTCAGACATACACCTTTCACCTGAACGCCCGGCTATTGTCCGGGCGTTTTTGGATTTCTTATCTCAACCGCATACTGAGACAGAAGCTTTATACATACTGGGTGACCTTTTTGAAGCTTGGATTGGAGACGATGATCCGTCAGAAATGGCATTAAATGTTAAAAATGCACTGAAAGCTCTTTCAGAAAAAGGGGTGAAACTATATGTCCAACGAGGCAACCGGGACTTTACTCTCGGTAAAAACTTTGCATCTCAAACTGGCGCACAACTGTTAGAAGACGAACACGTCATTGATTACTTTGGATTGACGGCATTAGTGATGCATGGAGATTCACTGTGCACCGATGATTTGGATTATCAAAAATTTCGACGAAAATCTCGACATCCAATTTATCTGTGGTGCTTGATTCATCTACCACTGAAAATACGTCAAAATATTGCTTCCAATTGGCGCCGACAGAGTGCGGCTGCCAATAGTAATAAAGCTAGTGAGATCATGGATGTTAACCCGCAAGCAGTTACTGAAGTCATGTCCAAGCACAATGTAAGCATTCTTATACATGGACATACTCACAGGCCAGACACTCATCACATTGATATAGGTCAACGAATCGTCCTCGGTGATTGGGATCAAGAAGGCTGGTGTCTAACGCTAAACGAACAAGGGTTAAATCAAACTTCGTTCACCATAGTTTAAATTCATAAAATAGACCCCATGTAGTTTATTATGCGTATGTTTTTTGTAACAATTACGTTTCGAGAACGGCTAGAAAATATTTTCATTATGTTTTAAAGGAGACAAAAAATGGAAACTGAGAAATACCGAAGCAGTACTACCACAGGTGGAATTCAGGCTACCGCACTGAGCCCTGAGGTGACAAAAGTGCTTCGTAGCACCTACATGCTTTTAGGCACTACCATTGCATTTAGTGCGATTATGGCAGGTATCTCAATGGCCGTGGACGCACCTTACTTTGGTTTATTTACCTTACTCCCCTATTTCTTGTGTCTTTGGATGACCGAGAAGAATAAAAACAGTAGTAAAGGGCTGTTTTGGGTGTTTGCGCTGACAGGTTGGTTAGGCTTTACTCTAGGGCCGATTCTTAATATGTATATGGCAGTGAAAGGCGCTGAGCCCATTATGTTAGCATTAGGTTCTACCGCTTTAATCTTCTTCGCAGCCTCGGCTTTTGTGCTGACCACACGAAAGAACTTGAGTTTTATGACTGGCTTTTTGATGACCGGGATGCTCGTCGCATTTGTCGCTGCAATTGCCAATGTCTTTTTACAGATACCGTTACTATCACTGACAGTGAGTTCTGTCTTTGCGCTACTGTCTGCGGGTATCATCATGTGGCAAACCAGTGCGATTATCCACGGTGGTGAGCGTAACTATATTTCAGCGACAGTAACCTTATTCGTGATGGTTTATAATTTGTTCCTTAGTCTACTACAAATCTTTGGGATAATGGGAGATGACTAATTAAATGGGTGTACGTTTGATTCAAAGCCCTGTTTAATGACAGGGCTTTTTTTATGGGCCTTTTCGTATGACAAAAGTGAAACACCATTTATCCGTACTACCAGCCTGGTCAACAGAACTTGCCGCAGATATTGCGGTGTCTGAAAGTATTGAATTGGGTCCTGAGCACATTGAAATATTGCATATTTCCCGTGCTTTTTACGATGAATATGGTTTTTCTCCCTCAATGAGGCCCCTGTGTAAATCAATCGCCGTCGCCTTAGGTTCAGAAAAAGCTCGGAGTCTCTATCTAAATCAATTGTTTCCCGGTAGCCCTGCGAAGTTAGTTGCTCTTTTAGCAGGTTTACCAAAACCTAAGAATTGTTTATAAGTGGAGTCTTGCATTGCATTTACTAGCCCAGCAAAACATTTCAGCAACTCCTAAAACTGCAATACAGCTAACTAGCTTGGAACAAGCAGAATTATCGGTACAAGTACCTGACTGGGAAGTCATTGTATCTGAGGGCATCGAAACGCTACGCCGAGTATACAAACTCAAAAATTTTTTAGCGGCCATGGAATTTGCCAATCAAATCAGCACAATTGCAGAGCAAGGTGATCACCATCCAGCACTCTTGATTGAATGGGGCCGAGTCACCGTTACCTGGTGGAGTCACAGCATAGGAGGTCTGCATTTAAATGACTTTGTGATGGCTGCCAAAACTGATGAGATTTATATCACTTTATGAATACAAGCAAAGATCTTTACAGTGATAAAAATTATCAACTGCAACTGGACAATAAGCTCAATCGCTTTAAAAGAGATCTCAGTCAGCTTGGTGATTATTCTATCGAAGTCCATCAATCTAGACCTCTGCACTTTCGAATGCGGGCGGAATTTAGAATCTGGCATGAAAATGGTTCCGCCCACTACGCGATGAATCGTCCAGGTGAAAAGAAACCCTACATTATTGATAGCTTTCCAATCGGTGGGCCGCTTATCACTGAAATGATGGCCCCGCTCTTAAAGGCTGTTAATAGAAATGAGTTGCTAAGCAAGCGTCTGTTTAGCGTCGAGTTTCTAACTACTGAGAGCGGAGAAACTCTAGTTACCTTGATTTACCACAAGCCTTTGAATGAGGAGTGGGAAAAAGAGGCTCGAGAATTACAGGCAGATCTTTCCATTTATATTATCGGCCGGAGTCGCAAGCAAAAATGCGTTTTAAGCCAAGATTTTGTGACCGAAGGCTTAACTGTTGATGGTCGGCTATACCATTACCAACAAGTGGAATCGGGATTCACTCAGCCCAATGCCTATATCAACTCCAAAATGCTTGAATGGGCTAGTCGCTGCTGTGCTGACTATGCTGACCAGTCAGATTTACTGGAGCTCTATTGTGGTAATGGCAACTTTACCGCCGTCTTAGCCCAGCATTTTAAAAAGGTACTAGCCACTGAGGTATCCAAGGTATCTGTTGCGTCTGCCAAAAGAAACTTTGACTTAAATGGAATCGACAATGTCACCGTGGTGCGTTTGTCTAGTGAGGAGATAACTCAGGCATTAAACGGCGACAGGCCATTTCGTCGTTTGAAAGATGTGGCCTTAGATGCATTTAATTTTTCTACGGTATTTGTTGACCCACCTAGAGCTGGTCTAGACCAGGGGACAGAAGCATTAAGTGCACGGTTTGATCGTATTCTCTATATATCTTGCAATCCGCTTAGCTTAATCAAAAATCTGAGCGAATTAACGAAAACTCACAACATCGAAAAGGTCGCTGCTTTTGATCAGTTTCCTTGGACCGATCATCTCGAAACAGGCATATTTTTAAAGCGCAAAGCTTAAACCAGTCGTATCTCTGACAACTTAGCCGCACTATCCTGGACGAACTCAGTATACTTCGATTCAATGCCTTCCCGTTCAACGGTCAAACGGCGTTTTTCAGTTCGTTCAAGGGCATTCCAATCCTCCAAGATGGGGATATGCGCTGTAGCTTCTGCTAGCTGTTGAAATATCAATAAAGCAGTGGCTTCATCTGAACTAGGAGTCAGTTTTAGCGCTATAAAAGCAATGCGCATAGCGGCCTCTGTCTCGGAAAGATCTTTTTGTAGTAGCGCTCTAGAAATAATTTGAATGGATTGCCGGGCATCTTTTTCTCCCTCTAAGCGATCGCTATTTAGATTCTTAGCCAGTTCACGTTCTTGGCGCTTTTTTTTGACTAGCTTAGACGCCAGATAAACTGCATAAATAGCTAGAGGTATAACCAGGATTGCCCCCGATAGGATGACCAACATGAGACTCACTTAGAACCGTCCTCATCCTTACTGACATCGGCCAGTACATCTTGTTGGCTTGCGATAGAACGAACATTATCAGGAATGCTCTTTTTTGCCTTGGCACCAAGTTTTTTCAACTCTTCACTTCGCCGTACTAAATTCCCACGCCCACTCACAAGGCGTTTGTGTGCTGTATCCCAAACTTCTCGGCTCCTATCCAGATGTCGGCCGACATCCTCCAAAGCTTCTATATAAAGAACAAACTGGTCATACAAGCCTCCGGCTTTATCCGCAATGACCTGTGCATTAAGATTTTGATCTGCATAGCGCCACAAATTCTTAATTGTTCGCAAAGTTACCATGAGGGTACTAGGACTGACAACAATAATACCCCTGTCGTAGGCATCTCTCATCATATCTGGCGCCTGATCAAGCGCTAGCATGAAAGCTGACTCTACAGGGATGAATATAAGAACAAAATCAAGACTATTTACACCATCAAGGCTTTCGTAATCTTTACCACTCAACCCTCTAATATGGGCTTTTAAAGATGCCAAATGTTGGTTTAAACACTGTTGCTTTGTATCCTCATCCTCAGCATGAAAGTAACGCTCGTAGTCAACTAGGCTCACTTTTGCATCAATAACAATATCTCTACCTTCCGGCAGGTGAATTACTACATCAGGATTACGACGTCTTCCATCTTCATCTTTTAAAGCGACCTGGGTGTCATATTCTCGTCCATTAGTAAGGCCCGAATCCTCTAGTAACTTCTCCAGTACGAACTCGCCCCAATTGCCCTGGGCCTTGTTGTCACCGCGCAACGCATTGGCAAGGCTGACCGCGTCAGCTGAAATTTGCATCGTTTGTTTCTGAAGTTCACTAATTTGCCCTACAAGCTTATTACGATCAGCGTTCTCTTTGTCATAAACAGATTCAACCTGTTTACGAAAATCACCAATATCTCGGCGTAGCGGACTCAACGATACTTCCAGAGCCTCCTTGCTTTGTGCAGAAAATTTGGTTTGTTTCTCATCGAAAATGCGATTGGCAAGATTCTCAAACTCTTGAGTTAGCATTTGCTTGGCATCTTGAAGAAGTTTCAGTTGGGATTCGTATTGCTGTTGTTGGCTAGAGAGTTTTTCTTCAAGTACTCGCTTGTTAGCTAAAAGCTCAGGATAAGCGGAGTTCATCTCACTACCGGACTTTGCGCGGCCAAACAAATAGCCAATAACGACTCCGATCACTAGACCGAGCAACACCCACAAAACAAAACTATCGCTAAAAGAAGTATCCATAGAGTTTATTGTATCAGCCTGCTGTTAATTACACCGATGTTTTGCGATTATATACGGGTGTTTCTAAATAAAGTTGCAGATCTTCCGCTAATGTTACCGCCGCTCATCGATATAACGTTATTTAAACAAGCTATTAATGATAATCAACTCATTATTACGCCCAACCATCGATTGGCGGCAAAAATTACTGAAGCCTGGGGAATTCATTGCCGATCCACTCAGCGCGTATGGCACTCACCTAGGGTTTTTTCTATCGACCATTGGCTAAAGTTCTGCTGGGAAGAGCTACAAGATCAAAACGATGAAGCAATATCTGGCAAGGCTATCGTTGGATCTCAGCAAAATCGTTACTACTGGGAACGCTCGATTAGTGAAAATGATCCGGAAGTTAGTAGTAAATATGCAAAGATTGCCAGCGATACCTACACATCGATTCAGCAATGGAATTTAGCTGTTGAGCAGATTCAAGATGAAACACCGGCATTGGTATTGTTTAAGCGGTGGGTTAAGTCATATAAACGGCTATTAGCCAGAAATTCTCTCATCACGATTCCGGATAGCTGGCAAGCCATTATTAAAGCGTTTGAAACTAGCTTGTTTCACCAAGAACGAGAAATCTTAACCTACGGTTTTCAATCAACTCCCCCACTTTTAAAAAAATTACTCAATACCGCTAGCGACAAGGTTAGAAGAATTGAGGCTACCCCGAAAGAGACTCTGGGTTCTGTAGTTTCGGCCGAGGACCCTGATCATGAACTCCGCAGCGCTGCTAACTGGGCCGCACAAAAATTAAAATCTAATCCTGATCAACGTGTTGGAATCGTTGTACCAGACCTTAGCAATTCTCTCTCGAAGGTAGCACGAATTGTCGATGAGGCTCTTCGAACTCATGATGTCGAATCTTTAGTCAATATCTCAGCCGGCACACCTTTGAGTCAAACTAGTCTTGTTAATAGTGCCCTAGGATTGATCGAATGCTTAAGCGTTAAGAAGCCTCTATCTGAATGGCTAGACTTAATGTACAGCCCTCACAACCTCTTAAGTGAAGTGTCTCTACAATCCAAAGTCAATGCTGAGCTTGGTTTAAGAAAAACACGACGTTTTGAACACAGTTTTTCCGAGTTTTGTCACGTAATTATAGATGAGCGTGAAACAGGATCAGGTCCCGATATTCTAGGACCTCTAGCTGAGTTACGTGATGGCCAGGCAAATTTGAATCGTGAGCAGCAGAGCTTTTCTCAGTGGGCTAAGTCTTTTAGCACGTATCTTACAACCTTGGGCTGGCCAGGAAAACGAACATTAAACAGCCTAGAGTATCAGCAGAAGGAGCATTGGCATCGGGTGCTACAAGAGTTTTCAGAACTTGATAACTTGGGAATTGAAATTGGATATGCCACCGCACTGAAGCATCTTCGCCATCTTTCTAAAGACGCAATATTTCATCCGAAAACAGCGGACGCTCCTCTACAACTTTTGGGGCTTCTAGAAGCCTCGGGCCTATCGTTCGATAGCCTGTGGATCTCAGGTATGGACAGCCAGTCATTCCCTGCCTCAGTTACAATAAATCCATTACTGCCGGCACAGTTTCAACGCCTACATAAAATGCCCCACTGCTTACCTGAGAGAGAACTTGAAATTGCTAGGCGATTACTCCTTGGATATATCAATAATAGTTGCGAATTATTTTTCAGTTATTCGAGTACCAAAGGAGAAGAGGTACTCCAGCGAAGTGCCCTACTTCGAGATATGCCTGCCATCGAGGTTAAAGATCTTATCGGAAATATTGCTGCCTTCCCTCACTGGCTTAGGCAAGATAATCAAACGTCTCTTCATGAAGACAAAGCTCCGCTATTTGATCAATCTATCGAGTCAATTAGTGCAGGTAGTGCGCTATTTAAAAATCAAGCTGCTTGCCCTTTTAATGCGTTCGCCATTCATCGGTTAAAAGCGCAACCCCTAGAGCAACCAAGCCACGGTCTTAATGGCATGGATCGCGGATCAATACTCCATGAAACTTTATTTGAGGTGTGGGATATCTGGAAAAGCTCAGCGGAACTGCAACGACTATCCGAAAAATCTATTGCTACCCAACTTGACACTTCAGCCTCAAAAGTACTTGATAAATGGGCAATGTATCACCCCATTCTGCGTGGCCAGCATTATAGGATGATTGAAAAAGATAGGCTCACCAAGCTGTTAATCGAGTGGATAGAAGAAGAGAAAAAAAGACCGGACTTTATTATTGAAGATCTTGAAGTTAAAAAAACAGCGTCTTTTGGCAATCTTGATATTTCTCTTCGCATCGACAGAATAGATAGAATAGATGAAAAGTTGCTAATTATTGATTATAAATCAGGCGTAATTAATCCATCCCACTGGGATGGTGAACGCCCGAAGGACCCGCAGCTGCCTCTTTATGTTTCTGCTTGCCACCCACCAGTGAATGGCTGCGCCTTTGCACAAATTAAGGGAGGTAATATTCGATTCTCTGGCATCAGTGACAGTCAATTATTAGACAGTGAAAAAGGCAATCGCAGCTGGAGTGAATCAGTTGCACTGTGGCATGAGTCAATGGAGGCACTTGCTGGTGAATTTACAGCTGGCATTGCCCAAATGGAAGTCATACACCCTAGTGGTGTTATCTATCAAACTCACTTGTTGCCACTTAATCGCTGGCCGGAAGAGCCAACGGTTAATAAGTCTATAGAATCTAAAGCTCTCAAACCAAAAGTGAGATCCCTGTGACATTAGTCGTCGACCACACAGAGCGTCTTAAAGCCATCGACTCTCAAAAGAGTTTTATTGTTTCCGCCCCTGCTGGATCGGGCAAAACAGGACTCATTACTCAACGTATCTTATGCTTACTGGGTACTGTAAATCATCCAGAAGAGATACTTAGCATTACGTTTACTCGCAAAGCGGCTGCAGAAATGGCCGCAAGAGTTCATTCAGCATTACAAGCAGCTGCCAACGAACCAAGGCCTGAGAATCAATATGAGGCACAGACCTGGGACTTGGCTCAGAAGGCACTGCAACAAGACCAGAATTTAAACTGGAATTTGTTGGACATGCCAAATCGATTGCGCATCCAGACCATTGATAGTTTTTGTCGCTATATTGCTCACCAGTTTTCCCTAGAAACTAAGCTTGGGGATCTATCTGAGCCGAGCGATCAACCGGAGGTGCATTATCAAAGTGCAAGTCGCTCACTTCTACAAAAACTGGAAACTGATGACGCATTGACGCCTCATCTCACCGTGCTGCTAGCTCACACGGGAAACGATTTAGCTCGATGTGAGCGGCTATTATCAGAATTGCTCGGTAAGCGTGAAGAGTGGCTTCCGATCATCTATAGCATTAAGGACAATCACCATTATTTCAAACAGGTAATCGATCAAATCGTCGCAGAAAATATCATTGATCTGCAAGACCGACTAATGCCTATAGCAGGAGAACTCATTGAGCTTGCAGACTTTGCAGCGACTCACGTACCAGATGGCAAAAACCCACGTTTAACCCAATTGGTAGGTATCACCGAGCTTCCTGATTTAGGTCTCTCAGGAATTGCTGATTGGCAAACCCTCTTAAGGATGTTGGTTACCAAGGACGGAGCTATTCGTTCGAAAGTAGATAAAAATGGTGGCTTTCCATCTGACAAGAAAGAGCATAAGTCTCGCATGGAGACACTGCTAGATTGGTGTAGAGCGCAGGCTGATCTTGTCAGTCAAATCAATAACATTTTGCACCTACCGAGTAAATCGATAAATGTCAGTGAACAGCTGATTCTTGATGCCCTAGCTCAACTATTACCGCGTTTAGCGGCAGAACTTGATATTGAATTCAAGGCGCATGATCAATGTGATTACTCCGCTATAACATTAGCAGCGTTAGAAGCTGTTTCACCAACATCTGACGAGGTAGTGTCTGACATTACGCTGCGCTTAGATTACCAATTAAGGCATATATTAGTTGACGAATTTCAAGATACCTCCGGATCCCAGGTGGAATTGCTCGCCCAATTGGTCAGCGGCTGGCAGCCTGATGATGGAAGAACGCTATTCCTAGTAGGTGATGCCATGCAGTCTTTATATGGTTTTCGTAACGCAAATGTAGGCTTGTTTATAAACAGTCAGCGCCACCCCGTTGGAACGGTCCAATGTACACCTATAAACCTAACTACAAATTTTCGATCCGAAAAGGGAATTGTCGATTGGGTAAATAATGTTTTTACGGATGCCTTCCCCAAAAAAGCCGATATTAGCCGCGGAGCGGTACCCTACTCACGTGCAGTAGCGTTTAAATCTAAAAGCGACCGCGCCGCTGTTCATTTTCAGGGTTTTTCTGGTGATTTAGCTGAAAGCGAAGAAGCCAAGCATATTGCCAATACCTGTTTGCAGATTAATCAGGATGACCCTGCCCAATCAATTGCTATTTTGGTTCGTAGCCGAGGCCATTTAAAGCATATTATTCCTGCGCTTCAAACAGCTAGGCTTAACTGGGAGGCCCACGATATCACTCCTCTGGGAACAAGAATGCCTGTTTTAGATATGATGTCGCTGACACGTGCCCTTGTGTCCCCCGCAGATAGGATTGCTTGGCTAGCATTATTACGAACACCCTTCTGCGGCCTTGGTCTAGAGGATTTATTAACAATTTCAAATAGCACGATGATAACTCCCTACAACGGGGACGCGATTCTTGGGCAATTACAAAATTTAATGGCGTCGTCCTCAGCTGCAAAACTAACTGATTACGGACGGGTGGCGCTGGAAAGAATCATTCCGATACTACTAAATGCATGGGGTGAACGAAGAAGAGTAGATATCCGCACCGAGGTTGAGTCCATCTGGCAGAGCTTAGGTGGAGCTGAAACAGTTTCTGGTGATGCCGATCTCAGTGACCTTCGCAGTTACTTAGACCTGCTTGAAACTTGGCAGGTAGCAGGATTGGTGAGGGACTGGTCTCTCTTTGAACTTGCCGTAGAGAAACTCTACGCAAATCCCTCTCCCCACTATAGCGCTGATCAGTTGAAGAAAACTAAGATCCAAATAATGACCATACACAAATCAAAGGGGTTGGAGTTTGATCATGTAATCTTGCCGTCTTTGACTAGTAAGTCCGCCTCAGATAGTAAACCATTACTTCGATGGCAAAAGATCATTGGCGAAGATAATCAAAGCGCATTAATAATGGCTCCTTTGGGTGCGCACGATGAAGAGGATGATCCTGTTTATGGGTACCTTAAATACGAATCTAATCTAAAGAAACGTCTCGAAGATACGCGAGTATTATATGTGGCTGTAACACGCGCTATCAGCAAGCTATATCTCTATGGAAAATTAACACCTGGAAAAAAAGAAGGGTGGAATACACCTGGTAAAACAAGCTTGATCAGCCCAATTTGGCCATCAGTTCTTGAGGGACTTAACGCAGAAGTCTACAACGTGATTGCTACGCCAGAATATGAGTCACACGAAGACCAAAAAAAGCAGCTACGCCACATTCGAAGACTTCCCTCAGATTTTGTTACTCGAAATAGCCAACAATATGCATTACTAACTGTTCCAGCAACAAAGTCCTCAGGTCTCGAATTATCTCCTGATAGTGACTTATCTCTGAGAGCCCGACACCTGGGCACGGTTTTACACAGAAGTTTGAAGCAAATAGCAAACGACGGTCTCAGAGCTTGGCCCGATGATCGAATACATCGACTACCCGCGGCTTGGACTGGACAGTTAAAGGAACTTGGCATTCTGGTGTCTGAGCAAGAGCTCGAGGACCTCAGCAAAGCTATTTATACCATTACTCAAGAAGCCACAGGACAGTGGATTCTGGGAAATCATAAAGAGGCTTATTGCGAACAATCGCTCAGTCATTCTCTTTCAGAAAGCGATAAAGTAGGCGTTTCTGTAATAGATAGGACATTTATTGATGGTGGTTTCCGCTGGATTATTGATTATAAATTTGCCCAGCCAAATAATAGTGAAAGTCTAAGCCAGTTTGAACAAAGGCAAATAGGCAGATACCTACCCCAGTTGGCGCACTATGCCGGCCTTTACAGGCAAATTGGTTCAGAACCAGTACGCTGTGCTCTATATTTCCCTCAGATAGGACTCTTTAGCGAAGTAACTGTGGATTAATCTTCAAAAACGTCTATTTTTCAGTACAATAGCGCACCCTGAGAATCTAACTTAGCTAGGAAGTCCAAAAATGGATCGTAAAGCCGTAGACAATATTAATATCGAGCAACCAGAAATACTGGTGACTCCTGCCGAGCTAAAGCGAGAAATACCAATATCTGACAAGGCGAGAGAAACCATATTTAGCGGCCGTCGCGCTATTGAGAAGATTTTGGAACGCAAAGACCACCGGATATTTGTTGTAGTAGGGCCTTGCTCCATCCATGACCTAAAGGCAGCTCATGAATATGCGACCAAGCTTAAAGCCCTAGCGGACAAAGTTAGCGACACTCTACTTATTGTTATGCGAGTTTATTTTGAAAAACCACGCACCACGACGGGCTGGAAGGGTCTCATTAACGATCCGTTCATGAATGATTCATTCAAGATTACAGATGGTCTTCACATTGGTCGGCAGCTCCTCCATGATGTTCTCGAAATCGGACTACCCACCGCAACTGAGGCCCTAGATCCAATCTCTCCCCAGTATATGCAAGATCTCATTGCGTGGTCAGCTATTGGAGCGCGCACAACAGAATCTCAAACACACAGGGAAATGGCATCTGGATTGTCCTCGTCAGTGGGCTTTAAGAATGGCACAGATGGGAGCCTAACTGTGGCCATCAATGCTTTGCAATCAGTGGCGAGTCCTCATCGCTTTTTAGGTATTAATTCGGATGGCAAAGTATCTGTCATTACGACAAAGGGAAATCCCTATGCCCACGTTGTATTGCGGGGTGGAAACGGTAAGCCCAACTATGACTCCGTAAGTGTCTCGATTTGCGAACAAGAGCTTTCCGCTGAAGGAATAACACCAAATATTATGGTTGACTGTAGTCATGCCAATTCCAACAAAGATCATAATTTACAACCTCTAGTATTAGACAATGTTGCCAACCAAATTCTAGAGGGAAACACATCTATTGTTGGGGCGATGATCGAGAGTCACCTGAAAGCTGGAAATCAAAAGCTTTCTGGCAATCCTGATGAGATGGAGTATGGCGTTTCTGTCACAGATGCTTGTATTGACTGGGAAACCACCGAGTCTAGTATCCTAGGAATGGCTGATAAACTACGAGAAGTTCTTAAAAAGCGTTAGATTTATCACTCAAGGGTTTGAAGGATCTTTCCTATTACACTAGGATGATCATATCCTGCTTATCTGGTTAATGGAGCCAATCGGCGATGCCTAGACTTATTATTCTGCTTATCTTCATACTGGCAATTTGGTACTGGTGGAACACAGTTAAACGGTTGGAGCCAGAGCAAAAGCGAGCCTTTTTATGGAGAAGCGCTTTTTGGGCTGTATTGGCGGTGACTGTCGTCCTTGCTGTTACAGGAAGAATGCATTGGGTCGGAGCTGCAGTCGCGGCATTACTGCCCCTTGTTAGCTTCTTATTTAAGTGGGGGCGGCGTGCCCTACCCTTGATGCAAATTCTCAGTCGATTTAAAACAAGCCCATCGCATTTCAAAACATCATCACTAAGCGTATCAATTAATTTTGCATCTAAACAGATGGATGGCACTGTTCTAACTGGCGAATTCTCAGGTAAAACTCTATCCGAACTGAGTTCAGAGGAACTCGACAGTTTAGCGACTGACCTAAGAGAAAATGATCGAGAGTCATATGCCCTGCTTTACGCCTACCGAATGCGCACAGGTAACTCAGGCCAACAAGCAGGAGGAGACTTTCAGAATGCCAACTTTACTGGCATCTCAGAAGAAGAAGCCTATGAAGTATTAGGCTTAGAGCTGAATGCGTCAAAGGAAGATGTACTTAAGGCGCACAAGCGACTAATGCAACGTTTACATCCTGATCGAGGTGGCAGTGATTATCTTGCGGCTAAAATAAATGCCGCTAAAGACAAATTGGTCTGACGCCTATCAATTTTTTAATAGTAGTAAATGGATATATCTACCGAGCCATTTATAAGGCTCTATCTCAGAATACATTAACTCAGTCTCAATCATAGCTTTATGATTATTATGGCCGCCTCTCTTAGTCATTACATAATCATGAAAAACTCTGATTCCTGAGGACTTTAACTTCTTTAGCGGAAGGACGGAGATCCAATCATCTATTTGTTTAGGCTCAAAAGGTGTATGCGGGGTAAGGCTTCCGGGGTCAGCAACAAAATCATTTTCCAGCACTTTGAAGTTACCACGAATAAGGTTTCGATAGACCAATGCTTTTTGATTATAAAAAGTCAGCGAAAGTACTCCAGACTCTGCCGTAAACTGAGATAAAACTCGAAGTAGATCCTCAGGTTTTGCAAGCCACTCTATAAGCGCATGACAAAGAACGATATCAAAGGTTCCAAGTTCGCCTCTACTTAAACTTTGATAAGGACACTGATACCAGTGTATTGATTCCATCAGGCCTAGATCAGCCGCGGACTCTTGCGCAGCTTCAAGCATCTTTCTGGACATATCATTGTAGGTGACCTCATGGCCTATGGCGGCAAGCCACAAAGAAATCTGTCCCAAACCTCCACCTATATCTAGCACTCGCAAGCGTTTTGAGGTGTCGAGATCCGGCAACATAGCTAACAGATCACGTCGAATAACGGCAAGACGTATATCACCCTTGAGGCCGGTGTAAACCTTGCGTGAAAACTTTTCAATCAAGTCGTCAAAGTTACGATCGCTTATGATGGAATCGGCCATTTTTCTTCTACAATAATTAGCAATTTTGCATTAAAACAAAAAGTCGCCCAGTGTTATATAGCCTGATTAGGCTTTGGGTATTACAATGACACTCAATTGAACCTAGGCCTAAACCATGTACACTCCAACACCCACAGTAGAGCTGGCAATGCAGTTAATATCCCTTCCTTCGGTCACTCCTGAGGATGCCGGCTGTCAGACAATGATGATTGATCGACTGGAAGCCGTTGGTTTTACTATTTATCGCTTGCCCTACGGAACAGTGAATAACTTTTGGGCGGTACATGGCTCTCAGGGCCCTATCTTCTGTTTTGCAGGACATACTGATGTAGTGCCCACGGGACCCATCGAGCACTGGACCAATGAACCGTTTAAACCGACGATCATGGATGGCCAACTCTATGGCCGCGGTGCAGCAGACATGAAAGGTTCTTTAGCTGCCATGATTGTTGCTGCTGAGAAGTTTGTCATGGAGAATCCCAATCACAAAGGTCGCCTCGGTTTTTTGATTACTAGTGATGAAGAGGGTGACGCTGTGGATGGAACAGTCCGAGTTGTTGAGTGGTTAAAATCCAAGGATATGATTCCAAAATGGTGCTTAGTTGGAGAACCATCAAGCTCACTTCGCTGCGGTGATACTATCAAGAACGGTCGCCGTGGTTCTCTAGGATGCTGCATGCGGATTAAAGGTGTCCAAGGTCATGTCGCCTATCCAGATCTCGCATCTAATCCGATTCATTTGGCTCTACCAGCTCTTTCAGAACTAACGGCAGAAATTTGGGATACTGGCAATAGTTTTTTCCCGGCAACATCATTCCAGATATCAAATATAAACAGTGGGACTGGGGCAACTAATGTAATACCTGGAGAAATCGAGGTGCTATTCAATTTTCGCTTTTCAACAGAAGTCACTGATAAAGAACTTCAGGAACGAGCAGTCGATATCCTAAATAGGCATAATCTCGACTACTCTTTAGATTGGAACTTAAGTGGTCAACCCTTCTTAACCCCTGAAGGGTCGCTAGTAGCGGCAACTGTTAAGAGTATAGAGGCAGTAACTGGACTAAATTCGCAACTATCAACTGCAGGGGGAACCTCCGACGGCAGGTTTATAGCCCCCGCAGGCTCTGAAGTGGTTGAGTTAGGTCCCATTAATAAAACTATTCATCGCGTGGATGAAAATATCTCTGTTACAGATTTAGATGATTTAGCATTGATTTATCAACAGGTCGTTTCAAAATTGCTTTTGTAGAGCCTAACGTACCATTTTTTAAACGGCCTTTTAATGAAATATAATCAGCTATTTTTGTACTTTTCTACAGTGACTATCTGGGGGTCTACATGGTTCGCTATCACCTTTCAGCTGGGCGAGGTAGAACCAATAATCTCTGTTATTTACAGAATGGGGTTGGCATCAATCCTGCTGTTCATTCTGTGTAAAGTTCGTACTATTTCGCTACATGCGACTAGGCGTGATCATCTGTTTTATGCTGTTCAAGGGATTTTCAGTTTTGGACTCAATTTTTGGTTCATTTATATGTCTGAAATGTACATTACAAGTGGGATTATTGCCGTTATCTTTTCTCTAATAGTCTTCTTCAATCTCATAAATAGTAGGATCTTTTTAAAGCGTCCTATCGAAAAAAACACCGTGATTGGCGGATTAGTAGGGATCTCAGGACTGTATTTTCTTTTCTATCCTGAACTTTCCAATGCAAGCTCAGAGTCAACCGCACTAACCGGTTTTATACTCGCATTAACAGCGGTAGTCTTGGCTTCCCTCGGCAACATAGCAGCTACCCGTAGCGGGCTTCTCGGGCACTCGGTATGGAAGATCAATGCTTGGTCCACCTTCTACGGGACACTAGCACTAGGAATAATAGCCAAAGTCTTAGGTATCAAATTTAACTATGACTACAGATTAGAGTACACCGCCTCACTTATCTACTTATCCGTATTTGGGACCATTCTAGCCTTTGGTGCATATTTGAAGTTAATGGTGCTTATCGGACCAGAAAAGGCCAGTTACGGAGCCCTTATGATTCCCTTTGTGGCGATTTTATTGTCCACAGTATTTGAAGATTACCAGTGGACCGCTCCTGCGGCTATAGGCTTTACCTTAGCAGTTATAGGCAATTATCTAGTGATGCGCAGACCCAAGCTAGCTGGGGATTTTAGATAAGGCAAAAATATCAAACCTAGTACTCTTGCCTTCTAAAGAGTAGGTCGGTTTTTTATCGCCTAAAAATTCGGCAACAGAGGGTCTCTTAATGACGACTCGATACCTTGCTATTTCAAGCGCTCTTTCTAAAAGACCGTAAGAATCAATATCCGAACCCACAATATGCTGGAATGCTTGCATCTCCTTTTTAACCTTTGCTGATTTTTTACGATGGGGAAACATCGGGTCTAAATAAATAACATCCGGTCTTTGGTCACTAGTTATATCTGAGAGAATTTCCAGACTGTCGCACTCGATGAGATCTAAGCGATTCATCAAGTCTCTAATCGCAGGGTCTGATTCCCCTTCTTCCCGAGCCCTATTGATACCATCACGAAGTAAACTACAAATCAGAGGATGACGTTCTACAAGACTTACTTTACAACCAAGAGAGGCAAGGACAAAACCATCACCACCTAATCCGGCCGTAAGGTCCAGAACTCGGGGCATGAAACGTCCTGACACACCCACCGCTTTAGCTATAGCTTGGCCATTTCCACCACCAAACCTACGCCGATGATTATTAGAGCCGAGCATAAAATCGACTCGTATCGGCCCGTGTAGTCGCCGATTACTAGGAAATAGACTTAGCCCATCTTCGCCGACTAAGAGTACATATGAGGGGTCATTCTGGTAATCATCAGGGCATCCTATATCTGTAACTAGAGGGTAACCAAGAACTGAAGATAGCTTCTCGGCTTGCTTTAAATAATGAGGGCTATCAGAGCAAATTTGAATACTTATCATGGTACCATTAAAGCACATAACCACTGGCTCTAGGCACTATAAGATGCAACGATTTCGCTTTGTTTTCCCATTCTTTTTAATGCTGACGGCCTGTGCCAATTATGTCGTTACTTTCAATAATGTGACGATCAGTGAACCTAAGCTCCTCTATCAGCCACTTGAGATCCTTGACGAAAACTTGAGAACCTGTGTCTCAGAAACTATTAGATCGAATTCAGTTACGGGGGCAGACGATTTAGAAATGCTTTCCTGTAGCTATGCTGGAATTACTAACTTGGCTGGAATTCAGCAGTTCACTCAGCTAACGCACATCAAACTCGACCATAACAATCTGGTTGGGATCGAGCCTTTACTTTTCTTAGAGAACTTACGCTTAGTGGACATAACGGGCAATAGTGAGGTGGCTTGCAGAGAGATCGCAGAACTAAAAAAACTCATAGGCAAGGATCTATTGATCTCGGACACTTGTTCTCGTCAATGAAGTAACATAATTTAGCGACATAGATCTCAAAATGGCTTAAAAGTTACTCACAGATTCTGTGGATAACTTTGTGGATTAACGGTTATTTTGTCTTATAAATCCTTAAAAAATGCAGGTATCCCTTAAATTGATCATTTTTTAACCAGTTAAAAAAGCCCATTATAATCAATGACTTAGGTTGGCTGCTGTCAAAAATCAATGACTTACAGTAATTACTTAAAATAAGATTTAAAACATTAGGCTATCTGTGGAAAAAATATTTATTCGATGAGTAATAAGTTGAAGTTTTTGCAAATAAATCTTGCCATTTATTTTAATAAATGCTTCACGAAAGGAGTCCTATTTTATCTCTATCCAGGGGCTGCCGGACTCTTGATCAGCAAAAGATAAAACTATGTCCTCGCCACATAATGGCTCAATAGCTGCTTTTATGAGAGAAACGTCATTATTTTTAGCACTAATATGACCGATCACAAGAGTTTTTAGTCGAGACAAGTCAAGCGCCAGGAGCAAGTCTGCTGCCTGCTTATTGCTCAAATGACCAAACATCCCACTAACCCTATCCTTTAAAAATTGCGGATAAGGCCCATCTAAAAGCATGTCGTAGTCATAGTTACATTCTAGTAGTAATGCGTTACATTTAGAGTAACTGGAGACAACGTGAGGAGTAAAGTGGCCAAGGTCGGTGAGAATGCCAAGCTGAACCTTACCGTTGCTTAAAATATATTGTATTGGCTCTCTCGCGTCATGGGGAACAGGAACAGGTTTGATACAAATATCGCTTACATGAAATTGTGTATGGCTATCAATACAATTAAAAAGCGCCTCACCAGACTGGATCTCTTTTGCCCTAAGACTTCCTGCAGATAGATACACAGGAATATTATACTTTGCGGACAAGGCTCCTATACCTTTCCAGTGGTCACTATGCTCGTGGGTGACGATTATTGCAGTCAAATTTTCTGGAGATTTCCCTATTTTCTCAAGCCTTTTGCATGCGTTTCGCAAACCAAAGCCACAATCTACCATCACACATGCCGCATCCGATTCTACAATTGTTGAATTGCCTTTGCTCCCGCTCCCGAGCGACGCAAAACGCATCGACACGTCTATGACAAATTACTGCGAACAATTGCCAGTAACTTAAGCGATTCAGCCTTTGGCAAACTGTCACCCTTAGAGTCCACTAGCCGAACTTCCACATTTTCTTTAACTGACTCAACAAGGATTCGATAATTCACCTTGATGATTTCATCGTTAGAACTACCGCCTCCAAATAAGCCAGCAAAAAAGCCTGGTTCTGCCTGGTTTGGTTCGGTGTAATTAACAAAAAGTACTCCCTCTGAACGATCTTTATCGATAGTCGTGAAGCCCGCACGTTCAGCTGAGTATACGATAGAGGCCCACGACCTATCATAGCCTAGCTTTATCTCTATAAAGGGATCGGCTACTTCAGGGGATATTATTTGAACCTTTGACGAACCACCAATTTCTTGCGCAAGTAATGAGACACTAGCAAAGTCTTCAGTACCTGCTAAATCATTTGCTACCAGAGTTAACATGTCGAGTTCCCGCTGATCACTATTTGATTCTTCAGGCCATTCGCCTGCATCTTCCTCGCCACGTAAAGCCTGATTATGGACCACTGAAATCTCAGTACTCTCCAATTGAACGCCGGGGGAAATATTAAAACGGAAGCGATGAGAGTTGTCGTTGTCAGAGTTAAAGCTAACCCACACTGTTTCAATAATTCCTGAAGACCCTTCCGCTCTAGCGGATGGAACACCGTTACGGTTTAAAACGTTACGCAGTCTAGGCCAAAGCTCACTTGGAGAGATATTTATCAGTACCCATCGACGATCATCAAAGCTTTGAATCTTAACTAATTGCTCAAAGGTATTTATCGATGCTGGCTGAGGCCTTGGCACATCAAACGAAACGAGTTGCTCACTACTCCCCTGGGCTGGCGGTAGCGGGTATAGCTGCCCTAAAGGTATGCTCTTGCTTTCTACTGGTATAAAAGTAGGTTCTATCTCCTCAGCCAAAAGGTAGTCGCTACTGCGATCACGCAGACCAAACCAGCCACAACCAGCCAAATTGACAGTTAACAATATAATGATACCGGATGAAATTATTCTCATTTTTAAGTCAGGCCCTTAAGTAGACTATTAAATTTATATAACTTTTGCTGCTTTTAAGGCAACTTCAACAACTTTTTTGTGCTCTTCACTCAAAGTGGTCATTGGCAATCTGAGCACATTTTCCATCATGCCCATTTGGCTGACAGCCCATTTAACTGGAATGGGATTAGCTTCAACAAAAAGAGCGGAATGAAGCAAGTTGAGGTTTAAATCGATCTCTTCAGCCCTTTTGCTATCACCTCGCAAAGCCGCCGCACACATTTCAGACATCAATTTAGGCGCAACGTTCGCCGTGACCGAAATATTTCCATGCCCTCCCTTAACCATAAACTGCCGCGCCGTTGAGTCATCACCAGAGTAAAATGCAAAATCGGGAGCGCAATTAGCCTTGAGTTCATCGAGACGGGACACATCTCCTGTGGCTTCTTTAATGCCTACTATATTACTGAGTGTACTCAATCTAGCCACGGTACCTGGAACCATATCACAGGCCGTTCGCCCTGGCACATTGTAGAGCACTTGATCAATATCTACTGCTGCAGCGATAGCATTGTAGTGTTCAAACAGCCCCTGCTGCGTGGGTTTGTTATAGTAGGGGGTAACCAAGAGACAGGCGTCAGCACCCACTTTTTTTGCTGTTTGCGTTAACTCTATTGCCTCTGAAGTTGAGTTCGCACCCGTACCGGCAATAACAGGTATTCTTCCACAAACTTTGTCTACCACAAACTCAATAACTTTACCGTGTTCTGAAACATTTAGTGTAGCTGACTCCCCGGTTGTCCCTACTGCAACGATTGCATCAGTCCCCTGCTCCACATGCCATTCAATTAATACCTCCAGAGCAGCCCAATCTACCGTCATGGAACCTGACTGCATGGGTGTGACCAATGCAACAATACTCCCAGTGATCATTTTTCTCTCCAAATTAGACGGCGCGACTGCGGCCTCATGGTACTGATGCAGAAGATCAGGCACAAGTAAAACTCTGATAATGGCTCTATTTTAATCATCCTGCACACCATCAGAGTCATAAATATCAGCTTCTCCCTCGGGCCTATTCTTAAATCGCCGATGAGCCCACAAATATTGGTCTGGCTGCACGAGAATAAACTTTTCAATCAACTGGTTAATTCTTGTCGCATCAATTAAATCATCGCCCACTGGAAAAGACTTGAGCTGAGGATATATTGTTACTTTATAGCCTCTAGAGCCTGGAAGCCTAATGTGGGTAAATGGGACCACTGCTGCTCCAGTTTTCTCAGCAAATCGAGCCGTAGCATAGACAGTGGCTGCCTGAATACCAAAAAACGGTGCAAACAGCCCTTGTACAAGGCCATAATCCTGATCAGGGCCGTACCAAAGTGTTCGCCCGTTTTTAAGCGCCCTCATACTACCCCTAACATCCCTGCGTTCAAATACCATCATGTCTCCACTTCCCTTAGATATTCGGCCACAGGCTTGAACATAATCATATACTGGGTTGCCATGTTCTCGATACATACCGTCCATTTGCGTTGCCATAGCTACAGCAGCGCCACCGACCTCCAAAGTAGTAAAATGAATTCCAAGTAACATAGTTCCCTGACCATCAGGCACGGATGTCAAATGCTCAAGTCCATCGTAAGAGATTAGCTTTTTTAAACGACGCTTCGACCACCACCAAGCCATGCCAACTTCCATGATGGCAATACCCATATTAATAAAGTTTTTGCGCAGCAAAGCGTGTTGCTCATTTGAACTCAGATTTGGGAAGCATACTTCAATATTTTTTTGTGCAATTCTCTTGCGACTGCTAGGGAACCTAAATACCAGAAGGCCTATCCCGGTTCCAAGCAAAACTAATACCGAAAAAGGGAGCATGGTTATTAGCCGCCAAAACCCTAAACCAAACCAAAGAAGCCAGTACCTAGGATGCAGAAGCTCTACTTTAAATTGGGTCCCCTTGGAGGTTTTATCAGTCAAGAGACTAGCCTTTCACCAGATTATCAATTGCGACCTCTGGATTAACATCGGCTTCATAGTCCACGCCAGCAACATTAAAACCAAATAAACCTAAGAACTCCTGTTTGTAACCTTCAAAATCCGTCAAACTATGGAGATTTTCAGTCGATATCTTAGCCCAAGATTCAGCTACTTTATCCTGTATACTGGGCCGCATTTCAAGCTCATCCATCCTCAATCGGCCTTCATTATCCAAGCGGGGGTTATCGCAATATAAACCTTCTGTAAACAATCTATAAAGCTGTTCAATACAGCCCTCATGACTTCCTTCTGCCTTCATTTCTTTAAACAGGATAGCCAAGTAAAGGGGCATAACAGGAATTGCTGAACTTGACTGAGTAACGACGGCTTTGAGTACTGAAACTCTAGCGTCACCTTTTGTTTGGGCAAGTTTCTCCCTGATTGAGAGTACTTTGGTATCTAAATCCTTTTTTGCTTGACCAATAGTTCCATCCCAGTAAAGATCCCAGGTCATTTTCTCGCCAATGTAGGTAAAAGCAGTAGTTCTTGCCCCGTCAGCAAGGGCCCCAGCGGCGCCTAGTGCATCCAACCACATCTGCCAGTCTTCTCCCCCCATTACGGCGATAGTATCCTCGATCTCCTTAGCGGAAGCCTTCTCTAAACTAAACTCCTGTATAACCTCTTTGTCGGTGTTAATACCGAGCATCGTTATGTCCTTCCCCACTGGTTTTAATGTTGAGTTAAAGACTTCTCCAGTAACTGGGTGCTGTCGCCGAGGTGCGGCGAGACTATAAATTACAAGATCAACCTGACCCATATCTGATTTTATTGTTTCAATTGCGGTTTTTTTTATGTCATCTGAGAACGCATCGCCATTAATACTTTTGGCATATAGGCCATCTTCTTCGGCATATTTATGAAAAGCGGCGCTATTGTACCAACCTGCAGTGCCCGGCTTCCGTTCCGTGCCCGGTTTTTCGAAAAACACACCAAGGGTAGAAGCCCCTGAACCAAAGGCTGCTGTAATTCTAGCGGACAGCCCATAACCCGTTGAACTGCCTATGACTAGCACTCTTTTGGGGGCATCAATACTCTTTTGAGCCCTAATGTAGTCAATCTGGTCGCGAACATTCTTTTCACAACCAGATGGATGGCTAGTAATACACATGAAGCCGCGAACGCGAGGCTTAATAATCATCTAAATATCTCCGCTGATAGCTAATTTATAGTCTTATCCGACTCTGTCTATGATAACCCAATGCTCGCCCTTCTCGTATTATTAGCGCTAAAAAAGTCACAAAAGCATAGCTTTTGAGAATTAATATTATTTGATCATAATTGGAGCTGTGGCCGTAAACTTCTATGATGGGGCTCTTTTTTAGTAACAACGCTATTATACTTCATCATTGCGGACTAACCCTATCTATCCCCTTAGATATTGAAATTATTGGACTAAATGAAATGAAGGATTTGTCTTATCCATTTCTGCGCGATACCTTTCTGCAATCTCTTGAAGATAGTGGAAGCGTCTCTGCCGAAACCGGGTGGACGCCAATCCATCTTGAACTAAAAGAGAAAGAATTACATTGCTTTATGCCCCTGTATTTAAAAGATCACTCAATGGGTGAATATGTGTTTGATTATGCCTGGGCCAATGCTTACCACCAAAATGGGTTAGATTACTACCCTAAACTAGTCACTGCCATTCCGTTTACACCTTCAACTGGAAGTCGCCTGCGAAGTGAAAAAGTTTTGACTCAATCACAATGGGGCCAGTTAGTTGATGAAGTCACTAATATTGCTGAAGAGACCCAAGCATCAAGTTGGCACATTCTTTTCCCCAATGATAGCGAACTACCCCTGTTCCATGATCCCAGACTATTAAAAAGGTCTGGGGTTCAATACCACTGGTTTAACAAGGGTTATGATTCTTTTGATGACTATCTTTCGGCAATGACTTCTCGCAAACGTAAAATGATTAGAAAGGAGCGCCAGGAGGTTATTAATCAAGGTATTGATATCAGAATTTTGTGTGGTGATGAGATCACTACCGATTTATGGCAGCTTTTCTATCGGCTATATGAGCGTACTTATGCTAAACGAAATGGAACTCGAGGGTACTTAACGTCCGATTTCTTTCGACTGATAGCGACCAAAATGCCCGAGCAGATAGCGATGGCTGTAGCAAATATCGAGTCTGAACCCATAGCGTGCGCCCTTTATCTCTTTGATAACGCTACCCTTTATGGACGCTACTGGGGGAGCCTTGGAGAATATCCATACTTACATTTTGAGCTCTGCTACTACAGTGGTATTGAGTTTGCCATTAAGATGGAGCTGCAGAGATATGATGCCGGAGCTCAAGGGGAGCACAAGTTAGTGAGAGGGTTTGAGCCGGTACGAACCTTTTCATTGCACTGGATACGGCATCCTGAGTTCAAGGACGCTATCGCGCGCTATCTTGCTCAAGAGAACATTACTATCCAGCACCATATTGATCAGGCTTTAGAGATGTTGCCATTTAAGAAGAGCGATTAGCAAGCGATCCTCTTACCACTCTCCAGTGTTGCTCATGGATGCCCAAGGTTCCGAGGGATCCAAAGCCTTTCCGGCCTGCAGTAGCTCAACAGAAATGCCATCGGGAGATCTAACGAAAGCCATATGCCCATCTCTGGGAGGACGATTAATAAGAACTCCGTGATCCGCTAATCGAGAACAAGCTGCATAGATATCATTTACCCGGAAAGCTAAATGGCCAAAGTTTCGGCCACCCTCGTAGGGCTCTGAATCCCAGTTATACGTCAGCTCTAACAATGGAGAATCTTTTTCTATTGCTGTTTTTGAATCGTCCGGTGCAGCTAAAAAAATTAGTGTAAAGCGACCTTTTGCAACCTCATACCGCGAAATTTCAATCATCCCTAGCGCATCGACATAAAACGCCAATGAGCTTTCGATATTTGATACACGCACCATGGTGTGCAAAAACCGCATATTCGCCCCCTCGGGTGTCTTCCTAATTATAGAGCTAAGTGTCTAATATCACTCAACAACTTAACTATCTGAGTCATAAATCGACCCGCATCACCACCATTAATCAATCGATGATCATAGGAGAGTGCCAAGGGGAGCATTAAACGTGGTTCAAAGTCATGCCCGTTCCAAACAGGTTTCATTTGAGCTTTAGACACACCAAGAATACCCAATTCAGGAGCGTTGACAATTGGCGTGAATCCATTTCCACCGATAGCACCTAAGCTAGAGAGCGTGAAACAGCCTCCTTGCATATCGGAGGGCTTAAGTTTTCCTTCGCGCGCTTTTTCTGCGAACTGTGCCACTTCTCCGGCGATCTCCCAGATCCCCATAGATGACGCGTTGCGAATAACCGGAACCACCAGTCCACGCGGTGTATCTACGGCCATTCCGATATTACAATATTGCTTTTGAATATAACTCTCGCCGTCTCCTGCAAGAGATCGGTTAAAGCCAGGATTATCTTCCAAAGCAGTGGCAATAGCTTTTACAAGAAAGGCTACTGGTGTCAAACGAACACCACGCATCTCGCCCTCAGCTTTCAGTGATTTACGAAAACTGTCCATCTCAGTTATATCAGCATCATCAAACTGGGTTACGTGAGGAACATTCAGCCAATTGCGCTGCATATTGTTGGCCGTGACCTTCTGAATTTTGGTTAACTTAACCTTTTCAATGTCACCAAACTGGCTGAAATCGATCTGCGGGATTTCAGGAATTCCAGCACCAGTATTTTGAGCACTCGAAGTACCGCTACCAGACAATGCTAGCTTCACATAATCGTTGACATCATCTTTCAAAATGCGTCCTCGAGGACCACTGCCTGGAACGCCTGTCAGTTCTACACCTAATTCTCTAGCCAGCATTCTAACCGCAGGTCCTGCATAAATATCGTCCGCGCTATCTGAATCAGCGAGAGATGAATCAACCACGGAAGAGGATACAGCATCATCAAACTCAGCCGTCTTCTCTTCTATTTTTACTACTGGCGCAGCTTCCGGTGCTACAGCAACTTCTGCTACATCTTCGACCTCAGCGTTTAAAGATTCAGTAGCCTCATTCGACCCTTCTTGGCTTGTATCAGCCTGAATTTCGAGCTCTGCGATGGGGTCACCGACTTTGACAGTATCACCTTCAGCAATCAAATACTTAACCAACTGACCCTCGTGAGGGCTTGGTACATCCATGGTGGCCTTGTCAGACTCCAGAACTAGCAATGAATCTTCCACACCAACAGCGTCGCCTTGGGCCAGACTTAGTTCAATCACATCTACAGATTCGGCTCCACCAAGATCTGGAACTACTATCGTTTCTATTGCCACTAACAAATCCTCGTACTAGTAATTTTCATGCTACCTTATTAAAGCCTTGATAAACAAGATTTACATATAAAGCGGGTTCGTTTTCTCTGGGTCAATAGAAAACGATTCAATTGCCTCAGAGACTACAGATTGCTCAATAGTCCCTTTATCAGCCAGTCCTTTCAGCGCTGAAACGACAATAAAGTAACGATCTACCTCAAAAAAGTGTCGCAACGTCTCGCGACTATCACTGCGCCCAAAACCGTCTGTGCCTAACACATGCAGGGAACTGGGTAAGTATCGCCGCAGCTGTTCAGCATAGGCTTTCATATAGTCAGTTGCGATAACAATAGGGTCTAAAATATCACCCACCTGCTGCTCCACATAGCTGAGCTTGGGTGCTTCTGTAGGGTGAAGTAGATTCCAGCGATCAATCGCTTGACCTTCTCGAACTAATTCATTGACGCTGGTTAGACTCCAAATATCGGCTTCTACCGAGAATTTTTCTTTTAGTATTTCCGAGGCCGCAACAACTTCATTAAGAATAGTACCTGCGCCCATTAAGGTAACCTTCTTTTTAGACGTCACTTCTTGGCTACGTTTTAAGGGGTAAATACCTCTAACAATTCCTTCCTCAACACCTTCAGGCATAGCGGGCTGAATATAATTTTCATTCATGGTAGTCAGGTAGTAAAAACAATTTTCTTTGTCCTCAAACATACATTTGAGGCCACTCTGAATAATCACAGCCAACTCATAGCTATAGGTAGCATCATAACTTTTGCAGTTAGGGATGGTATTCGCCAATATAAGGCTGTGGCCATCTTGATGCTGAAGCCCTTCTCCGTTTAACGTAGTTCGCCCAGCAGTAGCGCCGATTAAAAATCCTCTAGCCTGACAATCTCCCGAAGCCCAGGCAAGATCTCCTATACGCTGAAAGCCAAACATTGAATAAAATATATAAAATGGAATCATTGGACGAGAGCTGGTGCTGTAGGCCGTCGCCAAAGCTAGCCAAGCTGACATTGCACCCGCTTCGTTAATACCTTCTTCGAGAATCACGCCTTTTTTGTCTTCTTTGTAGTACATGATCTGCTCTCGATCATGGGGTACGTATTTTTGTCCTGCAGAGGTATATATACCTAATTGGCGAAACATACCCTCCATCCCGAATGTGCGAGCTTCATCGGGAACAATGGGCACTACGTACTGGCCTATATCTTTATTTTTAATGAGGGTAGACAAGATTCTCACAAAAGCCATGGTCGAGGATATTTCTC
>Ga0208894_1000392_pt1 | contig 33441 bp, 26 predicted proteins | sample ETNtaG_12_FD_185752 | JGI IMG/M metagenome (GOLD analysis project Ga0208894, IMG submission 185752) | Marine microbial and viral communities from oxygen minimum zone, Eastern Pacific Ocean - ETNP201306SV49 (SPAdes) (version 2) | ecosystem: Environmental > Aquatic > Marine > Oceanic ...
TCAGCGTGTCCTCCCGTAGTGGCAAGTGATTTCCCAGCAGAATAAATTCTCGGCCCAGGAACCAATTCATTGTTGATCGCATTTCTGAGACTGATAGTAACGTTGTCAGTGTCACCTGGATTTCTAATAGTAGTGAAACCGGCAAGGATAGTTTTTTCAGCGTTGACAACTGCACGGATGGTCCTATCAGCTGGTGATAAAGTAAATCTTTCCAGGTATGCATTTTTTCCATATTCACTATCCAAATGAACATGCATGTCCATTAATCCTGGAAGGACGGTGTATTGTCTTAAATCTATGTAAAAATCATTAGATTCTGGTTTACGATGCCCCTTAATGACCTTTTCAATCTGATTTCCATCTATGATGATAGTCATTTTCTGAGAAGTATTGTTTGATATCCCATCAATCAATGTACCCGCGTGGATAAGAGTTTTTGCCTGGAGATAAAATGGAACACAACAAATTATCAGCAATAAACCTAGTTTCACTAAGTTTGAATATCTAGCAGTTATATTTCTCATATTATTTCTCCTAAAGGCATCAAGATTTCTTTGCTTTCTCGATACGCTCCTGAACATCTTCGCTAATTGCAAAAGGCTCCCACCCAGGTGGAGGAGTATAGATACCCAGTTTGACCATTTTATTGACCTGGTGTTTTACAAGTTCCAATTGACCCTCTTCTGTGAGAGGGGGCTCTTCCATACATAGGTTTTTAGGATAAATACCCCCTTTAGCCATCATTGCATCGTAAATTATTTTATATTCTTCTACCCTCATATCTTTGACTAAGTTCTGCCATTGACCCCTAACTCTAAAATCACGAAGCCCATCGATATTAATAATTCCACTGACTAAAGCTTCACCACCACCAAGGTATTCAGAAATAATATTGCCCCTGTAATCAATGATCTGACTTCTGCCGTTGCTCATTTTAAAATCTTCACCCCCTGGCATATAAATACCCCCTATATTAGGAGCAACGACATAGCAGGTATTAAAAATAGCATGAGCACAATTTTGTATCTCATTCATTCTATTACCCATCCAAGGTTCTGGGTATTGCGAGCGATAAATAACCTCAGCTCCATTTAAAGCGAGACCCCTTGCTGCTTCGGGGTAACTTCCTTCTGCACAAATCAGGGTTCCTATGTTCCCAATTTCTGTTTTGGCAACCGGATAAATGACATCTAATAATTTTTCAGGGTCGTCTCCATATTGTTCTAAGTAGAGATTCCATATGTCACTGGGTGCCGTATTTGTTTCCCTTTGGTAAAATGAAGTTTTGATATGCTGGTGTATTACTTCACCGTTGGGATCAGTAATAAATGCAATGTTAAAAATCCTGTCTTTCATTAAATCCGGTGCTTTTGCAACCATTTGAGCAATTAGGTAAATACCAAACTCCTTAGATATCTCACCTAAGAATTCTGTTTCCTTGCCAGGAATTTCCGGAACAACGTCACGATATATCCTTAAGTGCTCTTCACCACCACCTAAACACCATCCTCCTATACCACCTTCTGATATTGTCACTAATTTAACAGGAAGGTCTAAACTGCAATTCCACATTGCATAACCTATGCTAGTTTGCAGTCGTTCTAAATCTTTCCAGTAATCACTGATATCCGTAGCCATATGTGATTCGTTTTGAATGCCAACTGCCGAGTACTGAAGAGTCATATTGATTCCTTTTATCTCAATTACAGGTACAAAATTAACCAGTGCTGTTAATATTGTCTGTTCATTATTATTAAAAATATATCACTTAGATATAACTATTGAAATCTTATTGAGGATTTATGGATCGTTTAGATGTTAGTAAGAATCAGTCGGATGTTCCAATACAGTCACTGACTCAAATTCCGCGGTTGTCGTACAAAGTATTTTTCATTTGTTTGATTGGTGTGACTTTTGCAAACCTAGACCATTCTATTTTTATTCTTCTCACTGAAAAGTTTCGAAGTGAATTTGGCTGGACTTTGACCGATGTCGGATGGTATGTGGCTTTAACTTTTTTTATCTCAGGATTACTCTGCACCCAAGTAGGCGTTCTTACCGATCGAATTGGAAGAAAGAAATCTTTATTGCTCTCAACGTTCTTAACCCCAGTTTTTGTGGCTTATCTGGCAATTGCGCCGAATACCATAGCAGTCCTGATTGCGAGGACTTTGGGATTTACCGCTGCAGGGGCACAGTCTCCTATTACATTAACAACCGTTACCGAATCTTCGCCACCCCGATTTAGAGGTTTGTTTACCGGGATTTTACAAATTGGTTTTCCTTTAGGTTGGTTTTTTGCCTCCATTTTGGTTGCTTTCATGATTGATCAACTAGGTATTGATTGGCGCTACACTTTTCTTTTGGCACTCTTGTTTTTGCCTTATGGATGGATCATCCATAAATATCTTCCAGAATCAAAAGCATGGCTGGCAGCTCAAAAGAGAAAGACGGATGATCAACCAAATCCCAGCACCATGATTTTATTCACCAAAAAATGGAGAAGAAAATCATTGCTATTATTTACAGGCCAGTTTTTATATGCATTTGCATATGGCAGTACTTTAATCCTGGTGCTGTATTTCATCGATGACAGAGGCTGGAAAATGGTTGATGCCATCAGAATTGTTGGTTACTCCTATGGCATTGGTGCTTTTGGTTATATAGCAGCTGCAATTGTTGGTGAGTTTTTTCTGATTCGAAGAAACACAATCATTCTATGGGCACTCTTGGGCAGTATCGCTTTCATCTTTTTAATATGGTGGGCTGAAAGCTGGACTCAAGTCTTAGTGGTCTATGGGCTGATGACCTTATTTTTCTATGGCGCCTATGCAGTAATGGCAACTTTTATTGCTGAGAATTTCCCAGCAGAATTAAGAGCAACAGCAGCCAGTTTTTCAGGCACATTGGCAATTAATTTAGGCTTTGGCTTGGGACCACTAGCGATAACCTACGCGTCTACCAGCTTTGGCTGGAATATGGGGTATACCTATATAGGGATCATCCCGATCATTCTTGCGGCGTTTATTTTTTTATTGCTAAAACCAGTGCCCAGGGAAGATGTTTTTTAGCAATTAAGCTCCCAGATATTTCTCAAAGTCACAGGTGTAATCATGGAAAGTGTGATTGGGTTCATAGGCAAAGGGTTTCCAGCCTAGGTGACCATAACCTCCAGCGATTGAAGTTGGTTTGATCAAACCTCCTGTTTGCACAACAGCACTAAAATTTTGTCTGTTCTTGAACATCATAGGATCCCAACCGTGATACATATACAACATGTTTTGACCTACGCCAGAGGTTAGGTGGGCTTGGCAAATAAATGAACCTGTCTTGTTGAACACTTGAATCAAATCTCCATCATCAACCCCTTTCTTTGCAGCATCTTTAGGGTTGACGTAGATATCGGGTTCACCTCTTTGCAGACTCAGGAGAAAGCTGTCATCTCTCCACATACTATGGATTCCATGCCTTGCATGTCCCATGATCATTTTCATAGGATAGCCTTCATTCACTAATGCGTCTTTATGTTTAGGCAAGACTTCATCGAATTCAAAGAACCATTCATGATCGATATAAAACTGTTGTCTATGAGTGAGAGTTTTATAACCTCTTTTTTCGTGAACGCTTTCCCAAATATCTGAGTAATAGGGCGATTCTTTACTATGCACAGTTGTTTCTGATCCCTTGTTTCTGAGAAAACCTTTTTCTGCTAATTCATCAAAAGACACACTCTGAATGCCACTGGAATTATCCAACAAGAATTGGATCACATCCTTTACTGATTTGATTGATCCTTTGCTGGTGTAGTCGTCGAGGAAGTTCTTGTAGTCTCTTGTAATGGGTACGCCAATGACATTGTCATCAATAGGCTGAACATCACGTTCCTTTGCCCTCTGACTGATGGCTTCTGCTAATCTTTTATAAGCCGTCCAGTCGTCAACAGATTCTCCCAATGGCTCTACTGCTTTATCAATGACTTGCATATAGGGTGTTCTCGGTTCTAAGTGAAAATCATGTCGTTCATAGTGATGCGCAATTGGGAGTACATAATCAGAATACATGGCTGTTGTTCCCATATCCGTCGCAAATGTGACAATGGTTTCCAGTTTACCGAAAGCAGTTTCCCGCCAACGTTTTCCTGATGAGCGCCAGCTTGCAGCATTGGTTCCTGAGAACATGCCCATTTTCCAAGGTATTTTGGAATAATCAGGAAACCAACCACGGTCCACCGATTCTTGAAAGTATTTATCCATTTCCTCTGCCAGCTCTTCTCCAAAAGCATCTGCATTATGTTCTTTCATATTGGCATGTACGTAATCCCAGCGTGAAAGCGTTGCAACTCTGAAAAGAGCAGCTGGGTTTGACAAAGCAAATGGAAACACTGCATCATCTTTGGCAAGGTTGGTAATTGTTAGTCCACCACCTTCTTTTCCAGTGTTGCCAGTGATGCAAAGAAGTAAAAACAAGGCTCTCTGCAATAGATCACCGTGCAGATATTTTGAAGCTCGATAGCCTGCATAAATCATACTGGGTTTTGCACTTGCAAATTTTCTTGCTACTTGGCGAATGCTATCCGCATGAATACCGGTTATCTCTTGAGCCATTTCAGGGGTATGCTGCGCTGCACGTCTTTTGGTTAGTTCAAAAACTGTTGTGACCCTTATAGATCCCTCTTTTGTTTCAACAGTCCACTCTCCCTCAATTGCAGGATCAATACCAGCCAACTCAATAGACGGCAATTGGATCAGGTGTTCAGGAGTTCCGGGTGAGACTGGTGGTGTACCTGTTCCTGGAGCTTCCACAAGAGCGTTGGTGACTTCATCCCAGAGGTAAAACATATTATCCCTTGCCTCAGGAGTATCAAAATCAGTCCCCCTGAGATATTTAAGATTATCTGTCCTCACCAGAAAAGGTAAATCAGATTGTTCTTTGATGTATTCGGTATCAAAGCTCCGATCTTGCAAGATAGTCTGAACCATCGCCATTGCCAGTGCAATATCGCTGCCAGGTTTTGGGTTTAGCCATTTGCTTGCATGCATTGCGCTTGCATTAAAATCAGGGGAAACGGAAATAACTTCAGTGCCGTTATATTTTGCTTCCCAGAAAAAATGGGCATCTGGTATCCGGGTGACAGCTGGGTTGCAAAACCAAATTAAACAACACTTGGATTTATAAATTTCCGCCATTGTATTGCCTAAAGTGACATGACCAAAAGTTATATGGGCACCAGAAAAAAGATCCCCTACACCAGCAAAAGCTTCGGGCATTTGCACACCACTGATATTAGCAAATCGGAGAAGGCTGGCATAAGATGCCCGTTTCATCACCATTTGGGTACCCAATCCACAGGTGACAGATTCCGGCCCGTATTCAACGTTATAATCCAAAAATTTGTCAGCAACTTCTAACATGGCTTGATCCCAAGAAATCCTTTCCCATTTGCCTTGTCCTCTCTCGCCAACCCTTTTTAAAGGATATAAAATTCTTTGTTTGCCATACATATACTTGGAGTGACGCAATCCTTTTTGGCATCCTCTAGGACCGTAATCTGGAGCATCACTCGAAGCACCGTATTCGCCTTGCTGTTCTTCTCGCCAGACCACACCATTTTTAACATACACATTGAAGGCGCATTGGCCTGTGCAATTGGTACCATGTGTAGAATGGGTAATGCTATCCCAAGTCCATTTTTTCCTCGCCAAATCTTCCCAAGATCGATAGAGTTTGGTGTCACTAAGGTTGGCCATAGCAGGTTTTGAGTAGTTCAGAGAGAGGCCAATTGCGGATGCACTGCCGAGTAAAAACTTTCTTCGCGTTGTTTTCGCAGATTTATACATCCCTAATAATCTATCATATTCATTCAGTTATGTATCATGCTGACCTGGCAGGACTAAAATTTTACCGCTCGCTCTGCCAATGGAAAATTCTACAAGGGGCATTCTGTCGTTGCCATAGTACATATCATTGTCAACGAACATAGTAGGCGAACCAAAGCCACCTCGTTGAATCAATTCATTTGTATTGTCCTGTAAGTGCTTTAAATTATTTTTTGAACTGATTGAGGTTTTAAAATCTGTTAAATTTAATTCAATTCTTTTGGCAATATCTAACAGCACGTCATCATCAGATATGTCTTGCTGGTTACTAAAGTGAGCCTGGAAAACCAATGAGCTGTAATCTTTGACTTTTTTATTCTTTATAGCATAAACGGCACCGCATAATGCTTTTATGGAGATATCTTCTAGCACATCGTTTCTAGGTGTTATCGATAAACCACAATATGTCGACCAATCTTGTAGATCCTTTCTGGAGTAGCTCATCTTTGATAGATTGCAAGACTGATTCTCATTGTTATCTGGATTGAGCGTCTCATTGATCATCTTTAGTGCCACCGGTTTCCAGTTGATTTTGGAAGCAGTTCTTGTGGTAGTTTGAATCAGTCTTTTAAAACTTAAATAGGTCCAAGGACAACGATAGTCAAAATAGTAATCCACCATTATTGTCTTGTTAGTCATTGATTAAGTTTTCTCAAAGATGTTTTTAGCACTTTTCCGCCCACATTCCTCGGTATTTCATCGATAATGCTTACTATTTTCGGCATTTTGATGGTTGAAATTTTATCTTCACAGAAGGCTCTAACTGCCTCTAGATTTAAATCAATATTGTTTCGGGTCACAAGAAAAGCCTTGATGGATTCACCCCATTTCTCATCAGCAACTCCCACAACCGCAGCATCGATAATATCGGGGTGGCTGAATAAAACTTCTTCTATTTCTCTAGGGTATATATTAATCCCCCCGGAAATCACCATGTCTTTTTTACGATCAACAATGTACAAGTAACCCTCGCTATCTTTCTTAGCTAAATCGCCAACAGTCAGCCAGCCATTTTGAATCGCTTCCTCAGTTTCTTCGGGTTTGTTCCAGTAGCCATTGAATAGATAAGGGCTAGTTGAGAATAATTCACCCACTTCATCTGGCGCACACTCTTCACCAGAAACATTGAGAATTTTAGTGGCCGTGCAAGGAAAAGCTTGACCAACACATTGTTCTTTTCTTAATTGATCTGGTGGTCTCAGGTTTGCAATAATGCCCCCCTCAGTAGAACCGTAAGTTTCATGTAAAATATTGTCGCCAAAAATTTCAACGATTTTTTCTTTGGTTGTTTGCGGCAGTGCGGCTGCATTGGAAATAATAGTATTAAGAGAGCTTGACTGATTCTTTGTCAATATTGATGTTTCTAATCCTGTTATCCCATGAAAGTGTGTGGGTACCCCAAAAAATCCGGTTATGTTTTCCTTCTTAAAAGTTGTGACAATTTCCTCAGGATCAAATCGATCCATAATTTCGGCATAGCCACCAAAGAAAATTGGTGCCAGTGAAAAAATCATACCCGCACCGTGACACATTGGAGCGATAGCTAGGAAGCGATCTTCTGGAGAATAACATCCGTATTCCACTGCCATGCCAAATAATGTAAGAACTCTTGAACGATGTGGAACCAATACACCTTTGGGCTTGCCAGTTGTACCAGAGGTATATGGGATGGTAAAAACATCCCACTCATTGACCACAGGATATTCCATCATTGGTTTGCATTTTTGAAGCCATTGCTCAAGATCATCAGCGATACTAATAATTTTTTTTATGGTTCTAAATTCAGCACCATGGAGGTTCTCAATCATAGTTGCATCAAGGAACAATACTTTAGCTTCCGCATCATCACAGATTGCTATAATTTCAGTCACTGAGAGTTTTGGGTTAATAGTCGCCACAGCAATATTCGCTTGTGAAGCTCCCAAAATGATTTCCATATACTCAATAGAGTTCACTGCAACTATAGCTGCATGGTCATCAGGTTGAAGTTTCAAATCATTAATTAAACCACTGCTAACCCGATCCATTCTGGAAACCAAATCTTTATAAGATCTTGTATGTTGACCATGTTTAAAACATTGCTTTTCCGGATTTCTGGACATCGCTGCCCGAATGCCACTAGCAATGGATAAGTGCTGAAACGTTGAAGGGAAAACTGTGTTGTTTGCCATTTGAAAGAATTTCTAATTTAGATCAAATACTCTTAAAGCATTGTCTCTCATAATTAATTTTTTTGATTCATCCTTGAATTTTATGTTTTCAATTTCCTCAACTGCTCTAACAGGGTCAATAACCGGCCAATCAGTGCCAAACATAACTTTTGTCTTGCCGTATGAATTTGCATAATGAATGAATGAATCAGGCCAATACTTTGGGGCGTAGGCATCACCCGCCATGTAAACATTTTCATGCTTCCAACACATAGAAATCATTTCTTCTGTCCAAGGTATACCAATATGGATACCAATGAGTCTTAATTCTGGAAAATCAATGGCAACCTGATCAAGACAAATGGGCCTGCCCACACTTGGTAATCTCCTATGTTTTGAATAAATAAGGTTGTGTCCAACCTGCATCATGATGGGAATGCTGAGTTCAGCACATTTTGCATAATAAGGGTAATATTTGGCGTGATCCGGAGGTAATTCACACCAATGAGGGTATAAATGAGCTCCTACAAACCCCATTTCCTTGACTGCATGTTCTAAGTCATTGATTCCAACCATACCCCTGAAAGGGTCAATACCAGCTAAGCCTGAGAATCGATCGGGGTGTTGTTGGCAAATCTCATGGACTCTTGAATAAGGAATTTCAAAAGATTCTGGAACTCTTATATCACCAGCTCTTACTGCGATTAGTAAAGATCTTTCAATCCCCGCATGATCCATTTTTGCTAGGTATTGATCTATGGTTACGCCGCTCCTCATTTTTTCTGGCATCCGAACTTGCTTTTTAAAGTCCTCATCTAAGCCGGTTTGGCCTAGCTCAACTTCTTGAGGTGTAAATAAATTCACGACAATATCAATAATACCGTCCATATTAATCATCCATTTCTATTGAATCTGTTTAATTTATATAGGTTTTTATCAACTATTGACCTTCAAGATCCCAAGGACCAGTGGAGCGAGATCTAACTGGAATGCCAGCCATTAATGGAGCTTGCGTTTTTGGATCATAGTTGAGTGCATCGCCTTTGACAATGACTTGTGAATTTACAGTAACCCAATTAATTAAAGAACCGTCTAGTCTAAACAACCAGCTGGCACCCATTTCTTCTCCAGCAACAAAATGACCATGTTTAACTCGTGCAGGCCTAAAAAAATATGTTCCCGGCACAAATCGACCGAAATTGTAATCCATATAGCCAGTTAATGTATAGGCTTCTTCAAAAACAGGGTGGTGTATTAACCGTGTGTCCGACCAACCTGGTGGTGCCCATCCCAATATGGTAATAAATCCTTTTTCATTCTCACCTTCTGGGGATGGATCATGATAGAGAATTTTAAGCTGCAAGAAACGCTGCGTGTCTCCTTCGTAGATATTATCCATCCATTCCATTTTTGATGAGTCGACAACAGTCAGTTGTCCCGGTTGATCCGATCCGGTATTCCCCCCTTCAGCTATAAAATCGCTTTTATCGGTTTCAGAGACGGTAAATCCCCAATCTCCATATTCTCGAAATACCAATATCTCACTGTCTTTGTCTACAGCAATTGCTGGTATTTTAAGACCGGCAGGAGCTCGCCAATACATTCCTGGACCAAAAATAGTATCTCCCATTTTAACCCGTCCTTCTAAGACGAACCATTCTATGTCTGCCTCGTGATATCCTCCGGGGCGATCCCATGCAGTTTCGAAAAAAAGCTTTGTAGAAGCAGACCCATCTTCTTCATCATAAGAAAGATTCCTTTGCATTACTCTTCCCGTTCCACCATGAAGTTCAGCTGGGTGCCAGCATAAATCACTTTGTTGTATTAGTTCGACGTGAGCTCTCATTGCCTTGATTTTTTTATTAGATTGACTTAAGAATATATGAAAGTTTTTGTTTGATAAAGAGTTGTTAAATTTTTTTTATTAAATGATAATCAGAGTGGTTATTTATTTTTATTGAGAGAGATAAATATGTCATCAACTGAAACAGATTTAAAATTATCGTGGTCTGGAATAAGCACCTCTATAACGCATGAATGGTTAGAGGAGTTTAGGGTTGCAGTTGAGATGCAAAAAAGCCAAGCATTTAGAGAGTATAGAGTGGCTAGAATCATAGAACTGTCTCAAAAACAGCTCGATGAGTTTGAAGAAAATAAAGATTCAGATGATTTTATGCAAACACTTGCATGGAATATTGGCGAGTTATATTGCTGGCAAGAAGATGGTGAAATTATTGAACCACCCGTACAAGTAAACTGAGATTAATTCTTATAATTCTATAGCATGAGGTTGTCTTATGGATTCATATGAGTTTTGGAAATTCCTGCATATATGCATGTTTGTTTTTTGGCTTGGCACGGATATGGGAGTGATGCTTTGCTCCAAGAAATCGATAGATTCTACTCTCAGCATAGAAACACGTTTTCAATTATTAGAAATGGCCTTAAAGATAGAACTGTTACCAAGGGTTATGTGGGTCATGGCGTTGCCATTGGGGGTCCATTTATCTGCATCGCTTGGGTATATTGACCCCAGTTTGATAACGCTGACTTTAATGTGGGTTTTTGCTATCGCTTGGTTAATCATTAATGTTGGTGGTGCTGCAAACTTGGATAAACCATGGGGACAACAGCTATCAAAGCTAAACCGATTTATTACCGCATCTTTGGGCGTTGGCTTAATTATTGTTGCTATATCCTCGTTTATGGGTTTTGGACCCTATGAAGCCAACTCTATTGCATTAAAAGTGGGTCTTTATGGTCTGGTTAATATTACGATTTTAGGGATCGAAATCGCATTTTTTCCTTTAGGCGCATCATTTGAAAGACTGGCTACAGAAGGCTCTAGCCCAGAGTTAGAACAATCGATAAGCTCAGGCATGGGCACTACTTTAATGTGGGTTTACATCACCTATATTATGATTTTTGTAGTGGCTTTTATTGGCGTAGCCAAAATTGCAGGTTAGTGTCAACAGCCTTTTTTGTGGCACGCAATCAATACAGTTACCTCGCTAACCAGTTAATCAATTGGTGGCAACAATCTGGAAGAAAAACTCTCCCCTGGCAAATCAATCCATCCAAATACAAAACTTGGATTTCAGAAATCATGTTACAACAAACCCAAGTAGCTACTGTTGAGCCTTATTTTGTTAGATTTATGGAACGATTTCCCACAGTAATAGAACTGGCATCATCCTCTGTAGATGAGGTCCTACAATTATGGTCAGGGCTTGGTTATTATGCCCGAGCTAGAAATATACATCGATCTGCACAGTTCATAGTTAACCAACATCAGGGTGAACTGCCTTCAGATTATGATAGTCTGTTAACTTTACCAGGCATAGGTCCATCGACAGCAGGTGCTATTTTATCCCTCAGTGGTATCGAGCCAAAACCAATACTGGATGGGAATGTAAAAAGAGTTTTAAGCCGATTCTTCGGTGTTAAAGGTTGGCCTGGTGAAGGCAAAGTCAGCAAAGAATTATGGGATTTATCTGCCAAGTCTTTACCTGCTGACAACTTTCAAATATACACACAAGGCATTATGGATTTGGGTGCCACAGTTTGTTTACCAAAGAATCCAAATTGCCACATCTGTCCAATTATAAGCCGCTGTTATGCACATCAGCATCACTTAGTTGATGAAATTCCTAAGAAGAAACCTATAACAAAGAAGAGAACAGAATCAAAGTATCTGCTTATGCTTATTTTTGATGGGAGGTCTAATACAAAGGATTTATTCCTAGAAAAGAGAATCGGACAGAGTTTGTGGGGAGGTTTATGGTCCTTGCCTGAAATAGAGCTTTCAGAAGACCCTAGATCTTGGTGTGAACGGCATTTCACCAATACCATCCTTTCAATTGACCCATGGGAACCAATTAAACAACCACTCAGCAATTACATTTTGTATATACACCCAGTTAGAATTAGGATGGATGGGAGATTGAATTACATGCATACATCATGCCATCCAAGAGCTTTTCCAAAGCCCAAACTGAACTCAGGATGTTTTGCCTTAACTAAAACCCTGGAAGCTAATTTTGGATTTCCGGGTCCAGTCAACCGGTTGGTTAATCAACTGACTAAGCAATGACCAGACTAGTATTTTGTGAATACCTTCAAAAGGAACTGGAAGGATTAGACCGGCCTCCATACCCTGGCGGGATAGGAGAAAAGATCTATCAATCTGTTTCAAAACAAGCATGGGATATTTGGGTAGAACACCAAACCATGCTCATCAATGAAAATAGACTATCAATGTTAGATCCAAAATCCAGAAAATATTTACAGGAAGAAATGGCCAAATTTTTATTTGGGAAAGGCTCTGTAAAACCAAGCGAATACATCCCTCCTGATACAAAGTGATTTTTTGTGGTTTTGTTTTAATTATTCTATAAAATGAACCGACGCAAAGACCGGGGCCAGATAGCTCAGTAGGTAGAGCAGCGGACTGAAAATCCGCGTGTCGGTGGTTCGATTCCACCTCTGGCCACCACGCCTTCTAGAAATCCAATACCAAGTGTTCAATTAGAAAGCTAAACACATATTAGAAATTAAAACGTTGTAAGATTTGATTTTAGAATGAGTCTAAAAAGCGGGATAATTATTACTTAACTCAACTTTATTCATTTTTTTTGCAAAAAAGTTTTCAATATTCCCTAATAATCTTTATATCAAGGGTATTGAACTGTGTTTTACTTTAATGTTAATTGCTTGTTGTGATTCAGTCTTTTGTGAATAACTCATTGATTACATAGAGATGCACAGTTTTTGTTATTTGTTGTTATAAAACAAATATAGTCCAGTTCTTTGACTAATGTAACTCATTTTGATCTGATTCCTGATGTTCTTTTGAGAAAGAGAACAAACTTAAACAAACCTAATTTTAGGGGAGGATTTTATCATGAATAGAATCAAAGGTTGGATTGGAGAACTGACTGATATCGCAGTTGCTCTTGTAGCACTTGGTGTTGCAGCTGGCGTAGTATTTGGTATGGATGTACCATTTGTTGGCGCTGTCCTAGGTAACTTGATCGACTTGATCAATACCCTTGGTGATAACGGTGTTGTTGGAATTATTGTTCTTGCAATTCTCTCAGGAATGTACGGCCGTAGCGGTATGTAAATGAGAACAAGCTTTTAATATAAAAGCAAAAAGGGCTCTTTTTTTAAAGAGCCCTTTTTTTATATCTTTATTTTGTAAGCGTCCTCAACTATTCTTAAGTCATGTTTAGAAGTTTCTTAACCCAGCTGACAAGAGTTACCGATACTATGATCATTATTGCATCAGCTCTGGTCGTTTTGGCTTTTCTTACTGCACCAGAGGATCTATCTTTGGAACAAAATGCAAAAACATCAGTTGCAGCTGTTACCTCTGCTAGGGCTTCTTTGGATAATGCTGAAGCAACAGTAAAAAAAGCATCTGCAGCCACAGCAGCTGCCAGAAATACCTTAGCTATAGCCTTAGAGCTGGAAACAAGCCTAGCCAGTACAGACATTGCTTCGGCTGATGAATTATCGTCAGCATCTGCAGCCACAGCAGCTGCCAGAAGTACTTTGGCGACTACAGAGCAAGCACTCAAGGATGCAATAGAGACAACTACCACAGCATCTGCAAATATAACAGCAGCTGAGTCAACAGCTGCAGCAGAGATAGCTGTAGCCGAATCTGCAGCGTTAAGATCCGTTTGGTGGCTTCAACCTATTAGGCAAAATACTATGACTCTGGTCAATGCTGCAGGTATAGATGGTTTCATTGCTGTGTTTGCTGCATTAATTTTTTGCCTTGCATACAAACGAAGAAAATCTTGGCTCCAAAAAATTTGGTTTAGAAGATAGTATTCAATTATTGTAGGCGGGCTTCGACATTGATGATGATCAATTCTTATGAAAACACAGCACTTTGGTGAAATATCAGTACAAAAAGTTCTTGATGGCATTGAAAATTTCCCGGCAACTATAGCTTTTCCAGAGATTAATCTCGATCTTTTTCATCAGCATCGAGATTGGATATCACCATTTTATGATTTTGATTCTGAAACTATTCTAATCAGTATGCATTCCTACATTATCAAAACACCAAAAATGACTGCAGTAGTTGATACCTGCATTGGCAACGATAAATACCGGATTGGTGATGGACCAATATACAAAGCTAATAAAGATGTTTTGTCTCATTGGAATTTAAGAAATAGCTCCTATCTTGATAATTTAATCAGTGCAGGAGTGCACCCTGAGGAAGTTGATTACGTCATGTGTACACATATGCACGCTGACCATGTGGGCTGGAACACAAAATTGGAAAATGGTAAATGGGTTCCTACTTTTCCAAATGCGAAATATTTATTTTCACCCATTGAGCTTGCAGCAATGCAAAAACAAACAGGCAATCCTTTTGATGAATATAAAGGTTTGGTCTTCGAGGACAGTGTTCTTCCAGTAATCGAATCAGGCCAGTCAGTGATGATGGATAATGACTTAGATCTTGGCAGAGGTATCAATATTCTACCAAGCCCTGGACATAGCCCTGGACACTATTGTATTGAGCTCCAATCAAAGAACTCACAAGGAATTATCACGGGAGACATTTTTCACAACCCAATTCAGATGAACTACCCACATTGGACCACGATGTTTTGTGACAATAAAGAACAAGCCAATGAAACCAGAATAAAGCTTGTGGATGACTTAATAGATAGTGAGACTATTGTCTTGGCAGCACATTTTGCTGGAGCTACTGCGGGTAAGATTATTTCTGATTCAAATAACAAAAAATTTATTCTTTTAGATTAATTTCTTTTATGAGCGAACCTAATTTAAATACAGATAATAACAATTGTTTCGTATGTGGACCCAATAATCCTATTGGGTTGAGAATTAATTTCTTAATAGATGAGGAGGTTTGTCGAGGAGAATTCACACCTAAAGCAGATCATGTAGGGTTTAACAATATTACCCATGGAGGAATTATATTTAGCTTGCTAGATGATGTGATGGCGAACTGGCTTTTTTTAAAAAACCAAGCTGCACACACTGCAAAATGTGAGCTTAGATATCGGAATCCATTGCCCATCGGTGAAAAAGTTCTTTTAGAAGGACGATGTATAAAAAGAAAAGGTCGTGTTGCTGTGATGAAAGGATTGGTCATTCATGAACAGACTAAAAAAATTATTGCTGAAAGTGATGCTAAGTTTTTGATCATCTGATCTTAATACTATGTAACTTTTTGTAACTCTTACAGATAATTCCAAAGCATTTCATTAGTATTCACTCTGGGTGAGTAAGTTTGAATATAGCGCTTTCATGGATTCGAATTATTAATTGATAGTGTGGATAAATAGCCAATTGAAAAACAAAATAAAACAACTCTTTCAAAAGTCAAAGCGAACATTAATGCTGATCGCTTTTACTTTTCTATTTGTTGTTTATTTAACCCTGACAAAAACAGAACCTGAACTGGTCATTATTCCTGAAAAAGTTTGGCCGGTAGCAGCGATATCAGTAGAGTACAAAGACGTCACTCCAAATTTAGAATTATTTGGGGAAATAACCTCTGCCAGAAGGAGTGAACTCCGGGTCTCTGTTGGTGGACAAGTGGTTGAAGTTGGAGAGAATTTCAAAAAAGGTGGTGTCGTTAAAAAAGGTGAGCTTCTTCTCATCATTGATGATTTTGAATATCAAAACGCAGTGATTGAAGAACAGGCCAAATACGAAATTCTTAACCGGGATTTTGAGAGAGCAGAGGAATTATATCTGAAGAATTCTATTTCAGAGCAATTCAGAGACAATGCCATGTTAGAAAAAACCCAACAAGAAATAACTCTAGCAGAAGCACAAAAAGACTTACGAGATACTAAATTATTTGCACCCTATGATGGGGTCATCAACGGTGTTGAGGCCAGTCTTGGCAAGCAAGTTAGTACATTCAATGACAAAGTCGGTGAAATTATTGATATCAAAAACCTTGAAGTTCGTTTTTCACTATCGAAAGCCCAATATGGTCGATTATTGGAAGACGACCAAGCTGTTATTGGCAGAGCTGTTGCTATCCATTGGATTGCGGGGAATCAAATCTTCGATTTTGAAGCAGAGATTTCACGAACTGGTGCTGAAATTAAATCCAATACTGGTGGTATTGATATTTTTGCTACATTATTTTTTGATGAATCAGAATTTTCTCTAATAAGACCAGGAGCCTTTGTTAGATTGTCAGTTACCGACAAGACTTACAATCAAGTTATTTCTGTTCCAAATACTGCCGTTTATGATGATGAGTATATTTTTATTATTCTCAATGATCGCTTAGTAAAACGATTGGTAGTAGTGATGGGGTATGACGGAACCAACACACTTATTAAAGCTGATTCGACCAACGAGATCAAAGTTGGTGATCTGATCATGGTTAATCAACTCAGAGAAGCAGGAGAAGGGGTTAAGGTCCAGATTTTATAATGAAGGATAATAATCATAACCAGCAAAGTCAATCAAAGATCAATCAGGAAGTTGTAGACTCCAACAAGGGCTTGATCAATTTTTTTGTCAGTCATAAGGTTGCTGGAAATCTATTAATGGCATTGTTAATTCTCTTTGGATTATATGGTTTAAGCCAATTAAAACGCCAGATAATGCCCGATTTTGGATTGGAAATCGTAAACATTAATATTGAATGGATTGGAGCCAGTGCAGAAGATATTGAAGCCAATATTATCGAAGCAATAGAACCGGAGATTCGATTTATTAATCAAGTCGATAAAGTAGATTCAACCGCATATGAAGGCAAAGGAATCATATCAATCCATTTTGCGGAGGATGCATCCATGTCATCAGCGTTATCCGATGTGCAATCAGCCGTTGCCAGGATCACAACATTTCCCCAGGATATGGAAAAACTGATTATTTCTGAAATCGTCCAGAAAGATGAAGTCTGTCGCATTGATATATCGGGTCCATTCTCGGAAAAAACACTGAAATATTTTGCCAGACAGATGCGAGATGATTTGGTGAATATGGGCCTTGCAAATGTAGAATTTGAAGGTGATAGGGATCCAGAAATATGGATTGAAGTCCCTGCTAATAATCTCAAAGAGTTGAAGCTATCAATAGAAGATATTTCTACCCGTGTTTCAGCATCAAGCATCGACTTGCCATCAGGAAGCACCAACTCAGGAGGAATCTCGACTCTAATCAGAAGCGAACAACTTGCCAAAACTCCACAGGAACTGAGAAAAATAGAAGTGGTGTCTATGGAGACCGGTGAAAAATTGTACCTGAAGGATATTGCCAATATATTTGAAACATACCAAGAAAACTCTGATTATCAAATCAACAGCGAAGGTCGATCCATTGGCTTGACAGTTTTTCGTACACAGGGTGCGGATTCTTTAGTGTCGCATGAAATTGTCGAAGAATACATGGATGAACTTCTTTTGCATTACCCACAAAGTCTAAAGGTCATGGTTTTCGATGTGTTTGCGGATGCTGTAAGGGAGCGCCTTTTTATGCTGCTTAAGAATGGAGCCCTAGGTTTGGCACTTGTGTTATTGGTATTATTCATTTTTCTCAGTGGTCGGGTAGCTTTTTGGGTTGCCATTGGTATGCCAGCAGCTTATCTTGCAGCACTCGGAGCCATGTCAGTACTTGGTATGTCTCTGGATATGGTCAGCATGTTCGCATTAACGATGGGTATTGGTATTGTTGTCGACGATGCCATTGTAGTGTCTGAGCATACAACCACTTTGCATCGTAGAGGTATCCCTTACTTAGATGCTGCCAGGCGAGCGGCCCAAATAATGTTTGCTCCTGTCTTAGCAGCATCTCTTACAACTATTGCTGCTTTTTTACCCGTTTTAATGCTCGGGGCCGAAGTTGGAAATATTATTGCACCCATTCCAATAGCATTGTCCTTGATTATTGTGGGAAGTCTTATTGAATGCTTTTTAATCATGCCATCACATTTAAAAACATCGTTAAAAAGAATGGAACGATTAGACAAAAAAGAACCCAGAAAGTTTGATGTTGTATTCAATCATTTTAGGGATCACTATGTCATTCCTTTGGTCAGAAGATCCTATGCAAAAAAAGGATTCACCGTCCTGGCAACACTATGTATGTTTATAATTTCAATAAACTTACTGTCTTCAGGTCGTATTCTTTTTGAGTTCTTTATGACGCCTGAAGTGGATTCGATGCATGCTAATGTCTCATTTTCGCCAGGAACAACAGACGATGTCACAGAGCAAATGGTTTATGAATTGGCTCGATCTGCTCGAGAAGCTGAAACCATTCTTACCAACGGTGAAGGCGGTCTTATTAAATTTGGTGTTGGCAGTATTGGTGAAGGCAGTTCAGGAAGAGGTCTTGCTATCAATGACACAACCGGGAGTCACATCGGTGCTTATATGATTGAGTTGGTTACTGGTGATGAGAGGGAAGTCAGAAATATGCCGTTTATGAAAACATGGAAAGAAAGCACAAGATTGATGCCAGGAATTGAGAACTTTATTATTTTTGAGAGCGCAGCTGGTGGGCCACCGGGACGGGATTTGGATATCAGGATTATTGGCGCTGATATGCAAACAACAAAATTGGCAGCCTTGGAGTTGCGAAGGAAACTCAGGAACTTGCCCGGGTTGATCGCAGTGACAGATGATTTACCATTTGGTAAACAAGAAATTCTTTTGGAATTAACACCCGAGGGAGAGGCCATGGGTTTTAGTGCACAGGAGGTGGCCCGTCAGGTGCGTAACTCATTTTCAGGAGCGGTTGCTCAAAGATTCGCACAGGATGCAGAAGAAATTTTGGTGCGAGTCAAACTGCCAGAATCCGAAACCATTAATCAAACAGTGCGTGATATTTATCTACAGACGCCTGACAAAAATGACATTTTATTATCCGAAGTGGTTACCTTTAAGAAAGGACTGGGATTTACCAAAATTAGACGTCAAGATGGGATAAGACAAGTCTCTGTGTCAGGGGATGTTGATCCGTCTGTAACTACCACTAATGTGGTTTTGCAAACAGTCAGAAAAGAAATTGCTCCAGACATTGAGAAACGTTTCAATGTACAAATCGATTACAAAGGGAAAGCTGAAGAACAAGCTGAAGCCTTTGCTGATATGAGCTTAGCTTTGATCATTACATTTGCATCGATATACATTATTCTGGCTTGGTTGTTTTCTAGTTACACAACCCCGTTCTTGGTGATGTCAGTTGTGCCTTTTGGCTTAATCGGAGCCATTATTGGGCATTATCTGATGGGGTTTAATCTGGGTATGTTTAGTTTGCTAGCACTTTTAGGTTTAACTGGTGTATTGGTAAATGATTCGATCATATTGGTGACGACCATTAAGCGGTTTATTGCCGATGGACTCGATTTAAGTGTAGCAGTGTTAGAGGGGACAAGAGAGAGACTGAGACCAGTTATTTTAACCACCTTGACAACAATTCTGGGGTTAACTCCAATACTTTTTGAGCGAAGTTTGCAAGCTCAATTGGTTCAGCCCTTGGCCATAACCTTTGTTTTTGGAATGTTATTTTCTCCTTTTTTGGTGCTATTTTATCTTCCTGCAGTGATGGGTATTGCGGAGAGTTTTAAAAATAATATCAGCTCGCTAGTACAGCAAATCAAACCTGGTAAAAGACAATATAGTTAGCCATATCTTTCTTGCATCAGTAGAATAAATGATCATTCTATGAGCTCAAAAAATACACCTGTAGTAGGCATTACAACCTGTCATCGTTTAAACGATCAACATTATTTTCATGTGGCGGGAGAAAAATACATATCAGCGGTCAATAATTTTTCTAATTGTGCAGGAATTCTGGTGCCTGCAATCTTACAAACGAGCATTAATGAGAGTATTCTAGATACATTGGATGGTTTTTTGCTTACTGGCAGTTTGTCTAATGTTCATCCAAAAAGGTATAACGAAGAGATCATTGATTCGAACCTAAGACTCGATGAAACTAGGGATGCATGTGTGTTTAGTCTCATTCATTCAATCATTGAGAGAAAAATGCCTTTATTAGCCATTTGCCGTGGTTTCCAAGAGATGAACATCGCATTTGGTGGCACACTATATCAAGATCTTGAACGCGATTCTAAATATAGAGGCCATGATTTTGATAGAGACGAACCCACGGATATCCAATATGGAATCAGTCATGATGTAGCATTCGAGCATAACGGTTTGTTGCAAAGGATAACAGGAGCTCAAACCGCCCAAGTCAATTCGCTTCATACCCAAGGTGTCAAACAATTGGGAGATGGGTTGAGTGTTGAAGCCACGAGCCAAGATGGCTTGATTGAAGCGTTCACTGTCAATGATGCTGATGGGTTTAACTTATCCGTTCAGTGGCACCCAGAATGGCAACCCAACACAAGTTCTATTTCAACTGCTTTATTTGAATATTTTGGACAAGCGTGCAAAGAATTTGCCGAGCAATCATGAAACAACAAGAAATTATTGATTGGTTTAAGCAGCATGATATTGAAGACATTGAGGTGATAGTGCCGGATATGGCAGGTGTGGCACGTGGTAAAATGCTGCCTGCTGAGAAATTTCTAGAACAACCAGCGATGCGCCTGCCTGAATCGGTCTTTGTCCAAACGGTAACAGGTGAATATCTCCATGAACCCCTTATTAACCCAGCAGACAGAGATATTCTTGTCAAACCTGACATGGATACGTTAAGAGTTTTGCCGTGGGCAAAAGATTCCACAGCAACTGTCATTAATGACTGCTATTACGAAGATGGCTCAGCTGTTGATATCTCACCAAGACAAGTTTTGAGAAATATACTAAAAGTGTATCAGGAAAAAAATATGGTGCCCATGGTGGCTCCAGAGCTGGAATTTTATTTAGTCAAACGCAACACTGATCCAACTGTTCCATTGGAGCCGCCCATCGGTCGTTCAGGAAGGCAAGAAACGGTTCGCCAACCGTTTAGTATTGATGCGCTTGATGAATTTGAACCGGTGATTGAAGACATTTATCAGTATGCAGATAGCATGGGGATTAAGATTGATACCCTGGAACATGAAATGGGAACGGCTCAGTTGGAGATCAATTTTGAACATGGTGAAGCTATGCAACTTTGTGATCATGTGATTATGTTTAAACGGATCGTGAGAGAGGCTGCAATGAGACACAATATCTATGCAACTTTTATGTCTAAGCCCATGCAGGCAGAACCTGGAAGTGCGATGCACTGGCACATTTCAATTCTAGATATCGGATCCAATAATAATATTTTCTCAAATGATGAAGACGAAGAGACGGAACTGTTTAAACACTTCATAGGTGGTTTGCAAACCTATATTCCAGAAGCAATACTGTTTAATGCACCCTATGTTAATTCTTACCGGCGTTTTACGCGTTGGCAGAATGCTCCTATTAATATCTACTGGGGCTATGATAACCGAACCACGGGACTCAGGGTTCCTTCATCTGAACCGGAGAATCGTAGAATTGAAAATAGGATTGCTGGAGCAGACGTGAACCCTTACCTATCGATTGCAGCTTCTTTGGCATGCGGGTATCTGGGAGCACAAGAGGAGATAAAACCTAGTGCGCCAGAGGGCTCTAACGCCTATAATCTACCCTTTACACTTCCAAAAAATTTGTCCAATGCTATAGAAATGCTGGAACACAGCGAAGCAATGCAAATGTTATTTGGAGAGCGTTTTTTACAGATTTATTTAGAGATCAAACAATATGAATATCAAAAATATTTTGCAAGCATTAGCCCTTGGGAACGAGAGTTTTTATTATTAAACGTGTAATCATGACTAAACCCATTGACCAATTAAAAAATCTGGATCGTAATCATTATTTGCATCCATTTACAGATCATCATCTTCTGTCCAAAAAAGGCACTAGAATCATTACCAAAGGCGAAGGGATATATATATGGGACGCAGAGGGCAACAAAATTTTGGATGCAATGTCTGGATTATGGTGTGTGAATGTCGGTTATGGCAGAACCGAACTGATTGAAGCTGCCTATGAGCAAATGCAAGAACTACCCTACTATAATAGTTTTTTCCACTGTGCTCATCCACCTGCCATTGAACTTGGAGAGCTATTGAGCCAAATTTCACCCGGTGATTTAAATCATGTTTTCTATACCGGATCAGGGTCTGAGGCCAACGATACCATCGTGAGAATGGTTCGCAGATATTGGCAACTACTGGACAAACCCGATAAACAAATTATTCTTGCCAGAAACAATGCTTATCATGGCAGTACAGTTGCTGCTGCAAGTCTTGGCGGTATGACAGGAATGCATGCACAGGGTGGGTTACCCATTCCAAATATACATCATATTGCCCAACCCTATTGGTATGGAGAAGGGGCGGATCTTGATCCAGACTCCTTTGGAATCAAGGTTGCCCAAGAGCTACAATTAGCCATCGATCAGTTTGGGATTGATAATATTGCAGCATTTATAGCTGAGCCCATCCAGGGAGCCGGTGGTGTTATTATTCCTCCAGAAACTTATTGGCCTGCAATCCAGAGTATATGCGATGATCATGAAATTTTATTGATCGCCGATGAAGTGATAACCGGCTTCGGTCGATTGGGAGAATGGTTTGGCAGCAAAGTCTACCAGATTAAGCCAGATCTCATTCCATTTGCCAAAGGAGTCACTTCGGGATATCTCCCTTTAGGGGGCGTATTAGTGAACGACAAAGTGGCTGATACCATTATCTCCAAAGGGGGTGAATTTACCCATGGGTTTACTTATTCTGGACATCCTGCCGCCTGTGCTGTAGCCATTGCAAACATAAAAGTCTTACATCAAGACAACATCATTGATCAAGTCAGACAAGAGACGGCTCCTTATTTCAATAAACTGTGGCAAACACTTGCAGACCATCCAATTGTTGGCGAAGCCAGAGCGAAAGGACTAGTTGCTGCAATTGAAATCTGCAAAGATAAATCGAAGCGAGAACGATTTGATATTGACCCAAGTGCAGGTTCGCTGTGTAGAGATTTTGCTATAAAGAATGGCATTGTTATGCGTGCTGTAGGGGACACCATGATTGTGGCTCCTCCTTTGATTATCAGCATAGAGCAGATTGATGAATTGATTAGCAAAGTGGGCGACACGCTGGATGAAACCCTGGCAGCAGTTGGAGCAATATAACTCTAATTTTTGGTCTACAATCAATGGAAAATAAGCCAGATCATCCTAATTCCTACTATGTTGCAACAGCAAAAGAATTAAGGGAATATCCTCAATTAAGCGAATCTATTGAAGCGGATGTATGCATCATTGGGGGAGGTTTTACAGGACTGCTTGCAGCCCTTAATCTAGCCGAAAAAGGTTATCAGGTGGTCTTGTTAGAGGCTTGTAGAATTGGCTGGGGAGCATCCGGTAGAAATGGTGGTCAGGTGGGTAGCGGCTATAATAAAAAAATACCCGAACTTGAGAGGCACTATGGAACATCCCTTGCTAAAGATCTCTGGAATCTTACTGAAGACGCAAAATCGATTGTCAAAGACAGAATCACACAACATGATATTGATTGCGATCTATCTTTTGGAAATGTAACCGTTTCTAACGACCAAAGAGATTCGGAATCAGACAGAGAGTATGTAGATAAATTAAATCGTGACTACAACTATAATGAAATCAGATATCTTGATGAAGCAGAAGTCCATGAGATGTTTCACAGTCCACTTTTTAAAGGAGGTGGATCGCTGGATCTGGGTGGCATGCATCTACACCCTCTGAATTTCATGCTCGGTCTAGCCAAGGCTGCGACCAAAGCGGGCGTACAGATTTTTGAACAATCTCGCGTGATCCAATACACAAAACTCAAGCCTTCGGTCATCCGAACAGAACAAGGTCAGGTTATGGCCAAGCATATTGTTCTGGCATGTAATGCTTATCTGGAAAAATTAGAAAAAAGAATTGCCGGAAAGATGATGCCAATCAATAATTTTATACTGGCCACAGAACCACTTGAAGAATCAGAGGCACGGTTTATCAATAGGGATAATGTTTGTGCTCATGATAAGAAATTTCATGTGCACTATTTTAGAATGTCCAAAGATCATCGTCTCATATTTGGTGGCGGTGAAAATTATACGACAAGGATTCCAAAGGATTTAAAAGCTTATGTACGCAAAACTATGCTCAATGTATTTCCCAGTCTAGAGAGTAAAATCATAGATTATGCCTGGAGTGGTTCTGTTGCGGTGACGGTCAACAGAATGCCTCATTTAGGTCGTTTAAAGCCCAATGTTTTTTTTGCACACGGGTTTTCAGGACATGGAATCGCCCTAGCCTCATTAGCTGGCACTTTGATTGCAGAGGCAATCGATGGAACAGTAAGTCGCTTTGATGTATTCAGTAAAATTAAAATACCAACCTTTCCTGGGGGCACTATGCTGAGGTGGCCTGGCTTCTATCTGGGTATGATATATTCTTCGATACGGGATAGATTATGATTAGATTAAAACTCTTAGCAATTAAAATTTCTTTATTTTTAATAATTTTCTCACCTTTCAGTCATGCTCAAGAAGTAAGAGTCTACAATTGGTCTGATTACATTGATGACTCCATCATTGAAAACTTTGAGAAAGAAACTGGCATTGATGTGATCTACGATGTCTTTGACAGCAATGAGGTTTTAGAAGGTAAATTACTGGCTGGAAATACAGGTTATGACATTGTAGCCCCCAGTATTGAGTATTTGGGCAGACAAATTGTTGCAGGTGTCTTTCAGAAACTAGATCGAGATCAATTGCCAAATTATCAGAATCTGGATACAGAAATGCTTGCATTACTATCTAATATGGACCCAGGAAACAAGCACGGAATTCCATATATGTGGGGCACCACAGGCATTGGTTACAACAAACAAAAAGCGATAGAAATCATGGGAGGAAATTATCCCATGAACTCATTTGATATCGTTTTTAAGCCAGAAATTATCAGTAAGTTTGAAGATTGCGGTGTTGCCTTCCTGGATGCACCAAGCGAGACATTTAAAGCAGCACTGTACTATGTTGGTCTCGATCCCAATACAAAAAATCCAGATGACTACAGAGGTGAATCATTCAAGGTGTTGAAAAGTGTCCGCCCTTATATAAAATATTTTCATTCTTCAAAATATATCAACGATCTTGCAAATGGAGATCTTTGTCTTGTGTTTGGATGGTCGGGAGATATTTTACAGGCATCAGACCGTGCGAGAGAATCTGGTAATGGCATAGAGATCGGATATATGATTCCTGTCGAGGGAGCTCAAATGTGGTTTGATATGATGGCCATTCCAAAAGATGCGCCTAATCCTGAAAATGCACATCGTTTTCTCAATTACATTCTACAACCCGAGGTCATGGCTATTATTAGCAATAAAATTAAATTCGCAAATGCAAATATTAAATCTAAGCCATTGATTAATAAAGAAATAACAAACAATCCAAGTATTTACCCACCTGATGAAATACTGAATAAATTGTTTGTCGCTGAAATTGCAACTCCCAAGGTAGATCGGACCATGACCAGACAGTGGATTAATATAAAAACAGATAGGTAAAAAAGATCCATGAATATTAAGAACATTATTATCATCGTTGCACTTTCTCAAACAATTCTTTCATCGTGTGAAAGATTTGTAGATCAGGAGCATGCTGACTCAGTTTTTTTGGATGGAGCAATCTATACATTTGACCAGAATCTTTCAACCATTGAAGCAGTTGCAGTCAGAGGCGGAATGGTTATTGCTAGAGGAACTAATGAAGAAATCAATGAATGGATTGGTGAGAACACTGAAGTTTATCCATTGGATGGAAAAATGATGATACCTGCTTTTCATGATGCTCATGCACATCCAATCTGGTCTGGTATTGATCAGCTCAAATGCCCTGTTTTTAATTTACCAAGCATCCCAGCCATTCAACAAGCAGTGAAAGAGTGTCTTAATAGTAAGATGACTAAGAGTACAGGATGGGTTGCAGGTGCTGGGTATAATCTTGGGTTATTTCCAGCGGGCAACGCAGATAAATCTCTTTTGGATGCTGTCAGTTTAGAGGTCCCCATATTCTTGGACGGTGAAGATGGTCATTCAGGTTGGGCAAATTCTAAAGCACTTGAATTGGCAGGCATTAGTGCAGACACTCCGAACCCAGAATTGGGAATTATTGAAAAAGATCCCGTTACTGGAGAGCCAACCGGAACACTCAGAGAGCCGGCAGCAATAAGCCTTATTAAGAAAATTATACCTGGAGATGATTTAGAGTTATTTGATGATGGACTTTTATTTGCTCAAGATTTAGCACACAGTTTTGGTATTACCTCAATAATAGCTGCAAGTGTGGGAGAGCAACATTTGGCTGCGTACAAGAGACTGGCAGATCAAGGGGGTCTTGATTTAAGAATGACCACGAGCATTGAATATGGGAACACTGGATTTACCCTAGGACCTGGGGGATTTGAAGAGGTATTTTCCAAGCGGCAGCAATACCAACATCCGAGAATTAATGTAGACAATATCAAAATTTTTATCGATGGGGTTCTAGAGGGTCAAACAGCGGCATTACTGTCGCCTTATTTGAACACAGGTAGCATTGGAGAGTTGAATATACAACAGGCGGAGCTGGATGAGGCAGTAACGCGATTTGACCGAGAGGGCATTCAAGTGCACATGCATGCGATTGGTGATCAGGGTGTTCGCACTGGCCTGAATGCATTTGAAGCAGCGCTTGTTGTCAACGGTCCAACTGATAATCGCCATCATATTGCACATCTGCAATTAATCAGTGAAGCAGATATTCCTAGATTTGCAGAGTTGAAGGTCATTGCAAACTTCCAACCGGTCTGGGGCTATCCTGAGTTATACATAACGGAAATTAACTTACCTGAAGTTGGACCTGAGAGAGTCAATCGGATGTACCCCATTGCTAGCGTTCATCGTGCTGGTGGCATGGTTGTGGGAGGCAGTGATTGGGCAGTTTCCACCATGAATCCTTTGGTTGCAATTGAAACAGCCATTAGAAGAGAAGATCCTGAAAATCTCATCAAGGGAGTTCTAAATGAAGATGAGAGGATGAATCTTACTGAGATGCTCAAAGCGTATACAATTAATTCTGCATATCTAATGCATCAAGAACATCTCACCGGATCCATAGAAGTGGGCAAAGCAGCAGACCTGATTATTTTAGAAAAGAATCTGTACACCATCCCGGTTGATGAAATTAGCGAAGTGAAAGTATTACAAACCATGATCGAGGGCAAAACAGTTTATACTGCCAATTAATCATGACTCATAACAATGATGGCATTACCAGAAGGGATTTTTTAAACGGGGTCAGCCTTGGGATTGCAGGTTCGCTAGCTCCGATTGATTTGCTGTACACAGCAGATACTCCATTAGTATATTATCCACCAACTCTGACTGGCATCAGAGGCAATCATCCGGGTTCTTTTGATTACGCCCACAAACTTGCTTTTGGAGGTAGTGATTTTATTAATGAGGTAGAAGATTTGGGTAAGAGCTATGATTTGATTGTGGTAGGTGGGGGTATTTCAGGACTGTCTGCTGCTCATTTTTTTAAAGAGCGTACCGAAAAAATTCCGAAAGTTCTCATACTGGATAACCATGATGATTTTGGAGGTCATGCCAAACGTAACGAATTTGTTGTGAATAACCGGATGATGCTTGCCTATGGGGGCAGTCAGTCTATAGAGTCACCGAGATATTACGAGCCAGTTTCAAAAAAATTGTTAACAGATCTTGGTATAGATTTTGAAAAATTTTATACGGCATACGATTTTGACTATTTCAAGAATAGAAAGCTTGATACAGGCTTTTATTTTAACAAAGCAACCTATGGAGAGAATCGGATCGTTAAAAATGTACCCAGTTTTAGATACGATCTTACTTATAAAGAATCCATAAAGCCTGATAATATTCAAAGAGTTGCATCTCAGATGCCAATTTCAGATCAATCCAAAGAAGAATTTATTAGGCTATTTTTAGATCAGACTGATTTTTTCCCTGAATTAAGTCTCGAGGATAAATATTATTTGTTAGACAACATCAGTTACGAAGATTATTTAAGGAAATACCATAAAGTTGGAGAGGAGGTAATTGGTCTTTTTCATAGTCTAGTATGGGGTCTATGGGGAGTAGGTAATGATTCCATTCCTGCTGCTGGTTGCTGGGGTGACGGATTGCCAGGTTTTTCCGGGTTAGGTTTTATGGATAACGAAGATTCAATCGATGAGATCAATGATCAGGAAAATCTCATGTACGAAAACGAAACTTTCGATGAGAGCATTCGTGACTACATGAGTAAAAACGAATTATCCAATGAGCCATATATTTTTCACTTTCCCGATGGCAATGCAACAATTGCACGATTACTGGTGCGGAAACTCATTCCCAATTCAATACCTGGGAACAACATGGAAGATATTGTTACTGCTAAAGCTGACTATTCTATGTTGGATAAGCCTGGACAAGACACTAACATCCGTTTAAACAGTACCGTGGTATCAGTCATCAACAAAAAAAATGGAGTTGAAATAATTTATGCAAAACAAGGAGCACTATATAAGGTTCATGCCAAGCAATGCATTCTTGCTTGTTATCATGGCACCATTCCCGAGCTTTGCCCTCAACTACCAGAGAAACAGAAGGAGGCCCTTAAATACAATGTAAAAGTGCCCATGGTTTGGGTGCAAGTGGCGATGAAGAATTGGCACATGCTTGCAAACAAAGGAGTCCATACCCTGCAGTGTCCAAATTGTTTTTATAATAGCTTCTATGTTGATTTCCCAGTGAGCCTCGGAGACTATCAATTTCCGCAGACTTTTGAAGATCCAGTAGTATTCATGATGCAACATGTACCTACTCGACCAAACCAGGGCTATACTAACAGAGAGCAATTCCGTCTCGGTCGTCACGAGATCTTAACAATGAGCTATCAAGATTATGAAGACAAATTATTTGATCAACTGAGGGGTATGTTTGGTTCAGACTTTGATGAAGATGACGTTGCAGCCATCACCGTCAACCGATGGGCGCATGGCTATTCCTATGAGTACAACAATTTATTTGATGCAGAGTTCTTTGGCGGTGAGCTGCCAGACGATCTGGACGATGAGCGCTACCCACACGTGATTGGCAGAAAACCATTTGGCAATATTACCATTGCCAACAGTGACTCGTTAGGCTCTGCCTATGTAGATGCTGCTATCAGCCAAGCTGATCGAGCAGTACGGGAATTATTTGACTAATCTGATCTAGTATTTTGCTAGGTTTTTTTCGAAGAACTCCTCCATGCGACTGTAGAGTTCAATTTTATTTTCCTCTAGCGTGAATCCATGTCCCTCTTCTTTTTTAATCAAGACTTCATAGGGTATGTTTTTCTCATCCAATGCATCCATCAAAGTTTCAGCCTGTTCAACTCTAACGTTATAGTCTCGTCTGCCATGAACTATGAATAGTGGCGCCTTGATTTTATCCAGGTGAAAGTTTGGGGAGGTTTTCTTTAACTGATCAAGGTCCTTTTTTGGATCGAGGACATGATTATGAAACCATCTTTTCGCTCTATCAGTCCATCTACCGGTTTGCTCGTACAGCATCTTTATATCCCAGATTCCAACATAATTAACCGCGCATCGATAAAGCTCCGGTGTCAATGTAATCCCCGCCATGGTGGCATAACCTCCATAGCTTGCACCATAAATGCATACATGCTCTGGATCCGCAATACCTTGTTCCACTGCCCAATAAACACCATCACTGATATCATCCTGCATTTCCAGACCCCATCGCTTGAATCCGATTCTTTCAAAGCGTTTACCGTAGCCTCCTGAGCCCCTGAAATTAATCTGCATGACTGCATAGCCTCTGTTCACAAAAAATTGTGTTTCACCGTTGAACCTCCATTGATCCTGGATGCCAAAAGGCCCACCATGTGGGTTAATAATCAGTGGTAGATTCTTGCCATTGCTATCAACAGGCACGCTTAAAAAACCATGGACTGTTTCCCCGTCCCTGGCTGTGAATGAGATGGGTTTCATTTCTGCCATGGTTTTAGGATCAATCCAGGGTCTTACTGAACCCAAATAGGTAATCGTATTCTTGCCTCGGTCATAGAGGTAATAGTCACCTTGATTTCTATCATCAGCAATTGAGAGGATCATTTTTTGTTGGTCATCGCTCATGGATGTGATCCCAACAAAATCAACGCCAAATGAAACATTGAGGTTCTCAATAATATTTTTCCATTTTTCATTAATGAAATGCCGTTTTGGCTTGGTGTTTATATCGTTATAGACAATGGTGATGGCCTCCCCATCGTCGCTGAAGCCTAACCGAGTAACATCTGTGCCTTCATTTTCAAATAGGTCCTCAATGTCGCCAGTCTCAGGATCAAATAAACCAATAGAATAGGTATCACGACCCAGATTTGAAGTAATGTATATTTTTTTATTGTCTTCTGTAAAACCAAGCGAGCCCCAACCATTTTGTAACCCTTCAAAACGATCAACCTCTCGCCATTCCGAGTCCTCATTTTCTCTATAGATAATCTGGGTTTCATAGCTGAGAGAGTTTTCATCCTGCATTGCAGCTAATCGGACTACTCCCTCATGATCTGCTCCCCATGATACAACTGGCCCAGGAGGTGAGATCTCTCGAAAAAAATTTCCGGTAAAAACATTCATTTTATAAATGTCATAAAGGTATCTTTTCCGATCATTTCTCATTACTAAGATGTGATCTGGATCATCTTTGAGAAGATTTAATGGAACAACATTCCCATCAGCATCTGCTGGTTTCACCAGTTGCTTGTCTTTGCTACCATCTTTGTTAACTGCATAAAGACCAAGAGTGTCTGCATAACCTGAGATTCCATTAAGTTGATCTCCACCAGTTTCAAAAATAATTCTTTCATTGTTGGCCCAAAAAAAACCAGAAACGTTTTGACTTCTGAGCTGAGTCACACGCACCCGTTCGCATCGTCCAAAGTTGCCTTGTTGACAATCCGGGTTTGGATCACTCAGCCAAATCACTACAATGTTGCGTCTGCTGCGATCACAGAGATGGACCCCTTTATCGGGTTGTATAAATCTTTGTTTTAATTGTTTCAGTAATTCTGGATTATTAGATACATCTCCATAGCCTTGTTTTTTGAATGTCTCTATTAATTTTTTTGTTCTCTGTTTGCAGACTTTTTGAGTTTCTTCGTTGATGTTAAAAGGCAGCAGTGCTGCTAGATAGTCCCCATCTGGGGATAACTGAGGATTGAGCATCTGTGGGTCTTGGAAAAAATGCTCCACTGGAAATTGCTTAACAGCAAATGAATTTGAGTGAGCAAAAACAATCAACACTAAAATTAAAAACCTCATTTAAAACCCCTATGTGTTTGTAAGATGTAAAACCATATCTAAAATTTTCTTAAAGATCTAGTTGCTTCAAAGAAAATTAGTTAACATTTACCCATGCTACATTTATCTAAGATAATATTTTTAATATTAGTTTTTTTATTATCACCAGCATTTGCAGAAATGGAGTCAACCGAATGCAGAACCTTGATCGAGAAGAATCAGTGCATGGAGGCCATCAGAGTTTGCAAGATTGAAGCGGAACAAGGTGATGCCAAGGCCCAAACACTCCTTGGATTTTTATATTCTGGAACATCAAATGGTGATTTTCGAAAAAATTATAAGGAGTCGTTTCGCTGGATTAGTCTCGCTGCTGAACAAGATTTCACTAAAGCCCAACTAGCCATGGCAGAAATGTATATGAGAGGAGAAGTTGTTCCTGAGAATGCCAAAAAGGCTAAAATCTGGTATGAAAAAGCAGCTGAAAAAGGAAACTTAGATGGTATCAATGGTTTAGCAAGATTGTATCGTTATGGCACTGGAGTTAGAAAAGACTATGAAAAAGCTTTTGAGCTTTATCAGCAAGCAGCACTGCAGAATCACACAAGATCTCAAGTTGGAGTCGGATTATCCTATAGGGATGCAAAAGGAGTGAAGAAAAATGTCATCAAAGCCTATGCTTGGCTGTCATTAGCTGCGGGTAGGATGGATGACCGGGCGCTGAAAGATCTACAAAAACGCTGGGAAAATGAGAGAGAAGAGATGGATAAAACAATTCCTCAGTGTAAATATGTTTTACGAACCGAGAAAATGGCTGAAATATTTGCGGTCAGTTATGCCAAAAGAGCTTTGTTCGATTTGAAACAGAGAATGGGTCTCAAGCAAATCAAAAAAGCCAAAGATTTAATGGTCCAGCTACGTGCAGAAATTAGCCCATAAAAAAAAGAGCGGGCAATATGCCCGCTCTTATGATCGAACTACTCTAATAAATTAGAGATCTTGATCGTATCGAAGGTAAACCGTTCTACCCCAGGTGCTATACAGGGTGAAATCAAATGGTTCCCAGCCATACCAATCAGAGTTCTGTTCAGGTTCCACATTGCCAATGTTAATAACACCGACTGTGAATGATGCATCCCATGGGAGTTGATATCCGATTTGAAGACTCATTTCCATGTGGCTGCCTACAGAATAATTAGCACCACCGTAGTCCTCATCCTGACCTGAAAGATAATAACCCGTTAATGCGGCATTCCAGTCACCTTTACCCCAATAAACATGAGGGTTAATTCGAAGATCCGGTAATCCCATCTCTCCCTGAAACTCATCTTTAGGGCTTTCAGGATAGGTTTGGACAATATACTTGGTGTATTTTGCTGCTATCAGTCCAATTTCAAATGTGCCAGCATTTTCAGTATCAATATTATAATTGATTTCAAAGTCAAGACCTTCAGCTTCAACACCAGCAAAGTTATTGTATTGCAAAGAAATGTATTTAACAGTTCCTGCTGGACCTTCTTCACCAGCTCCATAACGATAAACGTAGTTTGTCAAACCAGCTGCTTCAGCTGCAAACTCACGATTAATACTAGATGTAGTAATCAAGTTTGCGTACTCGGTGTGCCAGAAGCCAAATGCTAAGTCTAATTCAGGCATTGGACTAATAACAAAACCAAGTGTGTAGTGTTCAGAATCCTCTGGCATCAGTTCTGGGTTACCTCCATAGAGGGCACGATACTGCGTGGCAGTACAAACTGAGACGCCGGCAGCGCAGCCAACAATATCAATACCACTTGGGAAACTTTCAGACTGATTACCATATAAGTCATCCATTGCTGGAGCACGGAACCCTTCACCATAGGTGCCTCTCAACAAAATCCAGTCAATAGGTTTGTAAGCTATGGTTAATTGTGGTGAGAAGTTGCTACCAATACCCGGAGAACTATAGTCGTCATAACGACCAGCAACGCTGATATTTAAATTATCTAGGACAGGCATACCAAGTTCGAAGAATGCAGATTTTCTGCTTCTCTCTGCAGCGATATCATCACCTCCAGCTGTTC
>Ga0208894_1000394_pt1 | contig 33413 bp, 32 predicted proteins | sample ETNtaG_12_FD_185752 | JGI IMG/M metagenome (GOLD analysis project Ga0208894, IMG submission 185752) | Marine microbial and viral communities from oxygen minimum zone, Eastern Pacific Ocean - ETNP201306SV49 (SPAdes) (version 2) | ecosystem: Environmental > Aquatic > Marine > Oceanic ...
ATAGTTAATAATGCTAGTATTAATAAAGTTTATGTTTATGGAAAAAAAATTATTTATACATTTAACAAAATTAGACCACAAAAAAGAGGAAAGATATTATATTCAAGTAAAGATGTCTCAAATTTTTTAAATAATGATATTAAAGACGGTGAATATTTAATGATTAAAGGATCAAATTCTACAGGTCTAAATACTATGACAAAAAAGTTAAAATCAGGAAAGATTAATGCTATTTAGTTTATTATTAAACTTAGTAGATACTTTTAGTTTTTTAAATGTTTTTAAGTATTTAACTGTAAGAACAGGTTTATCAATGTTTACTTCAATGTTCGTAGTTTTTATTGTTGGAAATCCTTTAATAAATTACTTTTCAACTAAACAAATACATAACCCAATAAGAGATGATGGGCCTTCAGAACATATTGTAAAAAAAATAGGAACTCCAACGATGGGCGGGCTAATGATATTACTGGGAGTTTTTTCCGGCGTATTATTATGGGGAGATCTTTCAAATCCATATAATTGGTTTTTGATTTATATAGCCGGGTCTTTTGGATTATTAGGAGCTTATGATGATTATAAAAAAATAAAGAAAAATAATTCTTCGGGATTGTCTTCAAAATTTAAAATTGTTATTCAAATTATTTTAGCATTAATTGGAATATTAATTATTTATTTTTTTAGTGAATCTAATGAAATTAATAATTTATATTTTCCATTTTTAAAAAACCTTGTAATAAATTTGGGTTGGTTTTTTATTCCTTTTTACTTATTTGTATTAGTTGGTTCTTCAAACGCTGTAAATTTAACCGATGGATTGGATGGCCTAGCAACAGTACCAGTGATACTTGTGGCTGCTTGTTTTGCATTTATTAGCTATGTTTCAGGAAATATAGTTTTCTCAGAGTATTTGCAAATTCCATATATAGAGGGTGTAGGAGAAGCATCAATTTTTTGTGGGTCAATCATTGGAGCTTGCTTAGGATTTTTGTGGTTTAATGCTCCACCGGCAAAAATATTTATGGGAGATACAGGTTCGCTCTCTTTAGGAGGATCGTTAGGAGCCGTTGGAATAATAACCAAACATGAAATTGTTTTGGCAATAACTGGTGGTTTATTTGTTTTAGAAGCAATATCGGTTATTGCACAAGTCGTTTCTTTCAAACTTACAGGAAAAAGAATATTTAAAATGGCACCTATACACCATCATTTTGAAAAAAAAGGATGGCCAGAGTCCACGGTTGTTATTAGATTTTGGATAATTTCTATCATTTTAGCAATGATAGGACTGGCAACTTTAAAATTAAGATAATGAATGCGAAAAGAAACTATATTTTATAAAAAAAATTTTTTAATTTATGGTTTTGGAAAATCTGGTTTTGCATCTTATAAATTTTTACATAAAAAAAATTATTGCAAAATTATTGATGATAACAAGAAAAATATACCTCAAAAATATAAATATAAAACAATTAACTACAATCAATTAAAAAAAAATAATTTTGATTATATAGTTTTGAGTCCCGGAATTGATATAAATAGATGCAAACTATCCAAATATTTAAAAAAAAATAGTTCTAGAGTAATTACAGAACTTGATATTTTTTATTTAAGCTATCCAAAAATAAAAAAAATAACGATTACAGGAACCAATGGAAAGTCTACAACTTCAAAACTGTTATATGATGTTTTAAAAGAAAATAGAAGAGATGTCAGATTAACTGGAAATATAGGCAATCCAACGTTATTAGAAAAAGGTTTGAAAAGCAGCACGCTTTTTGTAATTGAAGCATCATCTTACCAATTAGAATATAGCAAATATTATAGATCAGAATATTCGTTAATATTAAACCTTTCCCCAGACCATCTTGAAAGACATGGAAATTTTAAAAATTATATAAAAGCAAAGTTTAAATTGATGCAAAATCAATCAAAAAATAATTATGTATTTATAGAAAACAAAAATAACTTATTAAATAATTTAATTAAAAAAAATAAAATTAAATCAAAAATTTGTAGAGTAAATTATAAAAAATATCAAAAATATTATAAATTAATAACCAATCATTACTTTAAAAATAAATCCAATATTAAGAATCTTTCTTTTATATTTGCTCTATCAAAAAATTTAAAACTTAGCTTTAAAAAAATAATTAAAATAACAAATAAATTTAAAGGATTAGATTTTAGGCAACAGATTATTTATGAATCAAAAAAATTAACTATAATTAATGATTCAAAATCAACAAGCCTATCTTCAACAATACCTTTGTTGGAATCGTATAATAATATTTACTGGATTTTAGGAGGATTAGCAAAAAAAGGCGACCAATTAAAATTAGAAAAGAAATATTTTCGAAAAATCAAGGCATTTATTTATGGAAAAAATAAAGTATTTTTTTCAAAAATATTATCTAATAAAATTAAATATAAAATATCAAAAAATTTAAATTATTCATTGCTACTAGTTTTTAAAGATTTGAGAAAAAATTTAGAAGAAAAAAAAATAATTTTATTTAGTCCTTCAGCAGCTTCTTTTGATCAATTTAAAAATTTTGAAGATAGAGGAAAATATTTCAATAAAATTATTAAAAATTATTTAAAAAAATAAAATTTTATTTTATGAAAAATTATTTTGATAACTATTATGATTGGTGGAAAAACATTGATAAATATATTTTTTCTTTAATGATAATACTTTTTTTCTTGGGATTATTTTTTTCACTAGTTTCAACTTCTTTAATTGCTTCAGACAAACTTGATACAAACTCTTACTATTTTTTTATTAAACACTTTATTTATATAATTTTAGGAACAACTATCTTAATTGTGTTTTCATTTTTAAAAGAAGAACTTTTGTTTAAAATATCAATTATTTTATTTGCTATTTCATTTATCACTTTACTTTTAGTGCCATTTATTGGCATAGAAGTAAAAGGATCAAAAAGATGGATAGATTTGATTTTTTTACCAAGATTTCAACCCATTGAAATTATTAAACCTTTTTTCATTATAACGGTATCAACTTTATTATGTCTTAATAAAAATAATTTATATTTTAAATATTTACTAAGTAGCTTTATACTTTTGCCAACTTTATTATTATTAATTTCACAACCAGATTTAGGACAAACTTTAATTATAGCAATGATATGGTTAACTCTTATTTTTGTATCAGGGATTAATATTTATTTATTTTTTTTATTTTTTTTACTTGTGTCATTAACTGTTTCTTATTTAGTTTTTTTTGTTTCGAAATTTGAATATATAAAGTTTAGATTTTTATCATTTATAAATTCGTCAGATGTAAGCAACTACCAAGCAGAAAAAGCAAGTGATGCAATTATTAGCGGTGGATTTTTTGGGAAAGGTATAGGAGAGGGTACTCTTAATTCAAAAGTGCCAGAAGCTCACACAGATTATATTGTTTCGGTGGTTTCAGAAGAATTTGGAGCAATTATTGTTATAATTATAATATTATTTTATTTGATACTTGCATACAAAATCATTCAAAAAATAAATTTGATAAATAAAGAAAAGATTAAACTGATACTAATTGGTAGTGTTTCGTTAATTTTATTACAAACTTTTGTGCACATAGGGGTAAACATTAGGTTGTTACCTACTACCGGTATGACATTACCATATTTAAGTTATGGAGGTTCATCAATTATCAGTACTGCAATTATTTCTGGAATTATTTTAAATTTAACAAAAAGAAAAGTAAATTAACAATGAAAAAAGTTTTGATTGTTACTGGGGGTTCAGGCGGACATGTAATTCCAGCATTATCAATTTATGACCATTTAAAAAATTATTTTGTTGCTTCAATTATCACAGATATTAGAGGAACAAATTTTATTAATAATAATAAATATCAATATGATTTAATTGATGTACCAAATTTATTTTCTAAATTCTATTTATTACCGTTTAATTTGATTAAATTTGTATTTTCTATATTTAAATCTTATTTTTATTTAAAAAAAAATAATATAAATATTTTAATAAGTACCGGAGGATATATGTCTCTACCGATATGTATTGCGGCTAAAATTTTAAACATAAAAATTATTTTATTTGAACCAAATAGTGTTGTAGGCAGAGCAAATAGGATTATGCTAAATATTTCTCACAAAATAATATGTTACGATAAAGATTTAAAATTGTTACCAATAAAGTACACTAATAAAATTTATTTAATTGACCGAATTTTAAGAAAAGAAATTTATTTATGTAAAAAAAATAATAAGAAAGATTTTGGAGAAGTAAAAAAAATACTAGTTATAGGCGGCAGTCAAGGGGCAAAATTTTTTGATCAAAATATTACCAATTTAGTTTTAAATATTTCTAAAAAATTAAAATTAGAAGTTTACCAACAATTTTTTGATAATAAGAAAAAGTTAGCTATAGAGAAAAAATATAATAATGCTGGAATAAAACATAGACTCTTTGGATTTGATGAAAATTTATCAAAAAATATTTATGATATTGATCTTGCCATTACAAGATCTGGCGCCTCATCTATTTCTGAACTTTCATATTTAAATATTCCATTTTTGGCCATTCCATTTCCATTTGCTAAAGATGATCACCAATTTTATAATGCAAAATATTATGAAATAAAAAATAGTTGTTGGTTAATTCGTCAAAATGATTTTGATATAGTTAGAATTGAAAATTTAATTATTAGCTTATTTAAAGAAAAAATAGATTATTTTAATAAAAAAGAAAATTTAGAATATATTTCTAACCAAAATACCTGGGATAATGTAAACAAAAAATTAATAGATTTAATCAATGAAAATTAATTTAGGTAAAACAGAACTTATTCATTTTGTCGGAATAGGAGGTATAGGAATGAGTGGTTTGGCTTTAATTATGAATGGGTTAGGTTTTAAGATTCAGGGAAGCGATATTTCAGATAATAAAAATATAGAACGCTTAAAAAATAAAAAAATTCCAATTTTTTTAAATCATAATAAAAAAAATTTAAATAAAAGTAGTATTTTAGTTATTTCATCTGCAATTAAGAAAAACAATCCAGAACTAAAACAAGCAAAAAAATTAAATTTACCAATTTATTCAAGAGGAGAAATGTTGGGAAATATAGTTTCTTTAATGAGAAATGTTGCAGTAACAGGCTCACATGGAAAAACTACAACGACATCTTTAATTTCAAGTATATTTAGTCAAGCAAAATTAGATCCAACGATTATAAATGGAGGTGTTCTAAATTCTTTTGGAAATTCTGCCAAACTTGGAAAAAGCAATTGGTGTTTAATTGAATCAGATGAATCAGATGGAAGTTTTCTTAAAATTCCATTTACATATTCAATAGTTACAAATATAGATTCTGAGCATTTGGATTATTACAAATCAATTAATAATTTAAAAAAAAACTTTTCTAATTTTATTGAAAAAACTCCTTCTTTAGGAAAAACATTTGTATGTATTGACGATAAACATAGTAGAGAAATTTTAAAAAAAATAAAAAAAAAAAATTATTACACTTTTGGAATTAACAAAAAAGCAAATTTTCAAATATATAATATTTTGCAAAATGAAAACTTTTCTAAGTTTGATTTAAAAATAAGAATTCCAGGAAATGTAACTCGCATACAAAATATAAAGATACCTTTGATTGGTTTGCATAATATAAAAAATGCCACTTCTGCATTAGCTGTTTCATTTTCTATTGGAATTAATTCTAGAACTATCAAAGAGGGATTGTTAAAATTTAATGGCGTTCAAAGAAGGTTTAATTTTTTATTTGAAAAAAATAAAGCTATTTTTTTTGATGATTACGCTCACCACCCAACAGAAATTACATCAGTGCTAGAAGGTGTTAAAAAAGTATATCATAAAAAAGAAATAATTTGTATTTTTCAACCTCACAGAATATCAAGAGTAAAAAATTTGAAATTACAATTTTCTAAAAGTTTTATAAAATCGAATACAGTTTTGTTATGTCCTATTTACAAAGCTAGTGAAAATATTAAATTAGGTTTTTCCTATAATTCTTTTGCTCGACTAATAATAAAAAACTCAAAAGTAAAATTAATTAATATTAAAAATGAGAAAGAGTTACAAAAGTTTTTAAAACAAACTGCTTACGGAAATAAAATTTATATTGGCATGGGAGCCGGATCCATTTCAAATTGGATGAGAAATCTAAAAAATAATATTTAATGAAAATCAATGATATAGAAAAATTAGTTTCGGATATTGACGGAGATATTTTTTTTAATTATGACTTAAAGAAATTGAATTGGTTTAATATTGGAGGGAAAGCGGAAATTTTTTTTAAACCAAATACGCTTAAAAGTTTAGTAAAATTTTTAAATATTTATTCAAAAAGAGGAAAAATCTTTATTTTGGGTGCTGGCTCAAATGTTTTGATTAATGATACCTTATTTCCAGGAGTAATAATAAAATTAGGAAGAAATTTTTCAAATATTTCAATTTTAAATGAAAATTTAATTGTAGCTGGCTGTGCCACATCCCAAAAAAATTTATCCGAATATGCAAAAGAAAATAATCTTGGAGAAATTGAGTTTTTGTCATGTATTCCAGGATCAGTTGGAGGTGGTATTAGAATGAACTCAGGATGTTTTGAAAAAGAATTTAAAGATATCTTGGTTTCTGTACAATATATTGATTTTAATGGAATTGTTAAAACAATAAATTCAAAAAATATAAACTTTGAATATAGAGGAACAAACTTACCAAAAGATGTAATTTTTTTAAGTGCAACATTTAAGGGAATGAAAAAAAATAAAAACAAAATACAAGAAAAAATAGACGAACTTAAGAAAAGAAAAGAACAATCTCAACCAACTAGAGTTAAGACTGGAGGTAGTACATTTAAAAATCCAAAAAAAAAAACAGAAAAAAAAGTATGGCAATTAATTAAAGAATCTATACCTAATGATTTAAAATTTGGAGACGCTCAAGTTTCGGAAAAACATTCAAATTTTTTTGTTAATACTAATAATGCATCTTTTAATGACATGAAGACATTGATTGATTTTGTAAAAAATAAAGTTAAAGAAAAAACAGGAATAGATATTAGTCTTGAAATAATAATTGTAGAATGAAAAAAAAAATTCTTTTAATTGCTGGTGGTTATTCAAACGAAAGAGATATTAGTTTACAGACCGCTAAAAGCGTTTATTTAGAATTAAAAAAAAATAAAAAATACAATCTTAAAATTACTGAACCAGATGGAAATTTTGTAAAAAAATTAAGATTGTTTAAACCAGATGTAGTTTTTAATTTACTCCATGGTAGATTTGGGGAGGATGGATATATTCAATCAATACTAGAATCTGAAAAAATCAAATATACTCATTCTGGAGTAATGTCATCTTCTATAGCAATAGATAAAGAATTATCCAAAAAATTATTTATTAAAAATAATATATTAACACCCAAATATATTAAATTTGTATTTAAAAAAAACATTATTAAAAAAAATATTATTAGAAATATTAAAAGAATATTAGATTTTCCTGTAGTTATAAAACCAATTAATGAAGGTTCTAGTGTTAATGTGTACATATGTAATAAATCAAATTTTATTAAAAACTTATATAAGTTAAAAAATTACGGAGAAGTTTTGATTGAAAAATTTATTCCAGGTCGTGAAATTCAAGTTGCAGTATTAGATAGAAAAAAACTAGGAGCAATTGAACTAAAACCTAAAAGAAAGTTTTATGATTATGAAGCAAAATATAATCCTAAAGCAAAAACTGAACACATAATTCCGGTTAAAATTACTAAAAAAAATTATAACAAAGTTACTTCTTTGGCTTTAAAGGCTCACAATCTTTTAAAATGTAGAGGGGTTACAAGGTCAGATTTTAGGTTTTATAAAGATAAATTTTACTTGCTAGAAACTAATACTCAACCAGGAATGACCTCACTTTCACTAGTTCCTGAAATTGCAAGTTATAAAGGCATTAGCTTTATTCAATTAATTGAGAAAATAGTCAATGATGCTTCAATCAATAAGTAGGAAAAGGATTTATTTTTATTTATTGATATTATTATTATTAAGCTCAACTTTTAACTTCAATATTATTTCAAAATTTAAAAAATTAAATTTAATAAGTCATATAAATATTTTGGGACTAAACGAAAAAGAAAAGAATATATTAGAAAAAAATTTAGAAATTTTTATAAACAAGAATATTTTTTTAATCAGCAAAGAAGAAGTTAGCAATAGAATAAAAATCAATAGTTTTTTGGATAATTATAATATTATAAAAGTTTTTCCATCAAAACTATTAGTTAATGTTAAAAAAACAGAATTTGTAGGAAAAACTATTTTAGATGAGGAAAAATTCTACATAGGTAAAAATGGAAAATTTACAAAAACATTGTTAGTTGAAAAAGAATATAATTTACCTCAGGTTTTCGGAAGTTTTGAAGTAAATGAATTTTTAAAACTACAAGAGATATTAAATTCAAATGGTTTTAATTTAAGTAAAATTAAAAAATATTATTATTATAAAAGCAATAGATGGGACATAGAAAATAATGATGATATTATTTTAATGCTACCTTCTCACAATATAGAAAAATCATTAATAAATTATAGATCTTTATTGAAGACAAATAAAATTATACCAGGTCAGTTAATTGATCTAAGAATGAATAATAAAATTATTTTAACAAATGATAAAAAATAATCACTCAACGATTATTGATTTTGGATCAAGAGAACTAAGATTGGGAGTATTTGACAATAAATTATCTAAATTATTTTTTCAATCAAAAGAAATTTCTCAAAAGGATAATTATGAAGAATATTTAAAATCAATAAATTTTTTAATTAGAGAGGCAGAAAATAAAATTTCAGCTCATCTTGAAAACATAACGGTTTTATATGATACTTCGGAAATTTTCACTATTGACTTATCTATTAAAAAAAAAATGGATCAAAAAATAATTTTTAAAGATGTTTATTCTTCAATAATTTTAGAAGCAAATCAATTAATTAAAGATTGTTACATTAATAAGAAAATCATTCATTTAATAATAAAGAAATACATTGTTAATGATAAAGAATTCTTAAATATGCCAGATGAAATGTCGAAGCTTAATTCTTTAATATTAGAAATAAAATTTATATGTTTGCCTTATAATCTATATAAAAATGTTATTGAAACATTTAAAAAAAATAATTTAAAAATATTAAATTTTTTTTCTTCAAGTTTAGTTAAGTCATTTAAATATATTGATTTTTTTAAAGAAAATAAATTTGTTGCATTTCTTGATATAGGACTAGATAGAACAACGATAATTTTTTTTATCAATCAGAAATTAGAATGTTTAAATAGTATACCAATTGGAGGAAATCATATTACTAAAGATATATCTCAAATAATGAAATTAAGCTTAGATGAATCGGAAAAATTAAAAAAAACTTTTAATAGATCTGAAATAGATTTTTCTTATAGCGAGACAGATTCGAATGATAATACAGATATAATAAAAAAAATTATTGGAAAAAATATCTCAATAGATTTATTAAAAAAAGTCGTATTGACAAGAGTAGAAGAAATAATCGAATTATCATTCAAAGGTATAAGTGTTTCGAACAATATCGAGAAACAACATAATTTGAATTTAGTTTTAATTGGAAATGGAGCAAAAATATTTAATAAAAATTCTTTTCAAATAGAAGACAAATACAATTTTAAGGAAATAAATTATTATGAGGAAAATGATCTTGAGATTTGCACGGCGGGCTTGATGTTTGAAAAAAATTTTATAGACGAAGATCCACAAAAATTGAAAAAAAAACAAAAAAAACTAGGTTTTTTTCATAGATTCTTTAATATTTTTGGAAATGGCTAATTGTATTTTGTTGTAACATTAGTTGTATATCTAAATTTTTAGCACTTTTATATAAGTAGCTAATGTCAATATTAACTCAAAAAACTGTTTCAAAAGAAATATCTATAGATGGAATTGGCATACATACAGGGTTAAAAGCAAAATTAGATATTTTGCCAGCTCTCCCTAACACAGGAATTATTTTTAAAAGAGTTGATATAAGAAAAAACAATATAATTATACCAACTTATAATAATGTTGTAGACGCAACTCTCTGTACAACAGTCTCAAATGATTGTGGTGTTAGAGTTTCCACAATAGAACATTTGATGGGTGCCTTTTATGGCCTAGGTATAGATAATGCAATTGTAGAAATAAATTCTCAAGAAGTACCAATTAAGGATGGGTCTGCAAAACAATTTGTTGAACTGATAGTACAAGCGGGTATTCAAACTAGCGAAGTACCAATAAAGATAATTAAAGTAGAACAACAAACTCAAGTTAGAGAAGGAGAGAAGACAATTTCAATTAATAAATCAAATGTAAGTTTAGATATAGATTTTGAAATAAAATATCAAAATCCATTTATCAAATCTCAAAGAAATAAAGTAAGTGTATTCGAAGATAATTTAACTGATATATATAATTCTAGAACTTTTTGCTTATTTGAAGATGTTAAAAAATTAAAAGATATGGGTCTTGGAAAAGGCGGTAGTTTAGAAAATGCATTGGTTGTAAAAGATAATTCATTAATGAATGAGGGCGGTTTAAGAAATGAGAAAGAATTTGTTAATCATAAAATTTTAGATTGCATGGGAGATTTGTATTTATCAGGTTACAGAATAATTGGTTCGCTGGAATGCTCTCAAGGCGGACATTATTTGACAAATAAATTGCTTAGAAAATTATTTAGTGAACAAAAAAACTATTCGTTAATAGAAATTAAAGGTAAAAATTTACCTCATTCCTTGGCAAGCAAGAATCAATTAAGATCAATTGCTTAATTATTAGAATTTTCAAAAAATTCTGATAAAATTTATAAATGAAATTTCCTTTAGTATATTTAATTATAGCTTTATTATTTTTAAACACTTCCTGTTCAAAAGAAAAAGAAAAAATATCCATCGTCGAAGAAGAAAGTTTAGAAATGCAAATGATAAGAGCCTACAATGATGGACTAGAAGAATTGGATAGAGGAGATGTTATATATGCTGCAAAAAAATTTAATGAAGCTGAATTACTATATCCACAATCAATTTGGGCGCCTAGAGCCGCTTTGATGGCCGCATATTCATACTTTTCAAAGTTTTATTATAGTGACGCAGTTCTTGAATTAGAAAAATTTTTAGATAAGTATAAAAATCACCCAAGAAGAGATTATGCTTATTATTTATTAGCACTTAGTCATTATGACCAAATAATAGATGAGACAAAAGATTTAAATGAAATTCTTAAAGCAAAAAAATATTTTGAAATTATTATACAGAAACATCCAAACACTGAATTTGCAATAGACTCCGAATATAAGTTAGAGTTAATTCAAGAGTTGCTTGCATCCAAAGAAATGTATTTAGCAAGATATTATCTTGATAGAGAAAAATGGATACCGGCAATGAATAGATTCAAAGTAGTTGTAGAAAATTATGATTCTACAATTTATGTAGAAGAAGCTCTACATAGGCTAGTCGAACTGCACTATAAAATAGGACTAATTAATGAATCTAAAAAATATGCAGCTTTATTAGGATATAATTATCAATCCAGCAAGTGGTATGAAGAAAGCTATGGGATATTAAACAAAGATTATGTAAAGATTTCAAAAAGAAAAAATAAAAATAAAGAGGAATCATTAATAAAGAAATTCAAAGATCTACTTAAATAATAGGTTTTATGAATAAAAATATAAAACAAAGTTATCTTAAAAAAATATATGAATTTAAAAAACATAATAAATTTTATTATGAAAATAGTTCGCCATTAATTTCTGATAAAGAATATGATAAATTAAAAAAAGAAATATTAGATTTAGAAAAAAAATATACTTTTTTAAAAAATAATTTCTCTCCATCTCAAACAGTAGGTTTTAAACCTTCAAAAAATTTTCTTAAATTTAAACATAGGCAAAAAATGTTATCATTATCAAATGCTTTCAAAGAAGAAGATTTAATAAATTTTGAAAAAAAAATATTTAATTTTTTAAATAAAAAAGTTTATTTGGAGTATAGCGTCGAACCTAAAATTGATGGTATATCAGCTTCTCTAACTTATAAAAACGGCGTTCTTGTTTATGGAGTATCAAGAGGAGATGGAAGAGAAGGAGAAATAATTACAGATAATTTGAAAACTATTAAGGACATACCGCATAAAGTTGAAAATAGTAATTTTCCCAAAGATATAGAAATTAGAGGAGAGGTTTTTATAAATAAAAATGATTTTGAAAAAATTAAAGGTACTTTTGCAAACCCAAGAAATGCCGCTTCAGGTTCCCTAAGACAGAAAAATTCTGCGGAAACAAGTAAAATTCCACTAAATTTTATAGCTTATACTTTTGGTTATTTTGAAGATAATAAATTCAAACTACAATCTGATTTTTTGAATGATTTACAGATATGGGGATTTAAAACAAGCAAATATAATAAAATAGTAAAAGACATTAGTGGATTAGTATCTCTGCATAAAAAATTTGAAAAAGAAAGGTTTCAATTAGAATATGATGTAGACGGTTTGGTCTATAAAGTTAACAACCTTCAATTACAAAAAAGACTTGGGTTTACATCCAATGCACCTAGGTGGGCTATTGCTCATAAATTTTCTGCTGATTATACATATTCAGAAATATTAAATATAGACATACAAATCGGAAGAACTGGAGCATTAACACCGGTTGCAAAAGTAAAAGCCGTAAATATTGGTGGTGTAGTTGTGTCTAACGCAACACTTCATAATGAAGATGAGATATTAAGAAAAGACATTAGAATTGGGGATACAGTAAAAATAGAAAGAGCAGGAGATGTGATTCCTCATGTAATAGAAGTTGATTTTAAAAAAAGAAAAAATTCTTCAAAAAAATTTATTTTTCCTACAAAATGTCCCTCTTGCGGTTCAAAAACAGAAAAAGATTTTAATAAAATTACAAAAAAATATGATGCCGTTAGAAGATGCGGCAGTGAAGGATTTGAATGTGAAAAAATTGCTATTGAAAAAATAAAACATTTTATTTCCAAAGAAGCTTTAAATATTGATGGTTTAGGAAAAAAAGTAGTTGAAAAATTTTGGGATTTAAAATTAATTAAATCGCCAGAAGATATATTTAAACTGGATTATGATAAGATATCTAATTTAGATGGATGGGGAAAAAAATCGATATCAAATTTAAAATATTCGATTGAAAAAGCAAATGAAGTAACATTAGACCGATTTATTTTTTCTATTGGCATTAGACATATTGGTATTGAAAATGCCAAATTAATAGCTGATCATTCAAAAACAATAGAAAACTTTTTAGATATAATTAATAAAAAAAATATTAATCAGCTCTTAAATATTGATGGAATAGGTGAAACTCAAATTCAATCTATAGAAAAATTTATTAAAAATAGAGCAAATATAAATAATATAAATAAACTTCAAAAAGTTTTGTCTATTCAAAAATTAGAAATAAATAAAAAAGGAAAATTAAAAGATAAAACATTTATGTTTACAGGCAAGCTAATAGATATCAGCAGAGCAGAAGCAAAAAGTTTAATTGAAAAAAATTCTGGAAGTATTGTTAGCACTGTTAACAAAAAATTAAATTTTTTGATAATAGGAGAGAAGCCAACAAATAAAAAAGTTGAATTAGCAAAAAAAATTGGTGTGAAAATTATAAACCAACAAGAGTGGACTAAACTTTTAAATTAATTTAGCCAACCATTTTTTTTGTTTTTTATTTAAAAATGGAGAAATTTTAGAATATGTTTCTAAATGATAATTAAACAAATAATTTTTTTCATTATTAGTTAACATTTTTACATCAATTAGATCTCTATCAATTGGTGCAAAAGTTAGATTTTCAAAACATAGTTTTTTTTCAATTTTTTTTATGAAAACTAAATTTTCAATTCTAATGCCAAATTTATTTTCTAAATAATATCCTGGCTCATTGCTTACGACCATTCCTTCTTCTAATTTAATATAGTTATTTTTTGATATGCTTTGAGGACCTTCATGCACATTTAGAAAGAAACCAACCCCATGACCTGTTCCATGTCTATAATCTAGGCCAGCTTTTTTTAAGCTCTGTCTTGCTTTTTTATCAATATTGTGGCCTATTTTTTCATATTTAATATTGCTTTGAGCTACAGCAATATGACCTTTAAGAACTCTAGTAAATAATCTTTTGATTTGTTTTCTAACTTTAGAAAAACAAATGGTTCTTGTTACATCAGTTGTTCCCCATTTATATTGCCCACCAGAATCTATTAATAACAAGTCTTTTATATTTAATTTTCTATTAGATTGTTTGTTAGATCTATAATGAATAATTGCACCATTAGGACCAGAACCAGCAATTGTATCAAAACTTGGATATAAATAATTTTTATTTTGTTTTCTATAATTTTCTAATTTTTTCTCTACTTGCTTTTCAGTTAAATTTAATTTTTTAATGTTTTTTATCCAATGTAAAAATTTTGTTAAAGCAACGCCATCTTCTATATGAGTCTTCATCATATTTTTTATTTCAGTTTTATTTTTTATAGATTTTAAATAATAAATAAAATCAGATCTCTCTTTAATAATAAAATTTGATTTAATTATTTCTTCATTAAATATTGAGCAAGTTAGTTTGTCTATGCAAAAACTTCCAGGTTTAATTGATCTCAAAATTTCAAATAATTTTTCTTCTCCATAAAAAAATACTTTTTGATTAATAAATTTTTTTTTTATTTTAGATATTTTATTAAATTTAGAAAAAAAATAAATTTTTCTATCTTTGGTTAAAATTATATTGCAGTTAGCAACAGGAGAATTTGGCAGATCTTTACCGCGAATATTCATTAACCAACATACATTTTCTCCGGCACTTACGAAAAGATAATCTATTTTTTTCTTATTTAATATTTTGATAACTCTATTAATTTTTGAATTAGAACTTTCTCCAGTAATTTTTTCATCCAATTTATAAAATTTCTTTTTATCTAAATTCTTATTACTTTTTTTATTAAATAAATCTTCATTTATTGGCGATAAATTGCAAGTATTAGAAAAATAATTTTTTAATGAATTGTAAGTAAATAGTTTTGGATCAAATCCTAAATTAAATTTATTTTTAGAAGATTCAAAAATGTTTCTTGGCCAAATTAAGGGAATCTCAAAAATTTTAAAATTTTTTCCAGCCTGTTTTTTTGCTTGAATTGTATATCTTCCATCAACAAAAAGATAATTTTTATTTCTTAATATTATAGCAAAACCTGCTGAACCACTAAAATTAGAGACTAATTCAAGATTGTTAATTTTAGAATATTCAGTAAAAAATTTATCATTTTTAGGGACTATATATCCATCTAAACCTTTATTAATTATTATTTCTTTTATTTTACTTATCATTTAATTTTTTTTGATATCTGATCCAACCTGGACTTCTGGCTTCTTCACCAAATTCTAAATCTTGATTAAAATCAAAATCTTCAGAACTTTCTTCAATAAAATTATTACTTTTTTTAACATATTCTTCTGGAAGCTCATCTACAAATCTTGATGCCATACTGTCTATCCAATCGCCATGATAAAATCTATTCATTGAAAATGAAATTTTGGCTAGTTTTTTTGCTCTAGTAATCCCAACGTATGCCAATCTTCTTTCTTCTTCCAATCCATTTTCTCCTTTTTCTTCAATGCTTTTTTGATGAGGAAACAAACCTTCTTCCCAGCCTGGTAAAAAAACAACATCAAACTCTAAACCTTTTGATGAGTGCATTGTCATTAAATTTACTTTTTCACTTTGCCAATTTTGATCAAGTGATGTAGCAAGAGCCACATGTTCCAAAAAACTCTCAAGGTTGTCAAATTCTTTCATAGCATTTAAAAGTTCTTTAATATTTTCTAACCGATTTTCATTTTCTAAATCTTTTTTATTTTTCAACATCTCGCTATATCCCGATTCGTCCAATATAAATTGTAACAATTTATTATGATTAGTATTATTTTTTAAATCATTTCTCCATTTTTTCAAAAAATTTAATAATGAACTTAGTCCAATTTTTGTTTTATGTTTTATTTTATTTTCTTCTATTAATTTTTTAGATGCCACTTCTAATGAGCAGTTATTTTTTTTTGCACATTCATTAATATTTTTTATAGTTGTATTTCCTATAGATCTTTTTGGAATGTTAATTATTCTCTCAAAAGATAAATCATCCAAAGATTGATGAACTACTCTTAAATATGCAATACAATCTTTAATTTCTGCTCTTTCATAAAATTTAATTCCTCCTACTATCCTGTAAGGAATTCCAACTTTTAAAAATCTTTCTTCAAATTCTCTAGTTTGAAAAATTGCTCTCACTAATATAGCCATTTCATTTAAAGAATATTTTTTTTTTAAAATTTCAATTTCTGAACTAACCTCAGTGGCTTCATCTTTTACATTTCTAAAACATGTTAAGGCTACTTTCTCTCCATCATCATGGTTTGTAAATAATTTTTTTCCAACTCTGTTTTGATTGTTTTCAATTAAATTTGAAGCAACACTTAAAATATTTTGAGTAGATCTATAATTTTTTTCTAAGCGAATAATTTTTGTATTTTTATAAACTTTGTCAAATTCTAAAAAATTTTTTATTTCAGCTCCTCTCCAACTATATATTGATTGATCATCATCACCAACACAGCAGATATTTTTATTATGTTGTGATAAATGCTTTAACCATTCACTTTGAATGAAATTTGTATCTTGATACTCATCTACCAATATATATTTAAATTTTTTTGAATATAATTCTGAGATATCTTTATAATTTTTAAATATTTTAACTGTATGCAAAATTAAGTCACTAAAATCTGCAGCATTTAAATCAATTAATTTTTTTTGATAAATTTTATATATTTCTAAAAAGTTTTTTTCTAAAGGATTTTTTTTCTTCAAAATTACGTTATCAGGGTAAAGACTTTTATTTTTCCATTTGTCAATTACTGCCAAAATATATTTAGGTGATATTTTTTTTGTATCTACATTTTCGGCTTTACAAATGTTTTTTATTAATCTTTCTTGGTCAGTTTGATCTATGATCGAAAAATTACTTTTTAAACCAACTGCATCAGCATGTTTTCTTAACAGTTTTGCACTTATTGAATGAAAAGTTCCTAACCACGGTAATCCTGTGGCTTCTTTTCTAAGTAATTTTGAAACTCTTATTTGCATTTCTTTTGCAGCTTTATTTGTAAATGTGACTGCAAGTATTTGATTTGGAAAAGCTTTATGTTGTTTAATTATATGTGCAATTCTTGATGTAAGTACTCTGGTTTTTCCAGAACCTGCTCCAGCAACTATTAATAGTGGTCCCTCAATGTGTAAAATGGCTTCTTTTTGATTCTCATTTAAATTATCTAAATATTCTGAATTTAACATTTATATTTTTATAGTATAAGCCATATTAATTTTTATGAGGAAAAGAAAAAAAATAGACTCTTCCAAAATTATTTTATCATCAATTATAGTATTTTTTACTGTAATTTTATTTTTATCATTACCGATTTTATTTAAATATAACAACTTACAAAATATAATCGAAAAAAAATTTTATACAGAATTTAAGATAAATTTAAAAATTTTAGGTGATATTTCTTTCAAAATTTTTCCAAGACCTCATTATTTGGTTAATAAAGCGAATCTAGATTTAAATATTGAAGATGACAAATCTTCAATTATTGAAATCAAGAACTTAAAAATTTTTATTCCTACTAATAAAATATACTCTAAAACCGAAATAAATATTGAAGGATTTGAAATCCACAATACTAATATTTATTTTAATATAAAAGATATATTAGACTTTAGAAATCATCTTTATTATAAAATAAACAAACCCATCTATATTAAAAAAAGTAAACTTTTTCTTTTGGATAAAAATAAGAAAACTATTCTTATTTCTCCTATAAAAAAAATAAAATATTTAATCAATAATAAAAATAATTCTAAGGAATTAAAAATTAAAGGAAACATATTTGATGTTGATTATTATTCATTTTGGAAAAGAGATTATGATAATCCAAATAAAACTTTAAATGAAATAAGATTGAAAAATCCAAATTTATTTATAAAAAATTTTTTTTCATTTAAAGGCAAGTTATTTTTTAAAGGTAAAAGTTCTATTAATTTTTTAAACGAAAATATTATTATTAATTATTTAATGAAAGATAGTAAGATTTATATTGATTCTCCTAATCAAAATAGTAGTCAAAAAATTAAATTAAATTCAAAAATTGAATTAGATCCATTTTTTTTTGATGCAAAAATTAATATTGATCACAAAGATACTAATTTTTTAATTGATAATTTATTAAGCATTATCTTAAATTCAAAAGAAGAATATTTGGGAAATATGAATGGAAATTTAACTTTAGTAGTAAATAATTTAAAAAATTCAATAATTAATAATGGAAACATTAATTTATCAATTAAAGAAAAGGTAATTAAATTAGAAAAATCATTATTTGAGATTAAAGGCATTGGAAAAATAAGATCAGATTTTAGATATTATGAAAATAAAGGAGATTTAATATTTGCATCAGAAAATATATTAGAAATAACTAATAAAAAGGAATTTTCAAGAAAATTTCAGGTAAATTCAAAAAGTGTAAAAAATATAAATAAAATATATTTTGATCTTGAAAAAAATATTGATAATGGAGAAATATCTATTTCTAATATATATTTAAATAAAATTGAAACAGAAAACTTTTCAGAAGAATATTATATAATTAAAAACATCCAGATATTAAAAGCTTTAGTTAGAAATATTTTATCTTAATTGGGGCCAATCATCTTAATTGGATTGACAATTTTATCGTATTCTTTTTCGTTTATTAGTCCAGTTTTTAAAGCTTCATATTTTAGTTTTGTATTATTCTTCAATGCTTTTTTTGCAATTTTTGCAGCATTGTCATATCCTATTATAGGTGCCAAAGCAGTTACTAACATTAATGAATTATCTAAATGTTCTTTAATTTTTAATTTGTTTGCTTTAATTCCTTTCACACAATACAGGGTAAAATTTTTCACACTATCAGCCAATAAGTCAATTGATTGTAGTATGTTATGGGCAATCAAAGGTTTAAATACATTTAGCTCAAAGTGTCCATGGGTTCCAGCTATTGATATTCCAGTATGATTTCCAATTACTTTAATACAAACCATAGTTATAGCCTCACATTGCGTAGGGTTAACTTTGCCCGGCATTATTGAAGATCCAGGTTCATTTTCTGGCAATATAAGCTCACCATAACCAGCTCTTGGACCAGAACCGAGAAATCTAATATCATTTGAAATTTTCATTAAAGCTACAGCACAAGAATTTAAAGCCCCTGAAAAGCTTACTATTGCGTCATGTGCGGCCAGTTCTGAGAATTTATTTGGTGCTGTCTTAAATGATATTTTACAATACTTGCTGATTTCTCTAGCAATTTTTTTGTCAAAATTTTTTTTTGAGTTGAGGCCGGTTCCAACTGCGGTCCCTCCTTGTGCTAAGAATAAAATATCTTTTATACTAAATTTAATTCTTTCTATACTTTTTTTCAATTGTTCATAATATCCTGAAAACTCCTGACCCAAAGTAAGAGGCGTTGCATCTTGTAGATGCGTTCTTCCAATTTTTACAATTTTTTTAAATTCAATTGATTTTTTTTTTAACGCATTTTCTAATAATTTTAGGTTCGGCAACAACTTGTTAATTGTTTCTGTTGCAACGGAGATATGTATTGCAGTTGGAAAAACATCATTTGTAGATTGAGACTTGTTTACATGATCATTGGGATGAACAGGTTTTTTAGTTCCTTTTTTTCCTTTTAGTATTTCAATAGCTCTATTTGCAATCACTTCATTTACATTCATATTTGTTTGAGTACCAGAACCTGTTTGCCATACTTTTAATGGAAAGTTATTTTCAAGCTTTCCAGAAATGACTTCGCTTGACGCTTTTACAATTGCTCTGCTTATATTGTTAGGTATCAGACCATCTTTTCTATGAATTATTGCTGCAGATCTTTTTATTATAGCTATGGAGCGAATTATTGAAGAATTTATTAGAATTTTTCCAATATTAAAAAACTTATTAGATCTTTCTGTAGATGCTCCCCAGTATTTATCTGCTGGAACATTAATAGCTCCAATGCTGTCAAATTCTTTTCTTTTTTTCATTTATTTGAATAATTAAAGTATTTTATTTATATACTAGTTTTAACAAATCTTACAGGAGTAAAATGACAAACTTTCAAAAGGTAAAAACATTTATGCAAACATTTGGCCAAGAAGTAAAATTAAAACCATCGTTTAGTACAGAAAAAATTAATGATTTAAGATACAGTCTAATACAAGAAGAACTTGACGAACTCAAACAAGCAATAGAAAACAAAGATTTATTAGAAGTGGCTGATGCTTTAACAGATATATTATACGTAACCTATGGAGCAGGTCATGCATTTGGAATAGATTTAGATAGTTGTTTTGAAGAGGTTCAAAATTCTAATATGAGTAAACTAGGAAACAATGGCAAACCAATTTACAATGATACTGGAAAAGTTATGAAAGGACCAAATTTTTTCAAACCAGATTTATCAAAATTTGTAAAATAATTTTAAAACCAGTCAGGCTTTTGGACCTTGATTTTTGCATTACCGCATTGATAAATATTTTCAAAGTCAAATTGACCATTATGAATTTTTATCAAAGCAAAAGGATTCTTGTTATTTATTAGCAATTTACCTATTTCTTTTTCTCTAAAAAATATTTCTTCACTAGTGATTTTTCCTTCAATAATTTTTACTGCAAGGAGTCTTTTATTTATTTTGTTTTTGTGTTTTATCCTTGCTGTATTTTCTTGCCCAACATAACAACCTTTTTTATAATCAATTCCATTTAATTCTTCATAATTACACTCAATTCCAAATATTTTATTTTGTAAATTTATATTATCTATTTGGGAAATTCCCAGATCGTGACTGAATTTGTAATAATCTTCAATATTTCCAGTGTTTAATTTTAAATTATTTAAGGATAAATTTAGTTTTTCTAAATTAATTATTAATCTTGCTCCTAATTTTTTTATTCTTGGATCAATAAAAATTGTATCTTCATTATATTTAATTGTAAATCCTTCTATATTTTTAGAACCATCGAGACTTAAAAATTTTTCTTTACTTATTGCCGCAACAATAAATTCATTGCTTAAGTTTAAAATTTCAACTTTTGATCTTAATTTATATAAAGTTAATTTATTATAGAGTTGGTCAATATTTTGCTTTTCACAGTCTAAGAAATATCCAGATTTATGTTTTATTATTAAAAAATCAAATAAGTATTTTCCTTGAGGAGTTAATAATGAAGCAAAGCAACTCATTTCATTAGTTACTTTTTCAATATCATTTGTAACAAGATTCTGTAAAAATTCTTTTACATCTTCTCCGTTTAAGTAAAGGAGACCTCTATCTTCTAATATATATACATCATCTTTTTTCATAATTGATTGATCTTAATTAATAATATAATTACTTTTTTTACAAATGTTAGATCTAATAATAAAAAATGGTTCTTGTTATATTGATGGAAATCTAAAAAAGTTAGATCTTGGAATAACCAAAGATAAAATTAGTCAAATTGGAGATTTATCAAAGGAGAAAGCTAATAATTTCTTTGATGCTGAAAATTTAATAGTTTTGCCAGGCTGCATGGATACTCAAGTACATTTTAGAGAACCAGGATCTACTGATGCAGAAGATTTAAATTCTGGAAGTAAAGCTGCCGTTGTAGGTGGTATTACAGGTGTTTTTGAAATGCCTAATACGAAACCACCAACATCAAACAAAAAGGAATTTCAAAATAAATTGAACTTAGCAAAAAACAGAATGTATTGTAATTATGCTTTTTATTTTGGCGCCACACCAGATAATCACAAAGATCTTTCAGAGTTAAAAAATTTAGAAGGATGTTGTGGAGTAAAATTATTTGCAGGGTCTTCAACTGGAACACTTTTAGTTGATAAAGAAAAAGATATTGAAAAGGTTTTTGAAAAAACTTCAAAGATAGTATCGGTTCACTCTGAAGATGAAGAAATATTAAATTTAAGAAAAAAACTTATAATAAAAGGCAATGTATTAACCCATCCTGTTTGGAGAAACGAAGAATGCGCCATCTCTTCAACAAGAAAGATAGTTAAGATTGCAAAAAGACTAAATAAAAAAGCTCATATACTGCATGTTACTACAAAAGAAGAGGTGGACTTTCTATCTCAAAATAAAGGTAATATTACTTTTGAAATTACTCCTCAACATTTAACACTAACCTCACCAGAATGTTATGAGAAGTTAGGCACTTTTGCTCAAATGAATCCTCCGATCAGAGATAAAAGTCACTTCGATAGATTGTGGTATGCTGTGAGAAATAATTACAATGATACAATTGGCTCTGATCATGCTCCTCATCTAAAAAAAAATAAACAAAAAGAATATCCAGATTCACCATCGGGTATGCCTGGTGTTCAAACATTGCTACCAGTTATGCTTAACCATATTAATGAAGGAAGGTTAAAACTAGATCAATTAGTGAAATTGTTATGTGAAAATCCAACCAATATTTTTAGAATACAAAATAAAGGTTTTATCAATAAAAGTTTTGATGCAGATTTTACAATAATAGATTTAAATAAAGTTATAGAGATTAAAAATGAAAAAATAGAAAGTAAGTGTGGCTGGTCTCCTTTTGATGGATATAAATTTAAGGGCACACCAGTTGCAACTATAATAAATGGTAAAATTAAAATGAAAAATGGAAAAATTCTAGGAGATCCAACAGGAAAAACAATTAAATTTAATTAATTTTATCAATGGAATTTCTAATTTTATTGGCTACATGCATTCTTGCAATTTTTCAGTCAGCGGAAGCAGGCGTGTCCGACGCACAAAGACGAGTAATTGATAATCAAATTTTTTTACTTAAAGAAGGAATGGTTAGTGAAAAAGAAGTTTTTAAAAAAGCAAAAAAATTTGACGATAAAGGAGTTTTTGGAATCGGCTCAGATGAAATGACTAGAGAAGAATATAAAGAATATCTTAGAGAAAAATCTTTTACTATTCTCGATTAAATATTTATCTAAATACTTTTTCCAGAATAAATATTTACTAAAGTTACACCGGCTACAATTAAAAACATTCCTAATATTGATTGCCAATTTAATGATTGTTTGAAAAAAACATAACCTAGTATTGCAATTGAAAAAATTCCTAAACCGCTCCAGGTTGCATAAACTATAGCTATTGGAAGTTTATTTACGACAAAAGTTAAAAGATAAAATGCTGATAGATAAAAAATTGCTAATGCGACAGTTGGCAATAGTTTGGTAAAATTTTTTGTTACAGGCAGCAGCATTGTTCCAGAAACTTCAAAAAATATTGCTCCAATTAAAAAAGCATATGTCTTAACCATTATTTTAAAATATTATTTTCAATTAGATTTTCTTTTATTTCATCAAGAATAGCAGGATCGTCTATTGTTGCTGGCATTTTATATTCTTCATTATCTGCAATTTTTCTAATGGTTCCTCTTAGAACTTTTCCAGATCTAGTTTTTGGCAGTCTTTTAACTACAATTGCAATTTTAAAAGCAGCAACCGGCCCAACTTTACTTCTGACCATTTGTACACATTCTTTTGAAATAGTTTCGTTATCTTTTGTAACACCTGCTTTTAACGCAACTAAACCAACAGGTAATTGACCTTTTAGTTGATCTTTAATCCCAATAACTGCGCATTCAGCAACTGATTGGTGTTCTGACAAAACTTCTTCAATTGCTCCTGTAGATAATCTATGACCTGCAACATTAATTATGTCATCTGTTCTAGACATAATCCATATGTAACCATCTTCATCAATATGACCTGCATCATAAGTTTGATAATATCCTTTGTAGTTAGACATATAATTTTCTTCATATCTTTTGTTAGCATTCCATAAAGTAGGAAAAGTTCCGGGAGGTAACGGAAGTTTTACAACTATGTCTCCCATTTCATTTGGTTTTGCTAAACTTTGATCAGGTTTTATTATTTTAACATCATATCCAGGTACAGCTTTACACGCTGAGCCATATTTAGTTTTTTGCATTTCAATACCTGTACAATTGGAACTTATTGCCCAGCTAGTTTCAGTTTGCCACCAATGGTCAATTACAGGCACTTTCAATAAATTTTCTGCCCACTTGATTGTATCAGGGTCTGCTCTTTCTCCCGCAAGAAACAATGATTCAAATGAACTAAGATCATATTTAGAGAAAAATTTACCTTCTGGATCTTCTTTTTTGATTGCTCTAAATGCAGTTGGAGCAGTAAAAAGCGATTTAACTTTATAATCAGATATTATTTTCCAAAATGCACCAGCATCTGGAGTCCCAACTGGCTTTCCTTCAAACAAAACAGAGGCGCAACCTTTAAACAGTGGTGCATAAACAATGTATGAGTGACCAACGATCCACCCAATATCACTTGCTGACCACCAAACATCATTAGTATCAATATTATATATATTTTTCATTGTCCATTTTAGAGCAACTATATGTCCTCCAATATCTCGAACGATTCCTTTAGGCACTCCTGTAGTTCCAGATGTATATAAAATATAAGCTAGTTCATTTGATCCCATTTCAACACAATCTTTGTCACTGGCGTTTACTAAAGATTCTTCCCAACCAATCTCAAGAGGCTCGTTAAGTTTTACTTCATGATCTTTTCTTTGATAAAGAATAATTTTTTCAACTTTATGTTTTGCAAGCTTTAAAGCACCATCTACTAAGGGCCTATATTCAACTGTTCTTCCAGGTTCAAATCCACATGAGGCAGTAATTAGAACCTTAGCTTTACTATCATCTATTCTACTAGCCAACTCATTTGATGCAAACCCACCAAAAACAACAGAGTGAATTGCTCCAATTCTCGCACAAGCAAGCATAGCAACAACAGCTTCAGGCATCATAGGCATATAAATAATAACTCTATCCCCCTTTGTAACTCCTTGTTTGTCTAAGACGCCTGCAAATCTTGAAACTTTTTGTTTTAACTCATTAAAAGTGAATTTAGCTTTGTTACCCGTAATAGGACTATCGTATATTAATGCAGTTTTATCTCCTCGATCTTGGTCTATATGGAAATCTAATGCATTGTAACATGAGTTTGTAACGCCATCCTCAAACCACTTGTAGAAAGGTGGATTGGATTTGTTTAAAATTTTATTTGGTTTTTTAAACCAAAACACATCTTCTGAAATATTTCTCCAAAATTCTTCTGGTTTGTTAATAGAATCGTTGTAAATATCTTTAAAATTTTTTTTCATAGAGATTTGTTTTGAATCGTCATTTTTTATTGGTTTTAAGTAATTAGTTGTATTTAATTTTAAAACACAAGTAAAATCAATACTTTTTGACTATTAAAAAACCTTCAATAAACTATTTTTATTTGTTATTAAGCCTCTAACTTTAGCCTGCAATTAGGGTTCGGCTGTAGTTTAAATTTAAAATATAAAAACTAACTTATGAGGGAGTTTTTTATGAAGACAATAAAAATGTTAGCTTTAGCTTTAGCGCTTATTGGAGCAACTACAGCGGCTAATGCGGCAACAGCCTTTTTAGCCGCGGATGATTTTGTTGGTATTTCATTCTGGTTAATTTCTATGGGTATGTTGGCGGCCACTGCGTTTTTCTTTATGGAGCAAGCAAATGTTGGAGCTCAGTGGAGAAAATGTGTAAACGTAGCTGGTTTAGTAACAGGTGTTGCATTTATCCATTACATGTATATGAGAGGAGTTTGGGTTGAGACTGGAGAGACTCCAACTGTTTACAGATACGTTGATTGGTTAATTACTGTACCTTTACAGCTAGTAGAATTTTACTTAATTCTTTCAGCAGTAAGAAAAGTTGACAGCAACATTTTCTGGAGACTATTAATTGGTGCTTTAGTAATGTTAGTAGGTGGATATCTTGGAGAAGCTGGATTCATTAATCCTACACTTGGTTTTATTATAGGTATGGCTGGATGGATTTACGTTCTTTATGAAATCTTTTCAGGTGATGCAGGAAAAGCTGCAGCTAAATCTGGAAACAAAGCTTTAGTAACAGCATTCGGCGCATTAAGAATGATCGTTACTATTGGTTGGGCAATCTACCCATTAGGTTACATTTTTGGTTACCTAACAGGTGGAATTGACGCTAATACACTTAACGTTATTTACAACTTAGCGGACTTCGTTAATAAAATCGCTTTCGGTTTAATTATCTGGTCTTGCGCTGTTGCTAACTCTTCTAAGAGATAATAGTAAGAGTAAATAATTGATAAATAGATAGGGCAAGTTTAATTTCTTGTTCTATTTTTTTGTGCTTGTATAAATTTCAAATGGCCAAAATCAAATACATAGAACATAACGGCAAAGAACATGAAATTGATGTTGCAAATGGTTTTAGCGTCATGGAAGGAGCAGTTCAAAATATACCAGGTATTGATGCTGATTGTGGGGGAGGAATGGCTTGTGCAACCTGCCATGTTTACGTCAAAGAAGATTGGTTTAATAAATTACCTGAAAAAGCAGAAGGAGAGGATGATATGTTAGACCAAGCTTATCAACCAAGTCCAAGTAGTAGATTGAGTTGTCAAATAACAGTTTCAGATAAATTAAATGGACTAGTTGTTCATCTACCAGAAAAACAAGTTTAATGATTGATACAGATGTTTTAATTGTTGGAGCAGGACCAACTGGTTTATTTTGCGCACATCAATTGGGTATCATAGGACTTAAATGCGAAATAGTTGACAATCTAGATAAGTTAGGTGGCCAGTGTATTGAACTTTATCCAGACAAACCCATTTATGATATACCGGCAATTCCAGAATGTACTGGAGAAGAACTCACAAATAATTTAATTGAACAAATAAAACCTTTTAAAACTAACTTTCATTTAAGCGATAGAGTAGAAGAAGTAAAAAAAGAAAAAAATAAATGGTTAGTTAAAACCAACAAAGGAAAAGAATTTAAAGTATCAAGTATAATTATTGCTGGAGGAGTAGGATCTTTTGAACCAAGAAAATTTCCATTAAAAGAATGTGAAAAATTTGAAGAAAAATCAGTTTTATATTCAATAAAAGATAAAAACATTTTTTATAATAAAACAGTTTCAATATTCGGCGGCGGAGATTCAGCTTTAGATTGGGCGATTGAACTTTCTGCAATTTCAAAGGTCCAATTGATACATAGAAGAGATGAATTTAGAGGAGCCCAAGCTAGTGTTAATAAAGTTAAAGAATTAAACAAAGAAGGTAAAATTGAATTATTAACCAAATATCATTTAAGCTCAATTAACGGTGATAAAAAAATTGAAAGTATTAACATCAAACATGATGATGGTGGTTCAAAAAATATAGAAACAGATTATCTGTTAGGTTTTTTTGGATTAATTATGCAACTTGGTCCAATTACTAATTGGAAATTAAATTTAGATAAAAAACATATATCAGTTAATACAGAAAATTTTGAAACAAACCAAAAAGGAATATTTGCAATAGGCGATATATGTACATATACAGGTAAATTAAAATTAATTCTCTCAGGTTTTCATGAAGCTGCGCTTGCAGCTAGAGGTTGTTTTAAGTATGCAAAACCTGATGAAAAATTAAGATTTGAATTTACTACTACTTCTAAAAGTGTTCATAGCAGATTAGGTATTAAAAAAGATGATTGAACTATTAACCGCAGATACTCCAAACGGTAAAAAAATTTCAATCATGCTTGAAGAGATTAGCTTTAAATACAAAGTTACCAAAATAAGACTTCGTTCTAAAGAAGGAGATTTTTCAAAGGGTGAACAATTTAAATCAGAATTTAGAAGAATTAGTCCTTTTAGTAAAATTCCAGTAATTATTGATCATGATAATAATAAAGAAGCTGTTTTTGAATCTGGAGCCATCCTTATGTATTTAGGAGAAAAAAGTAATAAATTTTATGAACAAAAAGATAGAACAAAAATTAACCAATGGTTAATGGCTCAAATGGCTTATGTCGGTCCAATGCTAGGTCAGCACCATCAATTTCATCATTACAATTCTGGAAAGGATAAATGGGGTGAGGAAAGATATTTTAAAATAACTAAAACTATATATGGCGATTTAGATGAAAGATTAGGTCAATCAAAATATCTTGCTGGAGAAAATTACTCAATTGCCGACATTGCAACCTTTCCTTGGATTGCAAGACATGATTGGCATGACATAGGAATAAAAAGTTTTAACAATTTGACCAGATGGTATTTAGAAATTGCCAATAGAAATGCTGTAATAAAAGGCTATGATTTTATGAATAGAGGAGAAATTATACCTCAACCTTAGTCGTCTGCGTAAACTTTTTCTTTTTTTTCGTGTTTTTCTTGAGCTGCAATACATAAAGTAGCAACAGGTCTTGCGATTAATCTTTTTAATCCTATTGGCTCACCTGTTTCTTCACAAAAACCATATGTTTCATCTTGTATTTTTTTAAGAGAACCATCAATTTTAGAAATTAGTTTTATTTGTCTATTGATAGCTCTCATTTCAACATTTTTTTCAGTGTAAGAACTTGCTTGATCAACCATGTCTGCTGATGAACTATTATCATCCATAGAAGCATTAAATAATGCTTCACTATTAGATCTTTTAAGATCTTTTTTCCATTCCGTTAATTTTTGCTTAAAAAATTCAAGGTGCTTTGCGCACATGTATTTTTCTTTTTCTTTTGGAACGTATGTTTTAGAGATCTTTACCATGCTCAAATTTTTGAATTTGCTGAATATATTCACGAATAATTGAGTGTCAAGATAGTATTAATTGTATAAATTGATAAAAATGGCCTTAAATAAAAAGAATTTAACTAATTTATTTAATATTTTTCTTACAATACATTTAATCATTTGGACTTTAGTTCCAACTTTAACAAATAACAATTTACCTTTAGATACAATCGAACATTTAGCTTGGGGAAGCAATTTAGATTGGGGTTTTAATAAACATCCACCTGTCGTTGCTTTTGTACTTGAATTTTTTTACCAAATTTTTGGCGCACAAGACTGGGCATATTATTTATTAAGTCAAATTTTTGTTATCATTTCTTTTATTGTTGTTTTTAAACTAGCAGAAGAATTTTTTAAAAATAAAGTTTTTTCTTTATTGTCAGTTTTATTGTTGGAAGGAATTTACTTTTATAATTTCACCACACCTGAATTTAATGTAAATGTTTGTTTGATGCCTTTCTGGACATTAACAGTTTTATATTTATGGAAAGGGTTCAAAGATAATAAAATAATAGACTGGTTATTAGTTGGTCTATTTGCAGGATTAGGTTTTTTGTCAAAGTACTTATTTATCTATCTAGGTATAGCGATGGATATTTTTATACTTTACATGATTTATAAAAATAAATTTAATTTTAATTTTAAATCCTTTATTTCCATAATTCCATTTTTTATAGTTTTGTTGCCTCATTTAATTTGGTTAACTGAGAATAATTATATTACAATCACATATGGACTTCATAGAACGGGAGTTGAAGATCCAGATATTTTAAATCATATTAAACATCCTTTAATATTTTTAGGTAAGCAAATTGGAATATTAATACCTTTCTTTTTAATGCTATTTTATTTAATCAATAAATTTAAATATAAAATTAGTTTTAAGGACGATAAGTTATTATTTTTATTAGTAATAAATATAGTTCCTATAGCTTTAGTATTTTTAACTTCTATGATTTTGGGTGTTAAGATTAGAACAATGTGGATGACACCTTTTTATTTATTCTTTGGAGTTTTAGTAATTTATATATTTCAATCTCAAATCAATTTAAATAAACTAAAAGGTTTTACCACACTGTTCATAATTTTATTTATTTTTTCTCCATTTGCTTATGCATATGTTTCAATTACTAAAACAGATAAGAGAACCGATTATCCAGGAAAAAAAGAAGCTGAAAAAGTTAAGTTGTTTTATGAAAATCAAAATCAAGTAACTGGAGAAATAGCTTTTGTTAAAGGTAATGAATGGGTTGCGGGTAATTTATCTTATCATCTAAAAGAAAGACCAAAGTGGATTTATGATCCAAATAATATCTTTATATGTAATAAAAATTTAGAATGCGTAAAATATAAATGATTGAAAATAAATTAAGATTTTTCTTTAGACATCAAATCTGGCATTTGGGTGGAAGCATTCTTTTGTTTTATATAGGAGTCCAAATGGTTGATCTTGAAGTTAATACCAATGCTTTTCTTGGAATTAGTGCTTTAAACTGGTTTATGATCGCAATGTCTGTACCTTTAATTCACCAAGCATATGTATGGATTTGTTGGAGATCAGAACTGTGTTGGCAATCAATAAGTAATACAATTGGCTTTAAAGGATACATAATAATTTTCTTTACATTAATAATCTCAAGGTTGTCAGCTATTATTCTATGCTTTGTCGATTATGGCTCTTTATATAAACCAGGTTTATTAGCTTGGATTTTATCAATAATTTTATTTATACCGGGCGTTTACACAATGTACTCTGTTAAAAAATATTTTGGATTTTTAAGAGCCGCTGGTGCCGATCATTTTGACCCAAAGTATAAAGATATGCCATTTGAAAAAAGAGGTATTTTTAAATGGTCTCCCAATGCAATGTATGTTTTTGCAATTGGTATTCCTTTTGCTTTTGCAGTTGCAACAGGATCACAATCAATGTTTGTAGTTGCAATTTACACTTATATTTCTATTTGGTTGCATTATTTTTGCACTGAAAAAGAAGATTTTAAAGTAATTTATAAAGATAATTAAATGAACTTTCAAATTAGCGAGAAATGGAAAAAAATATTATTAATTATTGTAATTGTTGTTGCAATAGAATTTACAGGATATGGTTTCTTTGCATCATTATTTAGATTAATAAACTCTGCATCTTAATGAAAATAATAATTTTAGTTCCTATTTACAACGATTGTCAATCAGCATCAAAACTAATAGAAGAAATTAACTCTAAAGTTTCAGGATTAGATTTTCAGTTTTCAATTATAATTGTAAATGACGCATCTACAGAACAACAAGCAATGCATGTTCCAAATATAGAAAATTTACAATCTATCAAAATTATAAATATGAAAGAAAATAGAGGGCACGCAAGATGTATCGCATCAGGATTAAAATATATTTTTGAAAAAGAAGAATTTGATTATGCAATCCCTATGGATGGTGATGGCGAAGATAGACCAGAAGAAATAAAGAATTTTGTAGAGTATTTAAATTATGCTTCAGATAAACCCATTGTAGGCGAAAGAGTAAAAAGATCTGAAAGTTTGTTGTTTAAATCTTGTTACAGCATTCACAAAATTCTAACATTTGCATTTACAGGACAATCAATAAAATTTGGAAATTATACTTGCCTTCCTAAATCAACTGTAGAAAAAATGATTAATGATAAGGCTACGTGGAGTAGTTTTTCAGGTGCATTAACAAAGTTAGAAAAAGATAGATCTAGCGTTCCTTCAACTAGAGGATCGAGATATTTTGGGCCATCAAAAATGAGTTTTAAGAATTTAATTATTCACTCATTAGCAATAATTTCTGTTTTTAAAATAAATGTATTAATAAGATCTATATTGTTTCTGATGGTATATATGTTTTTAATTCATCAAAACATTACTGTTATTATGCTGATTCCTGTTTCATTAGTTATTTTGTTATTAGTTTTAGTATTTTCAATTTCTAGGAGAGAAAATTTAAATAAATTAAATAACTCATTGTTAAATATTTCAAATATTGATAACCTAAAATAATAAAAAACTTTTAGAGATTTTATTATGGAGTTAAATTGATTTGTATCAAATTAGATTTTTATAAGATTTGTTATTTATCTTAGTAAACATATGTTGATAAAAAAAATTCTAGCAACTATAATTTTACATTTTTTGGTTATCTTCATTCTTGTAATACCAAAAGCAGTATTAGCTCAAGAAAAAGGACCACCAAAACCCAAAGAATGGAAGGGATCAGGAGAAAAAATTGAATTTCAATCTATTCCTGTAATTACTGTTAAAGATTTCTTAACTGGAAAAGTACCTGAAAAAATGCAAACAATTTGGGGAACCTTGAATTTTCCAGCGAATGCACCAGATAAAAACGTTCCAGTTGTTGTTGTATTGCATGGCGGAGGCGGAATTCACGGTTCCGAAGAACGATGGCTGAATATATTTAACAGTATGGGTCTTGCAACATTTATGGTGGACAGTAACTGGCCACGTCGTAAATGTAAAGAGACATTTAAAAAAGCAATTCCAAATTGCAATGATGTACACAAGGGCATAACTAGAATTGTAGATGCTCGTCGAGCATTAGAACTTTTATCGAAACATCCTCGTATTGATCCAGCTCGTATTGGATGTATAGGGTCTTCACTTGGAGGCATAGGATGCCTTTATCAAAGCGTTAAACGGTTTCAAAAAATGTGGGGAGCACCTGGATTAGAATTTGCTGCAAGTGTACCGATGTATCCGGTATGTAATTTTAAATATGTAGAAGACGATGAAATGAGTGATGAACCAATCCGTATTCATATAGGCGATTTGGACCAATACGGTTCAGCTGAATCATGTGTAAAATATGTTGAGCGCCTTCATTTAAAAGGAAAAGATATAACAGTTACGGTCTATCCAGGCGTACACCATGCTTTTGATGCAATGAGCACTGGTAAAGATGGTCCTCAAACAACGTTTAAGCAAAAAGGTCAATTTTTTTCTAAATGTAACTTTGAAGAAAATACTGATAGTTCAGTACTAAACGAAGAAAACCTTGGAGAGGGTTTTCAACAAATATTAACACAAGTTGGTTTTAACGAATGGCTGACCAGCGCAGAAAAAAAGAAAATAAAGAAATTATTTAAATGGGTTAAGAAGGGTAGTAAGCGTGGTTATGTAAGTCCAACTATAATATTTGATAGATCTTGTGTAACCAAAGTAGGTACGAACAAATATGATAAAGAAGCAGCAAAAAAAGTCACCGGTCTTGTTAAGAAATTTTTTACCGAAACTTTATTAAATTAATTAAACTATAGGAAAATTTTTAATATATTCATAGGATAGAATAATCATCAAGTCTGGTTGTGCTGACTTATAAATCCTGGGACAACAAAAAAAATTATGAAGGGGCGTTCTGTTGCAAGTGCTCTAAAAATCAACCTATAATTATTGGGGCAGAAATTAAATTTTATAATTTTTTAAAGTTCCACCCCAAATGTGTTTGAAATTTATTGAAATATGATTAAGCTTTTTGCAGATTAACTGCGGAA
>Ga0208894_1000396_pt1 | contig 33322 bp, 28 predicted proteins | sample ETNtaG_12_FD_185752 | JGI IMG/M metagenome (GOLD analysis project Ga0208894, IMG submission 185752) | Marine microbial and viral communities from oxygen minimum zone, Eastern Pacific Ocean - ETNP201306SV49 (SPAdes) (version 2) | ecosystem: Environmental > Aquatic > Marine > Oceanic ...
AATTAGCTCAATCAATCTTAAAAGTTATTTTAACATTAGCATCTATTACATTGTTTTTGGTGTTTTTAATTAAAGCAAAGGTTGTAATAATCTACATCCTTATATCTATGGTTTTGACATTAATATTTAGCCCATTTTCATCATTTCTTAAGTCAAAACTTAAATTTAACAATCTGTTTTCATCAATAGCATCATTACTTCTTCTTCTTGTTCTAATTATGGCATTAATAGGATCATTTATACCATTAATTATTGAACAGAGTAAAAATCTATCACTTTTAAATAACAGTGAATTAAAATCCAATATTGAAAGTTTAATTATTAGTATAAATAACTATTTTGAATCAAACAGTCTTACGGTGTATGATTTTTTGTCGGAATTCACGCTATTGTCTGATATTGATTTTGCCTTTATTCCGAAATTATTAAATTACATTATTTCTGAAGTCGGTAGTATAGGTGTAGGTCTATTATCTATACTATTTATAACATTCTTTTTGATTAAGGATGGGAATGAGATATTAACTAGAATTAATGGTGTCCTGCCTAAGAAAATTAGGAAAAACTTCTTATCCTCTTTTTCAAAAATTAAATTATTACTGTCAAGATATTTCATTGGCATTTCTGTACAAATTACTGTGCTATTTATACTATACTCAATAATGCTTTCAGTAATTGGAATAAACAACGCACTTGTAATAGCTTTCTTATGTGCATTGCTTAACATCATACCATATATAGGGCCTTTAATTGGTTTAGTATTAATGGGAGTTTTAACAATGACAAATTATATAGACCCTGTTCTAGTTAAAGAGATGCTTTCAAAAGTTATATACATTTTTATAGGGTTTTCTGTAGTACAATTAATTGATAATTTTATAATACAGCCATATATTTTTTCTAAGAGTGTAAAATCACATCCCTTAGAAGTTTTTATTGTTATAATTACCTCAGGTGTTCTTTTTGGAATTATCGGTCTTATAATAGCTATACCGCTATATACTAGCATAAAAGTTATTTACTCATCATATTCAGGTAAAGAAACGTAGAGAATACCGCCTGTTAATAGTTTTATAAATCTTTCATCAGAATATGTTTTGGCTAGGTGACCTAATCCTGTATAGAATGATTTTCCACCCTTATATTCATGAACCCATGTAATAGGGTGGTTTTTTCCATGTTTTCCTCCAAAATAAGTTGTCTCGTCAAGATTCAATAAAATAGTTATGCTAGGATTAATATTATAATAGTTATACCATTCATCTTTGATCTCCCAAGTACTTTCTAAGTGTTTTGTGGATATGTGAGAAGTATTGATTGTATTTATAGTTGCAAATGATGTACCTGGTGGATGACTTTTGAAATAAGCACCAACTAATTCGCCATACCAACTCCATTTATATTCAGTATCTGCAGCAGAATGAATACCAACAAAGCCTCTTCCCTTACTTATAAATTCTTCCATTGTTTTCTGTTCAGTGATATTTAATATATCTGAAGTAGTATTTAAAAATATTATAGTATTTATATTAGACAAATTATCCTTATTTATAACATTTGAATCTGCGGAATGATAAACATTAAAATTGTTTTTTTTTCCAATGGCTGCAATTAACTCCTTACCTGCTTTTATAGCTGAACGATGTACAAAACCTTTTGTTTCGGTTATAACTAGAACTGAGAAAGAATTTTCATCGCTACAATGTAAACACTCAATCTCTTGCTTAGGAAATAGAAAAGAAATAAGAATGTAGAATATTATGGAGTAATTATAGATCATTATAAAATTAATTCCAGGAAGTTAATAAAAATTAATCACTAATTTTATAGACCTGAAATACATTAAACATGATTAATGATACTGTTTTGATTATCGGAGCTAATGGTCAATTAGGCTCTGTATTATCCAAAGAACTTCAAAAAATTCATGGTAAAAACAATGTAATAGCATCTGATGTTTACTTAAATTCTACTTTTGATGGAGTTTTTGAAATAATTGATGCTACAGATATAAAGGCTATAGAAAATATAGTTAATAAGTATACTGTAAATCAGATTTATCATCTTGCAGCAATTTTATCTGCTAAAGGTGAGAAAAACCCTTTAAGGACTTGGGATTTAAATATAAGAATGATGCTTAATGTTTTTGAAGTAGCAAGAACAAGTAATGTTAAAAAAGTATTTTTTCCAAGCTCTATAGCTGTCTTTGGAGATAAAGCACCACTTGAAAACACTCCTCAATCTGCATTTTTAAATCCTGCAACTGTATATGGAATGAGTAAGGTAGCAGGAGAAAATTGGGCACAATATTATTTTAATAAATATGGATTAGATATTCGTTCAATTAGATATCCTGGAGTTATTGGTTACCAATCTATGCCTGGAGGCGGTACGACTGATTATGCTGTTGAGATTTATCATAGTGCAGTTAAAAAAGAGAAATACACGTGTTTTTTAAATCCAGAAACTAAATTACCAATGATATTTATGGATGATGCTATAAGATCAACTATTGAATTAATGCAAGCGCCAAAAGAAGATATTAAAACAAGAACATCTTATAATTTAGGGAGTATGAGTTTTAGTCCAAGTGAAATTACATCAGAAATTCAAAAATTATATCCTAATTTTAAAGTAGAATATAATGCAGATTTTAGACAAGAAATTGCAGATAAATGGCCAAAGAGTATTAACGATGATCAAGCGAGAAAAGATTGGAATTGGAAGCCAAAATATGATTTAAAATTAATGACATTATTAATGTTAGAGAAGTTAGAAGAAAAATATAACACAACCACATTAAAATAAAACTATATGTACGGAGCTATTAAGACGAATTTACAAAAAGAATTAAAAGAAATTGAAAAAGCTGGTTTGTATAAAAAAGAACGTATTATAACTAGCTCTCAAGATGTCGTCATTAAGGTTTCTACTGGTAAAGAGGTAATTAATTTTTGCGCAAACAATTATTTAGGTTTGTCTAATAATAAAGAAGTTATTCAAGCAGCAAAAGACACACTAGATTCTCATGGTTTTGGAATGTCTTCTGTTCGTTTTATTTGCGGAACACAAGACATTCATAAACAATTGGAGGATAAAATTGCAAAATTTTTTCATTGTGAAGACACCATTTTATATGCTGCTGCTTTTGATGCAAATGGAGGAGTTTTTGAGCCTTTATTAACTAAACAAGATGCAATAATTTCAGACTCCTTAAATCACGCTTCAATTATTGATGGTGTTCGTTTATGTAAGGCAGCAAGATATCGTTATGTAAATAATGATATGAATGATTTAGAAGCTCAATTAATTGAGGCAAATAAACAGAATCATCGTTATAAAATTATTGTAACTGATGGTGTGTTTTCAATGGATGGAATTGTAGCTCAGCTAGATAAAATTTGTGATTTAGCCAATAAATATGATGCGTTGGTTATGGTAGATGAATGCCATGCGGCTGGTTTTATTGGAAAAACTGGCAGAGGAACCGTAGAGTTGAAAGGTGTTTTAGGAAGAGTTGATATTATTACAGGAACACTTGGTAAGGCTCTTGGCGGTGCTATGGGTGGATATACAACAGGTAAAAAAGAAATCATTGAAATTTTACGTCAGCGATCAAGACCTTATTTATTTTCAAATTCTTTAGCTCCAACAATTGTTGGCGCTTCTTTAAAGGTTTTTGAAATGATTTCAAAAAATACTTCATTAAGAGATAAATTGGAAGAAAATACTAATTACTTTAGAAATGGAATGGAAAAAGCAGGATTTGAACTTACTGGTGCAGATTCAGCAATAGTTCCAGTGATGTTGTATAATGCTAAATTATCTCAAGATATGGCAAATGCACTACTTGAAGAAGGCATATATGTTATTGGATTTTTCTTTCCAGTTGTACCAAAAGAGAAAGCTAGAATTAGAGTTCAACTCTCTGCTGCACATACAAAGGAACATTTAGATAAAGCAATTAATGCCTTTATAAAAGTTGGCAAACAATTAAATGTAATTTAGAAATATAAGAGCTTATTGATTCTATTGTAGTTTTCCTTTCTCTCTATGGTTTATTTCAAAGCCGGATTAGTAAAAAAAACATATCCAAAAGACAATGTAAAAAGAGAGTAAATTATTGTGTAAGAAAAAATTAGCTGATGATCTTGAAACGCAGGGATTAATTTTATGAGAGCCATTGAAGCTGTAAAGAAGTGAAGTAAATTCCCTATAAGAAGAGGTTTGTTATAAATTCCACCTATTAAACTGGTTTTTGACACCCAATTTAGAATACTAAAACCCAAATATAAAGCACCTAAAATCTGTAGAATTAAAATAAAAATGTAATTATCACTATTAATACCCAATAATAAAACAGCAATTTCATTAGGAAAAAAAGTAAATAAAAAGCCATTGACAGCTAAAAATACAGCGCTTATTATCATTAAAGTTTTAGTGTTCATTTAGTATAAATCAAATTATATTAAGACCCTCAACTAAGTATTTAGGGTAAAATGGTGATCGCGACAGGATTCGAACCTGTGACCGTCTGCTTAGAAGGCAGATGCTCTATCCAGCTGAGCTACGCGACCAAAATGTGTCGGGGTGGCAGGATTCGAACCTGCGACCTCCGCGTCCCAAACGCGGCGCGATAACCGGGCTACGCTACACCCCGAGTTGGCGGAGAGACTGGGATTCGAACCCAGGCGACGCTTGCGCGTCGACAGATTAGCAATCTGCTCCATTACCACTCTGGCACCTCTCCTTAGTACATTTTAAATACTTCTAAGTTAAAAATGCGGTTGCAAATTTAGGTTTTCGATATTAAGAACGCAAACTATTCCTTTTGTTTTTTAATCTATATTTCTGGATACTCAACCCTAATGTGATAAATGTTAGATAATTTCTTTTTAATTACACTTTTAATTGTTTTGATATCTTTAAATGTAATACTACAATTCTCAAATTGATTATTCTCAATTTGTTTATCAATTATAGTTTCAACAAATGAGTTTATTTTTTCTGAATCAGGATTTTCTAAACTCTTAGTAGCTGCTTCAACTGAATCGCACATCATTACTAATGCGGTTTCCTTGCTAAAAGGCTTAGGCCCACTATACTTATAGTCTTCAATATTGGGTTTTAAATTTAAATTATGATCATTTTCATAGAAATAATGAATAACACTAGTTCCATGATGTGTTCTAATAAAATCAATTATTCTATTAGGTAAGTTATTTTTCTTAGCCATTTCTACTCCTTTAGAAACATGATCTAAAATAATATTTACACTTTCTAATGATGATAGTTTATCATGCGGATTAGCTCCTGTTACCTGATTTTCAGTAAAAAAGGATGGATTATCCATTTTTCCTATATCATGATATAAAGCTCCAACCCTAGCAAGCATAGAATTACCTCCAATTTCGTTTGCTGAGGATTCTGCTAAATTTGCAACATTCATTGAATGATGAAATGTGCCTGGAGCTTTATTTGAAAGCTCTTTCAGTAATGGCGAGTTTGTGTCTGACAGCTCAAGTAATGAAACATCAGAAACTAGATTGAATACCTTTTCATATATATAAATTAAAGGATAAACAAATAGGGTAAGAAGTCCGCATAACATAAATAGGAGAAAATTAAAAATCTCTAGATTATCAATATTTCCTTCATGTATTACAAAAAAAGAAAAATATGATATCATATAAACTGCAGTGATTTGACCTACGGTTATAAATAAGTTTGCACGTTTGTAAAGATCATCAGAAGATATAATTGTAATTACACCTACAATTATATTTAAAAAAATAAATTCATAACTATTAGGCACAATAAAGCCTAATAACATTACCGTCACAGAGTGTACAAAGAAAGCAACCCTTGTATCAAAAAATGCCTTTAATAATAGGGGTAAAATACAAATGGGTATTACAAATACATAGCTAGATTCTATATTAACAACAAATGTTGTAATCAAAATAAGAAGTGTAACATTAAAGAAAACTAATGATAGCTGATTAAGATTTAAGTATATTTTTTTTCTAAATTTTCGTATAAATAGCATAATCATAAGAAGAGTTAGAATAACAAGTAATGAATACGAAGAAATAATTAAGTAATAGTTTGTTCTAGATACACCAGTTCTTTCATATTCATTTTTCAAAGATTCTAGAATTTTTAACTTATCGCCTTCAACTACCTCTCCTTTTGAAATAATTAACGTCTCCTTTTCGACTATACCTCTATTTGGAGATAAGTCAGCCAATGCTTCTTCGATAGAATTTTTTGTTAAGCTTTCATTTAATGAAATATTAGCCTCAACTAAATCAAAAAGTATAGACACTATTTGTGGTTTATATTCTTGGACATTTAAAGAAATAATTTCATTATTAATAAAAGTTAACAAATCTTCAGGTTTATGAAAATCTGAAAAGTAGCCAGAGTTTACTTGTTTATTATTAATTAATAATGAGACCACCTGAGTAGAATTGTAATCATAATTCTCATCTAAAAGACCTCTTGCATATATGTTAGAAATTATAGTAGAAGTAACATTCTTTAGTACTTTAAGTTCTCTCTTGTTTAAGTTGTTGATTACACTGTCGTTTAAAGGATTTTCTATTTTGCTGTAAAGGAGTTTGCGTGAATTCGTAATAACTGAAGAGTCTTTATTAAAAAATACTTTGGTAGCAAGCCTAATATTAGTTTTTTCCTCATCTAGCTCCTTCTCAGTCTTTTTTATAGCAAAATCAAATGGCGCATATAGATTGTCTGATTGCCAAGGACGACCATTTTCAAAGTTATACTTAAACTTACCACTCTTTGGAAAAAAATAAATTATTACAACACATGAGAGAATAAAAAGTAGTATTCTGTAGACCTTACTTATATTAATCTTGAAACGATCAATTATTTTTCCCATAATATGATTATATAACCATCAAAATTAGTAAATATTACATATAGGTTATAATGATGTTAAATAATTATTAATTTGTTAACTTTAAAATCTATTAATTATTAAAGTTTATTATGAATAAAGAAGTTGTAATTGTCAGTGCGGTTAGAACACCTATTGGCAGTTTTCTTGGATCATTATCAAATGTTTCTGCAGTTGATTTAGGAGCTATAGCTATATCAGGTTCATTAAATAAAATTAACTTATCCCCTGAACTTGTGGATGAAGTTTTATTTGGCAATGTTCTCCCCTCAGGATTAGGTCAAGCACCTGCTAGACAAGCAGCAATAAAAGCTGGGATTCCAGATTCTGTTCCTTGTACTACAATAAACAAAGTATGTTCTTCTGGTATGAAATCTGTAATGCTAGCAGCACAATCAATATCATTAGGTATTAATGACGTAGTTGTTGCTGGTGGGATGGAAAACATGAGTCAAATACCTCACTATATAAACCTTAGAAAACCACATAAATATGGCAATAAATCTATCATAGATGGTCTTCAGCACGATGGTCTTACGGATGTTTATTGCAATCAAGCTATGGGAGTTTTAGGAGATAAGTGTGCAAATGAATACAAATTTAGTAGAGAAGATCAAGACAATTATGCTATTCAGTCTTACAATAGAGCATCAAATGCATGGAAAGAAAATAAGTTTAAAGAAGAAGTAATTCCTGTTGAAATTACCCTTAGAAATGGAAAAAAGATAATAATAGCTGAAGATGAGGAGTTTAAGAATATTAATTTTGATAAAGTTCCACAACTTAAACCCGCTTTTGCTAAAGAGGGAACAGTAACAGCAGCAAATGCATCAACACTTAGTGACGGAGCATCATCAATAATTCTTATGAGTAAAGAAAAATGCTCAGAATTAAACCTTACTTCTATTGCTACAATTAAAGGCTATTGTGATGCTGCTCAAAACCCTGAATGGTTTACTACAGCTCCTTCCATCGCTGTAAAAAAACTTCTTTCAGAAACAGAATTAAATATTGATGATATTGATTATTTTGAGTTCAATGAAGCTTTTTCTGTTGTGGCATTAGCAAACATGAAAATATTAGGAATTACAGATAAAAAAGTAAATATTCACGGCGGAGCTGTCTCATTAGGACACCCTTTAGGTTGTTCTGGCGCAAGGATATTAACTACATTATGTCATGCCTTAATGCAAAATAAAGCTAAAAGAGGAGTGGCAGCAATATGTAATGGCGGTGGTGGTGCTTCAGCAATGTTAATCGAATGTAATTAACAATTTATGAAATATGGTATTTGTAATCTTAGCATTGTGCCTATAAGACTAGAGCCTAATGACAATAGCGAACAAATCTCTCAATTGTTGTATGGAGATGCTTTTAAGATTCTAGAAGTGAAAATAAAATGGACTAAAATCAAACTTTGCTTTGATAATTATATTGGTTGGATTAGCAATAAACAGTACGAGCTTATTAATGAAAAACAATTAAAGCTTCTTGAAAAGAATCCTCAAGTATACTCATATGATTTAGTTGAGTTTATTGAGAATGATAAACATGAATTAATAGCAATTCCTTTGGGGTCAAACCTGAATGCACTTAATATTTTAAAGCACAAATATGATGGAAATAAAATATCTGGAGTACAAGATAAATCAAAAATAGTCTCTACTGCACTAAGATTCTTAAATTCACCTTATTCATGGGGTGGCAGAACACCTTTTGGCATTGATTGCTCTGGTTTTACTCAAATGGTATATAAATTAAATGGCTACAAATTAGAAAGAGATTCTCATCTTCAAGCAAAACAAGGTTCTCCTTTAAGTTTTATTGAAGAAAGTGAGCCAGGAGATTTAGCGTTTTTTGATAATGATGAAGGAAAAATAATCCATGTAGGGATCATAATGGATAATAACCATATAATTCATGCAAGTGGAAAAGTAAGAATAGATAGAATTGATCAAACAGGAGTATATAATTCAGAAACAAAAACACATACTCACAATCTTAGAGTTATAAAAAAGATTATTTAATCAATTTTGCTTTCAATATCTTCAGCTATAGATTTATATTTTTTATAATTATCCATATCATCAATTGCCGAAAATATATTTCTTAATGTTCTAACGGCACTAATATTATTATTGTCAAGGTTATAAACAGATTCTAAATAAGGTATAGCTGATTTATATAAATCCTCTCTAACTATTTTAAGCTCATCATATCTATTGTAATCTGCATTAGAATTTCCTAAAGAATTCATCTCTTCTATAATTGATTGTTCTTTTTTTAAAATTAAGGCTGCAGCATTTAAATAAGCCCTAGTATAAGTCGAGTCTGTCTCAATAGCCATGTTATAATGAGACATTGCCTTGTCAATATCTCCCTTGTCGGAAGATATAACACCTAGGTTAAAGTGTAGATCAACATTTTCTGGTTCTATTTCTAGAGCTTTTGTTATTAATTTTTCATATGACTCTACATCTCCTATTTCCCATCTTATATTAGATTCTAACAATATAATATTAATATCATTTTCATTTATTTTCTTAGCTTTTTCAATATAACTCAGGGAATTATCATAATCCTTATTGTTTTTATAAATTGCAGCCATTGATCTAAGCACGTCTATTTCAACAGATTCTAAATTTATATCTCTTGGATCTTCATGTGTTCCAGCTTTAATAAACAACTCTCTTTGCTCAGGACTTTGAAACCCCTGTTCATCACCAGTTGCTTTTTCAATAGCATAATAATTAGTAGTGATTCCTGTGAACCCTATATCAATTAGTTCATTATAAAAAGAAAGTGCTTGGTTGAAATCTTTATTTTCTGTTGCAATTAATGCAGCATTATACAAATACAGTGTATCTCTTGGAGAAACTCTGTAAGACATCTGTAAATTTAAATATGCATCCTTAAAATTTTCATTTTCAAGACTTGTTTTAGAATCCTCAACAAAACGATTTAACATAACTATTCTTAATTCTTCAGCTTTTGAAGTATATATTTTATTGCTTGATGTAGATTCTAAATCAATCACTTTATTTAAACTCTCTAATGCAACAAAAGACTCATCAATGTTTGAAGCACCATTGGCATAGTTTGCAACACCATTTAAATAATGGAATTTGACAGTTGTTTTAACATCCATATCACTGATTAATTTTTCTGCTAGCTGTATGTTCTGCTTAGCTGCGGAGTAATCTTCAGAATTTATATTTCTCTCAGCAAATTTTAATTCCTTTTTTTGGGCATATATAGTGCTAACACAAATGAATGCTAGTACAAGTAATAGATTTTTATTCATAATTCTAAAAATTAAATTATTCTTCAGTATTTTCTTGTTCTTCGTTTGTTATCTCAAGGGATATGTCTTTATTTGATTTAATAACATTGTTTTCATTAGTAGATGTTGTATTTACTTCTTCAACAATAGCTTCTTCCTGCTCCTCCTGTTCTTCATGTATCACCTTGGCTACAGCAGCTATTGAGTCACCTTCTTTTATATTAATCAATTTAACTCCTTGAGTTGCCCTACCCATTACTCTAAGGTCTTTAACAGCCATTCTAATAGCAATACCAGATTTGTTTATTATCATTAAGCCATTAGAGTCATTAACATTTTTTATTGATACTAGATCGCCTGTTTTATCAGTAATTGATATAGTTTTAACTCCCTTACCTCCTCTATTTGTTACTCTATAGTCTTCTAGTTTTGATCTTTTACCGTATCCATTAGCTGAAACGACCAATATATTGCTCTCCATATCATTAACAGATACCATACCTATGACTTCATCTTTATCATGCTGAAGTCTTATTCCTCTTACACCTGAAGCACTTCTTCCCATGGGTCTAGTTTTAGCTTCTTCAAATCTAATAGCTTTTCCAGATTTTAATGCCATCATAACCTGGCTTTCTCCATTAGTTAATTTTGCAACAAGCAGTTCATCCTCCTCCTTAATAGTTATTGCATTAATACCGTTTATTCTCGGTCTTGAATACTTTTCTAGAGATGTTTTCTTTACTTGACCTTTTTTAGTAGCCATTATAACATAATGCTGGTTTATATAATCTTCATCCTTTAGGTCTTTTGTGCATATAAAAGCTTTTACTTTATCGTCTTGCTCGATATTAATTAGGTTTTGAATAGCTCTCCCTTTTGATGTTCTACTGCCTTCAGGAATTTCATATACTCTCATCCAAAAACATTTTCCTTTTTGAGTAAAAAACAGCATATATTGATGGTTTGTTCCAATAAATAGTTTTTCAAGAAAGTCTTCATTTCTAGTAGTGGAGGCTTTTTGACCGACTCCTCCTCTATTCTGCACTCTATAGGCATCTAATGGAGTTCTTTTTATATATCCAGCATGTGAAATAGTAATAACAACTTTTTCGTCTGGAATCATATCTTCTATAGATAAATCTCCACCAGAATATTCGATTCTAGACCTTCGTTCATCACCATATTTCTTTCTAACTTCAATTAACTCGTTAGTAATAATTTTCATTCTTCTATCCTCTTTCTCTAAAATATCTTTAAGGTCAGTAATTAGCTCTTTAATTTCATTATACTCATTTCTTAGTTTATCTTGTTCTAAGCCAGTAAGCTGTCTTAAACGCATTTCAACAATCGCTTTTGACTGTATTTCAGATAATTTGTATTTATTCATTAAGTTTTCTCTAGCCTCATCAGCATTTTTAGAGGCTCTAATGAGTTTAATAACATCATCTATATTGTCTGATGCAATAATCAATCCTTCTAGAATATGACACCTTTCTTCTGCCTTCTTTAATTCATATTTGGTTCTTCTTACAACAACTTCATGTCTATGCTCAACAAAATACTTAATCATCTGTTTTAGATTAAGTGTTCTGGGCCTACCTTTTACAAGACAAACATTATTTACACTAAATGAAGATTGAAGTTGAGAGTATTTGTATAATTTATTTAAGACAATATTTGGTATTGCATCTCTTTTTAGCACAAATACAATTCTCATACCATTTCTATCAGATTCGTCTCTAATAGTAGAAATTCCTTCGATTCTTTTGTCGTTAACTAAATTAGCAATCTTCTTTATAAGCTCAGACTTGTTTACTTGATATGGAATTTCTGAAACGATTATACATTCTTTACCATCAACTTCTTCAATTTCAGCTTTAGCTCTGACAACAATTCTGCCTCTACCAGTATGAAAAGCATCTTTAACACCTTCATATCCATAAATTATACCACCAGTAGGGAAATCCGGTGCTTTAACTGAATTCATTAATTCATCAATTTCAATTTCATTGTTTTTAATATATTCAATTGTTCCATCTATAACTTCTGTAAGATTGTGTGGAGCAATATTTGTTGCCATACCAACAGCAATACCAGAAGCTCCATTTATTAAAAGAGCAGGAATTTTTGTGGGAAGAACCGTTGGTTCTTTAAGACTATCATCAAAATTCAATTTATGGTCTACGGTGTCCTTTTCAATATCAGCAAGCATTTCTTCAGATATCTTTTGCATTCTAGCTTCAGTATATCTCATTGCTGCTGGACTATCCCCATCAATTGATCCAAAATTTCCTTGACCATCAACTAATAAGTATCTAAGACTCCATTCCTGTGCCATACGAACCATTGTGTCATATACAGAAGAATCTCCATGAGGATGATATTTACCCATAACATCACCCACAATTCTAGCTGATTTTTTATATGCAGTAGTAGATTTAACACCCATATCATGCATTCCATAAAGGACTCTTCTATGTACTGGTTTTAAGCCATCTCTTACGTCAGGAAGTGCTCTAGAAACAATAACAGACATTGAATAGTCAATGTATGCTGATTTCATTTGATCTTCAATATTAATTGGTATTAATTTTTCACCCTCATTCATATATAATTGTCTTTAATTTTTGCTTAAAAATTTCATACAACAAATATAATAAATATAACCCATGAAATAAGGTTAAAATGATAGTAAAAAAGGGTTTTTTTATTAACAATTATTTGTAAAATAATTTATCTTAAAAATAGAATACAAAAATGTTATAAATATTATAATCACATCATTGTTTAAGAATATAAGAATTCCTACATTTATTGAAAATTAATTTAATGGATGATAATTTTTCTCCTAGGGTAAAAGATGTAATAACTTACAGTAAGGAAGAGGCCTTAAGATTAGGTCATGATTTTATTGGAACAGAGCATCTTGTCTTAGGGTTGATTAGAAGTGGAGAAGGTAAAGCTATAGAGATTTTAAATTTCCTAGATGTTGATTTAAACGATTTACGAAAAAAAGTTGAATCCCTAAATCCTGTTGATTTCGATGATGCTAAAACTAGCTCAAAAAAAAATCTGCATTTAACTCGACAAGCAGAAAGGGCTCTTAAAACAACTTTTTTAGAAGCCAAACTATTTCAAAGTTCTATAATAAACACAGGTCATCTTCTTCTGTGTATTCTAAGAAATGAAAATGATCCAACTACCAAGATTTTAAATAAACTTGAAGTCAACTATAGTACAGTAAAAGAAGAGTTTAAATCTTTAATTGGAGATGAAGAAACAGCTTCTCAAGAATCAGAAAAAAGTGATGAAAAGGCAGATTATTATGAAAATGATCCTAAAACTAAAATTGCTCCTAAAATAAAACAGAACAAAAAATCTACTACTCCTGTTTTAGATAATTTTGGAAAGGATCTCACTTTTTTAGCTGAAAACGATAATTTAGATCCTATAATAGGAAGAGATTTAGAGATACAACGTGTTTCACAAATATTAAGTAGACGTAAAAAAAATAACCCATTACTAATAGGCGAACCAGGTGTTGGTAAATCTGCGATTGCTGAAGGCTTAGCTATTAGAATAATTGAAAAGAAGGTTTCAAGAGTTCTTTATAATAAAAGGATAATCTCTTTAGATTTAGCAAGTCTAGTGGCAGGAACAAAATATAGAGGACAGTTTGAAGAAAGAATGAAGGCTGTAATGAATGAATTAGAGAAAAATAAAAATATTATTCTATTTATAGATGAAGTTCATACAATAGTTGGTGCTGGAGGCGCTACAGGAAGTCTAGATGCATCAAATATGTTTAAGCCCGCACTTGCAAGAGGAGAAGTACAATGTATTGGTGCTACAACACTAGATGAATACAGGAACTCTATTGAGAAAGATGGTGCACTTGAAAGAAGATTCCAAAAAATCATAGTTCAACCTACAAGTATTGATGAGACTATTGAAATTTTAAAGAATATTAAAGAAAAGTATGAAGAACACCACAATGTAACATATTCTGCAGAAGCTATTACTGCATGTGTAAAATTAACTTCTAGATATATGACTGATAGATACTTACCTGATAAAGCGATAGATGCTATGGATGAAGCTGGATCAAGAGTTCATATAATTAATATTAATGTGCCAAAAAATATAACTGATTTAGAAGTTGATTTAGAAGAGATACAATCTAAAAAAAATTCAGCAGTTAAGAATCAAAAATATGAAACGGCAGCAGAATTAAGAGATAAAGAAAAAATAATTGAATCAAAACTCTTAAAAGAACAATCTGAATGGGAGAAAGAATCTAAGAAGAATAGGCAGATTGTTAATGAAGAAAACATTGCTGATGTAGTTTCAATGATGACTGGAATACCATTAAATAGAGTTAAAGAAACAGAGCTTAATAAATTATCAATATTATCAAACATTATAAAGAATAAGGTTATTGGACAAGATGTTGCAGTTGATAACGTAGTCAAATCAATTCAACGTAATAGAGCTGGCTTGAAAGACCCAAAGAAACCTATAGGCTCTTTTATATTTCTTGGCCAAACTGGTGTAGGAAAAACTCAGCTAGCCAAAATTCTTGCAAAAGAACTATTTGACAATGAAGAAGCGTTGATCAGAGTAGATATGAGTGAATATATGGAGAAATTCGCTATATCTAGACTTGTAGGCGCTCCTCCTGGCTATGTTGGTTATGAAGAAGGTGGGCAATTAACTGAAAAAATTCGAAGAAAACCTTATTCAGTCTTACTACTTGATGAGATAGAAAAAGCTCATCCAGATGTTTTTAATATGTTACTACAAGTTTTTGATGATGGATACCTAACTGATAGTGTTGGTAGAAAAATTGACTTTACTAATACAATTATAATAATGACGTCAAATATTGGTGTTAAAAAAATTCAAGATTTTGGTGTCGGTGTAGGCTTTGGAACATCTGCAAAAAAATCTCAAGAATCTACTTTAAATAAAAAAACTATAACAAATGCTTTGAAAAAGAAGTTTGCTCCAGAATTTTTAAACAGAATAGATGAAGTTGTAATATTTAATAATTTATCTATTAATGAAATTCATAAAATTATAGATATAGAACTGGAAAAGCTTTATGAGAGGATAATAGAATTAGGGTATAAAATTAAGCTTACCAAAAAAGCAAAGGATTTCCTAGCTGAGAAAGGATTTGATAAAGATTATGGGGCGAGACCACTTAAAAGGTCGATTCAAAAATACTTAGAAGACTTAATCGCAGAAGAAATTCTTAAGTCAAAAATTAATGAGGGTGATATAATTCAGGTAGATTATAAGAAGGGAAGTGAAAAACTTTTTTTAAAAACCTCTAAACTAAAGGAGTCTAAGACCTCAGACAATTAATTCATCCTCGATATTTAAGTTTTCTATATGTTTTAATGATTTAATAATATAATCATGCATTACCTCATCCTTCTTAATAAATTTTACGTCTTTCCTGTAATTGTTAAATAATTTTTCAATCGTTCTTGAAGATTTTAAAGGTTTTCTAAATTCTAATGCTTGAAATGCTGTAAACATTTCAATCCCTAATATATATTTAACGTTTTCTACTATTTTATTTAACTGTATTGCAGAATTAGCACCCATGCTCACATGATCTTCTTGACCGTTTGAAGACGTAATAGAATCAATGCTGGCTGGTGTAGCAAATTGTTTGTTTATGCTAACAATACTAGCTGCAGTATATTGAGGAATCATAAATCCAGAATTTAATCCAGAATCTTGAATTAAGAATGCTGGAAGACCTCTTTTCCCTGAAATTAAATTATATATTCTTCTTTCAGAAATATTTCCTAGTTCAGCAATTGAAATCTTTAAAAAATCTAACACATATGCAAGAGGTTGTCCATGAAAATTGCCGGCGGAGATAATTTTATCCTCTTTTACTGAAATTATAGGATTATCTGTAACAGAATTAATCTCATTAGTTATCACTTTGCCTGCATAAACAATTGTATCGAGTGTTGCGCCATGGACTTGCGGAATACATCTAAATGAGTATGGATCTTGGAGATTCAGTTTTTTATTAGCCTTTATCCTACTTTCTTTCGTAAAATCATTTATTCTTTCTGAAACAACAGATTGACCATAATGCCTTCTAATGTTATTGATGATTGTATTGAATGGCTCATATCTGCAATCGAAAGCTTCTAAAGAAACACATGAAATTAGATCAGCTAAATAGGATAACTTGAATGATTCAAATAAAAGAAATGTAGCATATGCACACATGAATTGTGTTCCATTTAAAAGAGCCAGTCCTTCTTTAGATAACAGTTTTAAAGGCTTTAAATTAAATTTTCTTAAAATTGTTGAGCTATTATAAACTTTTCCATTATACTCAACTTTTCCTTTACCTATAAGAGGCAGTGAGAGGTGAGCTAATGGAGCTAAATCACCTGACGCTCCTAATGATCCATAATTATAAATAACAGGGGTAATACCTTTATTATAGAAGAAAATTAACCTATTAATTGTGTTTACATGAACACCGCTATAGCCTTTAGAAAGGGATATGATTTTAAGTAGTAGCATTATTTTAACAACCTTATATGAAACTACTTCCCCTACTCCACATGCATGAGATATTATAAGGTTCTCTTGTAGTTTGTTTAGTTGTTTTGAATCTATCTTTATATTGTGTAAAGCCCCAAAACCAGTATTTACTCCATAGATAGGGTCTTCACTAGAATTAATTTTATTTTCTAAATAAGCTCTTGAATCATTAACTATCTTAATCTGAGACTTTGATAGGTTAATTATAAGATTATTGTCTAAGATGTTTTTAATCTGTTTTAAATCTAAATCTTCTGAACCAATTTTATATATATTCACTGTATACTTTTTTATAAAAATAACAATGTATTTTTATTTAATTAAATTTGCAGGACATTAAAAATATAATCAAAGATGAATAATAAACTTTTTACTTCTATAATCACAGCTTTTATTGTATGTGTTTTTTCATGTAATAATAACTTTGAAGAATCCCAAACCATATTATATGGAAAAATTATAAATCCTATTGGACAAAAATTAACATTAAAGGGTCCTAATTATCCTAAAGCTTCGAATTATCAATGGGAAATAGAAATTGATAAAGATGGTAACTTTAGAGATACTATAAATCTAAGTTCTTCCTCCTATTATTTTCTATATCATGGACGTGAAAGAGCTCAATTATTTCTTGATCCTGGAGACATCCTGTCAATTAGTTTAAATACAAATGAATTTGATGAATCTATTAGTTTTTCAGGTACTGGCAGCGAGAATAATAAATTTTTAAAAGAAAAATTTTTATCTAAAGAAGAAAGCCCTATTGATGTGCCTAGATTATCCATATTAGATGAAAAAGGTTATTTAAGTCAAATTAATTCTATTAAGCAGTCAGAGCTTGAGTTCATTAAAAATAACAAGGAGATTAGCAAGAATTTTAGAGAAATAGAGAAGAAAAATACTGAATACACTTATCTACAGTATATTCAAAGATATCCTCTTTACAACGAGTTTTATGGTAAAAAACAACCCGTTTATAGTGATTCATTTATGAAACCATTAGAGTCAATTGATTATACTAATGAAGAAGACTATAAATTATTTCCATCTTTCAAACAATTAGTAATTACGCATTATCAAGATATTCTAGAAAAATCTGATGATCTTAAAAAAGATTTTAGCAACCTAAATTTATCAAAGTCAAACTTGATAAAAAGAGATTTAGTAAGTCAAGGTGTTTATATGTTATCTGCAGGTAATGCAAAAAACAAGGATATATATGAAAGTCTAATTCATTTGACTAAGGAATTCAAATCAACTGGAGAAGATAGTTTAATAAGTTCTAAATTAGATAATAAATTTAATGTTATAAATAAACTAGAACTAGGTATGAAGTCTCCTGAGTTTATTGATTACGAAAACTTTAAAGGTGGAACTACATCTCTTTCTGATCTAAAAGGAAAATATGTGTATATTGATGTATGGGCTACCTGGTGTGGTCCATGTATTGCAGAAATTCCTTCTCTTAAAAAAGTTGAAAAACTTTATCATAACAAAAACATTGAATTTGTAAGTATTTCAATTGATGAAAGAAATAGACCTAACTACAATTATAAAAGATGGAAAGAAATGATTGTTGAAAAAGATTTAGGAGGAGTTCAATTATTTGCTGACAATGCTTGGAATTCAAAATTTACAAAAGCTTACGGAATTGACTCTATACCAAGATTCTTACTAATTGATCCAGATGGAAATATAGTAAGCGGAAATGCTCCTAGACCATCTGACCAAAAACTAATTGAACTTTTTGATTCACTAGATATATAAAGACTTTTAATGAAAAAAACGGCCTTATTTGATTCTCATGTCAGTCTTGGTGCTAAAATGGTTGATTTTGTAGGTTTTTCAATGCCAATCCAATATGATGGAGTAAAGTCTGAACATTTAACAGTTAAAAATAGTGTAGGTGTTTTTGATGTCTCACATATGGGGGAATTTCTTGTATTTGGTAAAGGGGCATTAGAGTTATTACAATTTTGTCTTAGTAATGATGTTTCAATATTAAAAAATGGAGAAGCCCAACTTAATGCTCTCTTAAACGATTCTGGAGGAATTATAGATGACTTAATCTTATATAAGCTTTCTAACGATATATATATGCTTGTTGTAAACGCAGGTAATATAAAAAAGGATTGGGAATTTTTGTTGTCAAAAAACAGATATGGTGCTAATATGGAAAATGTCTCTAATCAATATTCCTTATTATCTATTCAAGGACCTAAAACATTACAATCAATTCAAGAATTAACCCCACACGATCTTACAACTATATCATATTATAATTTTGTAGTTACAGAATTTGCTGGATTTAATGATATTATTATTTCTAATACTGGATATACTGGATGTGGAGGATTTGAAATATATTGTAAAAATAGTCAGTTAAAAGAGATTTGGGATAATATAATGTTATCTGGTGCAGGATATAATATAAAGCCCATCGGTTTAGCTGCTAGGGATACTTTAAGGTTAGAAATGGGATTCTGTTTATATGGCAATGAATTGTCCGATGAAATTACTCCTATTGAAGCAGGATTGGGATGGATAACAAAACTTTCTAAAGAGCTTAATGGTTATAAAATTTTAAAAGAACAAAAAGATAATGGTGTTAAGAAAAAACTTATTGGATTTGAGTTGATTGATAAAGGCATTCCTAGAAAGGACTACTATATATCTAATAAGGATAATATAATAATTGGAAGGGTTACTTCAGGAACAATGTCCCCTACTCTAGGGAAAGCTATTGGTTTAGGCTATGTGGATAGTGCTTATGCAAAAATTAATACTGCTATTTATATAAATATTAGGAACAATTCAATTAAAGCAATGATAATAAAACCTCCTTTTAAATAAAATGGGAAGAGCATTTGAATTTAGAAAAGCTAGAAAGCTTAAAAGATGGTCAGCAATGAGTAAAACCTTTACAAGACTTGGTAAAGATATTGTAATAGCTGTCAAAGAAAATGGTCCGGACCCATCAACTAATTCTAAGTTAAGAGCAGTTATGCAAAATGCTAAGACTGCTAATATGCCTAAAGACAATATTGAAAGAGCTATAAAAAGAGCTAGTGAAAAAAATCAAGAAAGCTATAAAGAAGTTTTATTTGAAGGATATGCTCCATATGGAGTAGCTGTACTGGTTGAAACAGCTACTGATAATAATACTAGAACTGTAGCGAATATAAGAAGTTATTTTAATAAGTATGATGGAAATTTAGGAACTTCGGGTTCTGTTAGTTTTATGTTTGATCATATCTGTAACTTTAGAATTAATAAAAAGGGGCTGGATCCTGATGAAATTGAATTGGATTTTATTGATTTTGGAGCTGAGGAAGTTTTTGTAGATGAAAATGATATATTAATCTATTCTCCATTTGAATATTTTGGCGAAATACAACTAGAACTTGAGAAAAGAAATATTGAGATAATTTCTTCTGAGTTTGACAGGATACCAAATACATTTAAGGGAGTTACTGATGATCAAAAGAAAGAAATTGAAAAACTATTAGAGAAAATTGAAGACGATGATGATGTTCAAAATGTTTATCATTCTATGAAAGAGTAATATGATAAAGAAAATAAATTTAACTATTGCAGTATTATACTCTATTATACTTGGTGCTACTGAGGCTTTTATAAATTGGGGAGATTGGCAATATGCACCATTATGGATTGTTGATTATCTAATTGTTTTAATTTTGCTCTCGGCAGTATTTATTTTTAAGGATAAAATTCAGAAATATCTTTTATTAACAGGCTGGTCATTCTCTGCAGGAGTTATGTATATGGTTCTTTTTATTAATTTAGAGCCTAAGACAACTTTAACTGTTCTAGATAACTATATTTTATCAGGTGTAGGTGTAGCTCTTATTTTTTCATTAATCGGCATTCTACTATCATTTGATGATTAAACACCTACTTCTTATAAAAACTTAATTCTTTTACCTTTCCTTCTACCCCATCAAAAAAACCTTCTATAAAATTAAAATCAGCCTTAATATCATCAGTGGTGTAGAAAGGCTGTGAAATTAAAATTTCTTTTGATTTAAAGTTCAGGGTAAGCATAATTAACGGAACATTTGCTTTTTTAGCTATAAAGTAAAAACCTGTTTTGAATTTTTCAACTCTTTGCCTTGTTCCTTCAGGAGATAATGCAATTCTAAATTCATCTTTTTTATGAAACATATCAGCTATTTGGTCTACTTTGTTTTGTTTTGTTGATCTATCTACAGGTACTCCTCCTAAGATTTTAAGAATTATATTTATTGGGAAGTAGAAAAGCTCTTTTTTTGCGATAAATTTTGATTTAACATTTATTACTGATCTTGCTAAAACTGCTATATAAAAGTCATGCCAGCTGGTATGAGGTGCAGCTATTATCACTGCTTTATTAATAGAATTTATTGAAGCATTGGTATTTCCGGTAAGCTTCCATCTTAGTATCTTTAAAAAAATTAATTTTGAAAAAAAATTCATTAGCTATTTATTCTTCCATATCTCTATAGCATTATTAAGATCTTCATCTGTATCAATTCCAATAGATTCAGATAAAGCTTCAGTCATTTTAATCTTAAAACCGCTCTCTATAATTCTTAATGCTTCTATTTTTTCTATAATTTCCAATTTAGTAGGAGATAATTTCGCAAAGTTCATTAAAGAACTTTTTCTGTACCCATAAACTCCAATATGTTTATAGAACACCTCTTTATTTAAAGTTGTTATACTGGAAATTGGTTTTCTAGAGAAATTAATTGCATACCCCTTATTATCTACGGAAACTTTAACATTGTTATAATTGTTTATGTCCTTGTTATTTTTCATCAAGATCATCAGTGATGCATAGCTAATTTCATTCCTAGGGTCATTTTTAAAGATATTAACCAGTTTTTCTAAGCTTGACAGATCTATAAATGGTTCATCACCTTGAACATTAATGATTATATCTGTTTCTATCTTAGTGCAGGCATCAGCTATTCTATCAGTTCCAGAGTTGTAATCTTTTTCTATTAAAATTGAATCTCCATTATTAGATGTGATTTCTTTATAAATTTCTCTATCCTGTGTTACAACAATAACTGATGAAAACAAATTAGATGCTAGAACTGCGTCATAGGTTCTAGAAATTACTGTTTTACCACAAAGATCCATCATTAGTTTTCTATTAAACCTTGATGAGTTAAGTCTTGCAGGAATTAATGCGATTATTTTCATCAATTCAAAAATAATGAATTATACTCAGATCAATTAAAAAGATTATGTCAATATTTTCGTATAATTGTTTTTTGTTGACAATCATTTTTACAAATAAAAAAAAATTGTAGTTTTGCTGGTAATAAAATCCATAATATAAGTTCATGTTATTAAAAATCTTCTTATTCTTATCAATTCCAATTACAATAGGGTTAGTAATCTTGGTTAGATCTAAACTTGACGATAATCAAAAAAAGTTTCTGCTTTATGGTCTTTGGGTATTTATTTTAATTTTCACATATTTAACATATAGTTCAATATCAAATGTTATTCAATTTGATAAGATAAAAAATTATAGATATCAGTCTGTAATAAAGAATCTAAAAGACATTAGAGATTCTCAATTAGCTCATAGAACTATTCATGGGCATTTTGAAAACAATTGGGATAGTCTTGTGAAATTTGTTCAAACAGACTCCTTTACTATTACACAACGAAGAGACTCAAGTGTTATAGATAGGGATCTTACAAAAAGATATGGAGGTGTTAAAACTTATAAAGATATTATTATAGTTGACACATTAGGTTTTGTTTCTGTAAAAGACTCCCTATTTGGAGAAAACAGAAGGTTTCTAAATATGATGTATGTTCCTTTTGCAAAAACAAACACAACAAAATTTGAACTTAAAGCAGGTTTTTTGAATCAAAACGGAATTGATATTCCAGTTTTTGAATCAAAAGTCATGAAGAAAATTATTTTACATGATCAAGAATATGATTTAATTTTTAAAGAAAATCAAGTGCAATCTGTAGATGGAGTTAATGGATCATCTCTAAAAATTGGATCTATGGACGAAGTAAATACAAATGGAAACTGGCCAAAAAACTATACAAAAGAAAACTAGAATAGATAAGGCTTCTAATATAAAACTGTCCATTCATATTAGTTTGAATGGACTTTCTTTTTGTATAATTGATTTATTTTCTAATCAAGTTAGTTTTCTCAGAACATATTCATTATCTAAAAACACTACACCTAAAGAATTATTAAAGGTTTTAAAGAAAGGGTTCAAAGATAATGCTGAACTAAAAAACAACTTTTCATCTGTTAAGGCTATACATTACAATAGTTTGTCAACTTTAGTTCCAGGAGCTCTTTTCGATAAGAATAATGCACTTAGCTACTTAAAATTTAATTCAAAAATTCTGCAAAATGATTATGTCGCATACGATAAAATTTTTAATAATGAATGTGTAAATGTGTACATACCATATGTCAATATCAACAACTATATTTTTAAGATATTTGACGTTTTTGTTTATAACCATTATTCATCAATAATTCTTGAGAAAGTTAAATTAATAGAGAAGAATGCCACAACTCCATCCTTATATTTAAATATTAATGACAACCATATGGAATTGATATATTTTGTTGAAAACAAATTAGTCTTTTACAACAGGTTTGATTTTAATTCAACTGAAGATTTAATCTATTTCCTGTTATTTACTCTTGATCAATTAAAACTTAATCCTGAGGAAATTCCTGTGGTTATTACTGGAAATATTTCTGAAAATGATGATAATCATAAGATTATATTTAAATATGTTAGAAATGTATCTATTTATAATTCTGAAATTAATAAAGAAAACAGGTTTTACAATAACTTAAAGTCTGACATCACACTACTTAATAGTTTTTAAATGCGAATTATATCAGGTAATTATAAAGGGAAAAGAATAATTTTTCCTAAAAATTTGCCAGTACGTCCTACAACAGACATGGCAAAAGAAAGTGTTTTTAATATTCTCAACAATAAATACAACTTTAATAAATGTACCATTATTGATTTATTTGCAGGATCAGGAAATATCAGTTACGAGTTTTACTCAAGAGGTGTTAAAAATATCTTAGCGGTAGATAATAATTTAAAATGTATCAATTTTATCAAAGAACAATCTAATAAATTAGGAATGAATATATCGACAACAAAAGCAGATGTATCTAAATTTCTTAAGAACAAGGTAAAAGCAGACATAATATTTGCTGATCCCCCATACGCAATGGATAAATATAAATTAAGCCTAATTGTTAAATTAATTTTTAATAATAAGATTTTAAATGAAAATGGAGTTTTTATTTTGGAGCATTATAAAAAGATCGATTTTTCAGAACACAGAAATATAATAGAGACAAGAACCTATGGTGATAGCTCATTTAGTTTCTTTGAATAATAGAAAAGCGAGTATTATAAATACTCGCTTTTCTTGAATAAGTGGGTCTATAAGCCGAATTCTGTACTTTTTCAAGTCCTTGTCATTTGTCTTGATAAATTGTTGCCAATTTATTCTAGCTGCCTACCCTCCAACATTGAACGTGCTACTCTTACCGCTGGTTTACATGGCATTGCACCTCATAGAGTTTACCTGATTTCACTACAGCATTACCTGTACATACTTTCTGTTGCACTATTCCTGATTTTACAATCGGTGGTAATTAACCACTATGATGCACTATGGTGTTCGGACTTTCCTCTATATAAATATAGCGACAAGGCGACCAACTTACTTTGCAAAAATACTGAATTTGTTTAAAACATAGTATTTTAATAACTATTAGGAATAAATCTGCAATTAAATAGCAATATTTTGTAAATTTATTTTCATGAGTGATTATCTGATTTCTGCAAGAAAATATAGACCAAAATCTTTTAAAGAAGTTATTGGTCAAGAGATTATTACTTCAACTTTAGAAAATGCAGTAAAAAACAAGCAATTATCACAGGCTTTATTGTTTACTGGGCCAAGAGGCGTCGGCAAGACTAGTTGTGCAAGAATTCTTGCAAAAATGATAAATGAAGATAATATTCCTAGCAATTCAGACTATTCATTTAATATTTTTGAATTAGATGCAGCTTCAAATAATGGAGTTGATGGAATTAGAAATTTAACTGATCAAATTAGAATTCCTCCTCAAACAGGAAATTTTAAAGTTTACATTATTGATGAAGTACACATGCTTTCTTCAAGTGCATTCAATGCTTTTCTAAAAACCTTAGAAGAACCTCCTAAACATTGTGTTTTCATTCTTGCAACAACTGAAAAACATAAAATTATTCCAACAATATTATCAAGATGTCAAATTTATGATTTTAAAAAAATAAGTGTTGATCATATATCTTCTTCTTTAATTTATATAAGCAAAAAAGAAAACGTAAAGTATGAGGAAAATGCAATTCAGTTCATTGCAAAAAAGGCAGACGGATCAATGCGTGATGCACTACAAATTTACGACCGAATATTAAGCTCCAAAAACAATGAAGTTTCCCTAGCAAATGTTATGGAGAGCCTTAGCATACTTGATAATCAGGTTTATTTTGAGATATTAGATTTAATTATAAACAATGATATCCCAAAATTATTGATACTATCAAATTCTATTTTAGCAAAAGGAATTCAAGGAGACATACTAATATCAGGACTTGGATCATTTTTTAGAGATCTTCTAGTGAGTAAAGACAGTAAATCTTTATCACTGTTTGATAGTGATGAAGAAACTAAAATACAATTTAAAGAATCATCATCTAAGATTGATATAAATTATCTAATTGAATGTATTGAGATTGCTAATAATTGCAGCATCAATTATTCTAAGAGCATAAATCAAAATCTTCTTGTAGAATTAACTCTTATGAAATTAGCGTCATTAAATCATAATGATGAAAAAAAAAAGTTTAATTACAAAATAATTCCGGCTTCTTATTTCAATTCCACCTTAGCAATAGAAGAAAATGGTGTTAACAAAGAGAAGAAAGATTTTAAGCCTAAGCTAGATTTAAATATTACTAAATTGGCTAACTCAGGCTTATCTCTTAAAAGTTTAGAAAAAAGAGAAGACCTAGAAGCTAATGAATCAAATTCTATTGATACTAAAGTAGATCAAAAAGATGATCCTTACACGGAAGCTGATATAGTAAGCTTGTGGGAAAAATACTCAGAAATGATGGAAGAAAAAGGAAGATTTAATATTGCATCAATATTACGAATAGACAAACCTAAATTATCTGAAGACACTATAAAATTAACAGTACCTAATTCAATAAATAAAGTTGAAATAGGTGCTGAGAAAAAGGAAATATTAGATTTTATTAGAAAAAATCTTAGAAATAACAACATTTATATGGAGTTGACTGTTGATGACAAAATTGAAGAAAAATTGGTTTATACTGATAAGGACAAATATAATGTAATGAATAAAAAGAATCCTAATTTAAAAAAACTTAAAGATTCCTTCAATCTTTCAATTTAGACAATAAATCTCCATATTCATTAATGCTATCTATTTTTCGTATTATACCATCTGCTAAACCAATCCTTGGAATAATTATTTGCTTTGAATTAGAAAATTTCATAGATCTTATATAAATTTCAGTGGCTGGTATTATTACATCAGCCCTGTCTGGATGTAATTTTAGCTTTAATACTCTTTCTTCAAATGTATGTGATTTTAAATTGTCATATATATTTTTAAGAAAATTTATTGATATTGGTTCTCCTGCTTTATTTTTTGAGATTTTAAGAAGTTTATTCGCATTTCCTCCTGACGCTATTATAAATATATTATTATAATCCTCTGTCTTTTGCTTAACCCATTTTTCATATTCAAGCCATAGTTTATTAGGTATTAAATTATTTATCATCCTAACTGTTCCTATTTTAAACGATTTACATGCAATTATGCTACCATTGTTTATTATACTTAATTCTGTGCTCCCGCCACCTACATCAACGTATAATAAATTATTATACTGAGTATATTTTTTAACAAAAACATTTGATATAATTGAAGCTTCTTCTTTTCCTGAAATAATATTAATATTTAATTGTAGATTATCTAATACTTTTTGAATGATCTTTTTAGAGTTAGTTGCCTCTCTCATAGCAGAAGTTGCGCAAATTTTGTATTTATCAACCTTGTAAATACTCATTAATATCTTAAAAGATTTTAAAGCGTTTATAAGTAATGAAATTTTTTTCTTTGATATTTTAGCGTCAACAAACACATCACTTCCAAGTCTTATAGGAACTCTTACTAGACTAATTTTGCTGTATTGTTTTCTTGTGGTATTTGAAAAAACACTTACAATTAAAAGTCTAATTGCATTTGACCCTATATCTATTGCTGCATATTTCTTCATAAGATTTCTATAAAATTCTTTCTTATGGTGATAACCTTACCGTACTCCATTTAGAGTTATCTAAAGAGTATTTGATTCTATCATGAAGTCTATTTTCTCTTCCTTGCCAAAATTCATATTCATTAGGCTTGACAATATATCCACCCCAATATTTTGGCCTTTCTATTTCTTTATTTTGTAATTGATTAACTAAATGATTAAATTTTTTTTCAAGTGATTCTCTATTAGGGACAATAGAGCTCTGATTCTCTGAGACATGAGCTGCAATTTTACTGCCATAGGGTCTTAATTGAAAATATTCATTATTAACAGCCTCCACTGTTTTTTTTGCGATTCCTTTAATTATAACCTGTCTCTCCTGAGATTCCCAAAAAAAAGTTAATGATACTTTGTTGTTATTTTTTATCGAAACCCCTTTTTCACTATTATAATTAGTGAAAAAAATAAAACCTTCATTAGAAAAATATTTTAACAAAACCACACGTCCTTTTGGAAATCCATCTTTTCCAATTGTATTCAAAAGCATTGTGTTAATTTCATGATTACTCAAATCTTGATTAAATTCCTTAAACCACTTACTAAATAGTTTAAAGGGATCTTTTGGGATAAGTTTCTCTATCAATGTATCCTTAGTATAGTTTTTTCTGTAATTACTTAAATCTTTCATATTTCAATTTTACGATGAAAATTAATTATCATCTTTTATTCTATTTTATAGGTGTTTTTTTTTGCAAGAAGGTAAATAACTGCCATTCTAATAGCTACTCCATTTTCAACTTGATCTAAAATTATTGAATATTTTGAGTCAGCTACATCACTAGATATCTCTACACCTCTGTTTATTGGACCAGGATGCATGACAATGATTTTCTTTTCTAAGAGATTTAGATGATTCATTGTCAGACCATAATGTTTTTTATATTCTCTTATTGAGGGGAAGTAACTGCTTTTCATTCTTTCATTTTGAATTCTCAACATATTTGCCACATCACACCATCTTAGAGCTTTTGATAAATCATTTTCAATTTTTATTCCTAGTTTATGTAAATATTTTGGAATTAATGTTTTAGGACCACAAACCATAATATTCGCACCTTGTAACTGTAAAGCATATATATTAGATAGAGCAACTCTGCTATGCTTTACGTCTCCAACAATCAACACATTTTTATTTTTAACAGTTCCTAATTTTTCCCTAATTGAATATGAGTCTAGAAGAGCTTGTGTAGGATGTTCATGTGATCCATCCCCAGCATTTATGATAGATGCTGAAATCTTTTCTGAAATAAAAACTGGTGTACCAGGACTAGGATGTCTCAACACAATCATATCAACTTTCATTGAAAGGATATTGTTTATTGTATCGATTAAAGTTTCTCCTTTCTTTACAGAAGATTGAAATGATGAGAAGTTAATAATATCAGCCGATAGTCGTTTTTGAGCTAATTCAAAGGAAAGTTTAGTTCTTGTGGAGTTTTCGAAAAATAGATTTGCGATTGTTACGTCTCTTAAAGATGGGACTTTTTTTATAGGTCTATTAATAATCTCTTTAAAATTATCAGCAGTCTTAAATATTAGCTCTATATCTTGAAGATTAAGATATTTTATCCCTAATAAATGTTTAACACTTAGTTCACTCATCGTTATTAACAGTTGTTATATAAGCATAATTATCTATACTCTCATTGTTCCATTCTATCAAAACCTTTTGATTTTCATAAACATCTACTTGTAGCCCTTTATAATCTGGTTGTATTGGAAGTTCACGACTAAATCTTCTATCAATCAGAATTAATAATTCAATAGATTTAGGACGGCCAAAAGACTCAATAGCAGTCAAAGCTGCCCTCACAGTTCTTCCTGTATATAACACATCGTCAATAAATACTATATTTTTATTTTCAACTGATAATATAAAATCTGTTCTGCTTGGTTCTAGTATTTTTTTATTTCTCCTAAAATCATCTCTATAAAAGGTTATATCTAACAACCCATATTTAAGGTCATCAATATGATGTTCTGATTTTAATATTTCAACTAATTTTTCACAAAGATATTTTCCTCTTGGTTGTAGACCAACCAATATAGTATCAGAAAAATCATTATGTTTCTCTATTAATTGACAAGCAAGTCTTTCTACAGTAATATTAAGCTCATTTGAATTTAGAATTATTGATTTTTTCATAGAAAATTTAATACTTAAATATAGAAAATTTAAAACATTAATGGTTAATAAAAAAAGGCCTTTCAAAATTGAAAGGCCTTTTTTTATTCTCTATCCATTTTATCTTTCAGCTCTTTCAGCTGTTCATTTGCATCACCTAATGTATTTTTAGTTTCTTTTTTTACTTTCGGTTTTGCCTTCTTCTTCCTTACAGGTTTTGATGATTCTTCCACCTTTTTATTATATGTTTGAGTGTGGGATAAAACAATTCGTTTTGAATCTTTATTAAATTCTATTATTTTAAAATCAACTTCTTCTTTAGTATTTAATTTTGAGCCATCTTCTTTAATTAAGTGTCTCGATGGAACAAAACCTGTTACATCTTCATTAAATTTTACTATTGCACCTTTGGAAACAAACTCAAGGATTTCAGATTTGTGTATAGAATTTAATGCATATTCTTTTTCATATTTATTCCAGGGATTTTCAGTTAATTGCTTATGACCTAAACTAAGCTTTCTATTATCTACATCTAGTTCTAAAACAACTACTTCAATAGCTTCATTTGCATTACAAAATTCACGGGGGTGTTTAATTTTCTTTGTCCAAGAAAGGTCAGATATGTATATTAATCCATCTACACCCTCTTCTAATTCAACAAAAACCCCAAAGTTTGTAAAATTACGCACAATACCTTTGTGTTTAGAGTCTACAGGATATTTTTTTGTAATATCTGTCCATGGATCTGGAGTTAATTGTTTCACACCTAGAGACATTTTCCTTTCTTCTTGGTCAAATGTTAATATTTTAGCTTCAATTACATCTCCTACATTAACAAAATCTTGTGCAGATCGAAGATGAGTAGACCATGACATTTCTGAAACATGGATTAATCCTTCTACTCCCTCATTAATTTCAATAAATGCACCATAATCTGCAATAACTACTACCCTTCCTTTTACTACCTCTCCAATTTTTATATCATCACTTAATGTTTCCCAAGGATGTTTACTTAGTTGTTTTAATCCTAGCTGAATTCTAGACTTATCTTCATCAAAATCTAATATTACTACCTTTAACTTTTGGTCTAATTCTACTATTTCATTTGGATGATTTATTCTTGACCAAGAAAGGTCTGTAATATGTATTAAACCATCAACACCGCCTAGGTCCATGAAAACACCATAAGTTGTAATATTTTTAACAGAACCTTCCAATATTTGACCCTTTTCTAATTGTTTTATTATTTCTTTCTTTTGTAGTTCTAAATCTGCCTCAATTAAAGCTTTATGAGAAACTACAACATTTTTAAATTCATGATTAATCTTAACTACCTTAAATTCCATAGTTTTATTAACAAATTGATCATAGTCACGAATCGGCTTAACATCTATTTGTGATCCTGGCAAAAATGCTTCTATACCAAAAATATCTACAATCATACCACCCTTGGTTCTGCATTTAACATAACCATTTACAATTTCTCCAGTATCATGTGCTGTATTAATTCTTTCCCAAGCCTGTATTACTCTTGCTTTCCTGTGTGATAAAATTAATTGCCCTGAAGCATCTTCTCTAGTATCAATCAACACTTCAACTTTATCTCCAATAGTTAAATTTTGATTATATCTAAATTCATTTAGAGAAATTACACCTTCAGATTTTGCATTAATATCAATTATAGCATCTCTTTCAGTTATATAAACAACTGTTCCTTCTACAACTTTGTTCGTTAGAGTTTCAACAAAATTTTCTTGTACTAATTTATCAAAGTCTTTAAGTTTTTTTTCATCAACTTTCTCAATTCCTTCTTCATAATTATGCCAATCAAATTCTCTAAGAAATTCTTCAGTAGATTTTTTAACTTTAGGTTTTTTATTTTTATCTACTTCTTCAGTTAAATCACTTTTTATTGATCTAGATTCTAGTTTATTAGGTTTAGATATTGCTTCTTTCTTTTTAGGTTTAGATTCCTTAGAAGCTTTTGTTGAGTTCTTGTCTTTTGTTTCTACTGAAGGGTCCTCTTCAGTTTTTTTTGTTTCTTTCTTAGCCATGAACTAAAAATTTGTATTCTGAACAGCCCTCGATAGAATTAAGTAATTTGACTTTCAGAAGATATTAATAATTATTCACCCTTTTGTCATATCGAATTATTACCAAAAGGTCTGCGAATTTAAGAATATTAAATTGAATTGCCTAATTTGATAAATCTAAAATTAAAATTTAGATTTGAGTAGCTTAATAATAAAATTAAGTTGTTCTGTAATACTCATTTTTGAATTATCAATAACTACTGCATTTTTAGGAATAATTAAGGGGGAATATTTTCTCTTACTATCTTTCTTGTCACGACTGATTATATTGTTAAATATATCATCATATTTAATTTTATAACCTTCATTAATTAATTCATCAAATCTTCTTTTAGCTCTAATATCATCTGATGCTGTTAGGAAAAGTTTTAAATCTGCATTTGGAAAAACTACAGAGCCAATATCCCTGCCATCCATTACCAAACCTTCTTTATTTTGAAATGACTTTTGAATTTTAACCACATGTTTTCTAATTATAGGAATTTCTGCTACTAAACTAACGTGATTAGAAACTACAAGAGATTTTATTTTATTTTCTATGTTATTGTCGTTTAAATATATATCAGAAAATCCCGTGTTTAGATTAATTCTATAGTCTAATCTAATCTCTGGTAGTAAATTGATTAAAGTATTTATATTTTTCTTATTTAATGGGGTTAATTTATTGCAGATAGCAAAATATGTAATTGCTCTATACATGGAGCCGGAATTAATATAAAGATAGTTAAGATGTGAAGATAAAAGTTTAGCTAGACTGCTCTTTCCAGTTGAAGCATATCCATCAATAGCTATAACAATTTTTCTCATTAATTTAGATCAAGTTGTAGGCCAAGAAAACTAATATTTGATGCACTAGAATATCTTGCGTGACTATAATTGAAACGAAGTTTGTTAAATTTAATTCCAAATCCAAATGATAACCCTGAAAAATTTTTCTCATCCTCAATTCTTAGCTCTTCTCCTCTTCTAAAACTATATCCTAACCTTAAATTAAATTTACTTTTAGGAAACAATTCTGCTCCAACTATAACATGTCTTAATAATTCGTTCATAAATGTCACCTTTTCTTCTGTAATATTTCCATCTAAATCTATAATTAGCCTTGATGGATTAGAAAGTCCTATTGGCCATTTTTGTATATTTTCAATGGTTAGATGCCATTTTACTGGTGCATTTTTCACAAGCTGTGATATACCTAGATCAACTTCTAATGGTAATTTCTCGTTTATATTATCATAAGTTTTTATTTGAGTTCCAATATTTCTTACTACTATAGCCACATCTAAACTCAAATCTTCATCTTTATAATAAAAACCTATATCACTTGCGACACCTATAGAATTGTATTGTTCAAATTTTGATGTTATTAATTTGAGGTTTACACCATAATATATTGGTAATTTCTTAAATTTATTTCCGTATCCGAAAGATAATACAGCTTCATTTCCAGTAAAATTATTTGTTGGTTCACCTAGTTCATTATATCCTTCAAAATCACCATAATTAATGTATGATATTCCAAAGTGAAGAGTATTTCCTCTATTATCTAGGGTATAAGCATATGCAGCGCTACCATATTTAATATCAGCAAAATAATTAAAGAAATTTAAGGCTATATTATTGTCCATCTCATTGCTTATTACTGATGGATTATACAAGGCTTGAGTGACATCATAATCAAAGTTTGTTATTACTTTACCTCCTAATGCTAGTTGTCTAGGCGAAGATGAAATATTTAGAAATTGATAGGTGGATTCACCAGCAAATTGTGAAACAATATTATTAGTTATAAAAAAAACTAAAATTAACAGAGCTTTCTTCATAAGAGAATTAGGTTGTTATTATATGAATAAACTCTAATTGTAATTGATTATTGTAATGTCT
>Ga0208894_1000397_pt1 | contig 33279 bp, 32 predicted proteins | sample ETNtaG_12_FD_185752 | JGI IMG/M metagenome (GOLD analysis project Ga0208894, IMG submission 185752) | Marine microbial and viral communities from oxygen minimum zone, Eastern Pacific Ocean - ETNP201306SV49 (SPAdes) (version 2) | ecosystem: Environmental > Aquatic > Marine > Oceanic ...
AGGCACTCAAGTCTGCTTCACCCGATGGCGAAGAGTGGTGGAAGTAGTTTCAGTGATTGGCCCATCATCTTCCCTACCCTATGATTCATCAGACTGTTCGTCGGAACTTTGTAATTGTTGATCACGTGCAACAATCCAACGGATAGCAATTGGCGTGGCAATTAATGCAGTAATGGCGATAACCGGCAATCTCCAATCCATCTCTATTTCTGCCGGTCTTTCAATAAGCCAAGTAAATCTCAACTCAGACTCTTGGAAATCAGATGACCATTGGAATAGATTAGTTGTATGATGTCCAACTACAGTTACAGCATGATGAAGGTCGTTGAAGGTAGTCAAGGGTGTAGATACAACATTGGACTCATCATCTAATTCGATTGTGAAAGTGGAACCTGGAGGGATAGTCAATAGCATTCCATCTGAAAGTATTCTCCATCCTGATTTGAGTACTTTTTCTGATTCATCAATCATCAATATATCGTCACCAGAAGAATCAGTCACTCTTTGGATATTGCCTTCAAACTGTAACTTCACAGTTCCCGGAACATTCCATTGTTCTCTCGATTGCAAAGTGACTTGGATTAGACTACCATCGGTTGTAACTGATTCAGATGCCTCTTGTCCAGAAATTCCATGATTATGCCATTCGCCCCATGTAGTAAACCAAACATTTTGATTTTCAATAAATTCGATTGCGTCCTTATCTTCCCTGAGTTTTAGATCATCAACCCTTGCTCTCCAATAGATGCTAACTAGAGTGTCTTCTTCTGCGGATTCAAATTTCGCCCTATCAAAAGCTCCTTTTTCTAGGCTGCCTCCATTTCGAACCATCGAAACTAGATTAACTGGAGATTCAGTTAATTTGTCTCCAACAATCTCAAACCCTGAATTAACTAATTCCTCTGCGGTTGAGGGATCAATTGTATCACCAGGAATCCCAAATGAAATTGGTTGTCCGCCCCATCTCGAAGCTTCAGTGAAATCATTAACATAGTCTCTGCAGGCTTCAATAACCCAATTTTCATCCGTGGTTTTGACGCCTTCATACCCATGACAACCGAACTCGTCACCATGCTCAAGTCTTTCAGGACCGATTATGTTTGTCAGCCAATTGTCGTCATCCCATTCTCCAACTGCTGCAGGAGAAATTAATGGAACAATTAATACTGCTAGAAGAAATAGCCCAACAACTCTCCTATGACTCACATGCTTCGCTAACGAATACTAAAGATGAAGTCATCGGAATGCCGCAAAGCAATAATCAGTAGATGTCCTCCGCGGGTCAATGTCGGAGTTGAATGCTGAGTCGCTGTCTCTCATAGCACAAATGACTCAATTAGATGGAAGTGAGGATGAGTTCACAACTCCATGGTTCTATAGAGCTCTCATGAGAGTCGCTCCTCCTCTAGTTCGAACTGTGACAAATGTCCACTACAATGGCTTGGAGAGGATCCCTCAATCAGGCCCTGTGATTATTACTGGAAATCACACCTCACACATCGACCCTATTGTGAAAATTATGGGGATGCGAAGGCCAGTCCACTACTTAGCGAAAGAAGAATTTTTTGAAGATAAAAAATTACAAAAATTAATGATTTCGACTGGGCAAATTGAGACTGAAAGGAAATCCGGGGCCAGTGATGCCCTATCGTCAGCTGTAGACGTTTTAGAAAATGGACATGTCATGGGAATTTTTCCCGAAGGAACAAGATCTAGAAATTTAGAACCACCTTACCTTGGAAGAGGGAAAACTGGTGTCGCTCGATTAGCAGCCAGATTCCCACACGTCCCTATTGTTCCTATGGCAATTATTGGAGCAAGAGATTTCCTTAAACCTGGTTCAGCGATTGTCAATCCATTAGCAAAAATTCAAGTTTCGGTTGGAAATCCAATTACTTTTGCTGAATGGCTTAACGATAAGGAAGGAGCCGGCCTAGATAATGAAGGAATCAGTAATATTGCTTCTCTTGATGAACATGGTCAACGATCAATTATGAAATCATTATACCGTGATTTTACAGATCAATTAATTGAAACATTGAGGATTCTTGGTGCACCTTAGTGAACTACCTTCGCCGTATCTTTCATGGACTATCGCGGTTCACGTGATTAAGTCGGCATGGAGCAATACCTCGCATTCCTTAGGCGCATCCTCGAAGAAGGGACTGAAAAGAGCGATAGAACCGGCACTGGAACAATCTCGCTTTTCGGACATCAAATGCGGTTCGATTTGAATGAATCGTTCCCTGCCATCACAACAAAAAAGGTCCATTGGCCCAGTATCATTCATGAATTATTGTGGTTCCTTTCAGGAGATACAAATGTTGGTTATCTACAAGAAAACAATGTGCGTATTTGGAATGAATGGGCAGATGAAAATGGTGATTTAGGGCCTGTTTATGGAAAGCAATGGAGGAAATGGGAAACTCCTGACGGGCGAGTTGTAGATCAAATTCAGGCTGCAATAGAGTTGATTAAGACAAATCCACAATCTCGCAGAATCATTGTTTCGGCGTGGAATGTTGGTGAACTTGATGAAATGGCACTTATGCCGTGTCATGCCTTCTTCCAATTCTATGTTAATGATGGAAAACTATCATGTCAACTCTATCAAAGAAGTGCCGATGCTTTCCTTGGAGTTCCATTCAATATTTCTTCCTATAGCCTTTTGACTTGTATGATGGCTCAAGTTTGTGGACTTGAAGCTGGTGAATTCATCTGGACAGGAGGAGATTGTCACTTGTATCTGAACCATATTGAGCAAGCAAAAATGCAAATTGAAAGGACTCCCCTTGATATGCCTCAGTTGCAATTAAATCCAGACATACAGGATATTGACGAATTCACTGGAGATGACATTCAAATTCTTGGTTATGAACATCATCCACATATCTCCGCGCCAATTTCTATTTGAGGTGAAAAAATGAAGATTGCGATGATTGTAGCAATGGATGAAGATGGATACATTGGTCGAGGAAATGAACTTCCTTGGAAACTGTCCTCAGATATGATTCGATTCAAGAAGTTAACAGAAGGTGATGGCTTCAATGCTGTAATTATGGGAAGAAGAACTTGGGAATCATTACCAGACTCATTTCGCCCCCTACCTGAGCGATTGAATATTGTCATGTCAAGAGATACAAGCTGGCGAGATGAAGGAGCCGAAACCGCACTTTACTCAAGTCGCGCTATAGAAATTGCATATGCAGATGGCTGCGAAGAATGTTGGATAATTGGAGGAGCGCAAATTTACGAGATGTTTCTTGACGAGGTGGAAGAAATTCATATGACGGTGACACATACATCAGAAAGTGGTGATATTAGATTTCCTGAATGGGACAAAACAAACTGGTCTGAACAAATAGTAGAGTCCGTTGATGCAGATGATAAGAACGAATTTTCTTCAACCTATTCAATTTGGAAGCGGCGATGAAATGGATTCGCGTCAAATTTTTTCCATATTAGGAGGTATGTTCTTCATTTATGCGGGAGTAATGCACTTTACTGATACAAGTTGGTTTGAGCCAATTGTCCCTCCGATGTTTGGCTCAGCAACATTTTGGGTTTTAGCAAGTGGAGTCGTTGAAATAATAGTTGGATTAGGACTAATAATTCCAAAAACAAGAGAAATTTCAGGATTCTCTAGCGCCATACTCTTAGTTATTTTATACCCAGCTAATCTATACATGTGGATAGGCGATATTGAACTAGGAGATGGCGCATCCCTATCACCTATAGGACATGTTATCAGACTATTATTCCAAATTGGTGGAATCATGCTTAGTTTGTGGATTGCGGGATGGTCTCGAGACAAATCAATATTTGATTTAACCCAACAATTCATACAAATCCGGAAATAAGTTAATCCTTGACCCCGACCTCCTAGCGTCATGGTTATGATTCTTGACTTGTTGGTCGAACGATTAAACAATTTAAGTTGGATTGAATATTTCACCTTCGCAGTGAATGCGTTTGTATTCTTATTCTCAAAACAAATTGCACAATTACATGGTGAAATTGATGAAGCAAAAACAAAAACAAGATTGCGTACTCTTCATTCATTCAACCTCACCGTTTTTGCAGCCTTCATTGTCTCAATAATAATGAATGATAGTTCATTTCCCGATGAGCAAATTAGTCAATCTTCTCTTTGCTTACTCATTTCCTATCTCATCTACAATATAGCAGATGGAATGATTCTGATTAGGTATGGTGAAAATATCAATGTCATGGGATCTTCTAGATCTGTCGAAACAGCCACATCTCGTACTCTAGAATTAATTGTACTTGGAATTGTTATAATTACATCAGGTATTACTCTAATCAATATTTGGGGTATTACAGGAATCTTAGAAACTACTGGTGCAGTAGGATTCCTAGCACTCTTGATTTTCACAACCAAAGATTACTGGCTGAGGGATTTTCTAAGTGGAATTTTAATCATAAGTGGAAATAGTGCAAAAAGAGGGGATGTAATCTCAATTCCAGACATGGATGTCATGGGAATAGTCATGGAAATTGGGGGTCTACAAACAAGAATAAGAGATCTTGTTCAAGGTCATGATATAGAGGTCCCAAACCACTCTTTATTGACTAATCGTACTGATTTTTACAAACTAAATCACGGAGGCCCTTTCAAAGATTTTGTTGATTTTAACATTGGATACGAAACTAATACTGAGATAGTAAATAATTATCTTCGCGCCGTTTACCAATCCGCTAAACTGAATGTTGATGGATTAAGTGAGGCTAGGGAACCAAAGATTTCTTTGAAAGAAAATGCAAATAATGCAGTACGATGGAGATTGACATATTATGTTTCAAGACCATATAGAATATTGAAAATTAGAGATGCAGTTAACCTAGCTGCCTTTGACCTCCAAGAAGAACACGGAGTAGACCTAAGCACGCCTCAATTGGAGTTCTCAGTAGCAACGAATTAGTTTTCGGGCTGATATTCGGTAACTCTGATTCCTAATTTCCCTCTTCGGGCCTTTCTTTTCATTATACGATCCATCTTTTTGTGAAACTCGGTCTCCAAATCAATTTTCATTGCTAGTGAATGACCTAGAATCAGTATAAGCAAGTCGGCTAACTCCTCGGCTGCCTCTTCGTCTGGTTTGCCCTTGGTAATCGCTGCTGCGAATTCGCCTAGTTCCTCGACGGTCAAGGCCACGCGGTAGCCCATGTCGTGACCGTGGTTCTCCTCAGATGCGAAAGCGTGCTTGTGGTGGAAAGCAGCAACCCGCGACATCATCGTCAACCAAGAGCCATCGGGGCTATCCTGCGCCTCTATCTCTATCCAATCGTCCACACTCACACGCCTTGCCATGGTGCTGGTGAAGCAAGGAGACCCATCAACGTAGGCCTGGAGGAGGATGAGAATATCTACTCCCTCCAGAAGGAAGAATCAGTGCTAAACCCGAAATTGCGGATAGTAATGCTGCTAAACTCAAAATAGAAAAAGTACGAAACTTTGCAGATGAATCGTTCTCTAATTCGGAACACAATTGTGCATCAATAACTCCACCAGTAAGTAAAGGATTACAATTCTCATCATGCTCCTTTTCTGCCTGATCCCATACTTGAATAGCATCTTTAATCATGGGTAGAAGAAATGCAGTAACGAAAAGTAAAGCAATTCCATGACGCCAATCTACCATTCTATCACCTTGTTAATTATATCATAATGATTTTAATAATTCAGTAATACACGCTGCAACTCGATTTCTCATACTTGCTGCCATAGAATCTACAGCATGATGATCAATTACAGCACCTCTATCACCCGGAGTTCTGCCAGCAGCCCAGTTAGAAGAACATGACAGGGCTGCATGAGGGATGCCCGACTCAGCGACTAAACGGCTTTCGGGTCCTAAAGTCATACCAACGACATCGGCCCCGAGACGTACTAAAGCGTCGATTTCAGCGGGTGATTCGAATTGTGGGCCAATGCATTGTGCTACAATTAAACCATCAACGACATTTTGCTGCTGAGTTTGGAGTGTGCTTTTACAAATTTGATTCGCTTTCTCATTGAAAATCTTAGTTCTATCCGCGTGTATAGCATCGTCGTCATGAAATGTCCACGGTCTTATGGACAAATCGAGTACATCACCAGCGATACCGATATCACCAGGAGGTAGGTCTTCACGCATTGTTCCAACTGAATTGATACTAAGAATGAGGTCGGGTGAAATGGAAATCGCAGCGTGAATATTTGCTCGGTGCTCTATTTCATGAGGGGGGGTTCGGGTTTTTCCGTCCGCATGGTGCCTATCGATGACAAGTACTTCACCACCGGTAGTATGAATCAACAAAGATGGGACATCACCCCATGGAGACTCAATCCTAATTTTTGTTGAGTCTTCCTCTTGATGGATCAAATTGTCCACCAAAGAACTCATGCCAGTACCACACAGTACGGCTACTCGGACCATGTTACTCGCCTAGGGTTAATGTTCAAGGCGTTACCGCATCAGAATTATTCATTCTTGCCAGTTATCATTCTTGAAGACGGGCCACAAGATCTGCTTTCTTACCAGATACTGGTTTTCCAGCCTCTTTCAATAAGGACTTGAGTTCAGCAACAGTCAGTGATGCATAATCTGGCGTATCACTTGAATCCAATTCTTCCTCGGTTTCCTCAGGAGTACTATCAATGACTGCTTCTTCATCGGTTTCAGATTCAACAGGGCTCTCACTAATTTCAGCCAGTTCGGCACTTGCTTCAGCGGCAGCGAGAACATCGACTTCCTCAACAGAAGCAGCAGAAGCAGCCTTCTCCTCAGCATGAATTTCATCGAGAGTAGGACCCTCATCAACAGTAACTCCACTTTGTAACAACTGACTTCGGCGAATCATCACAGTACGTACTGGACTTATGGTTGAAACCGCTTCTTTAACCTTCGATTCCATAGTTCCATCAAGCACAAATTTCTGAAGTTGAATCCATGTTGATGTAGCTCCTATCTGTAGTATAGCGTCACGTGCACGTGTGCGCATCTCGGCCTTCTGGCTTGATTTAATTCTAGAACGAGAGATTACAAGCGGCTTGAATCGGATGTAATACCCGTCCTCTGATACAACATCGACTGTATCATCTATCTTACCGCGATGACGGCGAACCTGACGACGAATGTGATCCTTGAGAACATCATGGCCCACAAATTCAGTCAGTACATCGCCACCAAGTGCTTCAGTGACGCGGAAAATAACCTTGACATGCATCTTTGAAAAATCGCCATCAAGCTCATTCTGCATTATCTCAAACTTACGTCCAATTAGTTGATCTGTTTCCTCTGCTAGAGTCTCTCCGAGTACTCGGAAAGACCATGGATTACGAGGTGCCCGTATAGTGAACCAGCGCTTTGCCTTCCACTTGTCTCTCTGCTTGCGTGCCGCTGCCCTTGCCTTTGCGCCCTTTGCCATGAGAAACACCTCGTATCGGGGGCTACCCCGTTTGCGAGCCGTGCGACCCACCTCCAGTATATGAATGAAAGCCACAGTGCGCTAACGCTTCAAAGATGCAGGGCGTTGTATTCAAGGACGGTTAGCGCTTCCAAGGTTCATGAGTCTGCATAGTGCCGTCTGGCGTGTACATTGTAGTGCTGTAGATGATCTTGGCCTTATTGAAAATGCATTGCTCTCATTATCTAACGGTCAAGGTGAAGTAATTCATGAAAAATCAAAATCATATCATGGAGCACCTCAAACATTATTGGAACTGACTATTTCTCGAAAGAAGAATGCAAAAGAGAGTTTTCTCAGTTTAGGGCGCGAAGTACTTGAAACCATTATTGAGGGCGACATTGCAACATATATCGATGAAGATAAAACACTTCACCTCCGACTGGATATTGATGAATTAGTTCAAGGCAATGTGAGAATAGCAACAGGTTCAACCAGAAAGATTGGTGTAAAGGGAAAATTCAAGATTGAAGCTTACCCTGGTCAAAACCCAGAAGAAATAGTATCGAGTCTAATCACAGATAATCTAGCATAGTATTTTCTGCTTTTTGTTGATTAGGAATCCGTTGGATTCTTATGTTGTAGTCTAATCGCAGAATCAGGGAACGATATGACTCACGTAGTTACTAGCGCATGTGTTGACCATAAGTACCAAGATTGCGTAGCGGTTTGTCCAGTGGAGGCCTTTCGAGAAACAGACACTTATTTGGTAATTGATGCCGATGAATGTATTGATTGTGCTGCTTGTGTAGCAGAATGTCCAGTTGGCGCTATTTTCGCCGATACAGATGTTCCTGAGGAAGAAGAAGCCTGGATTGATAGAAATGAAACAGAGGCTCCAGATTTTGAGATTGCTACTGGAGATTCACCAGTACTCGCTGATTGATTTGACCAATTTAAGCACTGGGCTTCAAACATAGATTGATGAAGGCGTGCCGTGAGGCTCGAATATGCCTAACCGGGTCGACTTGAAGAAGATGCGTCACGGTACGGAATTGCTGAAGCGAGGATTCGCAAAAATGCAAGAAGGCGGCGTCATCATGGATGTCGTTAATGCTGAAGAAGCACACATTGCTGAGGATTCAGGGGCGACTGCCGTAATGGCACTCGAAAGAGTTCCTGCAGATATCCGCGCAGACGGCGGAGTTGCACGAATGAGTCATCCTGATTTGATTAAGGGAATTATTGAAACAACTAGTATTCCAGTTATGGCAAAAGCAAGAATTGGTCACGACGAAGAGGCTAGAGTGCTAGAAACTCTTGGAGTAGATATGGTTGATGAATCTGAAGTTCTGACACCGGCAGATCCGTTTTTCCATATAGCAAAGAATGATTTTACTATACCATTTGTCTGTGGTTGTACAAATCTTGGAGAAGCTGTTCGTAGAGTTGCAGAAGGAGCAGCCATGATGCGAACAAAAGGCGAGGCTGGGACTGGGAACGTCGTAAGTGCTGTTCAACATGCTAGACTTGTTACAAATGAAATAGAATATGCTCGCAAAGCAAATGAGTCAGAATTACAGACAATGTTGGACACAATAATGGAAGGATATCATAGAGTTGAGAAAATTTCCAAATTTAATATAGAACCCGAGCAAACTCCCTTCGGTACACTAGGAGAATTGCGAAATGAAGTAAAATCTGTACTAGATGATGTTGTAAGACTAGGAAGACTACCTGTTGTTACATTTTCAGCAGGAGGAATTTCAACTCCTGCTGATGCAGCACTAATGATGCAGCATGGGATGGATGGAATCTTTGTCGGTTCTGGGATTTTCAAAAGCTCAGATCCCGCAAATACTGCAGATGCAATTGTCCTAGCCACTCATCACTTTGAAAATCCAGAAATTGTTGCTGAAGCAAGTGCAATGATTGGAGAACCAATGCCAGGGTTAGAGATTGAAACCTTGGATGTTCGACTTGAAGAACGCGGTTGGTAAAGTCGCATTCATTTCAGATACGGCCACGAGTAGTTCCTAAGCGACGTCTCTTACTCTTTGATGAAGATTTTTCACTAGTCGGTGAGGGATTGTCTTCAGAACCTGTGCCACCTAGAGTTAGTGAACCACTCTCAAGGAACATCCCCTCCAATGATTCGGCAAGTTCCTCATTCTCAGATGGGGCCCTTAGAGCATCTCTAACAGATTCATTGTGATCACGGATAGTTTTCTCTCGCTCCTCACGCTGAGCCTTCATAGTATCTCTAATTTCATTGACTTGATCGAGAAGCACTTTCATCTCATTATGTACCTCATCCGCAGATTTTCGTGATTCGACGAAGGCATTGTGTAGTCTATCGCCCTCTGCACGGAGGAAGTCTCTTTCTTCGAACATTGGTTTAATTTCCTCCCACACCTCATCGGCCTCTTTATGAGAATCAACCATTGCCTGATGTTCAGAATCAGCCTCTGCTTTCAAACGCGAGATAGACTCGTCCATATCGCCGAGATCTATTGTAATTGTTTGATATTCTTCAACAGAGGGTAGTAGTTCATTGCGCTTACCTATGAGTTTTTTGAGATGTTTGAGTAACTTATTTTCATCCTCTAATTTGAGGCTACCATCCGTTTCAAGACGAGTCTCAATTTTTTCTATTTCAGCCTCAGTTTCAGAAAGTTCGATGACTATTGATTTTGCACCTCTTTCATCATCACGACGTCCTCTTTTCTTTGAAATTAATTCACGAATATGACTCTGAATTTCATCGCGGCGGGCTTTGTGTAATTTTGCACGAACACGTATTTCTTTTTGCTTCTCTTTCAGAGCGTCAATATCATCTCGGAGACTCTTTGCCTGTTCTTGAACTGCATTCCTAGATTCAGCGGCCCTGCGAGCATTCTCATTATGAGTATTTCTTGATTCACGCATGCGCTTTAGTTTTGTCTCCATTGCATGAAGACGAGTCCTAAGGTCGTCATCGGGGTTGGTAGACTCATCGGACACGATTGGCCGAAGTACGCATCCTTATTCAATGGACCTGCATTAATTTCACAGGCCAAGAATAGAACCAATAAATGGAAGAATAGGGGAAAGAATTGCAATGATTGCTCCCACAATGAATATTGCACCTGTGGTTAGGCGTAATCTAGAGAACAAATCTGAACGAATCTGGACGGTCAGAACTCTACCTGAAACAAGATTCCCATCTGTGTCTTCGAGTCTAATTGTGACAGTTGCTTCACCATTAGATGAAGGGAGGAGGCTCTGCCAGATTATTCTAGTAGAGGCTAATAAATTAGGAAGATTTTCAGTAATTCGAGATTTATTCAATAAACCATCTTCAATATCTCTGAAAGGGTTCAGTTTCAAACTATATACGCACTCATTAGGTCGAAAATCAGGTGTTTGGACTCTTAGTATCAAATCAATTGGCTCATTAGTTTGATTAAGTACAAAAGCAAACAAATTAGCAGGCCCCACAACTAGATTTTCCATATCAACATCGAACCAAATATCATTACTCCGACCAGATTCATATCTCATGAATAGGCGATCATGTAATCTAAAAAATGGCGCACAGTCCAGTTGTGCACGGGACAAAAGACGTTCCCAAGTTTCCTCACCCAGTTCAGGATGATTGAATAAACGATCAAGAGGTTCTGCTTCAATCATTGATTCAATAGATTTTCGGAATTCATCTTCATCAATTAGAGACTTCCTCCTAAGATGGAGTAAATGAAGAAGTATTTCTTGTATTTGAGAAATTGAATAGTTGGTTTTCACCTGATCTTCAACACTACGGAGATATTCAGAAATTCGAACCGCTAGTAATGGATCAACATGGGCTTTTATCACATCAGAAAATGGTCGGCGCAATAGAGCAGGGTGAATAGGGGGGGAGAAAGAATCTAACATCCCCCAAGGTTCATTTGCATTGAATCGTTTCTGATTAGATACAAGATAAACACCTTGACCTGCTAGTAAAGTTCCAGTAGAGAAGGAAACTAGACGCGGGGATAAATCTCCATCTGTGCTTAATTGTAAAGCTACCAATAGAAAAACTGCTGATGCGAATAATAAGGTCATAGTAGCGACAACTTGCCTACGTGAACCATTGATTATTGCTCGCATCTCAGCATAGCCGTGTGAACTTTTGAAAGTCAAACCTGCACGAGTCAACGATTCTGCCTCTAGACGGAAAATCTTCCTTGTTAATGTCAATAAGAGAAACAAAACTAGTAGAAGAGATAAATCGGCGAAAAGAATGAAGACAGACAATATATGCATTCCAGTCGACATTTCAACCTGAATGACTTCTTGAACGTGTTCTAGCCACCATTCAGGAGTAGTATTTCTGTATGACTGTGCTAGTCCGAAATTGATTACCACAAGCATCGGGAGGAAGAGAACTAACCTTGTTCCGCCAGAAATTAGTAATCTATCAAGCCTCAGCAATAACCTTTCACGATCTCTGAGACGTTCGGTATATTTGTAACCCGCCTCTTCAATTGAGGATGTATTTCTAGTAGGTTCTATGCTGGTAAGTTGTTGATTAATGTGTGATTCATCAAGTTCAGATATCTCAATGGCCAACTCTTCAAGAGTTTGGGGGAAATCATCAATTGAATCAGATTCGATTATACCATCTCCGTTCGAATTAGGATTCTCTTTTGAAGTGACTCAGAGATTAATATTGGCTCACCATTTAGTAATAAATCTCCTTGAGTTTTTTCAACATGAGATCCAATCTTCAATCCCAGTTTTTCTAGAGTGATTGCTTCTGGACCATTAACGGCAATAATCTCAACACGTCCAATTTTTCCTTCAGGAAAATTCGCAATTGGCAATAGAATATTTCCTTCAAAAGGTCTTACTTCTCTTTCAACTACAGGAATCCTATGACCAGATGATGTCCGATCAGGGTAACCCAACAATCGATCAATAGAGGCCTCTAATTCGTCATCAATAGAATGTTCCAATCTACAAGCAGCAAGGTTGGCGTCTCCAGTAAAGCCGATTATATCAGATAATAGAATTTCCAAAAGATATTGCCTGCGTTTTATTCTGGCCGCGATAGAAAAACCTTCAGAAGTGAGGCGAGAACCTCTGTAAGGAATATATGTGACGAGTTCTCGGGAGGCTAATCGCTGAATCATTTCTGTTGTGGAGGCTGGACTGACACCCATAGATTCTGCCAAAACAGTAGTTTTAACGATAGCATCTGGGTTTTCACTATGCAGTTCCCACATACATTTGAGATACATTTCCTCAAATTCACTCAGCTCATTCATCATTACCAACCTCAGCAAAGAACTCGCACCTACATGCAGGACAACGTGCCTTGATGGGACGTTTATCAAGCGGAATCTTCAGTTTTTGATCACAAGAAGGACATGAAAGAATATCATCATTTGATCTAGAAATAAATTCTTTTTGATTAGATAAAACTTCTTTTTCAGATTTGTCGGAATGCGAAATAGTAGATTCTTCAGAAGTTATTGATGTATCAGCGTCTGGGTTATTAACAGAAAATCTTGCAACGCAAGCCGGACACTTTACAGCACCAGAGTGCGAAGAAGGGATTCTAAGTCTCTGAGCACATTCGGGGCATTTTATTTCTATTTTTGTCTCCCTAATCGCCTTCTTTTTTTCTCCACGTGATTCCCGAATTTTATTAAAACGAGATTGGCCAGTATCATCAATATTTTCAGAAAATGTTCGATATACTACAAGGAAGAACATGACTAAGATAATTCCCGAAACAGAACCATAAATTGCGGCTTTCAAATCAAAGGGAAGATTAATTCCTCCTTCTTCTTCTGAAAATGTATCTATTTCTATCAACAATCTCTGAGTTTCTGAACTGGTAATCCAGACAATTTCAATCTCAACAACTTCCGAATTGGGCCATGATTCAATGCTAAATTCATCTGAAAAAGATTCCTGAGGAGAGACAATAGGTGCGGCTTTGGAATCAAGAATCATACCATCGGATGTCCTTATGGCCATAACTTCTCCAACAAGAGTTGCAGAATTTCCTAAATTAGTTAATTCATAGGGTAGAACTACAGATTCATCAGGAACTGGAATTTCCGGAATCGAAACTGATGATTCAATCGAAAGAACGAGGGTGGGTGCAATTAATTCATGTATGTTTTCTATAGAAGAAACTGGGGACCAATCTAGTGCTGTGATTCGAACTATCATTGCATCAGCAAAAGGTTGTCCTAAAGATAGAGGTAATGTCCTCACACCTGGGTTTAGAGTAATATTGAAGGATTGTGCATTTGACTCAATAGTTTGGGAAATAAATGAAATTTCCACATTTACCTCCCTTGATTGGCCCTCGGAAAGATAAATTGATAATTTCGAATGTAATCCTTCAGCAATTGACCAATGAGTATCTTCAATCACTAAATCCATAGATTGAGAAGGTAGAACTTGAAGATTCAAGGAACCATTTAATTCACTTGCAACGCCACCATTATCGCAAACTACACGCCAATTAACAATTCTCTGACCAGAAGAATTCGGAGTTATGCTCGAACTAATTTCACGACTTGAACCGGGATTAATCACCACGGGTAAACCAACAGCAAACTCCGTAGAATCTAGAGATAATTCAAGATATGCACTTTGAGGAACAACCCCCTGATTATGAACTAGAATAGAAGCAGTCAATTCGTCACCTACATGGGCTGGCTCTCCAATTAACGCGACATCATTATTTCCTGCTGCAGTTAAATTCAAAGGATTAGGTTCAACATTGAGGAAGAGTGATTCCGTGTCACCTGAAGAATCAATCATAAAAAGCAATTCAACAAAACCCTGAGGCAGGGGGCCGAATGAAATGTTTACAGGAATAGTTTCATTGGCCCCATCTAAAAATCCGGATAAATCAGGAGATGAATCTTCACCTATAATCATTCGGAATATCCATTCATCATGACCTGCCGATATGTCAGAATTAGATACCTCAATTGAGATAGAAATAAGATCTCCTTGGAAAACACTAGAGTTTCCAGAGGGTTGATTTGTATCACCATTAATTACAGTTAGGTCCCAGTCAGAGGAGTTCTCAATCTCAAATCTAGATTCAGCTGTACAAATAAAAGCAATGTTGGTTAGGATAAGGGTAGCAAGCAACACACTCAGTGCTGAATTACCTCCAGGGGTGCCTTTCATCCATAATGCCTGCGAATATTACAGCGTATGAAGGGACCCCCATTTCAAGGTCACGTAGTGACCTTTATTGCAGGTTTGCAATTGGGCCGATTGCCCATGAACACAAAAGAACTTCTGAGCGTACCTCCTGAGGTGATGGCGAAAGCCTTACTGAACAGAAGGATTCTCCTGAAAGAACAGTTGCCAACAGTAATTAGAACCTTGGAGGCCGAAGAACAAAATCTTGAACCAAAGGTATCTAGAGCTGTTGAAAAACATCAACAAGCAAACGATTCTGTTTCAAGTCTAAAATTAATCCGTGACAGTGCTCAAAAAGATGCTGGGGGCTTACTACCAAAGGTACGAGGATTTCGAAATGAGTTGATTGATTCGGGAGGTATGGTAAACCTAGATCCTGAATGGAAAAAAGAGAAACTCTTTGAAGAACTAGAAACTATTGAAGAGTTGATTCAGACATCTGCACTTGATCATAAAGCAGAAAAAAAATTACTCGACCAAAGAAAAAAATTGCTTGAAAAGAATGAAAAATGGCTACAATATCGAAGAGAAACAAATCCGGAAATGGCGGAATACATTGATTCACGAAGAAAAATGTCTAAACTCTTCAAAACAGCAGATAAATCCCATCGAGATATGCTAAAGGCTGTAGAAAAGGCTCAACCATTGCATGAAAAGAAAAGGGCTCTGCTAGATGAATTGCGAGAAATTAGGAGACAAAAGGACCGAGCTAAGGAATTATTGCATCAATCTGACGAAGCAATAAGTCACTGGGAAAGGCGATTGAAGGATGGATTCGAAGAATTAGGGCAAGGGTTTCCTGACTTATTGGCAAGTCGAAAAATTGTAGAAGGAGGAGGACCATCCTCTTTTGCAAAAAAAGAATCAAAGAAAAAGAAGAGAATAAAGGAAAAGACTACCCCTGCCCCTCGAAAAAAGGGTGGTGAAGAGGAATGAGTGACATTGATTTCAGCGAATTAGAAACAATTCCTCATGAAGAAATTGTTGAACGTTCTTCAAATCAAGAACGAAAACTCAGAACATTAGATGATGAATTTAACACTCTTAAAGATGATAGAAGGGAGCAAATCAAAATTGTAAAATCATTACGTGCAGCCATTGGAGGTATTGAAGAGGCAAATTCTGAACGTAAAGGATTGTTAAAAGAATTCCATACAATAAAGAAAAAAGCCGATTTATGCCGGAAAACTAGAGATGAAATGAATCGATTAATCCCACCACCTGCTAGTGTCCTTGAAGAATGGATTGCTGAAACATACGTGAAACTAACCACAATTGACAATGACCTGACCACAGTTCCTACATTACCTAGAGAATTAGATTCTTTTCGCCGGTTTTTTGAATTACAAGTTGCCATCGTCAAGAAAAGGGAGGCAGAAAATGCGCATCAAGAATATGTTAAGTTTGTTGAATCGATTAGAGAAATCACAAACAAATTAGATGCAACCCGCAAAATTAAGAAAGAAACTGTTGATGCCGCTGTAGAAGAATCGGAAATTAACTCGGATAATGTCACCCGTAATGAAATCAGAAAAATGAGTAAGAGAATATCGGGAATAGATAAGCGTCTAGATAAGATAAAAGAAGAAAGAAAAATGATTCGGAAAAATCTAGGATTACTACGATCTTATCTGAAAATTACTAGTTCAAGGGGGAAACCAATCCGCCTATCTGATGTCAAACAAAGAGCAAGTAAAGGAGGGGCTCTAAATACAACAGAGCTGAGTGCTCTGCTTGATTCAGGACGATTGACAGATTTATCCACACCTGCTACAGAAGAAACAAAACCTCAGGAAAATCAAAAACTACGAACTGGAAAAAAGCAAAAAAGGAAATTAGGGGTCACAAGAGGAGGGCCTCGGAAAGGTAATTCCGCTGCGAAAAGGGAATAAAACAAAAATTATTTTTTTCTAAATCAATACTATGCCTTATATGGAAATCGCATCGGGAAGAATCAGGAGGGAAGTACTAATGACGATGCAAAGTCAAGATGTTCGAGATGTACTGACTCCTCGTTGTTCGCAAATTGACGAACAAATTTCATACAATCGCGAGGAACGTGATCAATGGAATTCAAAAGTTCGTGCATTGCTTGATCAAAGAAATGAATTAAACAGACAGGTTAAGGAATTAATTACAGAAGTTCAAAACCAAAAAGGTCTGAGGGATGAACAAAATCAGATAGTTCGCGATTTAAAAGAACTGCGTGCAGAATTCTCAGGGGAATTAAAGAAAATTAGAACTGAATTCAGAGAACAAATAGAAAAACAAAGTGAAGAAGCAGAAAAAGAAAAAGTTGAGAAAACGCGCCCTCCTGCTCGAATTCGCGCAGAAATGGATAAATTTGAAAAAATGTATGAACAAGGGAGATTTCTTGGGAAAAAAGAAAGAGAATATCTGGGTAAAATGAAAAAATTATCTGCAGAACTCAAATATGCAAAAGAAAATGATAAGGGTGGCGGTATAAGAGAAATGAAGAGAGGTCTTCGAGATGCGGAAAAAAGTCAGGAGAAAGCACATAAAAATGTAGAAAAAGCGGTTTCTAAGGCCCAAGACTCTCATGATTTAATGGCTGAATTATCTGATGAGGTAGATAGACTCCGTGAAAAAGCAAACAAAGCACAAGCTGGAGTTACTCGAGCAAAAAGAGAAGCAGATTCATTGCACAGTCGATATATTGTCGCTTTACGCTGTATCCACTCTATGCAAGATCTTCTAAAAACACTAGAAGCGAGAGACTCAGGAGACGCAATTAATGAAGAACAAGTAGAAGTCACTGACTTAATGACACGTCTAATGTCTGGAGATACTCTATCTACTGATGAAATCATGGCTCTTCAGCGAAATTAATGTCGTAACTACGACCATTTCGAGAATGAAGAATCTCAGTTACACCTCCAGTTTTCAATATCCATCCAGGTATTGCAGCTGGAGTCCTCTCTAGACTAGCATTTTCATAATCAAATTCCCACCTCTCTAGCATTGTACTACGAACCACACTTTTTCTAGAATCATCTTCTTTCTGGCGGCGTGTTTCTAGAATACCAATTAACATAGTTCTCAAATCATTATCTTCTAACCACTTATTACCCTGAGGTTTTAATAATCGGATATTAGGAGAATTTCTCAACATTTCAGATTCGTCATGTAGTTCTAATTTTTCAGCCCACGGGTCTTCAAGAACCCTCCAAGAATGAGATTCATTTAATCCACTTGGACTAATTAAGGACCCGTGAACAGTCCAAATTGTCGCCTGTAATAGTACTGGATTAGAGTCCACGTGTTCCATTCCTCTCTGGATTAACCATTCTTCAAGGTCAATTTTTGAAGAGAGAACTTTTGTCATCTCATATTCTGAAATTATTACTTCTTGATGGACATTATCAATTTCCTCAGAATCTAAAGAAATTTGGGCCGACATGTCTCCTCGTAATACAGATTCACCAATCCATCGAGCGAGTTTCTCAGGCCCCCAAAATTCTACTGTAACGTTAGACAAAATCTGATGTGCCGGTTTTGAAAATTCACGTTCACTAAGTATCCAATGGCGACCTGGGGGGGCATCTACTAGCCATCTTTCGGCTTCAGAAACACTAACGGGTAATGTTTCCCTAGAGACGTGCCAAATGTGTACTAAAGAGCCTCCTTGATTTTCAAAATCAGGGATTTTTTCGGCCACACCCAAGCAACGAAACCCAATGATTTCGCTAAATCCTTCAACAGGAGAGATGCGAACACCACGGAGGTGTAACATATCCCGTACTGTACCATCCATGGCATCTGATAACCATATCTACTTTGAATAAAACGCTAGAGTTCATTCAATTTAGTTCAATTAATGCTACTAGAGAATTTCTCGAGATTACAAATTTGGACTTAATGTTAGCAAATCTGATTGGCCTGGATCAATTACACATAGTGCACTAACTGGGAATGGCTTAGCACAGGCGGCCCCTAATTGTCTATTCACCATAATGACCCGATGTACAGGTACATCAGGATGCCGAGTAGTTAAATCAGTGATGAAATCAGTTGGGCAATTAGCAGCTACCACTACTAAACGCGCATCTCCTTTTGTACATGCACTAGTAGTTTGACGCTGCCCAAAAAGGACATTTCCTGTCGTAATTCCTTGTTTAAGTTGTCTTGCTAAATCCATAATATTCCTCCATCAAACCTCGGCTTCTTCAGGGATATAGAAAAGTTCTACACTACCTGTTCCGAGCGCTACGGGTTGACCAACAATAATATTCTCAGTAACTCCACGTAGTTCATCACGTTCTCCAATAATACCTGCTCTTAGTAAGTGATTGACAGTGACTTCGAAGGCTGAACGTGCAAGAATACTATGCTTTGTACCACTAACACCATGCCTTCCAATTGCGCGAACCTCGCCTTCACTCGTCATAACATCAGACACAGTGATTAGATGACGAACATCAACCTCCAACCCAGCCCCTTCAAGTGTGGCTACCATCTCATTAATAATCGCCTGTCTTGCAGCCTCAACTCCAAGATATTGGTAAATTTCATTGATATTATTAGTGTAGGTTTTCCCTCGATCAACACCGGCGAACTCACTGACTCGAGCAAGATTAGAACCAATAGTTGCAATATAATATTCACCAGTTTCTCGATGAGGACCCTGAACATTAGCTCGGACAATGTCTGGAAGTCCTTTCAGCCTTAGTTTCTTGACCTTGTCTTCTAGTTGAAGAAGAGCAGTATAAGTTGGAGGGTCATTTGCAAGATCGGCTAGATCATCTTCTTTAGTAACACCAGGAATAATTTTCAGAACCTTCGGTCGAACCTCATCATCAGCCAAAATATAGAGTCTTAGAGCCCTAGAAAGCTTGTCGCGAACCTCGGCTCCAGTCATCTTCTTGAGTTTAAGATTCGAACGGTTCAATTCAAGATTTAGATGTCTTTGAGCAACATCGACATCAATTGAAGCAATGTCCCTAGTTGTTGTAGTTTCAAGAGATGCAGCGATTTCTTGAACCTTCTTTTCATCAGTTCGTAGTGGTTTGCCCTTAGAATTAGATTCTTCTAGATATACCTTCATTGTTGGAGTTTTAGGTACTTTACGAGCATCTACAATCTCAATTACACGTGGTAAACCTTGAGTTACGTTGACAGTAGCCACACCAGCATAGTGGAATGTCCTCATTGTCATTTGAGTCCCTGGTTCTCCAATAGATTGTGCTGTAGTAATACCTACTGCCTCATGAGGATCTACACGAGAATAACTCATGCTTGAGTCGGCGCTCAAGATTACTTTTTTGGCCTGAGCAGCTGTTAGTTTCTTAGTACCTCTAGACAAAACTCCTTTGACTAAGTCATCAATTGTTTTGGGTGTAATCTTGATATTTTGTTTTGCAGCAACATCGCTCAACTGAATAAATAATGGATTATCAGAGTCAATATCTCTATGGATTTGCACCATCTTAGATTCAACATCATAGTCTTGCAATGGCAAGATACTCTTCTTTCGGCGGCGAGATACCACACGACGACGGACAACTGTTTTCTCAGTCGCCTTATCCTTCATTGCAGACTTAGTTGAGCCTTGAATAACTTCACTGATTTTTTGAGCCATCCCCGAATCTGTAGCACAAATCTGAGCGATTTCTCCAGGGGATAGAACCTTCACGTCGTCCCATTTTCGGTCATCGGCTAGCCTATGTGCAAACTCCTCTTGAATCCCTAGATCCATTAATTTCTTCTTGGTTGCACTCTTAACTACCATTATTCATCACTCCCTAATGCGTCATCAAGAACCTGATTGATATCGAATGGCATTCCCTTTCGACTGCGAGAAGGATCAATTCCATCCTCTCCATATTCAAATTGAATAATCCTATTTGCTGTATTTCTAACAGAACCATTTCCGTCATTAGCGACTCTCAAATCGTCCATTGCATTTATCAGACGACGCTGCATATATCCTGACTTAGAAGTACGAACTGCAGTATCAACAAGAGATTCCCTACCTGATACTGACAACATGAAGAATTCAGTTGGTTCAAGACCCTTTTTGAATGAAGAAGCAACGAATCCTTTCTCTTCAGCACCCTTAACACCTCGAGGGAAGTGCGATAGAACTCGCTCATGATAACCACGCTCTAGGCGCTTACCACGAACTTTCGGTTGACCAATAGAGCCCGCCATCATAGCCAAGTTATCCATAGAACCACGGGCTCCGGATGTAGCCATAATTACAGCAGAGTTGTCTTCCCCTAAGTAAGACTTCGCGACATTTCCTGACTCGGACTTAGCAGAATCAAGAAGTTGGAGAATATTCTCTTCTAGTGTCTCAATAGGTGTTCGTCCAGGCCTTGTTTCATATCGGCGACCATCTTTTCCAAACTTCAAAAGTTCTGCATCAACATCCTCGCTAGCACGTGAGTTGATTTCAACAATTTCAGCCTTAGCCTGTGGAGGAAGGTCCTCGTCGTCAATACCTGTAGTGAATCCCATAGATGTACAAACTGCGATTGTCATTTTTGTCATTCTATTTATGAACTCAGCACCTTTGTCTGTACCATGAGTTTGAACAACTGCATCGAGAAGGCGACCATCTTCCGCACCTATACCACGCTTATCGATAGTTCCAGAAACTTTTCCAGATGAAGTGACTTTTACTTCATCACCAGTTCTACTTGTATAATCTAGTTTAAATCCGGCAGGAACAATAAGACCTAGGACATCGCTTCCAAGGTATCCTACGACTCCATTATGTTCTGATTCCTCAGGAAGAACTCCATCCCAACCTATGGCTCCCAGTATTTCCATTACGAGTTCCTTGGGAAGTATTCTTTCTCCGTGAGTGAGAAGGTATGCTCCAGAAATGTGGTCGTGAATTCCACCAATCACAGAACCACCATATCTAGGAGTGATGATGTGTTCCTGAACTCTCATGAGTATCTTTGCCTCTGCACGAGCTTCTTCCGATTGAATAACATGTAAGTTCATTTCATCACCATCGAAATCAGCATTGTAAGGCGTACAATCTGCTAGGTTGAAACGGAAAGTATTTCCTTCCATCACTCTAATTTCATGAACAAGCATTGACATTCTATGAAGAGAGGGTTGTCTGTTGAATATTGCTACGTCCCCATCAATTAAGTGACGCTCGACAATGACACCAGGTCTTGGATTTCCATCTCTATCATAAGTCGAAAGACGATCCTCGACTTCTGTTCGATAAACCTCTCCATGTTCGTCCTCAATCGAAGGGCTACCACAGTGAGGGCAGTTTACCTCGAGATGATCAGGAAGATATTCATCTGGATTGCTCTGTTCCCAAACCCAGCGATAATGAATCATTGCACGTGGGTCATCGTTAGCTAATGATTGACCATTTTTATCTTCTCCACGAAGATTAGAAATTGTCGATTCGAGATCCACTGACCAAACTTCTTCAAGATCACCCATTGCAGTTCTCTTCATCTGCTTCATCAATTCTAGACCAGGCAGGAAGTTTGGAGCTGGAAGAACTGCATTCAAATCAGGCCGATAACCGGCATATGGCTCATCATCGCTTCCGGAATGACAGTCTGGATTTAGACATCTGAAACCGGACCAAATATACTTCGTTCGTTCAGTAATACGAACACGGAAGTTGTCGCCCCGGATGATGTAATTAACTCCAGGATGAGTATCTGGTCCACGCAGAATCATTCTACGTAATTGTTCCCTGTTTCGACTAGTTGCTCTAATAGGAACCGTTAGTTCCTTGGCTGTCCTAACTGGAACACCCACTTCATTGATTCCCAAGTTAGGATCAGGACTAATTACCGTACGAGCGCAGAAATTTACACGCTTACCTGATAGATTACTACGGAATCTTCCCTCTTTACCCTTGAGCCGCTGAGAAAGAGTCTTCAGAGGTCTACCTGATCGGTGGCGAGCAGGTGGAATTCCGCTAGTCTGATTATCAAAATATGTAGTTATATGATATTGTAACAATTCCCAAAGATCTTCGACAATCAATTGTGGAGCGCCAGCATCACGATTTTCCCTTAGACGCTGATTAATACGCAAAACATCAACTAATTTGTGAGTCAAGTCGTCTTCAGACCTATCTCCACTATCTAGAGTAATAGATGGACGAACAGTAATTGGAGGTACTGGAAGAACCTTCATTATCGACCATTCAGGTCTACTTGAAGCGCTATCCATACCAAGGAAAATAAGATGCTTGTCAGGTATTTTTTCTAACCATTCTCTAATATCTCTTGCATTGAGCTTGTGCTCACCCTTGTCGGCTTTCTTTTCCTTGAATGTTGAAGGCTTATCAAGCATTATTTTCCCTTGTTCGGAACCACAATGCATGCATATTGCACGCTTAGCACTTGAGCATTCTTTCTCAATCTCCTTGATAATTTTCTTGAATTCTGTAGAACCGACACCATGCTTGCGCATCACATCTGCAACACGATCTCGATAGTAATCTTGTTCGGATTTCTCCGGATCTAATGGGTGGGTATCTGTAGCACTATGTAGCAAAATATGGCTACAATCGTTGCATGTAGACTTGAGTGAAGTCTTGATTAGCATTGTAAATCCTATGTGAATCACTGGAAGTTCAAGTGCTATATGACCAAAGTGACTTGGGCATTCATCATGCTTATTACCACAAGTTTCACATCGAATCCCGGGATCAATGACACCCATCTTTGGATCCATTAAACCTTGCTTGAAGGCATGACCGTCGTCCTTGTATGTGTCAGCTGTTTTAACCTCAACAGCAGACATCTTACGAATTTCATTCGGGTCCATTAGGCTGAATTTAATCGACTCAATCCTCTTTGGGATTTGAGCTACTCCACGGGCACTCATCTTTTGTCCTCCAGTTCTAGCCGCATAGCGACACCAAGACTTTTCATCTCATCCAATAATAGTTTGAATGCATAAGAAGTTTGCACAGAATGAACATCAGCCCTATCTCCACAAACCGGACATACAGGTGTTCGTCTCTTCCAATCATAGTAGGCAATATGGCCACATCCACTATTGTTACAAACCATTAGTGACCAACCATCTGATTCATCAAGTAATCTGTCTTTGATTACCATTGATGCACCGTGAGCGATTAAACAGTCACGTTCCATTTCTCCGAATCGTAATCCACCTTGACGAGCACGCCCCTCTGTTGGTTGTCGAGTTAGAATCTGTACACGACCACGACTGCGAGCGTGCAATTTACTACTTACAAGATGGTGTAGACGTTGATAGAAAATAACTCCAGTGAATATTTCTGCCTGATATGCCTCACCAGTTTCACCACTTGTCATTGATTCTCGACCAGTATGTGCGAATCCATTCCTTAGAAGTCCGGAACGTAGAGAATCTTCTTTCTCTCCGCTGAATGCAGTACCATCTATTTTCCTACCTTCCATGGAACCTACCTTTCCGCCAATCATCTCAAGAACGTGAGCAACAGTCATTCGAGAAGGAATAGCATGCGGGTTGATTAGTAGATCTGGAACAATACCGTCCGATGTGAATGGCATATCCTTCTCGTCAACTAATCTTCCAATAATTCCCTTCTGTCCATGTCGACTAGCGAATTTATCACCTAACTCGGGGACCTTTTCAGTTCGTACAGTAATTCGACAAAGTAGACCCGAATCAAGAGATTCAGTAACGTATACATTATCCACCCAGCCATGTTCACCATTGCGAATCATCATTGAAGATTCTCTACGCTCTTGGGCCTGTAAGAAATGTCCATGAGATTCCTCAAGGAATCGCGGAGGACTTGTCTTACCCACTAATACACTGGCCTCAGCACCAACACTAGTCAGGTAGGTCTCGGGAGTTGGTAGACCATCTCTCTCAAGGTGAGTATAATTCTCCCACGACTTTAATCCTTTAATTTCATCAAGTCCAGTGCCAGGAATCTCGATTCTCTCCTCTTGACCGCCGGGGAATCTTTTGTTCTCAGCATTGTATGTGCGAATGAATGAAGAGCGCCCCAATGAACGTTCTACTGCAGCTCTATTTATGATTACTGCATCTTGCATATTATACCCATGATGACTGAGGATTGCAACGACAAAATTTTGTCCACCAGGCCTACTAGCAAAATTAGTGGAATCCATCGCTCTAGTTCCAACAATTGACTGCTGAGGGTAATGCATAACATGCATTCGAGTATCTGGCCTTAGTCGATAGTTTGCACTTGGAAGGCCAAGACTCTGTTTTACCATTGCAGTCCCTCCAGTAACACGAGGTGTAGAATTATGTTCTGGGTATGGAACAAGAGATGCACAAACACCGAGTATGAGTTGTGGGTCTATCTCTACGTGCGTGTAAACGAGAATAGTGTTGTTTCGCTTCTGTTTTCTACGCAGGCCTTCCATTTCTTCTTGGTAATAATTCAATGGGACACTGAATTCTTCGACAACTAATTCACCATTAGGCATGTAAACCTCAGCTCGCAAATTTGCTTCTTTGATTTGTTCCTCTCCAGAACGCTCGCCAAGGTTGACCCATTCAACCATTGCAGGATTAATCGGGCGACCATACTTAGGAGATGCTGGTGGCAAATCAAAAGGACGAGGCGCGACAAGAAGATCTTCTTCTTCCTCAGCGTCAACCCATTCAACAATACCATTAGACACTAAGTCATTAAAGGTCCATTCTTTTGAACGAATTAATTCTAGATGATCCTTTGAAAGAATCAAATCGCCATCATCTATCACTAACAAAGGTCGCAAAATACGACCCCGATCAGTGTTGATGTAAATATCACGATTAGCAGAATCATGACGAATGCTGACTTCAGGTCTAATCCTACCTTGGCGACGTCTACGCTTGAATTGATTAACCAACTTTGTTGCATTCTTGTGTAAACCAAAAATATCACCGTTGACGTGAACTCGAGAGCCATCCGCCCAACCTGTTGGCGAAGAGTCTACTCCAGCCTCACGCAATAATTCCTTAACATCAGTTTCAGGAACTTCTTCAGATACGTCAATCATTTGAGCAGCGTTTTTCACAAGACCACAATTTTGACCTTCTGGAGTCTCATTCGGGCATAAACGACCCCATTGAGTAGGATGAAGGTCACGAGCCTCGAAGTGAGGTTGGCTGCGGACAAGTGGGCTAGTTACTCTACGCATATGAGACAATGCTGCAAGATATGTTGTTCTGTCTAGTAACTGACTAACACCACTTCTTCCACCAACCCAATTACCTGTTGCAAGAGCATGCATAATCTTCTGTGTAAGGACATCAGGACGCAAACAAGCGTTGATTCTCAATTCGCGCTTCCTATTGTGATGCCTCTCTAGCTGATACTTCAAATCGCGAGCCAATTGTTGAAGACTTACTCTGAATAAATCTTCAATTAAATCTCCAGCTAATCTGACTCTCTTGTTTGCATAGTGATCTTTGTCATTAGGATCGCGGTTAGTAATTGCCATTTCGAGAACTTGTCTGACAATTCTTCCAAGGAAAATTGCCTTCTTCTCTCTATACTCAATGCCAGAGCCCAAGTGAGGAAGCAACTCTTTGTCGAGGAGATTTTGAATTCGTGCTTCTCGATATTCTTTTTGTTGGCCTGCTGCGAATTTCTTCTCAAGCCATGCCAAAGCCTCGTCAGAGTTCTCAACATTATATTCTTCATTATCCTTAACTTCGTTAAGGTTAGCTACTGTGTATTTCATGGCCTCAGCAGGGCCCGCAATTGCTGTGAAAATTTCTTTGTCGTTTTCCATCCCAAGAGCACGCATTAGCAAAACTACAGGAATTGGCGTAGTTCCAGCGCTAGGGATTTTGACCATTAGCATCCCATCGCGTCGCTTCTCAATGTTGAGGGGTTTACGGACACCATCTTTCTGAGAGAAAATTTTCGCAACTTCAGTCTCATGAGCATATTTCTTATTTTTCTCGACAGTTACTCGATTAGGTGCTAAATCTTCCATCGAAATTAGAACTCTTTCTGTTCCATTAATGATAAAGTAACCACCAGGATCCAGAGGATCTTCGCCCGCTTTACGGAGCAACTCAGTTAGTCGCTCAGCATCTTCTGCAGATGTATGCGGCGAGAGTTTCCTATCAGTATCCCCACACAGATGAGATATGTGATTTGCATGCACATTACAAAGAGCAGAACGAACCATAATTGGAAGATTACCAATGTGGACTCTTTCTTCGACTTTAGGGACTGGTTCATTAGGGTCATCGTCCCAGATAATCTGGAAATCAAGATGAACTGGAGAATAGTATGTCAACTTACGAAGACGACATTCGAGAGGAGTTCCCGGGTGCTCTGCACCGTTAGCCTCACGGATCGTGGGGCTTCCGAGGTGAATATTCTTCATTCGAATGACAATTTCCTTATCTAAAACGTCAAGTTTGATTATTCCACCATCGTCATCCTCGATTATCTCATCAGTACCGATACGGATATTGCGAACAATTTTTTCCATACGACTAAGGCGCCCATCACCAGAGGGAATACAATCGTTATATGATGCAAGTTGATGATTAACAAGGCTTCTTTGTTGGAAGTAACTTTCTACTATTTCCTTCATGATTAATCCCCCTAAGCACTCTCCACAATGAGACGGAATGCTGTACTAGACCCAGCAGCCCTACTGTATCGAATAATCTTGACAATCCTGTTTGTCAACCATCCTGCAGGAAGATCATCAGCCTCAGCTTCTATTTTTTCCTTAATGGCTTGAACAGCAGGATCTGTAATCAGAATCTTAGGGAGTAATTCTTTTGCAACCCTAGTCCCACCGTAATCATCCGCTTCTTCAAGCCCCCAAGGAGCAAGAATCGCAGACTCATCATCGGCGTCAACTAATTCGTGATGAGGGACGAGAATGTGATTCAACACGTTGAATCGGTCATCGCCTTGAGGTATGTCCATTAATTCCATGGCCTTACGTGAAATAGTAATTCTTCCAGAACGACTGCGGCGACGAGAAGTATTGTGTTCACGAATAATTCCCATTATGTGTTCTAGAGTGGAATCTGACATTGCAACGCCGGTTTTCACAGAGACCTCTTCGACAGTCATTCTCTTGATGGCGTCCATATTTGCGTCGTCGGCAAGTTTGTGAGCATGATCCTCATTAATTCCCAGTTCGATAAGTCTCTTTTTTGTTGAACTCTTTACTGCCAAAACAACGCCACCTACCTAACAGAAACCGTGGGCCTGCGGCTTTATCAGGCGGGCCTGATGGGATTCGAACCCACGGCCACCGGGTTAAAAGCCCGGCGCTCTACCTGACTAAGCTACAGGCCCATGGCTGATGCTGGGCTATCCGCCGACCGACGAGGTGTTTAAGAAAGTGACGGTCTATGCGTAGCATAGGCAAGGCTGGACATGCACCCTCCTGGGGTAGCCAAGAGAACAAACCGTAGTAACACATGATATGGATAAAGGTTTTTGAAAAAACGAGGGGAGAAAATGAAATCTGAGGAGATTGATCATGTATCCGATATCAAAGCAAGGGGGACGCATAGAGTTATTGAGTTCAATAATGGCTCCAATGAATCAATTGACTTAATCGTTCCAGCAACAGTCTACCCACCTCGCGAAGATACTGACCTTCTTCTTGCTGCTCTTGAAAAATTAGAGGGAGGATTTGGAAATGCAGTAGAGATAGGAGTCGGATCGGGAGCAATTAGTATAGCGCTCGCTCAAAGAGGATGGAAAGTGAGAGGATTCGATGTCAACCCATTTGCTGTAGCAGCAGCACGAGGAAATGTCGAATCTCTTGGGCTCACGAATAGCGCCCATATAGAAGAAGGAGGACCAGGTGAAACCGGATGGGAATTGCCAAGAGATTGTGATCTTATCGTCTGGAATTTACCATACCTCAACCCCCCTGGGAAAAATCAGCCCCGCTTACAACCTATAGAAGAAGCAGGACTTACTGATTTAGATAGCAAGGGAGGATGGAGTGAATACTTGAGAATCCTATTAAGTGGAAACAAACAGATGAAATCTGATTTGCTGGCAGTCATATTATTTCGAAGCGAACCAATAAGTCCAAGCTCACCAAATGATTGGATTTCTTCCGGCTGGGGCGCCAATAGACTAGCACGAAGAAGATTAGGCGATGAGAATCTAGAAGTTTGGGCGTTTTGGAAGCCCAGCGGAGGGGTTGAACCTATGATAATTGATTCTACAAATTCGACCATGGAGGAAGCAAAGAAACTTCATCAAACAGATTGGCAAAGAGTACTAACCCGGACACAGAAAAAAGGAAGGGGGCGAAGAGGTTCTGTTTGGGAAAGTGAAGAGGGAGACCTAATCGGGACTTGGTCGGCCAATAAGGAAATCTTGCAATCGATTAGCCCAGGGTTACTCCAAACAATGATTGGGGGGTTAATTTCCAATCGCTTAGGAATTCAATGTAAATGGCCAAATGATTTGATGTTTGATGACAGAAAAATAGGTGGAATATTACTTGAATCATCTTCTGATGATGAACGAATTAGAGTTGGTGTAGGAATCAATAGAAAATCAAGGTTATTGAATGGAATACCAGTCTCTGGATGGGAAGAAATGAGTTGTGAGCTAAGTTATGAAGACGTGTTCAAAAGAATAGATGGAGCATTGGCTTCTGCGTTCTCAGCACATTACCGAGTTCCCTTATTGGACAAAGAAGAAATGTTAGAGATTTCTTGGAAATCCATATCGGCTTCATTATCTCGAGGCGTGTTTACAGAACTAAATGGAAAACAGGTCAGAATTCTCGGCATTGAAGAAAAAGGAACATTGGAAATCAGTAGTGAAATCAATATTGCATCAACCGACGAATTGGAGCAACTTATTTTTTCTTTCTAATTTTCTTTTTCAAGCCAAGTTTTTCTCTTACCAACCTTATTTTTCCAGAGCTCGTGACAGGTTCAATTCCTGGGGCATTGTTGAGGATTTCTCGGACCGAATAATAAGTTTCTAAAGGGACCTTGATTATCACCTTGGTTGACAAGTCATCCGAATAGCAATCAAAGAGTCGAAAATCATCCATGTCTAAAATGACTGAAATAAGTTCCTGGCATGAATCGCGATTAATTGGGCGATCTACTATTGCACCTATCCACCGGTGCTTCCCACGTGCCGCCTTACTGGGCCTCGCCATGACTCTCCGAGAAGACTTCTCCTTAACTTATGGTCGGTTCAATTATTCCCCTTACGCGTATATAATAAATAGATGAATAGAAATTAAAGTCCACTGACTACAGCGACAAGTCGTAAACGACCTAACATTTCGTCACTAGCCCGAGCACCCAAAATGACTTGGCAATCAGGGTGTAATTTAGAAACAAATGATTCAGTTAATTCGTTTAGGTGTGCGAGAGTCATATCGGGACCACCCTCGACTTGAATTAAGCAACCCTTTGCCCCATCGACATTGGTATTTACAAGAGGAGATTGCCTTGCAACCTCAACGACCTCGTTAGGATTAGTTACAGATCCCGAACCGACAATCAGCGTTGCACCTCCAGCGAGGTTCACAACTGTACGTAAATCCATCAAATCAAGATTTAATTTACCAACCCTTGCCAACGTTGTAACAAGACCTTCAATTAAATCTTGAATCCAGCCCGAACCCTTTCTCCAGTCCGAGCCCCTTGCTCTTGCATACCACGCTAATCTCTCCATACTAACTTGAATGCAAATATTGGAATTGGCATCGAGAGCAGGCAATGAAGCCTGAGCAATGGCAGAACGAAGAGGTTGTTCGGCGAAAGGAAGTCCAGCAATTGAAATTACTAGACAATTCTTTGAGCGCGCAAGGCTAGCTAACTCACTTGCAGCGCCCGAACCAGTGCCACCACCTAGTCCAGTCATCAACACAACTAATTCTGCATTATCAAGAAGTGAGGATATTGAAGATGAGCCCTCTGCAAGTCGGTGCGCTGCTAGACTGGGCAACGCTGCTGCACCACTCCCATCTCCAATTGCATCCAAATGCAAACAATGAGCCAGATGAGATTCCAGAAACGATGATTCATCTGCGTCAATGAGGAGTAAATCGGACAAATCTGAGCATTTTTGATGGGCTGAATTAGCCCAAATGCAACCAATCCCTCCGACGCCGCAGATCAGTATCGCACCTTCGTGCATATTGTCACCAAGTCTGAAGGCATTCCATGAAAGTGCGGGTCAATCATATGTCAGATATCTCTGATATCGCCTTCTTTCATCCCTCGCCCAAGCATTATCTGGTTCAATATCTAGAACCTTCTCATAATACTCAATCGCCTTTTCAAAATCAGACAGGTGTCGTCCATTCAAGTGAGCGAGATTGTTTAGGACAGGAACACAATTAGAATCCTCGTCTAATAACTCTAAGAGAATTGATTCAGCTCTATTTATTTCCATCATTACCATCGCTTCTTCGGCATCATCTAATTTGGAAATTTGCTCATCGCTCAGTCGGTAGATATTCTTCCACCTAGGTCCTGCCATCTATTGCTGGAAGGCGGTTATTCGTATGAGGTTTCGCAGGTTGCTGACAAAATACAATACTCTTCAATGATGAACGACCCCGTAGGGGTCAAACTGAAACCTTGATAGCCCGAAGTCCGGTGGAATGTACCGTCATTAGAGGTCATAAGATGAAGAAGCATCATTTGACCTCAAGAAGGCTACTAACTCTAACTTGCTTTGCCTTGCTTCTGGCTGGTTCAACACAAGCCTATTCCACAGGCATTGGAGGTGATGAGGACGGTAATGGGGACGTTGCAGTTGCTGGTTGCACCTGCCATTCTGAATCACCAGATAATTCAGTTACACTAATTCTCGAAGGAGTGCCATATCATTACTCAGCGGGCACATCATACGAGCTGAAAATACAAATCACTGGAGGCCCAGCTATTGCCGCTGCATCAAACACTGGTGGATTTTCGATGCGAGTGAGTTTGGGAACACTCACCACTGCAGAAGGATATGAGAGTGAAACCCACCATTGGGATGATGATTCAACAACCATGACTCACAGCGGTTCCGGTGCAGAGAATGCAGAACGAACTTGGCATGTTGTGTGGACCGCGCCCGAGAGCGGCACTGGGATTACGACGTTTTGGCTAGCAGGAAATGCAGTCAATGGAGATGGAATACCATCCGATTTAGACCGCTGGAATCGATTAATCGCATCAGTCGATGAAGGCGAAGACGATGGTGAGACTAGAACAATATTCAGTGGCAACGGGGAAATCACTCCGCCCGCTCCTTCTGAAACTCATGTCGACTTACATGAAATGGGGGCTGCACTACGCGCTCACTGGCTGGGCCTACTAGGCTTTGGCGCAGTAATTCTAGTCATCATTTTCTGTGGATTGTTACTGAGATATGGTATGTCAGGAAACTATTCTGGCCGTAGCAATCTACTCAAACTACGTATTAAACATTCACGAAGGGGTGACCAACTATGAAGGACGACATGGTTTTGAAACTCCTACGAGAAGTAGAATCTGGTAAGGTTAGCGTTGATGATGCTCGCACTGCACTTGAGGGAGTGAGCCTAAGCGAGGATACTTACAATGCAGCAGTAGATCATGGAGTATTCAATGAACCCGAACCGGGGAGCATTGTTCGTGCTAGTATATCCCCCTCTGGAGACTCATGGCTGATTCTAGTCTTCGCTCTATGGGGTATTTTATGGACGCTTTATTGGGCTGGAACTCTCTCCTATGGTTTGTTAAACCATTGGGATCAACAACGACTATCATTCCATCTTGCAATGACCTTTCTAACAGTCATTATGATGGGGATCGTATATATGAGATTCGTGATGCCGGATTTAATTATCGTAAAACATAGGAGAAACAAATACATCACTCCTAATGATCCAGACGGGTGGCAACAGTACGAGGTGTGATAGATGGCAAGAAGATTCCGACTCCGACCACTACCTGGTGCTGAAGAGAGTGTGGAAGAGAATAATCCGGTTCTTGACCGTAGAGAATTCATGAGATATTCATTCAATACCGCCGCAGGCGTAATCACAATGGCAAGTTTGGGTAGTATTGGTTTCGCTTCTCTCCTAATGGGTACTGCAGATTCTTCAGGAGGAGACACTGCAGTTCGATTTTGGGTACCTACTGGCGCTGAAGATTCAGCTTGGTATGGAGACAGGCACTTGGAATCAATGTCTTATTCTGCTTTTGTCAATGCATCCGCAGCTAGTTCAACCGGAATGGTAGGGGCTCAAGGCGTGTGGTCAGGGCTTCCAGTCAATGTGATGTATGTCCCACACTCTGAAAATGAGAATGCACCTCTAGTATCGAATCAACCGAGATTTCAATTCATGGATGGTTATACAGAAAGCGGGAAATATGTAGGGAGTGGATATGAAATTGATGAGCCAGAATACAGTACATTATCAATTCATGATAATTTAATTGTCATCTTCTCTCGTTGCCCGCATCTATGTTGTATCCCTGGTTGGCAACTTGTCCAAAATAGTTTTACAGAACAACAATGGACTCCTGGAGCGGTAGATGCAGGTGGCAGTAAATTATTCTGTATTTGTCATTCAAGCAGATTCGATCCCACAGCAATTGAAAAGAATCGAAATCGAAATCGTTCTACTGGTGCTGAGTTCGATTACATCGGAATTAAAAGAACCGGCGGACCAACTCCCGTCGGATTACCACTCATCCCGTGGGTTCTAACTGGGGACT
>Ga0208894_1000407_pt1 | contig 32428 bp, 30 predicted proteins | sample ETNtaG_12_FD_185752 | JGI IMG/M metagenome (GOLD analysis project Ga0208894, IMG submission 185752) | Marine microbial and viral communities from oxygen minimum zone, Eastern Pacific Ocean - ETNP201306SV49 (SPAdes) (version 2) | ecosystem: Environmental > Aquatic > Marine > Oceanic ...
CTCTGTGTGATACATTAAACTGCTGCAGGCTTGAACACCAAGCCCACTTCCTTTTTCAGTTTGTTCCTGCTGAAAGGCGATGATTATCCCATAATTATTAAGTATTAGCAAAGTCTATTTTGTGCTGACTCTTGGGTTTTGCCAATGTTTAGAAAAAACTAATTACTGGTCCGTATTAATAATTAATAAAGCCATTGATGAATGCTAGCAAGCAACCGCATTAATTGAGATAAAGTGGCTCACATACCTCGGTAAGATAAAATCAATAAAGTGCCTTACAGTTTTGTTTTTTTCCTTAAAAAAATCAGACGATATAGTTTTGTTTTCGAAGGCAATCTTTGCTTTTTCGAGGCTTTTAAGCATTTGCCAGGCTGCAGAAATAGTGCCTGTCATCATTAGCATGTCAAAGGCTATCACTCCACAATAGTGCTTGTTTTCAGAGTTGTCTAGTACAAGGACTGATGCGACATCTAGATCTTTAATGGATTGTTCAAAAAGCCCAAGTTGTGAGGTTGTGAGGACGTCACTAGGGAGTAGTTGGCTAGCGTATTCTTGCATTTCTGCTATCAGTTCCATTATTCCTAGCCCTTTATCGCCAATAATTTTTCTGCCAACAAAGTCCATTGATTGGATTCCATTTGTTCCTTCGTAGATTGGCAGTATTCGAGCGTCTCTAAAAATTTGGGCAATGCCAGTTTCCTCAACATAGCCCATTCCCCCATGGCATTGAAGGCTTAAAGAGGCAACTTCTTGAGCTATTTCTGTGCACCAGCCCTTAACAATCGGAGTAAGAAGCCCTAGTCTTCTAGTGTGAGCCTCTAATTTATTGTTTGGTAGATTTCCAGCAACCCTATCAACCTCAGCGCAAGCCGAATAACTCAAAGCCCTTGATGCTTCGGTGATTGCCTTCATTGTGCTCAACATTCTTTGCACGTCAGGGTGTCTAATTATAGGCCCAACCTTAGCATGTCCTGGGGCAACGCCTTGAACCCGTTCCTTGCAAAAACTAAGGGCCTGTTGATATGCGCGCTCAGCTATTGAGACCCCTTGAAGACCAACAGTTAGTCGGGCATTATTCATCATTGTGAACATACACTGCATGCCTTTGTTTTCTTTGCCTACCAGGTAACCAATCGCCCCGCTTTTTTCACCATAGTTCATGACACAGGTTGGGCAGGCGTGAATTCCAATTTTGTCCTCAAGTGATAATGCCTTTAGGTCGTTACGTTCGCCGAGAGAGCCATCATCATTGACAAGGAATTTGGGGACTAAAAAAAGCGAAATGCCTTTGACACCTTTAGGCGCATCAGGCAGTCTTGCTAAAACCAAGTGCACTATGTTTTTTGCCATGTCGTGTTCGCCCCAAGTAATATATATTTTTTGACCACGAATTAAATAATAATCTTTTTCAGGTGTAGCTCGAGTTTTTAGTGCTCCGACATCGGTCCCCGCATCACCCTCAGTAAGGTTCATTGTTCCACTCCACTCGCCAGATATAAGCTTAGGCAAATAGCGTCGCTTGAGTTCCGTGCTGGCATTATGAGAAATTGCTTCAACTGCCCCCTGAGTAAGAAGAGGACAAAGGCCCCAAGACATATTGGCTGAGTGCCACATTTCCTGAACGCTTGCTGCAACGACAAATGGAATGCCTTGTCCTCCATATTCCGTGTCAAATTGGAGAGAGCCCCAGCCGCCTTCAACGTAATGCTGATAGGCTTCTTTAAAACCTTTCGCGGTGGCTACTTCGCCAGCAGAATTAATTTTTATTCCTTCGAGGTCTCCAGACTTATTGATAGGCTCTATTTCTTCTTTGGCAAGTTTGCCCGCAGCATCTAGAACCGTATCAATTATATCGATTGTAGTGTTATCGATTCCAGCCTCGGCACACAGTTTTTCTAGTTCTATAATTTCTTTTAAAACAAAGCCCATGTCTTCTACTGGTGCAGTATAGTTGGACATCAGCTGCCTCCTAAGTTTTTTGCCTTGGCACGAAGTTCATGCTTTTGAATTTTCCCAGTTGCGGTTTTAGGTAGCGGTCCATAGACAACTTTTTTTGGCCGTTTAAATTTGGCTATATTTTCCTTACAGAAGCTTATTAACTCTTCTTCTGTTGACTGTTCTCCAGGCTTTAATTCGACAAACGCACATGGCACCTCTCCCCAGGTTTCATCTGGCATAGCAACAACTGCCGCCTCGCCAACTGAAGGGTGCCGATAAAGAGCATTTTCAACCTCTATCGAAGAAATATTTTCCCCGCCTGAAATGATAATATCTTTAGAGCGGTCTTTTATTTGAATATAGCCATCTTTATGGATTACAGCCAAATCCCCGCTATGAAACCAGTCTCCTGCAAACGCTTCTTCGGTTGCTTTAGGGCTATTTAGATAGCCCATCATGCAGGTGTTGCATCGAATAACTATTTCACCAATTGTTTCTCCGTCAGCCGGTACATGCTCCCCCGACTCTTGGTCTATCACGCCTACATCTTCAGTCATTGGAAAACGGACGCCTTGCCGTGAATTAAGTCTTGCAAGTTCAGCGGGATTTTCATTAAACCAGGATTGTTGTGGCGCAGCTTGAAGAATATGTCCGTAGGTTTCAGTCAGTCCGTACACATGCATCACATTAAAGCCCAAAGACATCATACTCTCTAGTACCTTTGCAGGAGGAGGGGCGCCGGCAGTCATAACTTTAATTTCTCTGTTAAAAGATTTTTGGACGTTTTTTGGTGCATTTGCAAGCATATTAAGCATAATTGGAGCGCCGCCAAAATGTGTTATTGACTGACTCGCCAATAAATTAAACACCTTGTCAGGAGCAAAGACCCTTAGGCAGACAACTGTTCCAGCGACGGCTGCCATGGTCCATGCATGCCCCCACCCATTGCAGTGAAACATTGGTACTGAATAGAGGTATACAGGGTGGTTGGGGAGTTCCCAGCCGATAACCGTGCCCATACTCATTAAATAAGAGCCACGGTGATGATAAACAACACCCTTAGGCCGCCCTGTTGTTCCCGAGGTATAGTTAAGCGAAAGAGGCTGCCATTCGTCATTAGGCCTATGCCAATTAAACGAAGGGTCCCCTTGATCGACCAATGAACCATAGTCAACAGTGTTTACAGAGATTTCTGGTCTAGATTCGGCAAACTTATCATCTATTAAGACTATTTTTGGGTCTGAGGATGAAATTGAAATAGCCTCAGATGCTACCTCAAAAAGTTCTCTATCGACTAAAATAATTTTTGCATTACTGTCATCAAGAATATAAGCAATTGTGCCCGCATCAAGACGAACATTTATTGTGTTCAGAATTGCCCCTGCCATTGGAATAGAAAAGTGTGATTCAAACATTTCTGGTGTATTAAAAGCCAGCACAGAAACAGTGTCGCCCGGACTAATGCCATTAGCGCATAAGCTAGAAGCTACACGAACACAACGCTCCCTGGTTTCTTTCCAAGTGTAAGATATGTTTTCATAAACAACTGCCACGTGATCGCCATATATGTCCGCAGTTCTATGTAAGAAAGATACTGGGGTCAGAGGTACAAAATTCGCAGGATTTTTGTTCATAGCCATAACTCTTAATTTCTAAGCGTTATCCCATTATCTAGCATGGCAACAATTCTTGCTTGCGTTTCTTGAGTTTGGGCAAGCGTTATAAATGAAGACCTCTCAGCATCTAGAATTTCTTGTTCGGTAAAAATAGTCCCAGGGCGGCTATCTCCGCCACTGACAATTCTAGCAATTTCGGTTCCAACCGTAACATCGTGTGGCGTTAGCATGCCTTTTTTATGGTTCGCTATAAGCCACTCAAGCATTTCCTCAAAATGTTCGGAACCCGAAAGAGCAAGAGGCTTTCTAGCGTTAGTTTTTTTAGTTTTTTCTAATGAATTTATTGCGATATTAAGCATATAGTCTCGATTCATATGAAAAACATCCCCGCCCTTTCTCATAGATAAAGAGTCAGCTTCTTGTGGCGAGTTTGAGCGTCTTCCAAGTCCAATATTCATAAAAGAATTCCATGCTGCTTTTTGCCTGTCTCCCAACTTTTCTTCCCATCTGTAAAGAGTTTCTTTGCATCCTCCTCCAGCAGGAACCACCCCAACAAAAGATTCAACGAGGCCCATTACTGAATTAGCGTGCCCAACAACATGGTCAGCGTGAAGAACAACCTCAAAGCCTCCACCAATAGACATTCCAACTGGAGCTGCAATTACAGGCAACTTGGCGTCTCTCATTTTCAACATTGTGTTTTGGAAGTAGACAAGAAAAGCGTCTAGAGAATCAAAGTCTTCTTTTTCAAAGTAATCTCTAACACCCCAAAGGCTGACGCCGCAGGAGAAGTGTTGAAAATCATTGTGTATGACGACGCCTTTTAAGCCCATTTTATTTGCCTCAGATAGCGCGTCAGATAGTATGTCCAATGATCCACTATCAAGCGCATTTGCCTTCGAGTGAAACTCAACAATTGCAGCATTTTTAAACTCATACCAACTCGCAGACGCATTAGAGTTGATTGCTTTTAACGTCTGACTAATCTCAGAGAACCTTAGAACGCCACTCGAGCGAACAATTGGCTTGGTCGTTCCATCGACACCAAGAAAGCTGAGTTCAGACTCTGAGGAAGTATAAAATTTCTTTGGCAGGCTTTTTTCGAGGAAGCTCGGAACATCTCGTCCGTCATCTTTTAGCCTTTTTATAAAGCCCTCGGTTCCAATCTCATCTAAAAGTTCAAAAGGACCCTTGGTCCAGTTATAGCCGAGCTTCATGGCATCGTCTATTTGAGTTAAGTCTTCTGTCACCTCAGGTACAAGCGAGGCTGCATAGCAGAGAGTCTCCGAAAGTACCCGCCATATAAAAAGCCCATAAGTGCCGCTGTCGTTAAGAATTTCAGAAACACCATTTTTCTCAGCCATTTCAAGCAGTGGTGTTTTTAGCTTTTCATGAGAAACATAATCGCCATTAGATAAATTAATTACTTTTGTTTCATTACCATCCTGCTTATAAAAGCCTTTATCATTTTTATTGCCAGTTTGGCCGTTGGCAATCATTTTCGTCATAAAGTCAATCGGCGCAGAATATTTATGAAACGCATCATCTTCGGGGAGAATACTGACCAGGCTTCTAACTACATCTGCCATTAGGTCGATACCAATTAAGTCGTAAAGACCAAAAACACCGGTTTTTGGAAGTCCCAAGGGCCGACCAAAGAAAGCGTCCGCTTCAGTTGGTGACAATCCAAGCTCAAAGGCATTATGTAGAGCGCACTGGATTGCAAATACGCCAACCCTGTTGGCAAGAAAGCCCGGCGTATCAGAACAAGAAACCACTCCTTTGCCAAGTTTAATTTCACTAAATTCGTGGAGCGTGCTAATGACACTTTCTCTAGTAAATTCACCTCTGACCAATTCAAGAAGCCTCATAAATCGAACAGGATTAAAAAAATGAGTTATTGCAAAGCGCTCACAAAACTCAATAGGCATGCCTTCTGTTAAAAGTTTTATTGGGATTGTTGAGGTGTTTGACGTGATAATTGCTGATTTTTTACAAGAATCATTAAGTTTTTTATAAAGGCTTTGTTTTATGTCAAGCCTCTCAACGACTGCTTCAGCAATCCAGTCACAATCTGCAAGTTCATGAAAGTTGTCTCTTGTGTTGCCCAGACTGATAAGATTTTCAGCTTTTTTGCTCATAAGGCCGGGCATGTCAGGGTCTTTAAGTCTTGCCAGTCCTTTGCCTGATAAAATGTTAGCGTCTTCACCGTCACTAGGAAGGTCAAGAAGCCAAACATCTATTCCTGCATTTGCAACTTGGCCTGCTATCCCAGCACCCATCGTCCCGGCGCCAATAACGCCAACTTTTTTGATTTGATTTATCATCCTGGGTTTTTTAAGATAAACGACTTGATAGCATCAAGAGTTTTTTTCGGGGCCTCTACTGGGAGCATGTGGCCAGCATTATTGATACTAGTAGTTTCAGCATTTAGCATATCTGCCAACTCTATGCCAAACCGATAAGGGGTGTTTTTATCTTCAGTTGCGAGAATTACGTTTGATGGAATTTGGATATTTTTTGCACTTTCAGCCCCATTCTTATATCGAGTACACGCAACAAGATCGATGGCTAAAGGATTGCTGGACATGATTTGGCGGCCGATACCTATAGGTTGCATTCCTGGGACAGCGCTGATTCCCGACCGCGAGTGACTTCCAAAGCCCCATTTGAGCAACATATCAGCTCCGTCCTGAGGAGATTTTTTTGCTGTCTCGACCAGAGAATCGTTTACAGGAATTGAAAGTGCGCTTGCAACTGCCGTCAGTGTTTTTAATTTGACCCCTAAAGAACTTGCAGCTTCAAGCGCAACTAAGAAGCCCTGAGAGTGGCCTACTAAATGTATCGATTCACAGCCTGCAACTTTGAGAGCATCTACAAGCCATTGACCCATGCCCTCAATAGATTTTATGGGGATGCCTTCAGAAAGGCTGTGGCCTGGAAGGTCAGGGGCAAATACTGAGAATCCATGAAAAGCAAACCACCTGGACTGAAGCGCCCAGGACCTATGGTCTAAGCCACTGCCATGGATAAAAACCACTGTTGGTTTTTTTGAGTCAAACGCGCACCCACCAGTTGCAACAAAAGTGTTGTGCGTATTAACAACAATGTTCATTACGAAGAAGCCTTTTCAGTCGCTTTAAGTCCTGATTTAAAGTCATTAATAATGTCCGTAATTGACTCGATTCCTACTGATACTCTAATTAGGTCTGGACTGCTTCCGGCAGCCTTCATTGCGGCATCATCTAAACGGGAATGGGTAGTGCTTGCGGGATGAAGGACAAGCGTTCTAGAGTCTCCAACATTGGCTAGGTTTGAAGACAATTTAAGCGCGTCAATAAAGGCGGCTCCACCCTTCCGACCACCTTTTACGCCAAAGCATAACATCGATCCAGCCCCTTTAGGAAAGAGGCGTTTCGCAATTTGGTGGGTTGGGTTTTCGGGTAAATCAGGGTGATTAACCCAAGAGACACAGGGCTGTTCTAATAGCCATTTAGATAGTTTGATTGCGTTTTGCACATGCTGTTTCATTCTTAGGCTTAGTGTTTCAACGCCCTGAAGCAGCAAAAAGGCGCTATGAGGGCTCATGGCTGGACCAAAGTCTCTCATCGACTCTGCCCTAATTCTCATGGTTAGTGCAGAGGGGCCAAACTCTTCCCAAAAATTTATTCCATGAAATGGCTCGTAAGGCTCAGTCAGGGTTGGGTGGAGATTACTGGCTCCCCAGTCAAATTCTCCTCCATCAATAACTGCTCCGCCTATTGCCACGCCATGCCCTCCAATCCACTTGGTAGCAGAATGAACCACAACATCTACGCCAAATTCTAAAGGGCGACAAAGAGAAGGGGTTGCAAATGTGGCATCTACTACAAGCGGTATATTGTGGTTATGAGCAACTCTAGATATTTTTGGCAGGTCCGATACCTCAAGCCCAGGATTTCCAATAGATTCACAAAAAACAAGTTTGGTGTTTTTTTGAATTGCTGACTTCAAAGCGGACTCATCATTAATTGAGACAAAAGTGCAGCCAATATTAAATCGCTTTAGAGTATGCGTAAGTAGGGTTGCTGTTGACCCGTAAATTTGAGATGCGCTAACAATATGATCTCCCGCTGAACAAAGGGTCATAAAAGTAACAAAAAGGGCGCTCATTCCTGAGGCTGTGCAGATAGTTCCAGTCCCTCCTTCAAGCGCAGCAAGCCTTTGTTCTAAAATAGCGACAGTGGGGTTTGTCATGCGGCTATATATATGACCGCCTTTTTCAATATTAAAAAGAGCTGCAGCCTCATCAACATTGTCAAAAACATAAGAAGTTGTTTGATAGATTGGAACAGCGCGACAACCATGCGCCTCGTCTGGCACGTGCCCACTATGAAGCGCCATAGTGTCTAGATCGAAGAATGAAGATTTACCCATAACTCTCCAGTTTAAAAAGTCATTGCCGTTATTTTCTCATACTTTTTTTCTTAGGTGATTTGTTTGAAGAAAACAAGTTAAGTTAGGCCCAATTCACTTCTCATATCGTCGATAGTTTTCTTGTAATTTTCAGTATTAAAGATGGCTGACCCAGCAACAAAAGTATCTGCACCTGCAACAGAGATTTCTCTAATGTTGTTTGTTTTTACACCGCCGTCAATCTCAAGCCTTGTATTTAAGTTTTTTTCGTCAATTATTTTACGAACACGCCTGAGTTTTTCAAGTGAAGACGGAATGAAAGACTGGCCGCCAAATCCTGGGTTAACTGACATTAGCAAAACCATGTCAAGTTGGTCAATTGTATGATCAAGATAATGAAGCGGGGTGGCAGGGTTAAAAACCAAGCCAGCCTGACAGCCGTTCTCTTTTATTAGCCCTATGGTACGGTCGATATGTTCGGAAGCCTCAGGATGGAATGTAATATAAGAGGCGCCGGCTTTTGCAAAGTCAGGAATAATTCTGTCAACAGGCTTGACCATTAGGTGGACATCAATTGGCGCTGTTACGCCGTTTGATCTAAGTGCGTCGCATACTAAAGGGCCGATTGTTAGGTTTGGGACATAATGGTTATCCATGACATCAAAATGCACAATGTCAGCCCCAGAGATAAGCACATTGTCAACTTCTTCACCGAGCTTGGCAAAGTTTGCAGAGAGAATTGATGGTGCGATAAAATTTGGCTGTTTCATTTTATTCTCCTATTTATTGTTTGATATTTAAAAGACACTTGCCAGTCATTTCTTTAGGGGGCTCAACGTTCATCAGTGCCAACATGGTTGGCGCTAAATCGGCAAGCGTGCCAGTAAAAGGCTCTGCTATAGAGGTATCACGATTGCCCACGTAGATAAGCGGCACAGGGTTATTAGTATGTGCAGTGTGAGGCTTGTTAGTGTTTGGGTTTTTCATCTGTTCGGCGTTTCCATGGTCTGCTGTAATAAGCATTTCGAAGTCGTTTTCCATGCAAGCCTGGTGGATTATTCCAAGACAGCCGTCAACCGCTTCAACCGCTTTTATAGTGGCCTCAATCTTGCCACTATGTCCAACCATGTCTGTGTTGGCAAAGTTACAAACAATAAGGTCGTACTGTTCTGATTTTATCGCATCTACCAGTGAATCTGTTAACTCAAATGCGCTCATTTCTGGTTTGAGGTCATAAGTTGTAACGTTTGGTGATGGGATAAGCTTTCTTTTTTCTCCAGACATTGGAGATTCCAAGCCGCCATTAAAAAAGAATGTGACGTGTGCATATTTTTCTGTTTCAGCAATCCTAAGTTGGCTAAATCCCTGGTCAGAAAGATAAGACCCCAGCGTGTTATTAACATTTACGGGTAAGTACGCACAAGGAAGGTTGAAGTCTTTTTTGTATTCCGTTAGGCAGACAAAATGAGTTTTCAGAAGGGCTTTACGTGGAAAGCCATCAAAGTCTTCAATGGCGATTGACTGGGTTAGTTCGCGCGCCCTATCAGCACGATAATTCATAAAAACCACCGCGTCCCCATTTTTTATTATTGCCGGAGAGCCAATAGCAGTTGGAATGATAAACTCATCGCTTTCGCCACGATCGTAGGCATTCTGTATCGCTGTATCAGCTCTAGCAGCAGTGTATTCAGACTTTCCAGTTGTCAGCAAGTTGTAGGCTTTTTCTATTCTCTCCCATCTATTATCTCTGTCCATCGCATAGAAGCGACCAACAATAGACGCAATTCTGCCTGTATTTAGTTCTTTTATCTTCTCTTCAAGTTCAAAGACAAACGTTGCGAGGCTTTGTGGCGGCGTATCCCTGCCATCAGCAATTAAATGAAAATAAACCTCTTTACAGCCTTTTTGCTTTGTCATATCAAGCATAGCGTGAAGGTGTTTTTGATGAGAGTGGACACCGCCATCAGAAAGTAGCCCGATAATATGAACCGCTCCATTTTCCTGATTAGCAGAATTAAGCGCATTAGTCAGTGCCGGATTATCTATAAAACCTCCGCTATCTATGTCCTTTTGTATACGCGTAAAGTCTTGTTCAATGATTCTCCCAGCTCCTATTGTTAGGTGTCCAACTTCTGAGTTGCCCATCTGCCCTTCTGGCAAACCAACACTGTTGCCAGAAGTACTAATTAGCGTGTTAGGGTAATTGGCAATTAAAGAGTCCCAGCTAGGCGTTTTCGCCATTAAGATGGCATTGTCCTTCCTGTTATTAGAGTGCCCCCAACCATCTAGAACTATAAGCAACTTGTTTTTTTTCATTTAGATTGTTGTCATTAAACGTTAAACAAAAAGTGAATCACATCGCCGTCTTTAACAACATATTCTTTTCCTTCAGAGCGGAGTTTGCCAGCATCTTTGGCGCCTTTCTCTCCTCCAAATTCGATAAAGTCATTGAATGCCACTGTTTCTGCGCGTATAAAGCCTTTTTCAAAGTCACCATGAATTTTACCCGCCGCAATTGGAGCCGTATCACCAATGTTGATTGTCCATGCTCTTACCTCTTTAACTCCAGCCGTAAAATACGTTTGCAGCCCCAACAGCGAATAGCCTGAAAAAATTAGGCGCTCTAGCCCAGACTCTTGCTGCCCCATTTCAATCAAGAAGCTCTGTTTGTCTTCTTCTTCAAGCTCAGCAATTTCAGCTTCCATGTCAGCACAGATTGCCACCACTTGGCTGTTATCGTTTTTTGCGAGTTGTTCTACTGCTGTGAGTAGAGAGTTATTATAAAATCCACCTTCATCAACATTTGCCACATAAAGTACAGGCTTTGATGTTAGAAGTTGCATCGTTTTAAGTAGTTTTAGTTCTTCTTCATTAAAGTCCAAGGAACGAATCTGATCGCCCTCTTCTAAAACAGGAAGTATGCGTTCAAGAAGATTTTTTAGTGGCAGGCCTTCTTTTTGGCCAGATTTAGAGTTTTTTAGTGATTTTTGGTAGGTTTTTTCTGCTGTCGTAAGGTCGGCCAGTGCGAGTTCGGTATTAATTGTTTCAATATCTTCAGTTGGACTAACCTTGCCAGAAACATGGGTAATATCTTCATTTTCAAAGCAACGCACTACATGGACAATAGCATCTGTTTCACGGATGTTGGATAAAAATTTATTTCCTAGTCCTTCTCCTTTGGAGGCGCCGGCAACGAGTCCTGCGATATCAACGAACTCCATTGTAGTGGGTATGACTTTTTCTGGAGAAACTATATTGGCTAATTTTTCAAGTCTTGCATCATTAACTGGCACAATCCCAACGTTGGGATCGATAGTGCAAAATGGGTAATTTGCCGAATCTATTCCTGCCTTAGTAAGCGCATTAAACAATGTTGATTTGCCAACATTTGGAAGCCCAACAATGCCACACTTAAACCCCATTTCCCCCCCCTCATTAGTTTGTATGCAAGCCTTTCATGGCCTCGTCAATCTCTCCTTCAACAAGAAGACCTATAACTCCGATTGCATCGCCAATACAACCCTCTATGAGCGCCAATTCTTTTTTTGTTGGTGGGCTTAAAACAAAATTAACAACTTCATTTTTAGTTCCTGGATGTCCAATACCAACTCTTAGACGATAAAAATCTTGAGTATCAAGTGATTTGATTGTATCTCTTAGCCCGTTGTGCCCTCCGTGGCCACCTCCGAACTTGATTTTAATGTTGCCCGGGCCCAGGTCTAATTCATCATGAATGACCAAAACTTCATTTGCATTAATGCCAAAATAAACTGCTAAGGCTTGAATTGACTTGCCAGAACAGTTCATAAATGTTTGGGGCTTTAAAAGACGAACCTTTCTTGTGCCAACAAGAGTCTCGGCAGTCTCGCCAAAAAATTTTGACTGACTACTAAACTCAGACTCTAGCGTTTTTGCCAGCCAATCAATAAACCAGAAGCCAGCATTGTGACGATGGGCTAAGTGCTCCTTTCCTGGGTTGCCAAGTCCAACAATTAGTTTAATCATCACAAGGCCTCTACATATTTCTTATTGAGACAATAAGAAAGAGCACGATTTATGATTCTGAGTCGCCGTCTTTTGCTTCGTCGCCTTTGGCTTCGCCTTCATCTTTAGCGCCCTCAGCTCCTTCGGCTCCCTCAGCTCCTTCGGCTCCCTCTTCTCCTTCCAGTTCTCCATCAACAGGCTCTTCAATTTCTTCTTCAATAATGATTTTCGGTTCGGTAACAGAACAAACAGTCTGATCGTGCGCTTCAACATCTTCGTGTTGTAGTGATGTAATAGTGACGCCTTCTGGTAAAACTAGGTCAGTCAAAGACAAGTGCTCGCCTAAAGCAAGACTGCTCACGTCTACATCAATCCCATGCGGCAAATCTTTTGGTAGGCAGGAGATTTCAATTGAAACAACAAACTGATTTAAAACTAGGCCAACACGCAAAGCTTCGTTTTCCTCCTCACCAATAAAGTGGAGAGGGGTTGTTGTAATAAGCGCATGTTTGGCATCAACGCGCAAAAAATCCACATGCGCAATAGTGTTTTTAGCGGGATGGCGCTGAAGGTCTTTGATTACAACAGGCTCTTTGTTTTTATCAACAACTAAGTCTAGGACTGAAGTGAATGTGTCTTCGTTTTCTGTTAGATGAGTTATTTCATGAATGCTTAGTGATAACATTACTGGGTCTTTAGTACCGCCATATATAATGCCAGGCACTTTTTCTTTTTTTCTCAGGCGGCGGCTCGCACCTTTCCCCTGATCTTCACGCAATGTAGCGTTAACGGTTATGCTCATTTTGAGTTCTCCTGTAAATAAAAAAACACCACCTAGGGTGATGCAACTATTCGTGTCCGCCTTGCGACCAGGCGAACTGGTGGGTAATTTTACCCGAAAACCTTTTCTTTGTAACTAGAACTTCTGCCTAGCGAGACTTGAGCCAAAATAGTAGGCCAAGAGCCGCACTCAATCCAACAAAAGGCCAGAGCGATTGTGTTGCTAAAACGCCGGCAAGAATAAACAAAGCAGAGGCGGTGATAACCGCACTTTGTTTGGCGGCATTTTCTTTGAGTTGTTTTATAATCGCGTCTGCTTGTTTTTTAGCAATATCCTTGCGTAGAGAGCCGCTTTCAAACTGTTTTAACGCGTTAACAGCCAACATGGGAAGGTCTGGTATTTCTGCAATAAGTTCGGGCAACTGATCTGAGATTTTCTTCACAGTCCCTTTTAGACTGTATTTATCTTTTATAAGTTTCTCAAGAAAAGGCTTGGCTGTAGCCCAAAGATCAAGATCTGGATAAAGTGCGCGACCTAACCCTTCAATATTTAGTAGCGTTTTATCGAGCAATAATAACTGGGGCTGAATAGTGATGTTGAATCTCCTTGCTTCTTTAAATAGACTTAATAGAACCTGTCCAAAAGAAATTTCACTAAGAGGCTTTTGAAAAATTGGCTCACAGACGCTACGTATGGCATTCTCAAATTCGAGTGCACTGGTTTCTTTAGGAACCCAGCCTGACTCAAGATGGACTTGTGCGACACGCTTATAGTCTTGTTTAAAAAACGCCAAAAAGTTTTGTGCTAGATAGTACTGGTCCGCATCGCTGAGAGTCCCCATAATGCCAAAATCAACACCAATGTATTGCTCTCCTTGGCCAACAAAAATATTGCCTGGATGCATGTCAGCATGAAAAAAGTTATGTTCGAATACCTGGGTGAAGAAAATAATAACCCCATTTTCCGAAAGACGCATAAGGTCTGTCTTTTTTTCATTTAAAGCTTTAATATCACTAATGGGCGTGCCATAAATTCTCTCTATAACTAATATATTTTCACGACAATAATCCCAGTGAACTTTAGGCACATACAGAAGGCTTGAATCTTTAAAGTTCTTCCTTAATAGTGAAGCGTTAGCAGCCTCGGCCATCATGTTTAACTCATTATAGATAATTCGCTCAAATTCAGCGACAGCCTCTCTTGGGCAAAGCCTTTTGCCATCGGGGTGTTTCTCGGCCAGGGCGGCAAATGCATATAATAGGCGTACATCTCGCTTTATTTTTTTTCGAATATTTGGCCTCACTACCTTAACAATAACCTCTTCACCATCATGGGTAACAGCGCTATGTACCTGTGCTATTGAGGCTGAAGCAAAAGGCACATCATCAAAAGAAGAAAAAAGATTGCTAACGCTTTCCCCTAGGCCTTTTTCGATGATCTCTTTTGACTCCTTTGCTGGAAAAGGTGGGCACTTATCTTGAAGTTTGGCTAACTCATCGCCAATATCGTTAGGCAAAAGATCGCGCCTAGTTGAAAGTGTCTGGCCAAACTTAATATAGACTGGCCCGAGTTCTTCTAGGGCAAGCCTAATACGCTCGCCTCTAGAAAGTTTACTTGTCGGAAAATAATGCCAAGGAGTGAGAAATACAAGTGGCCTAAAGCTTTTTAGCAAAGGTGTTGAGAGTATAAGGTTATCAAGTCTGTACCGGACTAGAATCCGGGAAACAATAATAAACCTCAGAAAGCTTCTCATTTAAGGCGCCTTATTGCCAAAAAAATGAGAGCGGCTAGGGGCAATTAAAATTGTTGAGATTTCATCCTTAATCGCCTCAATGGGATTGGCTTTACTGCTATCAAGTTTGTCTTTAGCAAGCCTAATTCCCTTTCCTATTTGATGTGCCACAATATCGCCAGTATAGTGAGCAATAGCCTCTTCTATGTCTTGAGAAGACATCGCAAGCATTTCGGACAGTTTCTTGGCAACTTTGACATTACCGATAATGACAACTTCTTCATTATCCAAAAGTTCATCGAGGCTAGTGCCCCCTATGAGAGATAAAAAAGCATCTTTATTAAGCTTAATAGTAACATCAAAATTGCTTACTTCATTTGACTTAATTACAAATATACGAGAGTTTGTAAACACAAAAGCAAGCGCTATATCGAGTTCAGTAAGTTGTAGGTTTATTTTCTTACCCTCAAGAGTCTCTATATCAATATCACAAGTATCAATTAGTCGGTTAAGGGTTTTTTCAAGGGAAAGACGAAGCATATAGGGTTAAGCCTTGACAGCCTTATGGAGCGCTACAATTCCGCCAGACAGGTTTTGGTACTCACATAAATCAAACCCAGCGCCAATAACCATTGCCTTAAGGTCTTCTTGGTTTGGGTGTTTGCGGATTGATTCCGCTAAGTATTGATAACTTTGTTCGTCATTTGCGAATAAGCCGCCTAATTTAGGCATAACGTTGAAAGAGTAGTAGTCGTAGAATTTTTCCAGCATTTCATTTTCGACTTTGGAGAATTCTAATATCAACAAACAGCCACCCTTTTTAAGAACTCTAAACATCTGCCTAATTGCAGCCTTCTTGTCGGTAATATTTCTGAGTCCAAAAGCAATACTTACACAGTCAAATGATTTGTCTTTAAAGGGCAAAAGTTCCGCATTTGCTTGGACAAATCCAATGTCAAATACGCCGTTATCGATAAGACTTTTCCTTCCTTCTTCAAGCATTGCGCCATTGATATCAGTCAAAATCACCTGTCCAGAATTACCAACCTTTCCCCTAAATTTAAGAGCTAAATCGCCAGTCCCACCAGCAATGTCTAGAACACAGTCTCCCTTCTTCACATTGCTACTGGCTATGGTGTATCTTTTCCATAGACGATGAGCCCCCATTGAGAGTACATCATTCATTAAGTCGTAGTTCGTTGCTACAGAGTCAAAAACTTCCCTAACCAAGCCTTGCTTGTCATTAACGTCTACTTCCTTATAGCCGAAATGAGTTGTCTTTGTCATGCTAATTAACGGGGTAACTTCTAAAGTCTTTTCCAGTGTAGATTTGTGTCGGTCTAAAGATTTTATTGTGACTCACCTGTTCGTGCCAGTGCGCCACCCATCCGGCTGAACGCGCCATGGCAAAGATTGGAGTGAAGTGCTCTTTGGTAAATTTAAATATTTCGGCGTAAAGAATGCCCGAGTAAAAGTCGACGTTGGGGTAGACTCCTTTTTCAGATAATAACTCCTCACAGATTCTTTCAACTTCAAGCGCTGTTTCAAAGCGTTCAGATAGTTTGTGGCCATTTGTATTGATATAAGCTTTAAGCATTTGTTCAAGAATTGTTGCGCGAGGGTCCTTTGTTTTGTATTCGCGATGGCCCATTCCCCAAATGACTTTTTTATTTTTGAGCCTGTCTTCAATGAAGGCACGAGCATTTTTTGGAGACCCTATCTCGTCGAGCATAGTCAGCACATTTTCGTTTGCGTTACCGTGCAGAGGGCCTGCAAGAGTTCCTACTCCTGCGGCAATTGAAGAAAATGGATTGGCAAGCGTAGATGCGGTTACCATGGTTGAAAAAGTGGAGGCATTGATAGTGTGTTCGGCATGCAAAATCAAGCATGCATCTAAAAGTTTGATAATTTTACTGTCAGCTTTTTCACCGAAACACATATACATAAAGTTTTCTGCATAATCCATATTATTGCTTGGAGGGATTGGGTCATATCCTCTACTAATACGTGTCCACATTGCCACCAAGGTACTCATATTTGAGATGATTTTTACGAGCGCGTTTTGAGTAAATTCTGAGTCCGGCTCCGATGCGCCTGCATCTGGATAGAAGGTTGCCATTGAGGCTATTGCAGTTTGAAGCACATCCATTGAATGCCCTTTTGATGGAAGCGACCATAGCAAATGGCGGATTTTGCGCTTCACCTCGTTCCTTCTTTGTAAAAGATCTTTAAAGTCCTCTAGTTCTTTAGGGCTTGGCAGTTCTCCGTGCATTAACAATAGTGCGGTTTCTTCAAATGAGGAGTGGGAAACAAGGTCTTGTATGGAGTAGCCTCTATAGGCAAGTATTCCTTTTTCGCCGTCGATTGAAGATATTTCTGATTTGGTTGCTGGTACGCCTGCTAGGCCCGGTACATAATCTTTCATGGTAATCTTGATGTTGTAGTTAAATTATTCGCCTTTTATTTTACCAATTATAGTTGTGCGGCGCAACATTGCCTTCTAATTTTTCAGTATATGGAATACCTAAACCGAAAAAGATGAGCCGCAGCCACAAGTAGTTTTGGCATTTGGATTGCTTACAAAAAACCTAGCCCCTTGTAAATCTTCCAAATAGTCTACTGTAGAGCCTGCAAGGTACTGATAGCTCATAGGATCTACCACAAGCTGTACTCCATTTTTGTATACACCACTATCACCTTCTTTTATGGCTTCGTCAAAGGTAAATCCATATGAAAACCCTGAACAACCGCCACCGGTAATGTAGACTCTCAGTCTGAGTTTTGAGTTCTTTTCTTCGCTTATTAGTTGTGCAACCTTGGTGGCAGCGTTGTTACTAAAAACAATATCAGCATCTTCTAGAATTTCTGCAGTTTCCATTTTATGGCAACAAGCCTATCTGTGTTAGGCCTGTATTTTCTTTAATTTCAAACATTAGGTTCATATTCTGTATAGCTTGACCGGCAGCACCCTTTACTAAGTTGTCGATAACAGACATAATCACTAGTTTATTGCTATGCTCGACATACTGTATTGCGATTTGGCAATAATTAGATGACTTAACTGAGCGGGTTTCTGGGTAGAAGCCTTCAGGCAGTATTTTAACAAAATCTTCGTTTTGATAGGCTCTTTCGAAATAAGGCCTAACATCTTTGGTAGAGTCCAGCAGGTCAACATATATTGTTGCCTCAATGCCGCGAACCATCGGTACTAGGTGCGGCACAAAAGTTAAGCCAATTTCTGTGCCAGAAATAAGCTCTAGTTCTTGTTTTATTTCAGGAAAGTGGCGATGCCCGCTAACTCCATAAGGCTTAAATGATTCAGAAGTCTCACAAAGAAGCATGGCCTGATTAGCGCTCCTTCCAGCTCCGCTAGCGCCAGATTTACAGTCAGCAATGATATTAGAACAATCAATTAAGTTGTTTTCTAGTAGCGGCTTTAAAGCCAACAGTATGGCTGTAGGGTAGCAACCAGGGTTGGCTATCAGTCTTGCGCTCTTAATAGCGTCTCTGCGTATTTCTGGTTGGCCATATACGGCCTCAGAAAGTAGGGCGGACTGTGTATGTTCCATGTTGTACCATTTAGACCAGACGGAAGGGTTTTGAATGCGAAAGTCGGCCCCCAAATCAATAACCTTTATACCTTTTTCTAAGTATGCACCAGCAGACTCCATCGCAACACCGTGAGGCGTGGCAAAAAATACAACATCGCACTTATTGAAAGACTCTAAATTGGGCGTTGAAAAAGTTAAGTTTGTTAACCCTGCAAGGTTTGGAAATATTTCCTTAATTTTTTTTCCATGAAAGGCTCTTGAACAAATAGCAACAACTTCAGCTTTTGGATGTTGGTGCAATATTCGTAAGACTTCAATCCCGGTATAGCCAGATCCGCCAATTATGCCTGCTTTAATTTTCATGAATTATTTTCTCCTAGCATTTTTTCGAGGTAGTGAATATTTACCTCGCCCTTTTTAAATTTGGCATCTTCCATGATAGTCCTATGCAGAGGTATATTAGTTTTAATGCCATCAATAACCATTTCATTTAATGCATTTTGCATTTTCATAATGGCCTTGGAGCGACTATCGGCAAAGGTAATAAGTTTTCCAATCATAGAATCATAGTAGGATGGGACAGTATAACCGTTATAGATATGTGAGTCGACCCTTACTCCAGGCCCTCCTGGGGCATGGTATTGAGTAATCTTTCCTGGAGAAGGCATGAAGTTTTTTGGGTCTTCAGCATTTATTCGACACTCAATTGCGTGTCCATGAATTTTTATATCTTTTTGTTTATACGACAAAGGGTCGCCTCCAGCGATTAAAATTTGTTCCTGTACAATATCCACGCCAGTAATCATTTCAGTAATAGTGTGCTCAACTTGGACCCGAGTATTCATTTCAATAAAGTAAAACTCGCCATTTTCATAAAGAAACTCAAATGTCCCGGCACCACGATAATTGATTTGTTTGCAGGCTTTCGCGCAGATGCTGCCAATTTTTTTTCGAAGTTCTATATCTATGCCAGGTGCTGGCGCCTCTTCAACTACTTTTTGATGTCTACGTTGCATCGAGCAGTCTCGTTCGCCTAAATGTATAGCGCTACCATATTGGTCAGTGAGGACTTGGACCTCAACATGCCTAGGCTTGGTTAGAAATTTTTCCATATAAACTTCGTCATTACCAAAGAAACTTAAAGCTTCTGCTTTGGTGAGTTCGATAGAATTGACTAGGTCTTTCTCTGACTCTACAACACGCATACCACGTCCACCGCCACCGCCAGAAGCCTTAATAATAATTGGAAAACCTATCGATTTAGCAAGTTTAATATTGTTTTTTTCGTCATTATCTAGAGCGCCATTAGATCCTGGAACGCATGGCACTCCAGAATCTTGCATCGCCTTTATGGCGGCAACCTTGTCACCCATTATGCGAATACTTTCTGCTTTTGGTCCAATAAAAATAAAGCCACTCTCTTCTACTTGTTCAGCAAAGTCAGCGCTTTCAGAGAGAAAGCCATAGCCAGGGTGGATTGCATCGGCATGTGTTACTTCAGCCGCACTAATAATGGCAGGAATGTTTAAATAACTGCTTTGTGAAGAATGTGGACCAATACAAACGGCTTCATCAGCAAGACGAACATGTTTAAGGTCTTTATCGGCGGTAGAGTATACTGCAACAGTTTTTATTCCGAGTTCCTTAGAGGCCCGTAAAACACGCAGAGCTATTTCGCCACGATTGGCAATAAGTATTTTCTTTATTGAGCTCATTCGATTACAATAAGCGTCTGCCCAAATTCAACTGCTTCACCGTCTTTAACAAGAATAGCAACAACAGTGCCAGACTGGTCAGCTTCAATTTGATTCATAATTTTCATTGCCTCAATAATGCCCACAGTGTCACCTTGATTGACGTGCTGGCCGATGCTTATAAAAGGCTTTGCGCTTGGCGATGCAGCAGAATAGTAAGTCCCAACCATTGGTGATGTTATTGGATGACCATAAGTTGATGGCTCCCCTGATTCAAGGTTCGTTTGTTGAGTATTGAGCGTTCCCAGTGAAACAGCAGCAGGAGTTTGTGAAATAATTTGTGGAGCAGCGACGGATGGCTGGTTGCCAAATCGTGATATTTTTACGGCTTCCTCGCCCTCTTTGATTTCAATTTCTGCCATTCCGGACTGTTCTAACAACTCTATTAATTTTTTTACTTTGCGTATATCCATTACGTCCTCTTGTAGTGTTCGGTGTGTTTAATTGTAGCTGTTTAAACTTGCTACATTTAAAGTTGAATTTTAACACCTATTTGGATAAATATATCGACCATTAACTACATGTTCGATACAAATAGATGGTAATTTCTATAGGCCTTCCATTTTTTTCAGCAGCTTGTTAAAGCCCTTTTCGCCAATAATTCTAGAGGACCTTAACTCTTTCCCATTTTTGAAAAATAACAGGGCTGGGGGGCCGACAACGCCGAATTTTGCTAAAAGAGTCTTGGTGAGTGCATTATAGTTAGTGACATCAATCTGCAGGGTAATTATATTTTCTAATCGTTCAATCACTTCAGAGTCGGAAAAAATAGTTTTTTCAATTTTGTTACACGAAGTGCACCAGTCGGCATAATATTTAAGGGCTATAGTTTGTTTACTGTTAATCGTGTTGGCAATAGCGAGGTCGAGCTGTTGTTCAGATTCAATAGTTTGAAATTTAATAGGCTCAGAAGTTTGTTCGAAACTTCCAAAACTTAAGTTCTCTAGGTGTTCACGAATATCACCGCCGCCTTGAGCTACGAGTAGCCAAAGAAGAACCCCATAGGCAAACACTATCAAGCCGAGTGTTTTGATAAATAGTAGCCATAAACGCTTAGTAGCGTTGAGGTTACGAAAGGCCCCCAAAACTATTGGCGCTATAGTTAATAGACCAGCCCAAAGAATTAGAGAGACGAGAGAGGGCAATATACGATCAAGCAGATAGAATGCAATTGCAATCAAAACAAAACCAAAACTATTCTTAACGGTCTCCATCCATGGTCCAGGTTTCGGGAGAGCATTAACACCTAAACCACAAACTATAAGTATTGGTATTCCCATCCCCAGCCCCATAGCAAAAAGACTAACACCGCCTTTTATCGCACTACCTCCTGCAATAACGTAGCTTAGAGCAGTTGCAAGAAATGGTGTAACACAAGGGCCAACGATTAAGGCAGAGAGGAACCCCATTACCGCAACTCCGAAAAACACACCATTCTTCTGCCGATTGCTTATTTGGTTTATCTTATTTTGTAATTTAGCGGGCAGTTGGATATCGTAATAACCAAACATAGAAAAAGCAAGAAAAAGAAAAATCAAACTAAATACAAACAACACCCAGGGTGTTTGCATAATAGATTGCAGGTTAATGCCCGACCCAAAATAACCTGCACTGGCGCCAATTAAACCATAAGCAAGCGACATTGAAAATACAAATGTTACAGACATAGAAATCGCTCTTGATTTGCTTGGGATTGGGGTTTGACCAATGATAATGCCTGATAATATTGGTATCATTGGGTATACACAAGGTGTCCAGGAAAGTGCTAATCCTGCTAAAAGGGCGCCCAAAAACAGAGCCAAACCTCCTTTTTGAAATAATTCATTAATTTCTAGTTCTTCAATGCTTAATGAAACTGTTTCGTTAGTTGCATTATTTGTTAGGCCTGTAAAAGAAGTTTTAACTTCGACTGTTTGTGGTGGGTAGCAAACACCTCCCGCCCAACAGCCCTGATATCCAATAGTTAAGGTAACAAATTCTTTTTCGATATTTTCATAGAAAAGTAAAATTTCAATTGGCTTTTCGTAAACCTCAACTTGACCAAAAAATTCATCATTTCTTGACTTTGAGTTAGGGTAATTTATATCAGCAATAAATGCGCCATCTGGGGCAAACGATATTTTGTCTTTATAGAGATAGTAGCCGTCAGTAATCAACCATCTTACGTTCAGAGTTGTTTCGTTAATTGGAGTTACACTTAATTTAAACGCCTCATCTGCTGGCAAAGGGTCTGAGCCATTAAAGATGCTGCTTTCATTTGCATAAGAGGCAGCTAGAATAGCATTTTGTTCAAGAGGTGCTTGTGTGTCTGCTAAAGAGCAATTAGTTGTTGAGAAAACACCCCAAATTAAAAGAAATAATGCAGAAAAAAAACGCCTCATAAAAAGCCTATTGGAATTGGTCGGGGTAATTATACCTTGCGGCGATTGAAGGACTAGGAATTGCTCGAAATGACTATCTCTTGCAAAAAACAATCATCATTTTCAAAATTATATTTCTCCCGCCTGTTTCAGCACATCTCTAGCAATTCTAAAGCATTCAACGCCCTGAGGGACGCCACAATAGATTGCTATGATATGCAATATAGATCTAATCTCTTCTTTGCTAACGCCATTTCTAAGGGCTCCTTTGCAATGAATTTCCCACTCTTCCATTTTGCCGAGAGCAGCAATCATAGTTAGATTCATCATTGATCTAGTCTTCTCATCAATTGTAGCATCACCCCAACCAAATCCCCAACACCATTCTGTCATTTGCTCTTGAAATTCACGATTAAAGTCATCTGCAGACTCTAAGTTCTTGTTAACATAATCGGTTCCCAGTGTTGCCCTGCGTTTAGATAGGCCTAACTCAAATAATTTTTTGTCCATAACGTTTCTCCATAGTAAGTTTATCTAGCGAATAACAAAAGGATTTTCCATGGGCTCTTTAGAGGTGTTAATCCATGTTGTTTTAGTTCTTGTGTATTCATGAATAGCATCCATCCCAGCTTCACGACTACCGCCACTTAATTTAAAGCCACCAAATGGTGATAATGGAGATATTGCTCGATAAGTGTTAATCCAAACAATTCCAGAATGTATTTTTTGACTCACTCGATGCCCTCTCGCAAGGTTTTCAGTGAATATCCCTGCGCCGAGCCCGAAGTCTGAGTCATTTGCCATTTGAATTGCATCATCCTCAGTGTTAAACGAAACCGCACTAATCACAGGAGCAAATAGTTCAATTTTGACCGAGTCAATGTTTTGATGCGGGCAAGTCAACAGGGTTGGTTCAAAGTACCAGCCTTCAGCCAAGTGCTTGGGGCTTTGGCCACCGAATATCAGTTTAGCCCCTTGTTTAACGGAATTCGTAATTACATTGTAAGCACGATCTACTTGGGCGGACGTAGCGAGTGGCCCAATTTGGGTTTTTTTGTCTAAAGGGTCACCTATTACGATATTTTTGGCCCTCTCTTTAAGTTCACTTACCACCTTATTAAAGATATTTTCTTGGATAAAGACTCGCGAACCTGCGACACAACTTTGGCCTGAAGCGCCGAAATTACCAGCAATAATGCCGTTAATTGCTCCTTCTATGTCGCAATCATCAAAAATTATGATTGGTGATTTTCCGCCAAGCTCTAGGCTCACATGAGCAAAGTTTTCAGCAGTATTTTTTACTATGTGCTTGGCAACGTCGCAACCACCGGTAAATGCCACTCGCGCTACTTTAGGGTGTGAAGTGATGATTCGCCCGCAAGGCTCACCAAATCCAGTGATAATGTTGATAACTCCAGGTGGAAATCCCGCCATGTCAACCAATTCTGACAATTTGAATAGTGCTGCAGGCGCTTGTTCTGAGGCCTTGACTACTACTGTATTCCCTGCTGCTAATGCCGGTGCAATTTTTGTTGCAGATAAAAAAAGTTGCGCATTCCATGGAACAATTGCGACTACTACTCCTATAGGTTCTCTAGTAGTAAAGACACGCATATTTGGCTTATCAATAGGTATAACCTCTCCTTGAATTTTGTCTGCAAGCCCAGCATAATAATAGTAATAATCAGCTACATATTTTGACTGGCTTCTAGTTTCTATTGCAAGTTTGCCGCTGTCTGTTGTCTCTAGGTCTCCAATTTCATCAGCATATTGACTAATTAAATCGCCCAGTTTATGTATTATTTTCCCTCTTTGAGTTGGCGTGAAGTTTGCCCATGGGCCTTTATAGAGGGCATTGTGTGCAGACTCTATAACAAAATTTGACTCTTCTTCGCTAGCGGCTGGAAATATTGCCCAAGGTTTTCCATTCGCGGGATTAATAGTTTCAAAGTGGTTTGACCCGCTTCTGAATTCTCCATTGATATAGTGCTTATATTGTTTCATATAATTTCTTATTTTATGTAAATGTAGGCATAACTTTATCAATAAATAGTTGCAATGATTTTTTCTTGTTAGCGAAACTCATACTGTTGTCTGCCCAAAAACTGTATTCGTCATAGCCAAGCTTTTCACAAAATTTGATCCGCTCTATTACAGTTTCTGGTGTTCCAATAATGCTATTTTTACGCATATTTTCTGGCGAGTACATCTCGATTTCCATCATTTCTTCCTCGCTTAGTTTTTTGATTAGGCCTTGTTCGATTGGTCGTTCGTTTTTAAACCAGGCGCCAAAATAACAATAAAAGCGGGAAATGTCTTTTGCTGCTTGGACGATTTCTGCTTCAGTTTCACCAACAAATGTATGGCGCAGGACCATAATCTTCGGTCTAGGCGTGTCTTTGTGTGATGCGCAGGCGTTATTAAATCTATCCATTAAAGATATTACTTCCTCATCACCCAGCCAAAGTGGCGTTACTTGGACATTGCAACCATGTTCTAAGGCAAAGTCATGGGAGTTTTGATGTCTTGCGGCTATCCAGATTGGAGGGTGTGGGTCTTGGTATGGCTTGGGAGAACTAGTGGTTTTAGGGAAGGACCAGTGCTTACTTTCGCCTTCATAGTCACCTTTCCATAGCGACTTTATTGCGGGAATGATTTCACGCATTACCCCACCTGCAGAAAAAGCATCAATGCCATCTGCGAGACGGTCATATTCAAATGAGTATGCGCCTCGTGCAATTCCAAGTTGAAGTCGCCCATCACTTATAATATCGGTCATTGCTACCTCTTCTGCTAGTTTAATTGGGTGCCAAAATGGCGCAACAATTGTTGCTGTTCCTAGTTTGACATTTTTTGTTCTTCTGGCTAAGTCTGCAAGGGCTATAAAAGGGTTTGGGGCAATGGTAAAGTTCATACCGTGGTGTTCTCCAGTCCATATAGTTTTAAAGCCACCGTTATCCGCCATTTCGCAGAGTTCAACATATTCTTCGTAGAGTTGCTTTTGAGATTGGGCCTCGTCATACCGTTCCATATGCATAAAAAAAGAAAATTCCATATTGTGTTTCCTATAGTTAAGTTTTAGTTTTTGTAACAGCCTCTACCTTTCCATCTTTCTCTTTACCAACAAAAATGCCAAAAGCATTTAACCCTCTCTCTGCAATATAGCGTCTAAGCATTATTCTACTCGCTTCATCCTCAAGGCGCTCAAACGGAATTTTATTAAAATCATAAAATTCACCTCTATCAGAGGGAATTTCTTTGTCAATCTTTGCGCGGTAGTATATTAGGCTCGTTTTTTTATCACTACTTTCAAACACTGAGAAAAGGTAATGCTCGCCAGCCAAGATATTCATATTTTTAAGTTTGCCAAGTAAGCTCATTTCGTCATCAAACGTTCCAAGTCTTGAAGCTATAGGGAATCGAATTGTATTATTTGATTCATTCGCCATTAAAAATATCTTTTTCTGGCATTCAATTATTGCCCCAACAACCACCCTGGTAGTTTCATTTTCCATTGCCAGCAACATTTTTTGCTCAAGATTAAGGTTTACATAATTGCCTCGCAAGTAAACAAGTGGGGTTTTTGTTGTACTATCAAATGCAAGTACACGACCGATAAGAATAAAATGGTCGCCACTGTCTATAAAGTTATCTTTTGAACAGTCAAACCATGCGGCTGACCCTTTAATAATAGGGCTGCCAGTGACTCTAGAATCCCAGTCAACTCGTTCAAATCGATCTGTAACGGGGCGGGCAAAGGTGGTAGATATTTGGTCTTGACTTTCTGAGAGCACATTAACAGCAAAACTTTCGCCATTTGAAAAAGACTCTAAGTTGAAGGAGGCCTTGTCGATGCATATCGAAATTAATTGTGGGTTCAATGATACTGAAGTAAAAGAGTTAGCAGTAAAGCCTATTGGTCTATTTTCCTTATCAAGGGTTGTAACGATCGTTACACCAGTTGGAAATGCACCAAGCGCATTACGAAAGTTTTGAGTGAGATGGTCGCTATTCACCTGGATTTTCCTTTGATGTTTTTAGATGATTTTCAATTATTGGGTTTACTTTATTAGGTGCAATATAAGACATCATATGTGCCTCATCTTCAACAGTAACGAATTTACCTAGTGGGGTCATTTCAGCCATCTTTTGAGACATTTCGGAAGTGGAATTGGGGTCATCATCACCTGTTAAGTATAGAACAGGGCAACTCAAGCGCTTTAGTTTATTTAAAAAAACTTTGTCAGAAAGTGCGAATAGACGATAAGTCAATCCGTAACCTTGGGGTGAAGATTGTTCTAACCACTTTCTAACTTCGTTAATGTTTTCCGATTTCTTGTTGTTGTCATTCTTAAACCAGCGATCTATTGTTTGTTCGATGTTGAGTATTTGATTACCTTTTAAAACTTGATTGGCTCGATTTAACACTTCTAATTGCGCTTTGTCAGTTCTATTAAACACCATATTCATTGGTGTTAATGCTAATACTTTATTTGGGTATTTGAGAGCAAACGCTACACTAATTATTGCGCCCATAGAATGGCCAACTAAGTAAAACGAAGAAAGTTCAAGAAAATCCACTAGCTCATTAAGTTGCTCAACATAATCGTCAAGTGAAACTTCTTGTGGGGGCATAGGGCTTTTGCCATGACCAAGGAGGTCATAAGCCAAGGTTTGATAAGAACTAGAAAAATAATTTAGTTGGTGCTTCCATACCGCACCTAACATGCCTACACCATGAACAAAAACTATTGTCTCTGGGCAAGGATTAGAGCAGAAATAGGCAGTTCCATGCGTTGTAAAACGCATATTCTCAAGTAAAAAATTTTGGTCTCTCAAGTCACTCAAAAAACTTCCCCTTGTATTAAAGGCGACAAATTAACTAATCAGGCACACACCATTTTTTCTCACTGCCTGCCGACTTGAGTGTGAATGGAATATAGCGTATTGCTAGACGCCTGTCAAGAAATCAGTGTACTGGTTATCAGGCTAGAAAATAAAGAAAATAATAATAATAATATAAAATAATTGAATGAAAAAATTAATAATTGATGAAAAAAATGAATTTTTTGAAAAAAAATGCTTAGATTTTGCTAAATAATTATAAAAAACCAAAAAAATCTATTAATTAAGCCAATAAACTAATGATTTTATCTATATTTAGGCAAAAAATGACTTTTTTGAACAAAAAAATGTATTTTTTTTGTTATTTATGTTTTTTTCTTATTTTAGATTGTAGTCTTTATTTTGAGCGCTAGGCGTACAAATTCCATCACCAATTGACGCGTATAAAACAAATTGATTTGGTACAAAGTTGTTATAAACTCTGAAAAATGTGGCCATATCAAAGGTTTCATACGTACTAACTACTGAACAACAATAACTACATATAACTCAAACCCTATTGTAATAGGTTTCCTGATTTTCACTTGTGCTTCACTTTTTGTGATTAAAAGAACAGTTTAATACACTATCTAAAAAAAGGGTTCGTCTTAGTCGTATATTCCATGAAATCTTTTGCGCGAAATACTTCTTTACCAGCAGAATCATAAATCAAAATACACTCAATCTCATCTTTTCGTAATATGTCAAAGAGGTCATCTAAATTTTCTGCATCAAAACTTAATGTAGCAGTATCATCACCAACAAGATAAAACACATTATAAGTTTGCATTGATAGTTCCTACTTTTAGCACATACTGAATTCTACACTTTGAATATTAATAAGAGTAGACTTTGAAATTAAATTAACAACTATGCTTCTATCCTGGAGTGGTTGTAGTGACTTTCACTTTTTGTTTCGCTTAGCAAAAAAAGTGTTGTAAAGCAATGACTTAGAAGTGTCAAACTACTGAACAACAATCACCATTGCTGGTCTAACTAGTCGGTCATTAAGTGTAAAGCCAACTTGAATAACCTCTAGAACAGTATTAGACTCTTTGTCTGGCATTGGCACCATTGTGACGGCTTCGTGCTTTTCTGGGTCAAACCTTTCCCCAATAGGGTCGATCTGTTTTACCCCGAATTTTTCTAGGGTCGAAATAAACATTTTATTAGTCATTTCAAGGCCTTCAACTGTATGTTCTAAGGTCGCCTTTTTGTCGTGTGCTGTCTGTAGGCCCAAAGATAGAGAATCTTTTACCTCTAAAAGAGCCTTAACAAATCCATCTAATGCATATTTATGCGCATTTTCCAAGTCTTTTGCAGTACGTCTTTTAAGGTTTTCCATTTCAGCTTGTGAACGGAGTAATTTTTCCCAGTTAGCCTTGGCTGATTTTTGCGCCTCTTCAAGCTGGGACTCTAAATCTATATCTTTTTTAGATTCAGCCTTTAAAGTTTCTTTGGCCTCAGAACTCTCTGTTTCTACTTTTTTGTTGGCTTTCTTTTTTGTCATTTTTTTACGCAAAATAATGTATAGTTAACACGATATGTAGTCATTCATTCTAATAATTCAAGACCCATGTTTAACACTATTGGCATCATTACTAAACCAAAGGATTTTACCAGTGAAGAAACAGCCCGTGAGCTTAGTGTCTTTCTTCATGACAAGGGTGTCTCGTTAGTTGAGGGCTATAAGCAAATATCAAAAAATGCTGACCTAATTATTGTTGTTGGCGGCGATGGCAGCATACTCAATACCGCTAGGACTTATGTTGATAGTAATATTCCAATTTTAGGGGTTAATTTAGGCAGGCTTGGTTTTTTAGCCGATGTATCAGTTGAGAATATGATTGCGGCTGTTGAGCAGATATTGAATGGAGATTTTATCAAGGAAGAAAGAGCCTTGTTATCATGTCAAATAGAAAGAGGTAATAAAATAATATCAAAACATCTGGCTTTTAATGATGCAGTAATTCATCGTAACAACGCCCCTAGGATGATAGAGTTCGAGTTGCTTGTCGATGGGGCTTTTGTAAATAATCAACGAGCCGATGGAATGATAATTACTACTCCAACAGGTTCTACAGCTTATGCGTTATCAAGTGGCGGTCCGATAATGCATCCGAGTGTTAAATCTATTTGTTTGGTTTCTATATCTCCCCATACAATGAGCCATAGGCCAATTATTGTTCATGGAGAAAGTGAAATTGTGATTCGTTTACTAGACTCTTATGATGACGCCAACGCAAGTTTTGATGGGCAAGCCAAGGAATCAATTGCTTTGGGAGATCATTTACGAGTCAAACAGCATGAAAATTTTGCTCATTTATTGCATCCTAAGGGTTACGATTATTTTGAAATTATCCGTTCAAAGTTACACTGGGGACATCAAGTTTAATTTTTGATGCCATGCTAGAGCAACTATCTATAAAAAATTTAGTAGTGGTTGAAGACTTGAACGCAGAGTTTCAAGATGGCATGACAGTTATTACAGGCGAAACCGGTGCAGGCAAATCAATTATTGTACAGGCATTAAATCTAGTGAGTGGTGGTCGATCAGATGCGTCTTTAGTTCGTCACGGTAAAGACAAGGCTGAGATTGTTGCAATATTCCAACTTAGAAATAATTCAAATTTTTTGTCTTTCCTGGAAGACTGTGATTTAAAAGACGGGGAAGAATGTATTTTAAGACGTATCATTGGTTCCGATGGACGCTCTAGAGCCTATGTCAACGGCAGTTCTGTTTCTTTGTCACAACTCAAAGAAGTGGGTACTAAGTTAATAGATATGCATGGTCAAAACGAGCACCAGTTATTACTGAAAAATAACCAACACAGGATTTTGCTTGATGATTTTGCAGAGTCACAAGAGCTCTGTGAAGAAATCAATAATATTGTTCATGACTACTTGAAGGTCAAAAATAAACTCTTACAACTTCAAAATGTTAATGAACAATCACTAGCTCAAAGGGAGCTTCTTACATATCAACTCAATGAGTTTGTTGAAAGCAAATTAGAGCAAGATGAACTAGATAGTATTGAAAAGAATTTTAAAATATCCAACAATGCAAGCGTATTAATGGAAAAAATTGCCGATGTTCTTGAATCATTGGAACACGAATCTGGCGCTAATGAATTATTAATAAGAGCAGAAAGCATCATCTCTAAGGCAAGCGAGCTTGATTCAAATTTAAAACCAGTCAATTCAATATTTTCAAGTGCACAAGTTCAAGTTCAGGAAGGAATATATGATTTAAGAGATTATCTAGGCAAGGTTAGTGATGGCAAGGCAAATATTGCAGAATTAGAAAAAAGAATTAGTCATCTGCATGATTTAGGGCGTAAGCATAACTGTCAAATACCTGAACTTCTCCAAGTTCAAAAAGATATTCAGAATACTCTAGTAGAGCTTGATTCATCGGGCGATAAGATTGAAGAGTTGACAATTAAATTGAGCCAACTCGAACTGAATTATAAAAAAAAGGCAGCAGTTCTTACGAAGCATAGGCAGCAATCAAGCAAATTACTTTCAAAAAAAGTTACCGATGTAATGCAGGATTTAGGTATGCCAGGGAGTGAAGTTTTGTTTTCTTTGCATTCGACCGATGAGCCAATTCGATTAAACGGTCAAGAAGAGGTTGTTATAAATGTAAAAACAAATATTGGGCAAGACCTAAAACCTTTAAATAAAGTAGCATCAGGCGGAGAGTTATCAAGATTTTCATTGGCTCTTTCCGTGGTAACTAGTAAGTCGGAGCTCGCTCCAAGCATAGTTTTTGATGAGGTTGACGTAGGTATCAGCGGTTCAGTTGCGGAGGTCGTTGGAAGATTATTGAGAAAACTCTCATCGCGCTATCAGGTTCTATGTGTAACTCATCTTGCTCAAGTTGCGGCTCAAGGGCATGAACATATGAAGGTTATAAAATCACAAAAAAAGGATGCCACTTATGCTCAAATGTCAGCCCTTAATAAGGAGCAAAGAACTGATGAATTAGCAAGAATTTTAGGCGGCATTAAAGTCAGTGATAAAACTCGATTAGTGGCCGAAGAAATGATAAAAGCAAGAGTTTAATTTTGTCGTTAATAGTTGAATTCAATACAGTGGTTATTATAAAAAAATACAACTTGACTAAAGCCTATAAGATTGTATAATATTCGCTTTGTATATGGGTATAGTAGCTGTAGACAACCTGTGAAATCAACGAGTTCACTGATTCAATCAACACTACTTTTTATAGCCGTTTCAATCTTTACCATTTATGGATATGGGCTTTCAGCTGTTTATGGAGCACTGGTGAGCCTCAGTAATATATGGATATTTGGTTGGTATTTCCGTAAACAAAAAGCGGCAGTTGATGCTGACGCACAAACGAGTTTTAAGATGGCCATTAAGAGTAGTGTACTCAGAGTTTTCTCTCTAATGGTTTTGGTTTTATTGGGTCTTGTAGTTTTAGGGATTGAAGCGCAACCGCTTGTCGTATGTTTGGTTTTAGGACAAGTCGGTTTTATACTGGATAGATTAAGGCAAAAATAATGGCAAGTGGCGAATTAACTTCGGGGGCTTATATAAAGCACCATTTACAGAATCTAACCTACGGAAAATTTCCAGATGGTCATTGGGGCTTTGCAGAAAATGCAATTGAAGCAAAAGAAATGGGATTTATGGCGCTACATGTTGATACCCTCGGCTTTTCTTTTATTCTAGGCGCTTTGTTTTTGTTTTTATTCGCGCAAGCGGCCAAACGTGCAACTATTGATGCTCCTAGGGGCTTCCAGAATTTTATAGAAAGCATAATCGACTTTATTGACGATAATGTTCGTGGATCATTTAATGGTCAAAATCTTATGGTAGCGCCATTAGCGTTAACAACCTTTATTTGGATAGTTTTAATGAATACGATGGATTTAGTGCCTGTTGATTGGCTGCCAGTATTAGCTCAGAAGATTGGCGCTGGAATTTTTGGTATAGACCCACACCACGTATTCCTAAAAGTAGTACCGACGACGGACCCTAATATGACATTTGGCATGTCGATTGGGATCTTCCTGTTAATTCTTTACTATAGTGTAAAAGAAAAAGGATTAGGTGGTTTTATTGGGGAGTTAACTTTGCATCCATTTGGCAAATGGATGTTGCCCGCTAACTTATTTTTAGAAGGAGTGAACTTACTGGCAAAGCCAGTTTCTCTTGCGTTACGATTATTTGGCAATATGTACGCAGGTGAGATGATCTTCATTCTAATTGCACTGTTGCCATTCTGGATACAGTGGAGCCTGTCTTTGCCGTGGGCTATTTTTCATATCTTAATCGTATTACTTCAGGCATTTATATTTATGACTTTAGTAATCGTTTATATGGATATGGCGCACCAAAAGGAGCATTAATTTTTTAATAGTTATTATATGTAGGAGTAAAAAATGATTACAGAAGTACAAG
>Ga0208894_1000420_pt1 | contig 32086 bp, 35 predicted proteins | sample ETNtaG_12_FD_185752 | JGI IMG/M metagenome (GOLD analysis project Ga0208894, IMG submission 185752) | Marine microbial and viral communities from oxygen minimum zone, Eastern Pacific Ocean - ETNP201306SV49 (SPAdes) (version 2) | ecosystem: Environmental > Aquatic > Marine > Oceanic ...
TCAATTGTACTCATATCTGCAACAATTAATCCACTGTGTTTACCTTCAACTATTCCGTTACTTTCAAAAGAAATTTCTTTAACTGCGTTTGCATCTCTGACGATGATGATTACCAGTTCTGAGTTTGTTGCAACTTCTTTTGGAGATGTGGCAATTTTAGCACCTTTTTCTTTTAATTGAATTATTTTTTCTTTTGTTCTGTTGTATACTGTAACTTGAAATCCCAAATCTAGTAAATGCAAAGCAACTGCATTGCCTAACATTCCAATTCCTACAATTCCAATTTTTTTCATGTTTTATCTCCCTTGATTGTCTGATTAATGACGTTCTTCATTTTGAACTTCCCATTGTTTGTTGCCAAATCTTGACACTGCAAATTCTACTAAACCAATTGTTTTTTCACCTTTCTTAACCTTGGCAAAATCTAATTTTTTCATCTTGAATAATTTTTCTTTGGGTTTGTACCCTCCTTCGATAACTTTTACTTTGAACCTCTTACTTGCTTTAATGATTAACTTTCTAGCATTTTGTACCTCTCCAATCCATGAAAACATCTCAAAATCCCCGAAATTTTTTGTAGAAATTGTATATCCATATAATCTGGCCTCTAATTTCATATTTTGTGATTTTGCTTTTTCATTTAACCATTTAACTACCTCTTCCCCATGATCTTTTTCTATTCCAAATGTTTCTGAGTCTTGCATATATCCAAACTAATGATATTGAACCATAATAATCATTTTCAAATAATTGTTAAACTAAAATATTGACTAAATCTTTGAATCTCATGCTTACTATTGATTGCAAGGATGTTTTATCTATAAAAAATGAATTACTTGTCTATGTATCTGATCAAGTAGCAGCCATTCCTACTTTAAAAAACAAGCAATTTACCCTATCTACTTTGGATGATGATGAAATTCTTGAAACTAGCACTGTCATTTCTGCCATTAAAGAATTTCTTAATTCTATTGGCGAGAATCATAATTTTGCGGTAATTTCTAATAATGATACCATAAGTATTACATCTATTACTGGAAAAATTATAGAACGTGATTCTCATTCATCACAACATGAAATGTTTTCTTGTACTCATTGTGGATTTGTAACACAATACCAAGTTGAACTAAATGTACATATGAGAATACATTATTTGTGACTGATTTTAAAAATTCTTGGAATTGTATTATTTTTAATATTTGGTGAATCAATGGCAATTGTAAAATCATAATGGGGGAGCCTTTTTTTGTATTCTGCTATGTAACTTTTTGCAACTTTGCTTGTTTTAAATTCTGTTCTGATGTCTTTAATTTTTACTTGATTTCCATAAACATCATAAATAATTATTGAATAGTTATTTGGTTTGATATAATATCTGGTACTGCAATACCATAACATTCCTAATGTAATTACAAAAAATCCTGTAATAATTTTATCAAAGATTTTTTTCATGTGTTGATTCTTAACATGATCTTTATAAGCAATAGTTGCAAATTTTCATCATGTCTACCTCTCGGAAAAATACTAACAAAGTATATTGTGAAAAATGTGATCTAGTTTTTGAATCTAGAGAAAAATTTGATAAGCATTTTGATAGTCATTCTTCTGTAGTTGCATGCGAGGTATGTCCAATTGATACTGCAATTGATAAATTTGTAAACCTGTTTAAACGAAAATCTACTCAAAATTCGGAATAAGTTTTTTTAACTCATTTCCATTGTGTTGAATATGAATAAAAAAGGCGTTATTTTAGGCGTCATTGTAATTGCAATTATTGGTGGAATTGCAGCTTCTTTACCTTCTTCTGAACCTGAATCTCTTTCAAATGATAGATTACGTGGAACCATTTCTACTGAAATGGGGTCTCCAATTCTAGGTGATCCTTCTGCACCAATCACTATCGTTGAATTTGGTGATTATCAATGTCATGGATGTTATAACTGGTTTAAAAATACAAAACCTGCAGTACTTGAGGAATACATAGAAACTGGAAAAGCAAATCTGATTTTTGTTGATTTTGCATTTTTAGGACGTGACTCTCCAAAAGCAGCTCAAGCAACATATTGTGCTGACGATCAAGGAATGTATTGGAAATATCATGATCTTCTTTATTCTTCCCATGAACCACAAATTGATAACGGTTGGGTAAATCCTGAACGATTAAAGGCATTTGCATTTAGTTTAGATCTTGATATGGATCTCTTTGGAAGCTGTCTTGATTCAGAAAAATATTCTAAACGAATTCAATTTAACAGTCAACAAGCAAGAGAACATGGTGTAAGAGCTACACCAGGATTTTTTATTATAGGCCCTGATGGACAACAACAAATCACTGGAGCACAACCATTTTCTGTGTTTAAACAAATCATGGATTCTATGGTATAGATGGTTCAAACAATAAAACTTGTTTTCTCAAATTTTAGGTACATAATTCTTTCATGTGTTCTTTTTTCATCCATGTTGGTTGGATTGTTGATTTTATCTGAGTATATTTTCTTGGAACCTTATGTTGTAGGTCACATTCCTTCTGGAACTGAATTGGGGTTTTCTTTAATTTTGATAATTTGTATGCTGTCTGCTTTAGTAATACCGATGAATATTTTCAGAATCCATATTTTGAAGAGTTCCAAACAAAAAATGAGTGGCGGTGTTTTTGGAACTATTGTTGGTGCCGCAGCTGGTGCATGTAGCTGTGGTCCAGTTGGATTTGCAGTGATATCCACATTTGGTTCAGTTGGGATGACTGCCACAACCTTTTTGACAAATTATGAATCCCCTATCAGAATAATTGCTATTGTAATTTTGATTGTTACTTATTTTACTACTGTGAAATCTCTAAAAACTGAGTGCAGGATCGATTCTAAAATTTGATTCAATAGAAATTACCTAATAGCCAAATTTTTGCAACCTTTGAATGTATCTTGATGTCTAATGAATAATTGTCGTGACATACATTTACATCCCAATCCGACCAAGTAGGCGGGATCCTGATGCCGATGAAATTGAAGATGCTGAAGACTAGCATCTCTACTCAATTTATCTAATTACACAACAAATTTCAAAATTTGGTGTATTGAGATATTTATTTGCCCAATCTAAGTTAAATTAATGCAGAATTGGAATTTGATTCTTGGAATATCCTTAATTGCTAGTCCAATTCTTTTTGCTATGATCGCATTTCCTGATTCTATTGCTTGGAGTTGGAATGAAGGAAGAGGTGGTTATCTATTTGCATTAGTTTTTGTTGTAGCAGAACTTATTGGCCTTAAAATTATCATTTCAAAAAAACGATTACTTGCAGTTGTCCCTTTGGTATTGTTAACCATTTCATATCTTGTATCATTAGAATATGGATTAAGAGAATACATTATTGAATCAGCAGAAGTATTTGATGTACAGTTAATCTATTCTTGGACATGGATGTGGGACTTTATTGTAATGGGTATTTTCATAATTGTAACACTTACAATATTCTTTGGAAGGCGATGGATTAGAATTGCTCCTGCCGGTCCCATCTTTCTGACAGGAACTGCAATCATTTTATCTTTAGATGCATTTTTCCCTTATGATACACTTGGTCCTTTACAATACATTGTTCCATACTTGGTTCAAGCAAATGTGTGGATAATTACTGCGCTTGAACTTGGAACTGCAGTTGCTAGAGATAATGTGATGTTCTTACGTGGTGAACATGGCTCTATGGCACTTCAGGTATTTTGGCCATCAGCTGGAGTTCATAGCATTATCATTTTCTCATTGGTGATTGGAGCATTTATGTTAAAAATGAATATTCCTCGAACTCGAAAAACAATATACTTTGTTTTGGGAATTCTTGGCACCATAGTTGTAAATTTAATTCGAATTTTCTCATTATCTTGGTATGCTCTTAAGGTAACAACTGATCCTGTTGCTTGGGAAGAATATCATAAGATTGCAGGCGAAATCATGTTTTTGCCATGGCTGTTTGCATTCATTTTGATTGTAATTGTAATAGAATCCAAACGATTGAATAAATTAGAATCTAAAAATCTGTCTAAAAATAATTAGTTATGTTACTCTGCCCTTGAATTTCTGAAAGCTCTGAAACCTTAACCCCTAATCGCCTAATTGGAATTTTTTGATTTTCTAGTCCTTCTTTTAATAACTGCTCGACATTTTTTTGTAATTCGTCAAAATTATCAGTTGGATTTCTAAGCATTCTTGACTTTGATTTGTTTGATAAATCTGATTGAATAATATGTATTCCTACAGATTTGAACATTTTATTATTTTTTTTAACCACTGTATGTACTTCTGAACATAAATTTTTGATGTTTTCAAATAGAAATTGAAAGTCTATTGAATCTTTTTTTAATGTCATAATTTTACTATATTGAATTCTACCTTCTTTTTCTCTAACTGGTTCATTGTCTATTCCTCTAATTGCATTGTAAATGTATGTCCCACTTTTTCTTCCAAATTCTTTATTCAAAGTAAACACATCTAATTTTTTTAGTTCTTGCAATGTTTTAAAATTCATTTCTAAAAACCTCTCTTCAGTTTTTTTACCAATGCCTGGAATTGCTCTAATTTCTAATTGATCTAAAAACACTTCAATTTTTTCAGGTGTCACAATAGTAAGGCCGTCTGGTTTTTGAAAATCTGATGCAATTTTTGAAATTAATTTATTTTGTGAAATACCAATTGAACAACTAAGTTTTATTTTTTCTCTAATTTGATTTTTTATTTGCTGTGCAAGGTGACTTGCTTTAAGAAAATCTCCTCCTACTCTTTTTGTTACATCTAGATATGCTTCATCTCTTCCTACATATTCAAAAACATCTGCACTTTGCTTCATTATTTCCATAGATTTTTCTGATAATTCTGAATAAAAATCAAAATCTACTGGAAGAAATACTGCATCTTTTCTTTCTTCTAATTTTTTTTTTGCAAATGTAATTGGTATTCCTGATTTCACACCATATTTTCTTGCATTGTAATTTGCAGTAGCAATTGCTCCACTTTCTCCTCCTCTGTCTGAAAAAACACAAACACAAACTGGTTTTGATTTTAATTCTGGAGATCTTGTCTCTTCACATTGTGCATAAAAATAGTCAAAATCTATGTGGAACACAACTCTTGTTTCCAATACATTTCTAACATATTTTGATTATTATTGTATTGTGTATTCGTTTAATGACTTTACAATAAACATCAATTATGGTAAAATTATCTAGAAAACAATCTTTTAAGAAAAGATTTTTTTCTAGCTGGTATATTTGCTTGACCTTTTTTTGAATTATCCCTATCGATAATTTTTTCTATGTGTTGATCTAAATATTCATCTGAAATTAGGGTACGTGGGTGATTCTCTTTAGGTGTATCTTCTCTTAGAATATTTTCTCTTGGAACCTTTTCTTTTAATTTCTGTATTTTTAATTCAAGTTGATTAGTGGTAGATTCTAAAAATCTAATATCTGTCTTGTATAATGGCTTATTGTTGGCAATACACCCTAAAATGAATTTTAATCTACCTTCATCACCAATTCCGGAATTTAGAAGTTCCATTGCCATATTGTGATAATCTGGACTCATTATTGATACTCCGAATAAATTATTGATATTTTTACCATGTGATTTTTTAAAATCAATTTAATTAAAATCATGGTATTTAATTTCAATCACCCAACTATTTGTGAAAATTTCACATCTCTAGAAAAAATCCTGATGAATTATTGACACACTTCATCTAAATACTGAAGAATTTCATATTATTCATGGATTCTCCAATATCTGCAGATGAAAATGGTATAAATTTTAAACCTGAAAAAATGGAGAAAGAAAAACTCTATCATTGTATTTTTAAGAACAAAGCAATGTTGGGTTTTAAAGATTCTCAGGATGTTCTGAATTGTTATGAAATTGAAGATGTTGATTTAGTTGAGAAAATCAAACAGTGTGCTGATAGTAATGATCTCGAGATTTTTTTTGATTCATATCTTAAAGAGCAAAACCTGAAAAATTAAATAAAAGAAGATGACCATTTTATTATTAAAGGAAATTAAAATTGAGTGACCCTAAAAAATCTAAAGACGCCGAAGATATTTTATCTGAATTTGATTCACGTACAAATCCAGAACCTGAACCAACACCAGAACCTGAACCAACACCAGAACCTGAACCAACACCAGAACCTGAACCAACACCAGAACCTGAACCAACACCAGAACCTGAACCAACACCAGAAACTGAACCAACACCAGAACCTGAACCAACACCAGAACCTGAACCAACACCAGAACCTGAACCAACACCAGAACCTGAACCAACACCAGAACCTGAACCAACACCAGAACCTGAACCAACACCAGAAAATGCTGTTTTAGATTCTAAACCTGCTGAAGAACGAAATATTATTTTTATTGGAACAAAACCCATTATGACATATGTATCTGCAACTTTAACTCAGCTTTCAACAAGAACAACTATTACAATAAAAGCTAGAGGAAAAAGAATTACTCAAGCAGTTGATGTTTCTCAAATGATTATGAAAAGAATGGACTCTGTTGGATATGTTATTAGTGATGTCAGAATTTCATCTGATTCACTTATTTCTCAAGATGGGAAGCAACGTAATGTCTCTAACATGGAAATTGATATTTCAAAAAACTAATGTAATAAATTTTAGATTATAGTTGATAAAAAGTTTCTATCAGGAATGTTATTCCAAAATAAATCAGCATAATACTTAACCCTCCCATTAATATTTTGTAAATATTATTTGAAATAATTTTTTTACTTTTTGATGCAAGAAAAGAAACTACTCCTAACCATGCAAAATCCATCCAAATATGTAAAACAAAAACAATCAGTATTCCTGCAAATGCCCAAATCATCATTGCATCTGAAATTAATTTGAATCCTATTGTTAACCACCAAATTATAAAAAATGGATTTAATGCACTTAGTAAAATACCTGTAATTAATGGGCCTTGTTTTGAATTAAAATGAATTGATTCATTTTTTCTAAATAATGATTTGATTTGAATTGCTGCAAACACAAAAAGTGTGATTGCTCCAAAAATTGAAATTATTGTTCTAAATTCTGGAAATGATTCTAGAGAAAAAACCCCAATTCCTAATAAAATCACTAATGGAAATTCTACAATTGTATGGCCTACAGCCATTTTGATTCCTGATTTTGTGCCTTGTTTTAGGCCATAAACTAAATTTGCTGCAAAAAGAGGACCTGGAGCCATGACTCCTGATGCTGAAACAATGATTACTAATACTGAAAATTCTAGAAATTGCATTCTATTATGAATTATTTATCATTCTAAAATAAACATAATTCCAAAAAAAATCTACCTGTACATTGAATCTCTGAGATGCTTTGCTTCTTCTTCTGTTTCCTTAATCATGACTTCTGCTTTTTCAGCTTCTTGTTGTAGTGATGAAATATTACATGAAACTCCTGGAATTAATTTGGATATTGCAGCACAAAGCTGTGCACTTGATTTAAAATCTGGACCTTTTCCATCACTTTGAAAAATTAGAACAATTACGTCTTGCCCAACCAATCTTCCTTCGTTCAATAATGTTCCTGGAATTCCTGGTACTGTTCCATGTTCTAATACTCTCAAACCTGCCTCTTTGACTTTATTTCTGGCAGATTCAGTACTGCCAATCCCAATCATTTCCTCACTACCTTCAGATAATTTAATGGCAATGCTACTAACAATTAATCCAATTTTGTGCTCTTGTGCCCACTTTAACATTGTTTTAGCTGTCATTTTGTGTAATGACTGATCAAGTGTAAGGTATGACAAAAATATCGCCACTCTTGATTCTTCATTTACAAAAATCCTTGATGGGTAATTTGGCTCCCCATCTTTTATGACACTGATTGGTGGAAAATTATCTGAATCAACTATTCCTGCAAGTTTGAACTGTGATGTTTTAATCATTGATTCTGATGCAATCGCACTACTGAATCCAGCTGATGGAAATCCATCAATGAGGTAGCCTTTTTCTAAATTTATTGACCCAAACTCTTTAATTTTTATTTTAGAATCCATTGAATTATTTCTGTTTTAATTGAATAATAATTTTTATCTAGTTTTTTAATTTAGATACGAGTGCTGCATAGATAAATGGCAATATTGTTGTCACTTCTGCATGCAATGTTGACTGTTTTGCTTTTTTAGTAACTTTTCCCCATGATATTGCTTCTCTGACTAATGCCCCGCTTAGACTACCATCAAATTCTTGAGCAGTTGTAATGTAAAATGCATAATCTAATCCTTCTCTGTATTGATTCCACCATAATGTGTGGTGCTTTGAAATACCTCCACCAATCATAAATGCACCTGACTTCTCTGCTTTGAATATCAGCCCTGATAACAGATTTGCATCTCCTATTATGTTTAGTTTAAAGTCGCTATGATTTTGTGTGAACATCCAAATTTGACTACCTACTGCACCATCCATAATTCCTGGAACAACTACATCAATGTCATTTTTGTATGCCCAATAGAGAAATGAATCCTCACCCAAATGTTTTCCAATCATTTTACAAATTTCAGCAGTTGTCATTTCTCTAACTCCCTTTTGATATTCTTCTTCAAGAAATGTACTCATCTTTTCTTCAATAAGTGGACCATAACTGTCCATTGGAACTAGTACATTTCCCAATCTGTGAATGTCTTGATCTGCTAATTCATTATCGTCCATTGTAAATGATCCTTCTTTGTAATGTGAGAAATGTCTTGCAATATCATGATCTAATGCACCACATGTTGTGAGTACTACATCAAACCATTTGTTTTTCATCATATCTTTGATAACTCCTCGCAATCCTGTTGAAACCACTGCTCCAACAAACGAGATAAATTTGAGACACTGTTTATCTGGAATCATTTCTGATAAAATATTTAACCCTGTTGATAGATTAACTGACTCAAATCCTCCTGATTGTGATAACTCTTCAAAAATTTTTTCAATTGTACTGTTTGAATCAATTTGTATATCTTTGACTGGACGACCTGGCTCTATCATTAATTGAATTGTCGTCGTCAAGTATAAAATTCTGCCTTAATTGATTCAATTTTTTATTCTCTCTCTAAGAAAACTTTAAACCAACCAAATAATACCAAGTTTCGAATGTCAGAAAGAATCAAAGTTGGTTTGGTAGGTATAGGTAATTGTTTTTCAGGTTTAATTCAAGGAATTGAATATTACAGAAAAAACCCTACACAGGAAGTTACTGGAATTATCCACGATAAATTGTCAGGTTATGGTATTCATGATATTGATTTTGTTTGTGGCTTTGATGTTGGTGAGAATAAAGTTGGAAAACCACTTCATGAAGCAATCTATGCATTCCCAAACATGGTTGATTGGATTCCAAAAGATGAATTGCCAAAAACTGATGCTAAAATTTATGAAAGTCCAATTTTAGATGGAGTTGGATTATGGGTAGAAAATAGGATCAAACCCATTGATAATCCAAAATCTGTTGAACAAATCACTGAAGAAGTTAAACAAGTAATCAAAGATACTGGTGTTGAGATAATTGTCTCTTACTTGCCTGTAGGTTCTGATAAAGTAACTGAATTTTGGGCACAGATTTGCCTTGACACTAATACTGCATTTGTTAATTGTATTCCTTCATTTATCGCATCTGATGAAACATGGGCAAAAAAGTTTGCAGAAAAAAACATTCCTTGTATCGGTGATGATATCAAAGGACAAGTAGGAGCTACAATTGTTCATAGAACTTTAGCTAAATTATGTAATGACAGAGGAACAAAAATTGAAAAAACATACCAAATCAATGTGGGTGGAAACACTGATTTCTTAAACATGAAAGAACAAGACCGACTTGTTTCAAAGAAAATTTCTAAAACTGAAAGTGTTCAGAGTCAATTAAACGAAAGACTAGATGATGATCAAATTTACGTTGGACCTTCTGATTTTATTCCATTTTTGGGTAATACCAAACTAATGTTTATGAGAATTGAGGGTCGTCAATGGGCAAATATCCCTTACAATATGGAAGTTCGTTTAGAAGTTGATGATAAAGCAAATTCTGCAGGAATTGTAATTGATGCAATTAGATTGGCACGAATCGCCCTTGATAGAGGTGTTGGTGGACCAATCAAACCTGCTAGTGCATATTTGATGAAACATCCAATAGAACAAACTTCCGATGTTAAAGCAAAAGATGCATGTGAAAAGTTCGTTGCAGGCGAATAATCACTGAAATTTATTTGAATCTGAAAATCTCTTTTCCCTACTCTCTTCATATTTGTTAAGTGTAAATTCTTTAGTTACTTCACTTTCTCCTTCTAATTTTGTAATTTTGGTTGTAACTACTTTGTTGTTTTCAGCCAAATCTACAATCATGCTATGTCCTCCAAATCTATGATTCTCTACATTTGCTGCAAGAATGGGTATTCTATTTTCAAGTGCTCTTACTTGAACATACATTTGCCAAGGTTCTATCCCTCTTCGAACAATTCTGCTTGGTGATAATAACATCTGAGCTCCTTTTTTGACTAGTGTGTTTGCTACCTCTGGAAATACCATATCATAACAAATCACCACTCCAAATTTACAAGCCGTATTGAAAATTTTTGCCTCTTTTCCGGGCTTTACTGTGTCTCGTTCATAGCCAAATGGATGAATTTTCTCTTGTTTTCCAATAAATTCCCCTTCAGGCCCAATAATTGGTGAAATAATCGACGTTTTTCCCTTTGATGTTTCATAAAATGCTCCTGGAATGATAGTCATAGCAAAATCTTTTGCAATCTTCTTAAATTCTGAAAATTCAGAGTCAAAATCTACAATCTCATTATTCTTTAACCACTGTTCTGGCAGGCATACGATCTCTGTCTCTTTCTTACCTAATTTTCTTAATTTTTCTGAAACATGAGAAATCCCTTTTTGATTTGTATTATAAGAAACAGTTTGAATTAATCCTAACTTTGTCATATCTTTAGACTCTTTAATTGCTAATTATAGTTAGGCACAATTGAAACGATCATTCAATTCGTTCAAAACTTTTTGATGGTTACCATTACGAAAAATATCATAACAAAACAAGAAAAATTAAGCAATAGTGTCAACTAAACTTGTTAACCATCGATTATCATCCCTGTTGTAAAATTATCATCATTGGTTCATGTAAAAAAAGTTGAGATCTTTGGTTTCAAATCATTTGGATTTAAAAATACCACTGTTCAATTTGAACCTGGACTTGTTTCTATTTCTGGCCCAAATGGTTCAGGTAAAAGTAACATCTTAGATGCTATAATTTTTGCAATGGGTGAAAATAAACCAAAAGTAATGCGAGTAGATCGACTGCGATCATTAATTCATGATATTGAGGGTGCAAATAGACGTGGACCTAAAATGGCAAGATCTAGTGTACACTTTGATAATTCAGATAGAAAAATTCCCGTTGATTCTGACATTGTTGAGATCACAAGAGAAATGGATTCTAATGGTGAAAATACATACTATCTAAACAAAAAGAAAACAAATCGAAGTCATATTCTTGATTTATTAGATATGGCAAATGCTGGTCTAGGTCAACTAAATGCAGTTCAACAAGGAACTGTAACTAGAATTTCAGAATTCACTTCTGAAGAAAAAAGAAAAACAATTGAGGATTTAATTGGTCTGTCTTCATTTGATGATAAAAAAACTGAATCAATGAAGCAACTCGAAGAGGCTGATAGACGATTAGAGATTGCAATGGCAAAAATGGGTGAGATTAAAAATAGAATTGATGACTTGGAGGAAGAAAGAAATCAGAAACTCCGTCATGATATTGTCGAACGTGAATTAAATCGATACCGGGCAATTGCAGCTGCAAATAAAATGAAGATGATTTCTGCCCGAAAAACTTCTAAAGAAACTACTTTACATGCAATGACTACTGAAATTACCTCTTTTGATAGTGAAAGAACCATATTAAGAACAGAAATTGACTCTCTAGACTCTGAAAAATCAAAATTAATGGATAAAGCAAATGATTTCAATCAAGCTAAAGCTGTATTGGATTCAGAAATAAGTGCAGCAATGGAGCAATATGAGATTGATAATACTGCAATATCTGCATCAAAGAAAAGATTAGAACAAATTGATATCCGAATACCTGAGATTAAAATCGAATTACAATCTATTGATTCTGCTAGAAGTGGAATTGATTTAGAAATTCAGAAAATCAAAGAATCTCTTTTAGACACTACTGAAAAGAAAAACAATATCAATAAAACTGTGGAGGAAATTGATTCTAAAAGAAATCAAGTACTTGCTGAACAATCAAAGGCTGCTTCAAAAAAATCAGAAATTGATACTAAAATTAAAACTCTTACTGCACAACTCAATGATTCAAAATTAAAACTTTCAAAAATTCAACATGAAACAAATGAATCTAAAAATAAAATTAATGCTAATACTGAAAGATTTAGTGAATTAGATGATGCTATATCTGAATTATCTAATTCTAAAACTAAATTAGAATCTTTGATGAATAATCACAACGCAACAATTGTTGAATTAAAATTAAGAATTCAAAAACTCCAAGATAAAAAATCAAAAATAACTAATGATTTAGAAGAATGGAATTTAATTTTAGAAAAATCAAGTAAAGCTGCAACACATTATGAATCAAAAATTAAAACAGTAAAAGGATACATGCATGAGGATTATACTGTTGCAAAATTAAAAGAAGATGCAGACAAACTTGGTATTGAAGGATTAGTCTATGAAATGGTTTCATGGGACAAAAAATATGAACGACCTATGATGGCAGTAAGTTCTGATTGGATTAAAGCAATAGTTGTTAAAGACTTTGCAACATTACTTGGAATTGCAGAAATTGCTAGAAGTAAAAAATTACACAAACTGAAAATTATCCCTCTGGATTCAATTCCCAAATTTCAAATCACTTTACCTAAAATATCTGGCGTAATTGGTGTGCTTGCTGACTATGTGTCTTGTAATTCCAACTATGCTGCACTCAAAACATTCCTATTTGGAAATGTTATTCTTACCGAAACTCGTGAGACCGCTTATGAAATCTCTCAATCTGGTTACAAAGCAGTAACTTTGGATGGCGAATACTTTGAAGCAAAAGGTGGCACAGTTGTTATTGATATTAATTCTAAAATTTCAAAACTGACAAAATTAATCTCGATGAGTAGTGAGATTGATGTATTACTACAATCTAACACCTTGATCAAAAAATATACATTGAGACAAAAATATTCTTTGAAAAAAATCGATACTAACACTCAATCATATGCTCAAAGACTTTCCATATCTGAAAAACAATTAACTTCCACTACTGAAAATTATTCAAATCTAAAATCTAGAATTCATTCTGCATTAGATACAAAAAAACAATTATCTCACAGAATATCTGAATTAACTTTAAGAAATTCCACTATTGAGTCTGAAAAAAGTACTATTGAATCACATGTTGAATCATTAAATGAAAGAATAACACTTGTTGAAGAAAATTATGCCAGTGGTGAACAAGCTCGTATTGCAAATGAACTATCTAAAATTAATCTTAGAAAAATAGACATTGAAAAATTATACAGTACCATTATGGCTGAATACCGTGAGAAAGATTCACAACTCACAAAAATGCAAACTCAAGACAATAGAGAAAAATCTCAAATTAACAGATTGACTAATGAAAATGATGCTTTAAAATCTGAGTATGGTGAATTAGAAACAAAAATTCAAAATTTGGAAAAACAAAGAGAACCCAAACAAGAGGTTCTTGTTAAATTACGTGAAAAAGAACAGGAACTGATTTCATCATCAGGCTCATCTGTTGGACATCTAAAAGAATATGATGATAAACTCAAAATCTTATCTGAACAAGACAAAAAACTTACTGGCGAAATTAATACTTTGGAGCGTAAATCTGATTCACTAAATCGTGATTTACATGATTTAGTTGAAAGCGAGGCTAAATTACAACAAATACTATCTGCATTTGGATTTGATAAAGACATGGAAACATTTGATGTTGAAACAATTGTCCAAGGACTGAGTACTGAATTATCTTCACTAAACTCATTAAATGCAAAAGCCCCTGAAACATACTTGGACGTATCTTATGGATATCGTTCAATGTCTGATAGAAAGAATTCTCTTGAAGAAGAACGAAACTTTATTGTCAAATTCATTGAAGATATTGAAAAAGACAAACGTCAAACATTTTTGGATGCATTTGATAAAGTTGACAAAGAAATTCGACTGATTTTCAATAAAATGACTGGTGGGAATGCTTGGTTAGAATTACAAAATGAAGATGATATTTTCAATTCTGGAATTTCGTATTTGATTCAATTCCCAAATAAACCAAAAAGAGAATCTACATCAATTAGTGGTGGTGAGAAAACTTTGGCTGCAATTGTATTTGTTCTTGCTTTACAAAAATTAAAACCATCCCCATTTTACTTATTTGATGAAGTAGATGCACATCTTGATGCTCCAAATTCTAAAAAACTTGCAAATATTTTAGAAGAGCGATCTAAAGAGAGCCAATTCATTATGGTTTCTTTGAAAGATTCTGTAATTCAAAAAGCAAAACTGATCTATGGTGTATTTCCAAAAAATGGAGTATCTCATATTGTTACCTACAAAGATAAACGAATGCCTTCTGTTCGAAATAGTTAGTCCAGTTTCACAAAACATGCGGACAAATGCTCTTCTGTAATTTTCTCTAATTTTGGTTCATTACTACATTTATCGATAACATATGGACATCTTGCTCTAAATCTACATCCTTGATACACATCTACATCTGTATCTACTTCATTGATCCTAATGTCTCTCTTCTTATGCAAATTTTCAGGATCAGGCTCTGAAATGGAATCGATTAATGCTTGAGTGTATGGGTGTTTTGGATTGTGCAGTACTTGATTAATTGCTCCCTCTTCTACAATTTTACCAAGATACAAAATTCCAATTCTCTGACCAAAATATCTGGCAGTTGCTAAATCATGAGTAATGTAAACAAATGAAATAGTATATTTTTTCTGTAATTGTTGCATTAATTCTAACATTTCTGCTCTAATTGACACATCTAACATTGAAACTGGTTCATCAGCTATGATGATTTTAGGTTTTAGTGCTAATGCTCTTGCTAAAACTACTCTTTGCCTTTGTCCTCCTGATAACATGTGAGGGTATTTTTTTACAATTTCTTCTGCTGGTTCTAATTTTACTTCACGTAATACTTGAATCACTCTCTTTAATCTCTCATTTTTGTTTCCTTTGTTGTGAATCTCAAGCGGCTCTGATACTATATCCCCAACTTTCATTCTTGGATTAATCGAGTCATATGGATCTTGATGAATCATTTGACAATTCATTCTAATTTTTCTCAAGTTTATTTTTTCATTATCAATTTCCTGATTTTCGAAAAAAATTTTACCTGAATCTGGTTCAATTGATTTTAAAATTAATTTTGCAATTGTAGATTTGCCTGAGCCTGATTCTCCTGCCAAGACAAAAACTTCCCCTTCATTAAGAGTAAACGAAACCCCGTCTGCCGCCCTAACAGTGTCTGATTTTTTTCCAAAGATCCCTTTTTTTGTAAAATATTTTTTCAAATGATCTACTCTTAGAATTTCATTCATTATTTATTGTTCAATAATGCAGTATATCAAGAAATATGATTGAGCGTAAGAATTGTAATAAGGCATTTATGTTAATTTCAGATGGATTTAATATTTGAGTGACTCTGTCCAAAAAAATCTTAATTATAAAAAATATGTAATCGACTCTAAATTACAATATTTTAAACCTCATGCAACAAAAATTGAGAAAACATTTGCAGAAGAAATCCGTACCAGTTTAACTAAAAATCAAAAATCAATTGCACCAAAATTCTTTTATGACAAAAAGGGCTCTAATCTTTTTGAAAAAATTTGTTCTTTGCCTGAATACTATCCAACAAGAACCGAAATATCAATATTAAAGAAATTACAAACTGAACTACCTGATTTTATTGATGATTCTTTTCGTTTAGTGGAACTTGGTAGTGGAGCGTCTGTTAAAACTAGACTACTTTTGGATATTTTTACTAACTTGCAAGAAAGAATAGATTATTTTCCAATTGATATTTCTGAAATTCTGGCTGAAAGCTCTGAACAATTACTTGCTGACTATAATGATCTACACATTACTGGAATTATTGATACTTATGAAGGTGGATTGGAATTTCTCCAAAATTATGACGATAAAAAGAATTTGATATTATTTTTAGGTTCTAGTTTTGGTAATTTTTCCCCTGATGATGGGTATGCATTTCTACAAAAAATTAATTCTGCAATGAAATCTAATGATCTTTTTTTGATTGGGTTGGATTTAGTAAAAGACATACAAGTTCTAGAATCTGCATATAATGATTCTCAGGGTATTACTGCCAAATTCAATCTAAATGTTTTATCTAGAATAAATGATGAACTTGATGCAGATTTTGATTTGATAAATTTTAAACATCATGCAATCTATAACAAGGAAGATCAAAGAATTGAAATGTATCTAAAGTCTCTTGTAAATCAATCCATCATTATTTCAAAATCTAACCTTTCATTAAATTTGAATAAAGATGAATTAATTCACACTGAATATTCTCGTAAATTCCAAGTGTCTGAAATACGTAAATTGTTGATTAGTACTGGTTTTAAAATAAAAAATATTTGGTTAGATGATGCTGAGAATTTTTCACTATCTTTAGTATCTAAGAATTAAATATTTTCTGCACATCTGAAACCTGAAAATAACCATCTTTCATCCAATCTGAAGAAATTTCTATAACTTGTTCTAATTGACATTTTTGGAGTTCCAAATGAACCTCCTCTCAAAACTTTCTGATTTGTAAACCACTTGTCATTATATTCATCAAATCCTGTTTTGAATCCTGGATATCCTATAAATTCTGAAGATGTCCATTCCCAAACATCTCCTATCATTTGTTGACATCCTGATGGACTGGATCCTTGAGGATATGTGCCTATTTCTGTACATCCCCAATGATATGATTCAAGTAAATTGCATTTCTCTTTCGTTGGCGATTCATTTCCCCATGGAAATTCTATTTTTTGCTGTGTTTCTTCATTCCAACATGCTGCTTTTTCCCACTCTGCTTCTGTTGGTAGTCTTTTTCCTGCCCATTTACAATATGCCTCTGCTTCATAATAGCTAACATGATTTACAGGCTCATTTGGATTAATTTCTCTAATTCCTAAAAAGTCTCTTACATGCCATTTACCATCAATTTTTTCCCAATACATTGGAGAATTCCATTTGTTTTTCTTTACTTTTTCCCATCCGTCTGATAACCAATATTTGTATGTCTCATATCCTCCGTCTTCAACAAATTCCATGTATTGTTGATTTGTAATTGGGAAAACATCTATCTTGTAATCATTTAGGTATACTTTGTGTTCTGGAAGCTCGATGTCATAACAAAAGTTTTTTCCATTATACCCTAGAGTGTGTATTCCTCCTTTGATGTGGACTGATTTTTTTTCAACACTGTTCTGTTTTGCAATTGGATTTTTTTTAATTGGTTTGTATTGTTCTGCTAGAAGATGCTGCAAATCATATACTAAAAGTTCTTGATGCTGACATTCATGATGTAATCCCATTGTAATTAATTTCATGGAATTTTCATTCGATGACTGTGCAGCAATAAATTTTTCAACTCTTTGATTTATGGTATTAAAATATTGGAAAATTTGTTCAACAGTTGGTCTAGAAACTACTCCTCGTAATCCTTTATCATGTGGAACACCAAATTGTTGATAGTATGAATTGAGATATTCTGAAAATTCTTTAGAATAAAATTCATAATTTTTATCTAATTTACTCATTATTGCTTCATAAATCCAACTCACATGACCGATATGCCATTTTGGTGGACTCATGAAAAATGCAGTTTGAACAACAAAATCATCTTTTTCTAAAGTTTTTACTAATTCTAATGTTCTACTTCTAGTTTTTTTGAATTGTTCTACTAATGGCTCATGTTCTAATTCTGGATTTGAGGTCATTATTGAAAAATCATATTTTTTTTGATTATTATATTTGTGGGTAATTTTCTAATATCCTCTTGCAAAAATTGGTATTGTTTTACTTTGTTTCCCACAGTACATGCATTTTTGATTTGAATCTTCACTATTCCAAGGAATCACCCTAATGTCTGCTCCTGTCTCTTCTTTGATTTTTTCCTCACATTCTATTTTTCCACACCATGGGGCATTGAAGAAACCCCCTGCCTCGATTTTTGATTTAAATTCTGTATAATCTGAAATATTGATTGTATTGATTTTGGCTTGATCTTTTGCATTCTTTAACATTATTTTTTGAATTTCATCCAAAATTGAAGGTATTTTTTCAATATTTGAAAACTCTAAACTTGATTTTTCACGATTGTATCTTTTTGCAATGATTACACTTTGTTTTTCAATATCTTTTGGGCCTATCTCTATTCTAATTGGGACTCCTTTAAGCTCCCAATCATTGAATTTGTATCCTGGTGACAATTCACTTCTATCATCAACATGCACTCTGATGTCTTTTGACTCTAAAACCCCTTTAATCTCATCAACTTTTGGTAACACTGTATTTTTTCCATCATCATTTTTGTAAATTGGTACAATTACTACTTGCATTGGTGCCACTTTTGGAGGTAATACTAATCCTTTATCGTCACCGTGAGCCATAATCATAGCTCCAATTAATCTCCATGAAACTCCCCATGATGTTTGCCATGCAAAATGTTCTACATTGTCCTTGTCTGCAAATTTCACATCAAATGGTTTTGAAAAGTTTTGTCCTAGGAAATGAGATGTTCCCATCTGTAATGCTTTTCCATCTGGCATGATTGATTCCATTGTAGTTGTATATACTGCTCCTACAAATTTCTCCTTTTCACTTTTCTTCCCTGTTGTAACTGGAATTGCTAATTCGTCTTCTACTGTATTTTTGTATATATCTAAAATTTTCATTACTTCTTTTTCTGCTTCTTCTTGTGTTGTGTGAACCGTATGTCCTTCTTGCCACAAAAATTCAGATGTTCTGAGAAATGGTTTTGTTGCTTTAATTTCTGCTCTTAATGCAGTATTCCAAAAATTAATTTTTAATGGTAGGTCTCTCCAACTTTGAATCCATTTGGAATACAATGTATATGCTAATGTTTCAGAAGTTGGTCTTAGTGCTAATCTATCTCCTACTTCATTTGTTCCTGAATGAGTTACCCAAAACACTTCTGGGTTAAATCCTGCAAAATGTTTTTGTTCTTTACCTAACAGTGATTCTGGAATGAGGATTGGAAGAAATCCATTTCTAATTCCATTTTTTGAAAATTTCTTATCAAATGTATTTTTCAATGATTCCCAAATAGAGTATCCGTCTGGTCTGAGCACAATTAATCCTTTAACTGGCGCATAATCTGCAAGTTTTGCTTTTAGAACAACTTGTGTATACCATTCACTAAAATCATCATTTTTTGATACTGTAATCCCTACGTCTTCTTTTCCCAAACTAATCTTCAAAGAATTAATTTAACTAATGAGCCTTTCGTGAAAAATTTAATGTTTAAATCTTGTCCCCTTTACAGAGAACTTTACCCATTACTCTACTTTGGAAATTTGGACACACAAAACATTGAATGAAATGAATTTGATCTTCTAAAACTGGGCATTCTACGTACTCCTGTTTCATTCTTTTGAGCATTTTTGGACTAACTCCTTTAAGTTTCAATTTTCCTTTTTCATCCATCATTCCTGATGATTTTAACTCGTCTTTGATTTCTTGTGGTAGCTTTTGTCTGCCTTCTCTTTCTAAAATTCCTACCTCAAATTTGTGTTCTAATTCACCTGTCATACCTACTGTCCTGCCCTACGGTGCTTTATTGCTTACGTTTTTGATTCTAAAAGAATTTTAAACTTTAATATTATTAGAATTTTTTTTGCAAATCAGAAATTAATTGTTAGCTATTTTTGATGTTGAAGGTGTTTTGTATGATGAAGAGTATTTACCTATTCTTGCAGAACAAATAAACAAAGAAGATGAGATTTGGGAAATTACTAAACAGGGAATTCAAGGCAAAATAAATTGGGAAGAGGGACTTCGAACAAGAGTCGCAGCTTTGAAAGGCCTAGATGAAAAAGTATGCCAAGAAGTATCTGACTCATTACCTATTATGACTGGTGCCAAAGAGGCTTGCAGAGTCTTAAAAGATGCTGGATGGAAAATTATGGCAGTTTCTGGTGGCTTTACTTTGATGATGGACAGATTGAAAGAAGAATTGGGTTTAGATTATGTTTTTTCCAATGAATTAATTTTCAAAGATGGAAAACTTGATGGCGTAGAAATCAATGTTGATTCAAACAAAGCAAAATCTGCAATTACAAAAATTGAGGAATGGGGTGAAAAGAAAGAAAATATTGTATGTGTAGTTGATGGTGCAAATGATGTAAAATTGTTTGATATTTGTGGTTTGGGTATCGCTTATCGTGCACAAGATATTGTCAAGGATTTGGCAACAACTACTTTGGAAGAAAAAGACCTGTCTAAAATTTTAGATATAATTAACAAACACTACAAATTAGAATTAGAAACACCATCTCCAGCATAAACAATTTTTTAGTACATCTTTTTAGCTGTAATAATTGCAAATCATTCCAATTCCAATAGAAAAAGAAATTGAACCCTCTGATGATATTTCTGAACTAATCTTAAAGTCTACACAACTAAAAGATGGTGATATACTAGTAATTGCACAAAAAATCATTTCAAAACAAGAAGGACGAATAGTTGATTTGTCTTCTGTAACCCCGTCTTTGTTGGCAGAAGGAATTAGTTCTCAATATGACAAAGACCCTCGAATTGTTGAACTGATCTTATCTGAATCTAAAAGAATTGTTAGAATGAAAAATCAAGTAATTATTGTTCAAACTAATCATGGATTTATTTGTGCAAATGCAGGTGTTGATGAAAGTAATGTGAAAAACGGTTATGCTGTATTGCTTCCTGTAGATTCTGACATGTCTGCTAAAACAATTCGTGAAAAAATTAAATCAAATTCAAACAAAAATGTGGCAATTATTGTTTCTGATACCTTTGGTCGTCCATTTAGAATGGGCCAAACAAATTGTGCAATTGGAATATCTGGATTGAGCCCTCTTTTAGATTATGCTGGAACTTTAGATTCTTTTGAAAAAATTTTACGCGTTACTGAAATTGCAGTTGCTGATGAATTTTCAGCAGCTGCTGAATTAGTTATGGGCAAGACACTAAAGTGCCCCGTGGCAATTATTCGAGACTATTCTTTTGATTTTAAAGAAATTGGAATATCCGAATTAATTCGTCATGATGCTGAAGATCTTTTCAAATAATTTTAATTTGAAATAGAATTTTAAAAAATACTCTCAAAACCATTTGTTAGCTTTACCTATCCCTTGTGTTGAACTCAAATAGATTTTAATATGACAAAACGCTCTCGTTGAATTAGATATTCATGTCTGAATCTGACCAAAAAAAATTAGACGCCGTAGGATTGTTTTGTCCTGAACCTGTGTTTAGAACAAAAATTGAAATTGAACGAATGCAAGTCGGTCAAATCCTAACAGTTTCTGCTGATGATCCTGCAGCTGAAGATGATATTTCTAGATGGGTGACAAGAAGTGGTCATGAATTATTAGATTTATCAAAAGATGGTAATGTAATTACATTTCAAATTAAAAAGGTGAAATAATTAAACCCATGACTGTTGTTAATGATACTGATGTATTGAATCGCGTAGGTAATACTCCTCTTGTAGTGTTGGACTCTCTTTCTCATGATGATGTAAATTATTTTGCTAAATTAGAGGGACACAATCCTTTTGGTTCTGTTAAAGATAGAGCCGCATACTGGATGATTAAAGATGGTGAAGAAAAAGGAATTTTGAAAAAAGGAAAAAGCATTATCATTGAACCTACTTCTGGAAATACTGGAATTGCCTTAACTGGAATAGCTAATCTATTGGGTTACAAAGTTGAGATTGTAATTCCAGAAAAAGTAAGTAATGAAACTAAAGAAATTATTCGAAATCTTGGGGCAAAAGTTTTTGAAACAAGTGATGATTTATGTCCTAAAGTTGGCGCTGGAACTGACCAAAGTATTGCATTGGCCACCTCTATTGCCTCTTCAAGACCTGACACGTATTATTCCCCAAATCAATATGCAAATGAAGCTAATTTCCGAGGACACTTTGAAGGAACAGGGCCTGAAATTTGGAAACAAACTGAAGGTAAAGTAACTCATTTCTTTACTGGTGTTGGTACTGGCGGTACCATTACTGGAATTGGTGCTTATCTTAAAGAAAAAAACCCTGATGTGAAAATTATTGGCTGTCAACCTCAACAAAATCACTTAATTCAAGGCTGGAGAAATTTTGAGGAATCTGCAAAACCTGATTTGTTTTTAAAACGAGAAAATGTTGTTGATGATTGGGTTTCTGCAGATAATGACGAGGCATTTTCAGTTGTAAAAGAAGTCTTTGCAAAAGATAAGCTCTTGATTAGTCCTTCATCAGCTGCAGTTTATGCATGTATGAAAAAATATCCTATTGATGGTAATGCATGTGTTGTTGGAATTTTTGCAGATGATGGACGAAAATTCAAAAGTGTTTATGCTACACAAAACATAATGTCTGAAGATGAATTTGAAAATTCTCTTAAAGATGCAAAACACATGTCAGAACTTGCATATTGATTATTCTAAAATTTCTTTAATGTATTTTTCATAAAATTCCCTAAATGTTGAGTTCATATCCCTTTCAAATTGAAGACATTTGTCGCTTTGTTCTGTTAGTTTTTCTCCAATTCCTTTACTCCATTGACTTTTTTGTGTATCTTTTGAATCACTGATTGTTGGGTTTTCTTTGATTTTTTCCATAATCTCAATTAATTCTGATCCTAATTGATGGAATTTTCCAATTCGTAAAAGAAACATCTGTGATTCTTCTTTGTTAATCACATTCATCATGGAGTGAATTTCATTATAATATTCCAACCCTCTTTCATTGTATTTTTTTACTTCTGTGATTCTTTCTAACCAATATTCTTTAGATTTCTTTTTTTCAACTTTGTAACTGAATTGATTTTTTGCTAAATTCATGCCTAATTTAGCTAAAATATCACTATGTTTTTTGATCTTTTCTTTCAATTCTGAATTTGTACTCATTACTTTACATCTTAATTGATTTGAATTAAGAATTTAGATTTTTGTATTTTTTGATTTATTCCATATCTCTTTGGATTTTTTGGAATATTCCATTAGACAATTTTCACAAAATGAATCCCATTCATCAATGTCTAATTTTTTAAAAAATTCTAATGACCACTTGTATGTGGGCTCTTCCCTATATTGAAATTGTTGAATAGTGTAAATTTCTTTTTCTTGGAATTTATTCAAGCATTTTTTGCACTGTGCATTTTTCATTCTTGTTTGTCTGTAGATTCTGAAATATATTTGTCCACATCAATTGCTGCCATACATCCAAATGCTGCAGCTGTAATTGCTTGTCTATAATTTCTGTCATGTACATCTCCTGCAGCAAATACTCCTTCAATATTTGTATGTGTTTTATTTTTTAAAATAATATACCCTTCATCATCTAGTTCAATTTGATTTTCAAATATTTTTGTATTTGGTGAGTGGCCTATTGCAACAAATAATCCCCCTGCATTCAGTGACGTTTCTTCATTTGTTTTTAGATTTTTCAAAATAGCTTGTTGCATTTTTTGTTCTCCTTTAATGTCTACTACTGCTGAATCCCAATGGAATTTTATTTTTTCATTGTTTAATGCCCTTTCTTGCATAACTTTACTTGCTCTTAATTCTCCACGCCTATGGACAAGATGTACAGTTGTTGCAAATTTTGTCAAGAATGTTGCTTCTTCAATTGCTGAATCTCCTCCACCTACAACTACTATCTCTTGATTTCTAAAGAAAGGACCATCACATGTTGCACAATATGATACACCTTTTCCTCCAAACGTTTCTTCACCTTCTAGTCCTAGCTTTCTTGGATTTGCACCTGTTGCGATAATTATTGCTCGCCCTTCATATTCTTCAGATGCTGTTAGAACTTTGTACGGTTTATGCCTAAAATCTACGTCTACTACTTCATCATCAACTATTGTTGTGCCCATTCTTTGGGACTGTTTTCTCATATCTATCATTAAATCAGGACCCATGATTCCATTTTCAAATCCTGGATAATTTTCAACTTCTGTGGTGTTTACTAATTGTCCACCTGGTAAAATTCCTGATAAAATCAAAGTATCGTAACCTGCTCTAGAACAATAAATTCCTGCAGTGTATCCTGAAGGACCTGCTCCAATAATTACCACATCAAATTTTGTTTTCTTTTTATCTGGAATTTTTGGACCTTCGTCTTTAGTTTCTAATACTGCTGCCCCTGAGTCTGCTGACATCATATGGTTCATCTTTTAATTGCAATAATTTAAGTGAATATCCTTTTTCTTACTTGTTTAATTATGAGTTAAATTTTGAAAAAATTCATTAAAAAAATATCTAGTTGTCTTGTTTCTACTCAAAACTAATTTGACATTTTCTTGATAATTTCTAAATGCTTTTTACAAAATTTCTTGTTTTCTATTTGGGTGTATAGTAGATCTTTTTGCCAATGTGCGTTAAATAACCTACAATCATTTTGGTCACAAAATGTTTCTCCTGTTTCTTGATACATTATTGTTTGTAACAAGTATCCCTCTATCACTTGTGATGTGCGTGGATCATGATATTCTAAAAATTCTCCTTTATATTTTTTCTTTACATCCTCAATTTTTTCATTAGAAAAATTTGACATTAGTTCAAAATAGAACTGTTTAGGTTTTGCAGGTGCTTCAACTATTCCCGATGTTGAAATGATTGTGGGGTTGGAACTAATCAAAGCTCTTGCATGATATCTAAAATCTCCTTCGTCAAATGTACATGTTATTTTGTTTGTAAAAAAAACATGTAATGTATCAAATTTATTCTCATTTTTTGGAATCACCTCTGAAATGATTTCTTGGATTTTAAATCCATCATACAAAAACATCTCTTCTTGCCCACTAGCATCTTGATTCTTTTTTTCAACCTCTATTTCTTTTAGTGATGGAACATGTTTTTGAAATGGTTTTTTTAAATCAAAAATTCTTACACTGGCAATTTTTTCAAAAACATCCTTACTTGAATATTCTAGAAAGTTCTTTCTAATTTCTACTTTAATTGGAAATGCATCTTTGAGAAATTTTTGTAATTTTTCTATTTGAATTTCTGGTACTGTAGGCTCATCATATAGGAAAACTCTATTGATTTTCAATAAGAAAATGATTGCTTTTGTAGCTTATCTTTCTAACTCTTTGATCTTTTCTGCTGCAATTTCTGCTGCTCTTTTTCCAGAGTATAACATTGACCCAAATGTTGGTCCCATTCTTGCCAAACCATGTGTTTCTGTGACTGACATTCCTGCTGCAATTAATCCTGGATACACCTCTCCTGTTTTGTGAACTACGTGTTCTTCTCCGTCATTGACATGCATTGGTTGCATTCCTTTCCATTCTGCCAATCCTCTATCTACCAATCTTTTTACTGCAACTGAATCGTGACCTGATGCGTCAATTAGAATTTTTGACTCAAATGCAACTGGATCAACACATGTAATGTTACGTGGTAATGCTGAAACTGGCATCCAATTAACTACAATCCCTGTTACTCTTCCATTTTTTAAAACCAAATCATCAAACTTTGTTAATTGAAGAAATTTTACACCTGCATCACATGCACCTGCAATTAATTTTGATACTGCATGTGGCCCTGGTGTTAAGTATAATCCATCTTGAACTTTTTTGTATGGAACTCCTAATTCATCCCATATTTTTTGTGCTGGTTCTCTAACTGTTACAGGATTCATCATATATCCTCCTAACCAATAACCTCCTCCAAGGTAATTGTTTTGTTCAATTACTAGTACTTTGTAACCTAGGTTTGAAAGTTCTCTACTGGCAGTTAGACCTGCAGGACCTGCTCCGATAATTATTACGTCTGATTCTGCTCTGTCAATTAATACATCATGAAATTCATTTGCAATTGCTCGTGTGATTTCTACCTCACGTACATCTGTGAATATTTTGGATGATTGTTCTGCAATTGTTGCTTCCTGCATGTCGATATTTCGCTTTCTGAACAATTAATACTTTCCCACAATTTTGATAAATTAGCTAGAACTAATTTTATTCTGATTTTTATTATTATACATAGAAAATAGGAAAAAAATGTACCTTCCTGAAAATTTCTTTCATAAATTCCCTATACCTCATAAATTTATATCTCAATAAAATTAATTTTATTTGTATTGACAGTACCAAATCTAAAACAAACTGCAAAACCTGTAAAGTCTAAAATCAATTGGGCAAGAACCGATGAGGCAGATGATTTTGCAAAAACCGTAAAATTATTCCGTCAAGGAAAATATGATGAGGCCAGCTTTAGACGGTATAGACTTCAACACGGTGCATACGGTACTAGAATGACTAGCGATTACGCTATGGTTAGAATAAAACTCCCTGCTGGAGAAGTTTACCCTCACCAATTTGAAAAAATATCTCAATTAAGTGAACAATACTCTATTGGTAATGCACATTTTACGACTAGAGAAAGTATCCAATTGCATTGGGTAATACTAGAAGATGTCTCCGAAATTCTTCGCAGTCTTGCTGAAGTTGGAATGACCTCTAGAGAAGCATGTGGAAATACTGTTAGAAATGTTATGTGTAGTCCTTTAGCAGGTGTATGTTCTGATGAGAAATTTGATTCCACACCTTATGCACTTGCCACTGCAAAATTCTTTTTGAGAAATCCAATGTCTCAAGCACTTCCAAGGAAATTCAAATTTACTTTTACTTGTTGTGAAAAACATGGCATGGCAAGAATTGTTGATGTTGGATTAATTCCTCAGACAAGAGAAATAGATGGAACTACTCAGAGAGGATTTAAAATTTTTCTTGGAGGCGGATTGGGAAACAAATCTTTTGTCGGTCATCTGTTAGAAGAATTCACTCCTGAAGATGATTTACTTTATACATCAATTGCAGTTATGAGACTCTTTGATAGATTGGGTGATAGAATCAATCTTGCAAGAAATAGAATGCGTTACCTTGTAAATGAAATGGGTTGGGAGAAATTCCAAAACTTGGTATTAAAAGAAAGAGCTGTTGTTAGAGCTACCCAATCTGTTATCACTAAGCTTAAAGTTGATACTACTCCAAGTGAAATTCAACAACCAATTAGAATATCTGATGAAAGCGGTGAATCTGCTCCTGATGGATTTGCACGATGGCTTAAAACAAATACTGTAAAACAAAAACAATCTGGTTATCATTCTGTGTTTATCACTCTTGAAGCTGGAGATATTACTTCGAATCAATTGACTGCAATTGCTGATATCATTCGTGATTTCTCTGCAGAAGGAAAAGCAAGAACTGGGTTTGTTCAAAACGTAGCAATAAGATATGTTCATGAAGATGATTTACCTAAAATATATTCTAGACTTTTACTAATTGGATTGGCAAAATCTGGTGCATTAACTATGACTGCCCCTATTGGCTGTTCTGGAACATCTTCTTGTAATTTGGCATTGACCAATTCTCATAGACTGGCAAAAGAAATTCAAAGAAAATTCCTTGAATTAAAACTAGATGAAGATGATGATCTTAGAGCCTCTTCAATTAAGATTAGTGGTTGTCCAAATTCATGTGGTCAACACGGTATTGCAACCATTGGATTCTTTGGAGGTGGTGCACGTGTTGGAAAAGACATGTATCCAAATTATCAAATGTCGTTAGGTGGACGCTCTGATGGTGAAGCAATGCTTGGGGAAATTTGTCTTAGAGTTCCTGCAAAAAGAGTAATTTCAGTCATTTTAAAAATTATTGAACTATTCAAAGAACACAAAAAACCTGATGATACTTTACAGTCTTGGATTCATAGAATTGTAACTAAAAATGAAGATTCTGAAATTAAATCTATTAATGATATTAAGAAAGTATTAGAACCATTAACAATTCCCCCAACAAAAGAAGAAGATCCTGACTTTTATCTTGATTATGGTAGTGATACTAGTTATCATACAAAGACTGGCAAGGGTGAATGTGCTGCTTGACCAATTCTATTGACGTCACTACTGATGTAGATTCATTACGTTCAGAAATCCGAGACAAAAGCGTTCGAGTTATTGATGTTCGACGTGAGGCTGACTACAAACAAGATCATATTACTTCTGCTGTGAACTTGCCTTTGGCCACTCTTTTGTCTGATGATAGTCCTGAACGTGTTTTAAAACTTGTAAATTCTATGGGCATTGACGATGAAACCCGTGTTGTTGTTTATGATGATACATTTGGTGCATTAGCATCACGAGTTGCTTGGACATTGGAATATCTTGGACATTCTAATGTTTCGTTACTTGAAACAACTTATGGTCATTGGAAATCTCTTGGATTGGAAAATGATTCTCAAACACCTGACATTCAAAGCAAGGATCATTCCATGAAACTACAATCTAATATTTTGGCAACTTCTGATTATTTGGAAACTGCAAAAACAAGAGATGATGTGATTTTAATTGATAATCGAGAACGTCTGAACTTTTTAGAGCAACATATTCCTGGTGCAATTAGTTTGCCTTATCGAACACTTGCCTTTAATGACAAAATTCTTCGTCCAAAAGAGGATATGAAACGATTATTGGATAATCGTGGTGTTACTGAAAACTCTGAAATTATTACTTATTGTGGAAGTGTAGGAACTCTTTCTGGATTGGCATACTATGCACTCAAATCTGCAGGTCTGTCTAATGCAAAATTGTATGTTCGCTCATTCAAAGAATGGAAGAATCTTCAAAAACCTACTGAGAAACAAGAAGATGCAAGTTATTGGGATTTGTCTGCTGAATAATTAAGAAATTTCGTTTCTAAGTTTTTTAGTAATTGTTACTTCTATATTCTCAAACAACATTAACATTTTTTCTTTGTTTTCAACAATATAGTCATCTCCTCTATCTTTTAGTCTAATTTTCCATAATCTAATTTCTCTATGTTGTTCAAAGAAATTTTCTATCATCTGTTCGCCTGATTTTGTAGGATCAATGAACTCTTCAAAAACTTCAATAGTTTTTTCAGCATTGTTTTCTTCAATTGATTCTTTGACTGATTGAATTGCATGACTAAGTTCTTTCAAATTTTTAATTGGTTTTGGTAATGTCTTTCTTGTAATTCCAAACAATCCTTTCTTTTCTTTACCAATTTTTTCTGCAACGTTTTCTGCAAGATCATATATTGGAATTTTACTTAGACCATCACGTTTTTCATTTTGTACAAGTAATCCTTTTTCTAATAATTTTCTTAATGCAGTTTCAGCATCTATTTTATCCAAAAATGTTGTCCACACAATTGCACCTAATGTATGATATCCTTGTCTAACTGATTCTAAAACAACTACTTCTTCAATTCTTTTGAATCCTTCTTCAATTCTAACATTGACAAAATCTTTATCTCGAATTGATTTTCTAGCATTTTTCACATCGATTTCAATTGAACGTTTTAATGATTCTAAAGATTCTGGAACTTGGTTTAACAATGATAAGAAACAAGCTTTGTTGTACCATGCCATGCCATATGTTGGGTCTGATTCAATTGCTTTATCCACTGAATCTAAAGCCTGTGCATATTTTTTCTGTTCATAGTGTACTAATCCCTTAAGATTCCAAACTTCTGGATTTGTAATATCAATTTCTAAAATTTGATCATATACTCTTAATGCTTCACTATAATCATCTAGGTGAAATTTTGCATATCCTAACTTTAGTAATGTCTCAACATTTTCAGGATCAATTCGTAATGCTTGCTGAAAATATACTACAGCTTCTTCTAATTTTTCATCTGCCATCAAGTTAACTCCTTTTTTAAATAATTTTTTTCGGGTAAAATCTGGATCTACTAAACTATTCTCTTTTTTGACTTGGTTCTTCGGTTTTATCTCTTCAATGTCCTCTGATTTCTTTCCAAATGGCTTCTTCAATAACTCTTGGTTCATTTTCTCTAGATAAATACTAACTCACTGTGCCTAATGTCGTTATTTTTGAATTAGATGAGACGATCTAAATACAGAAATACTTGAAACCCACACATTCGAATATGTCCTCTCAGTCACAATTGTCGATTAAAGGATCATACCCACATAAACAATCAGGCGTATATGAGGCTAAAATTTCAATTACTGATAGTAAACCAACTGATGATGCTATAAGAAAAAAACAATTTTTATCATTATGGAGTGGCACATTTCATCTTGGAGTAAAAGATGGTGTTTTTTCACAAATTCTTGGCTCTCCCGATAATCCTCTTCCTGCATCTATTGTAGAATTAGATTCTATTTGGATTGTTGCAACTGATCTTCTATCCTCGCTAAATTCTGTATTTCCACTCCCAAATCCTCTACGAATTTCACCTAAACCTGAAACTAAACCTGAAACTAAACCTGAAACTAAACCTGAAACTAAACCTGAAACTAAACCTGAAACTAAACCTAAACCTGAATCTCCAAAACCCAAACGTGTTCCAAAGATGAGTGTTGGTGCTACTGGTACTATTGGTGCTACTGGCCCAACTGGTGACAAAGGAACATCTGGTCCAACAGGTCCCCCTGGTGACAAAGGATCTACTGGTGACAAAGGATCTACTGGTGACAAAGGAATTTCTGGAGACCGTGGGTTAACTGGGGCAAAAGGAATTACTGGTGACAAAGGTGACAAAGGTGACAAAGGTACTGCTGGCCCAACTGGTGACAAAGGTGACAAAGGTCCAACTGGTTCACCTGGTGACAAAGGATTATCTGGATTAAAAGGCCCTCCTGGAGGAAAAGGTGAAACAGGTCCAACAGGTCCCCCTGGTGACAAAGGAACATCTGGCTTACGAGGTACGCTTGGTGACAAAGGTGACAAAGGTCAACAGGGATTACAAGGTGACAAAGGACTAACTGGCTCAATTGGAACTCCTGGATTAAAAGGTCCAACTGGTATGGCTGGTGTTCAAGGAGAAAAAGGAATTCAAGGTGCGCCCGGTACATCTGGTGACAAAGGTCCATCTGGTGTACCTGGTGACAAAGGTCCACAAGGTCCACAAGGTCCTGCAGGTTCTAAAGGACTAACTGGAGTTCCTGGCCCTCAAGGAGAAAAAGGTGACAAAGGTCCTCTTGGTATTATTGGTGACAAAGGTTCAACCGGTCTACCCGGTCCCCCTGGTGACAAAGGTCCACAAGGTACACAAGGCTTACAAGGTGAACGTGGAACAACTGGTCCATCTGGTGACAAAGGTCCACAAGGTCCACAAGGAATTCAAGGTCCACAAGGTGAACGTGGTCCAACTGGTCCACTTGGTAGTGTTGGAGAACAAGGTCCACCTGGAGAACAAGGTCCTATAGGTCCACCAGGTCCTCGTGGTCCACCCGGTCCACCAGGAGAAAAAGGTCCATCAGGAGGAATGTCTTCTGAACAAAAAGCAATCTTCAAAGAACTATTAGAAATTTTAACTACAAAAAATATTATTTCAACTGAAGAACAAATTAAACTCATGAGTTATCTTTACTAAAAATATTTTAAAAATTAAAATTATTTTTAGTTGTGATTATATTTTTAATTATTATTTTTAATTATTATTTTTAATTATTATTTTTAATTATTATTTTTAATTATTATTTTTAATTATTATTTTTAAATTTTTGATCATCAAAATTTAATGTATAGTTAACACTGATTTAAAATTTAAAAATAGAAAACAATTCGTCGTCTAAATGACGATTGTTAGTTTGACGAGTTTATCGTCGTTTTGCTGCTTTTCTCTTTGGAGCTGCTTTTCTCTTTGGAGCTGCTTTTCTCTTTGGAGCTGCTTTTCTCTTTGGAGCTGCTTTTCTCTTTGGAGCTGCTTTTCTCTTTGGAGCTGCTTTTCTCTTTGGA
>Ga0208894_1000422_pt1 | contig 31907 bp, 33 predicted proteins | sample ETNtaG_12_FD_185752 | JGI IMG/M metagenome (GOLD analysis project Ga0208894, IMG submission 185752) | Marine microbial and viral communities from oxygen minimum zone, Eastern Pacific Ocean - ETNP201306SV49 (SPAdes) (version 2) | ecosystem: Environmental > Aquatic > Marine > Oceanic ...
AATGCATACCTCATCAGTGCTGACCTAACGGATGCAAACCTCCAATATGCTGACCTAACTGATGCATACCTCGGCAATGCTGACCTAACGAATGCATACCTCCTCAATGCTGACCTAACGAATGCATACCTCCACAATGCTGACCTAACGAATGCAAACCTCAACTATACTGACCTAACTGATGCATACCTCGGCAATGCTGACCTAACGAATGCATACCTCCTCAATGCTGACCTAACGAATGCAAACCTCAACTATGCTGACCTAACTGAAACATACGCTCACATGGCTGACCTAACAAATGCATACCTCATCAGTGCTGACCTAACGGATGCAAACCTCCAATATGCTGACCTAACGGATGCAAACCTCCAATATGCTGACCTAACGGATGCAAACCTCCAATATGCTGACTTAAAATTCGCACAATTCACTAGTGCAACCGTAACAGATGCTGATTTCAGTTACACATATTGGCATGAAACAATGTGGACTGATGGTCTAAGATACGACAGTAACCAAGCAGATTCGGACGATTAAAGTCAAATAATATATACAGCCTCTAAATCGAGAGCTGTCTGACGGCCATAGCGGTGGTGATCACCCGTTCCCATTCCGAACACGGAAGTTAAGCCCACCAGCGTATTCAATGGTACTGTGGTGCGCGAGCCCACGGGAACTTGAGTACGCCGTCAACTTTTTTTAAGATTAATTCAATATACCCTTACTCGGTAAACGTTTAGCATGGACGGAAAAGAAATCACGAGCGCATTATCAAACGTGAAAGATTCTTATTTTAATAAAGACCTAATAACTTTAGGTTACATCAAAGGAATGTCCATCGGAGATAAGGAATTACAATTTACTCTTAGATTACCAGCTCCTTTAATGCCAAATCATGATGAACTGGCTCAAAAATGTAGAGATGCGCTAAAAGATATAGAAGGTCTTGAAAATATTGAAATCAAAAAAGATTGGGAAGTACAAAGATTACCTTCACTTGACGCGCCAAACACTCCTCAAGCTCTTAAAAATGTAAAAAATATTATTGCTATCGCTTCTGGAAAAGGAGGTGTTGGAAAATCTACAGTTACTGTGTGTATTGCTGAAGCATTTGCAAATGCAGGTGCAAAAGTTGGTATTCTAGATATTGATGTTTATGGTCCAAGTATTCCGAATATGGTAGGACTAGGATCACACCAATTAGGTGGCGCTCAGGAAGGTGTTTTGGAACCTGTGGAAGCTCATGGAATGAAAATTATGTCTATGGGATTCTTAGCAACAAAAGATACTCCTGTTGTTTGGAGAGGGCCTATTGCTTCACAACTTGTACAGCAATTCTTAGGTGCTGTTGACTGGGGAGAACTAGATTATTTATTCGTAGATATGCCACCTGGAACTGGAGATATTCAGCTCACATTATCGCAAAGTGTCCCTTTGACTGGAGCTGTAATAGTAACAACTCCGCAAGAAATTGCTCACACTATTGCTGAAAAAGGATTAAGAATGTTTCAACAAGTGAAAATACCAATATTAGGTATTGTTGAAAACATGGCTGGTTTCACACCACCTGGTTCCGACGAAGTTTTTCATATCTTTGGAGAAGGTGGAGGAAAATCTGCTGCTGATGAATTTGAATTGCCTATGCTCGGGCAAATTTCAATCAAACAAGACCTCCGTGAAGCAATGGATAACGGAACTGTATTCACTAATGATAACATCAATTCTATTGCATCTCTAATTGCAATCGAAGCAATGGCTGTTGTAACCAACGAAGAATTGTCTCCATTTGCACCTCAGGAAATTAATATGGCAAATGATGGTGAAACTCTTGTAATCAAATGGCAGGATAATGTAGAACATGTAATTCCTGCATTCAATATCAGATTCATGTGTCCATGTGCACACTGTGTTGATGAAATAACTGGAGAAAAAATTGTTAAGGAATCCGATATTCCTTCAGATATCAAAATTACTGAATCTGTGCCTGTAGGAAGATATGGTGTACGATTCTCATTCACAGATCCAAGCCCTGGTGCGGGTGCTGGAATTTACACCTTTTCACACTTAAGAAAACTTGGTGAAGAGGCAGTAAACAATGCTTCTTTTGAAGTATAAGTAACTCTTATTAATCAGCATCAGAATAAATTATCATGCTAGCACAGGAAATTCGTATCCGCGGAGAACCAACTGCAGACCCTCAGAAATGCAGATTTGTACTAGATGCTGAAATGCTTTCTCGTTCTCCAGTTACCTTCAATAAAGAGTCTGATACAGACAAAGCCCCTTTAGCAAAAAAATTATTAGAATTACCATATATCAAAGAAGTCAGCATTAGTGGATCGGCAGTTACACTAACTGGAGATAATGTCGAAAGTTGGCCTGCAATTGGAAAAGAAATTGGTGGCGTTATACGTGACCAAATCAAAACAGGTGAACCGGCTGTAGAAGAAGAAGTCATGGATATTGGAGATGCAGATTTGTTTACTCAAGTTGATTTACTAATCAAGAATGATGTGAACCCAAGTATTGCAGCTCACGGTGGAATCATCACATTACACAGTGTAAATGATGGAAAAGCATTCGTTACAATGGGTGGTGGATGTCAAGGTTGCACTGCATCAAGTATCACTCTGAAACAAGGTGTAGAATCTTACATTGTAGCAAAAGTCGATGATATAAATGAAATTGTAGATATGACTGATCACTCTGAAGGTGAAAATCCATACTATACTCAACCTGTTCAACAACCGGCCCAGACTGGTGGTGGTTGTGGATGCAGTTCTGGAGATAGTCACTCTCACAGTAGTGGTTGTGGATGCAGTACTAGCGGAGGCGGCCATAACCATGGCGGCGGCTGCGGTTGTAACCACTAAAATCCTAGCATCAGTTTTAATACTTGCATTATATACCCATAATATCTTTACAAGGTTTAATGACAGAAGAAGAACAAATTGAGGACACTTCCATAGAGGAAGAAGTGGTTGAAGAAGAATCTGAAACCAAAGAAATTGTTAGTGAAGAAGAGGAAGAAAGTGCACCTCTAGATTACACTAAGAAATTGGGAGAAGAAGAGGACGAGGAAGAAGAAGAAAGTGCATTTATTCAATTTATTGATAATTGTATTGAATATCTGGACGGAAGAAGTAGAAAAGTTGTTTTGTGGACTCTAGGTATTTTCTTGATAAGTACTTTCAATTTTATTGCATGGAATTTTGTAGAATATGAATTCCTAAAATATACTGGAGTTCTGCTCTCCACATTACTTCTAATTTCAGTAATTTGTGGAATTTTAATTTCATATAATGTTTATAACAAAACGAATGAACTGAACGTAGATGTTCGTCTATCGGGCCTGATTTTGTCTATCGGAAGTGTTCTAGTTACATTATTTTTTATGATCTATCAAATTCAGAATAATGACTGTTTAACTGAATTTTCTGAAGCTAATTGTGATGCTGATATTTCGCTAAGGGCAGTAATAACTATCTCAGTTTACGCTGGAAGTATAGGAATTGTAATGCTAATTTACGGATTAGGATTACTTGAGAAAAATTTGATACCTTATGCACTTGCTATTGCATTTGGAGGATCCTTAATCCTAACTATTGTTTTACTGATGTCTGTCTATAGCTGGATTGAAGAATCTGTATGGCTCCTACTAATTCCACTGCTTTTCTTAGGAATGGGGCTAGCTGGTTTACATCATAGAAGATACCAGTTAGCGGGATTTGTTATTGGATGTTATATCACTGGACTTGCCGGTATTGGATGGTTAATTGAACCTAATCTCGCTTCTGGTGGTTTCCTAGGCGGTGGATTGCCTATGACTGGTTCCGGATTATTATTTATCTTAAGAAGAACTGATCGTGAGGCAAGAGAAAAAATATTATCTGAATCCCAATCATTATTAGAAAATGGATTCCCAAGCAAAGCATTGAGTGCCTCTAATCGATTGATTAGACGTGCACAGCGGGACGGTGTCTTGATGCAAGATTCTCGAATGTGGCTTAGTAAAGCAAGAGCTCTAACTGGGCATCGAGAATATGGAAGATCAATTACTTACTATTCTATGGCCCTTGAAATCGACCAAAATAATGAAGAATTATGGTTTGAAAAAGGAGAATTACACCGGAAATTAAAGCAATGGAAAGAGGCTGAAGCCTGTTACCTAAATTCTACTGAAATAAGATACACTTATGGTGACGCATGGCTAAAATTAGCCCAAATGAAAGAAAGAAGAGAAAAAATAAATGAAGCTGAAGATGCTTATGTTATTGCCTTAGAACTTGAAAGCAATCATGGTCTTGCATACTTAGGATTAGGAAGAGTACAATCTAAATTAGAAAGAGTAAAAGAGGCTCTAAAATCAATTGAAAAATCAATTGCCTTACTCAGTGAGGATTACAGGCCATACATGGTTCGAGGTGATATTTACTACACTATTGGCGATTATGAACGTGCTGATGCTAAGGGATATTCCAAAGCTGTAAACATTCGACCTGATTTGAAAAACGGTTGGAGAAAACTTGCCAAAGTTTACCGTTCTCAAGATAAAACCGAATTACTAATTATGGCACTTTCAAGAATCTTAGAAATTGATTCTGAAGATGAAGCGGCTCTCTGGGAGAGAGCAGAATGTCATTTCGAAGAAAAGAAATTAGGTGATTCCATGGGAGACATCCATCGTCTCTTGGCTCTAAATCCTGGAAATCAAAATGCTAGAAAGTTTAAGGCTAAAATTCTAGAAAAGCTTGATGCAAGGGAGTGGGATTAATGTTCAAATTAAAAGTAAGAAATTTGAATAATGATTATGGGAGTACAAATGAACAATTAGTTACCGATTTTCTTCGAGCCATTGGGTTCTTAGGTAACGATGGTGGAAGAAATAAAGTCACAAAAAGATCTCAAACAGGAATATTACTTTTTACTAAATGCTTGATTCCACATCCAAAAAAATCATGGACCACAAGTGAAATAGCAAAAGAATTAGGAGTTCCACTACAAGCCATTTACAGACATTTACAATGGTTAAGAGAAGTCGGATTTCTTACTGAAGATTTCCCAGGCAAGGCTGAAGATCCAAAGAAAGTAAGGCTTTGGCATTATGACCTAAACAAAGCTTGGTCTGGCGTAGAAAATAAAGCTAGAATTTGTTTGAATACTTACCGTGAAATCGTTGAGAATCTAAATAAAAAATTGAAAGAAGCAAAAAATGACGTTCCTGGAGACATGATTAATGTGGGTAAAGAAGAAAATTTTGAAATTAAATTAAGAGAAGTAAGAAGAGAAGAAGACTCTACATACGAAACAGATCTGGGAATCCTAGGAAGAGGTGTCGGATTACTCTCTAACCATCATTCTCCTTACAATGAATCAATGCCTTACAAAATCATTGATGAATGCTTCTTACAAAGACCTGATAGAGCATGGACTGCTGAAGAAGTAGCTGCTTGGATTGAAACTACAAGACCTACTGCATACAGACACTTAAACAAACTAATATCATTGGGACTTATCGAAAGATGCAGAGCTGCAGATGGCGGACCTCCCACAAGTGCTTTCCATTTGAGAAAAGGATCACTCAAGAAGGGATGGCAAAAAATAGAAACTGAAATCGAAATAATTTTAGATCAGTACAAGAATATAATTAAGCAAATATCTGAAACAAATGAATAAACATCATCCTGCCAACAATGTTACTCCTAAAGGAGATTATCTCAAAAATAAGAATGTCTGGTTAGCTGTAACTGGTTCAGTATCTTGCGTTGAAAGTGTAGGAATTACTAGAGAATTACTCCGATATGGTGCAAATGTTACGATTGTAGCAAATCGTGCAGCCCTTGAATTAGTAGGTGAAAAATCATTAGAATTTGCTTGTGGCAAACCAATAATTAAAGAAATTACTGGCCAAGTGGAACACGTTATTGCTGGCCATGATGCTGATTTGTTAATCATAGCTCCATGTTGTGCTACTAGTTTAGGAAAAATGGTTCATGGAATTGGAGATAATCCACCAATGCTAGTTGCTCTAACTTGTATCGGTGCAAAGACTCCAATGATTGTTGCACCCGCAATGGACAAAAACATGGCTAATTCGAAAATTGTAAAACAAAATTTAAAGGATGTTAAGAAATTTGCAACCGTTTTAGATCCGATTATGGTTGAAGGGAAAGCCAAATTACCTTCAAAATTCAGAATAACTGCCGAAGCATGTAAGATTGCTGGAACAAATGATTTAAAAAAACGTGAAATTCTGATTATCGGTGGAGGAAGTAGCGAAGAGATTGATGATGTTAGAGTAATAACTAACAAATCTACTGGAAAAATGGCAAAGCATCTCGCTGAGACTGCATTCAGTCTGGGTGCCAATGTAGATCTTTGGATGGGGAATTCAAATGAACAAGTTGGCGAGTGGATTACACAAGAAAAATTTAGTTCAACTGATGACTTAAATAAGAAAATAAAGAAACTTGGAAAATATGATGCTATACTTGTCCCTGCAGCATTATCTGATTTTATCCCCAACAAAAGCAAGGGAAAAATAAGTTCTCAGAAAATACCTGAGATTAAGCTTAAAAAAGCCAATAAAAGTATCGAAATGATACGGAAAAAACACAAAGGATTGCTATGTTCCTTCAAATTAGAATCTGGCCTAAAAGATAAGGATTTATTGGAAAAAGGAAAGAAACTTCTAAAGCATTCTGATTTTGTTATAGCCAATCATTCCGAAGTTTTAGGCAATGAAAAAACAAAACTTGCTATAATTACAAAGAAAGAAAATGTTTGGGTTGAAGATTCAAAAGCTAACGCTTCTAAATTAATTCTAAAAGAAATAGCGAAACAAATCTAAGCTTTGTGAGCTTGTAATTTTCTAATATTTATTGTAAGAAGTGCATTTCGGATTACATCTTCAGGAACCCTTTGCAAAATTCCCATTACTTGTAATTCATCTATAATATTTCCACCATGGTATGTTGCCGCACGTGGTTTAAGGCCAAATTCACGGATCAAATGGCGTTCTATGACTCTTTTTGCAGTAGTTGCATGACCTGGATAATAGGTCTCTTGTAGCATTTCAATTACAGATTTAATGCGGATTTTAAATTTCTTTTTCTTCTCTGCTTCTATTTTCTGTCTTTCGTCCAAATATTCCTCTATAGCTGTGTATTCAGCTGAAAGGTGTCGTAATAAACGTATGCCTTCGCTTAATTCTAAAACCCCCCGCCAATGTAGCAACACTCAGCCGAGGTCGCTTAGCCTGGTATAGCGCGGGCCTGGAAAGCCCGTGGGAGCAATCCCTCGCGAGTTCAAATCTCGCCCTCGGCGCCATTATACTTTCAGACGACGTGCTGTTTTGGTGGTATTGCCTTTTTAGATTTATTATCTTCTTTTTTCATGCGTATATAATTTCTGACATGTACTATCAACATTATAATATTTAGGGGAAGAAGACCCCACATCTTCTGTGAAAGGGTAAGACCCCACCATATCATCTGATTGAAAATTCCTACAAGTGGTGCATTTCTTGATCTATTACCATAAATCCATACTGTAGCTATAGCTGCAAAAGAGGCTGCAAGTTCTATGAAGAATTTACTGTCAAATTCCATATCAATCACTCACTTTTCTTTCTCAGGTGAACTAATGCCACACGTATGAATACCACACTCTCCACCCTCTAACGGTGTATTAGGCCAACGCCCACTTCGTTCTAATTCTCCTCCAGGCTCCATACACGGGCTACAACCTAACGAACGATAACCTTGAGAATACAACGGATTGACTGGAAGTCCATGAGTAGCGGTATATTTCCAAATATCAAGTTCTGTCCAATCATATATTGGGTTTAATTTTTTTATTCCATATTGTTCTTCAATCTTTGAATGTTTTTCAAAACGGTCTGCACTTTCTGTACCTCTTAATCCACTAATCCATGCATATGGTTTAAGTTCCTTCAATGCATTCTTAAGAGGTGCTACTTTATTTATTTCACAACATCCTTTTGGATCTGTCAAATATAATTTATCTGGAGCTGGTTCTTCATTCCTAAATACTTGAAATTTGTTTAAATTCCATTCCTTTATCACTCGTTGTCGAAACACTAAGGTATCAATTGGTTTATTCGGAGTTGTTACCATAAAGCTCATTATATCTGGAACAATACGAAGACATAAATGCATAACAACCATACTATCCTTGCCAAAACTATTAGCTACTACTACATTTTTGTGTTTAGATAAAAAATCATCTAAAAATGACAATGCCTCTTTCTCTTTACTATACGTTTCTTTGAAGAATAGCGGCAGTGAACAAGAAGATGAACTCATGCTTCCCTCAACAAGCTTTTTTCAAGCTCCATTGCTTTCGGAAAAAGAATGTTATTCTCCAGATGAATGTGCATATGAAGATCCTCTTCAAATGACTCTAGATTTGTGTATGCTGCTCTAAAAGTATTACAAGCATCAGGAGGTAAATTATAGTCATCACTTAAATTTCTCAATTTTCTAAGAGCATCTCCTGCCGTATCATGCTCTAAAAGCATCACAGAAATAGGGCCTTCTGCAAAAGGACCTGAACAACGACCTTCTTGGACTATGCTAGTAATATATGGAAACAATATCCTTTCTTCTTTCAACATATGCTGTTCAAGTTCAAATCTTAAATCATCGAATAAGCTTGCAATTTCAATGGTATTTGGATGGTTTTTGCCATGTACTTTCGCTACTTTATCTGTAAATTTAGCAATAGCTGGCGCAGTATCTCTAATGTACTGATGATGATGGACACAAATATATTGACTCAATCTATCTAAACTCATTTCATCAAATGAATTATCTTTCTTATCTCCATTATTCATCAACGATTGAATATCAACCAGTACTTCTTGAACATCTAATCCCTTATCCAAACAAGCTGACTCAATTGTCACATCTCCACTGCAACAAAAATCTAATCCAAATTTATTGAAAACTGTTGCTGTTCGTCCGTCCATAGTCACTATTTCTCCTATTGTTTTACTTTTCATAATTATTTACTTCTATTTGATTCGTCTAAGTCATTTAGGATTGCAGGCTCAACTAGAATTGTCCCAGTACGGGCGTTACCTATTTCACCGCAGAAAATAGAACAGTCTACTATTACGATATTGCCTCCTGCAATTTCAACCTTACACAATCCTGTACTACTATACTGAAATTCACCAGCTTTATCTGCAAAGAAATCTACCGTATATTCCTCTTCAACAGGTATTTTTGTAGAAATATCAAATGCTGAAAGGGTGAATGTCTTGGGCAAGAAATGGTCTGAATCTTTTGAAGAGTTAAATCTCATGCGGACATGATCTCCTTCCTCAACCGTTATTATGCTATTATCATAATTGAGATTCATCAGAATCTCTTTCCATTCTCCTTGCCAACCTTCTAACACACACTGGCGCCCCTCTAAGACCGTGCCATGACCGCAAGAGGGGGCTTCGGTGTATAACTCTAGAGCTATTGGCGCAGCTAATATCAACAACAGAACTGCCTGTACTTTGATTGATGTATACGCCAAATAGCTCATTTTTACCTAACGACTTCTACTTACTCGTCTTTAGTCGCTCTCCTCTGTTCCATCTCCGTCTTCATCATAGATTTCGGCATTTTCAGCACCAGTTACCGCTATAATTCCAACTGAACCTTTCTGGAATGTTCTTGTCAATGCATGATCTACAAGAATATAGTTTGCAGGTACATCAAAAGTTACATCGACTACTGTAGATCCACCTGGTGCCACCAATACTGTTTGGACACTTTCTAGAGGAGGATTCTCCAGTCCTCCCATGTTGTATACTTTATCAAATATTTCACCGATTAAGTGAAACGATGAGATTGTGTTAGGTCCACCAACTCCAAAGTAAATTCGAACAGTCTCGCCAACTTCGGCTTGAATCATGTTATCACCAGTAAATGTTGCAAATTTACCATTAAAAACTACATATGTTGGATTCTCATCGAATAATGCATCATCATCAAATTCTTGATGGCCTGCAGTGCCTGGTTTCCATTTAGTATAGATATCTCCTTGCATAATATACAATTCTTTATCAACTGAAGGCAACGGCACTTCAGGTTCAATAAGAATCATTCCATACATTCCTTTACTTATGTGTGTAGGAACACTTGGTGTAGCACAATGGTAGACATATAGGCCAGAGTGCAAAGCTTTGAACGAGAAGGTACTAGTTGTACCTGGAGCCGTCTCTGTAGCTGCAGCTCCTCCTCCTTGAGCAGTTACTGCATGGAAATCAACATTGTGGTGCATCATACTGTCAGCTCTATTACTGAAATGTACTACTACTGTATCACCTACACGAGCTCTGAACATAGGTCCTGGAACTGTGCCGTTATATGTCCAATATGTAAAAGTCGTTCCATCTTCTATTTCAGCCGTTAATTCTACAGCTTCCATATAGATATGAACAACTTCAGATTCATTTCTATCTATTGGTTCAGGAATTTCTAAAGGATTCTTTGCTATATTCTCAGTATCTACCGCTAGTGCGGGACCTATGGTTTCAACATTCCCCACAGGATCAATTTGATTTTCTCCACTACCAACAATAAATTTCCCTTCCATTCCTGCTGAACGGTGGCCTGGAACATTACAATAATAGGAGAAAGTACCCTCTATATCAGCTACAAAAGTTATAGTATCTTCACTGTCCAACTCATATAGTTGATCAGTTGCTGCATTGAATTCATCTATTGTAACATCATGAAGATTGTTTTCACCCATAATCAATTTAATTGATACTTGGGATCCCAATGGTACACTTATGTCTGGATTTACGATACCATCAACATCTCCACCCTCTCCAATGAAGGACATCTCTTTTCCCACTAGCGTAAAAGAAACTGTGTCGGAATTACTATTATCTGCGATTGCGACACAATCACCATCAACTAACTTCGTCCCATCTCCACAGGTTATTTCGTCACCACTAAGGCACCCTGTAAAGGCTGTGAATGCTACCAGAAGTGCCGTTAGCACAACTGATTTTCTCATGCTTACATTTTTGTTTGTTTTATTCATTTTGTACGCTAATGTGTTATCTATCTAACACATCGTATTAATACGATGTAACCGATACTATATATAATTTACTACATCTAATGCCATAAATTCATTGATTTACAGCAAGAAATGGCCTATTATTTTTACGCCATAGGCCAGGGCGCGTGCTATGCCGTGACAACTACCGAAATCGTTACGAGAATTCCTCTGAATGGAGCCAAGAAGCGTGCTTTGGAACCTGTTTTGTAGTGCTCCATTCTTCAAGCATTTCTTCCGCCACTGAATTGAGACGTTCTAAATCTTTTAAACTGCCTGTATTGAAAGCAACCTCTATCCTGTGACCATTGGGGTCGAAAAAATAAATTGATTTGAAAATTTTATGATCTATAGGACCTAATACTTCTAAACCTGACATCTCAAGCTTACGCTTAATTTCTAGCATGTCCTGCGGAAAGTCTACTTCAAATGCAATGTGCTGCACCCAATTTGGAGTACTAGGATCCTTTTCCATAGACGGCGAATTTGGAAGCTCAAAAAAGGCCAACACATTACCCATTCCTGCATCTAAAAAGACATGCATGTAGGGATCTGGTTCTTTGGTTGAAGGTACTTTCTCTTCTGCAATTGCTAATTTGAAATCCATACCAAGCATTTCTTTGTAAAATTCAACTGTTTCTTTAGCATCTTTACATCTATATGCTACGTGATGAATTCTCTTTATTTTCGTTTGAACTTTTGGCATATCTGAAAAATCTACTGAACCCTCATACATTGGCCTCATAGGTTACCTCTCAAAGATTGTTCTCTCTCAATTGACTCAAATAATGCTTGAAAATTACCTTGACCAAAACCTTTGCTACCTTGCCTCTGAATTATTTCATAGAAAAGAGTAGGCCTATCTTGTGTTGGCTTACTAAACAGTTGAAGAAGATAACCTTCATCATCTCTATCAACAAGAATACCTAATTTTCTTATCGATGAAATATCTTCTTCGATTGGCCCTACACGAGATTCTAAAGTATCATAATACGTATCTGGAACATGTAAGAAATCAATACCTCTTTCACGAAACTTAGAAATTGTATCTACTATATCATCAGTCAATAATGCAATATGTTGAACACCCTCACCTTCATAGAACTCTAAATATTCTTCAATTTGTGATTTCTTAAGGCCTTGGGCTGGTTCATTGATTGGAAATTTAATGCGCCCATTATCATTTTCCATTACTTTTGACATCAAAGCACTATATTTTGTAGAAATGTCTTGGTCCGTAAAATGTATTATATTTTTAAAACCAAAAACTTTAGAATAAAAATTAGCCCACTTATCCATTTGTCCAACATTTACATTACCAACAACATGATCTATAGAAGTAAGTCCTATTGATTCCTCAACCAAAATTTGTTCCTTGAAATGTGGGAGGAAATTTCCATTATAATCATTCGTAGAAATAAGTGAATGAATTGTCTCTCCATATGTTTGAATTGCTGCACGCCTTACAATGCCATCTGCGTCTTCCAAATTGTAAGGTTCAACAGCAGATTTAGCTCCTCTCCTAATAGCTTCGTTGAAACAATAATCAACATCATCTACATGAAAGGCAATATCGAATACACCATCACCATGCTTCCTAATGTGCCCACCAATCCAGTTTCGACTATGTAGTGGTGTAGTCAAAACTAGCCTTATATTTCCTTGAGATAAAACATATGATGCGCTATTTCTATTTCCTGTTTCTAAACCTGAATAAGCCAATTGTGAAAAACCAAAAGCCTTGCGGTAAAAGTAGGCGGACTGCTTTGCATTGCTTACAAATAATTCAATATGATGTATTTCCTTAATGGAGATATCTTTAGACATAGTTTTTCCTCCAAAAAGCCAATGACATGAAAACACCAATGGCTGCAACAAAAGATAGACCTGGCGTCGATGAATCTTCTTCAACGTAATTTATTCCCTTTATCGACTTTTTCCCAAAATTCCATTTGTCATAGTCATTTGGATCGCCATCACCATTAACTGAATTCACATTAAAACTAAAAGTTACTTTTTTTGAATCATCTGATGGGGCCGTCCAGCTAAATTTCCAACTTCTTATTTTGTTACCTTCCTCAGTATGGGTAATTGAGTCATCCCCCATAATTTGTGTAGTCTCATCTACTGATGAAAGAGTACCCAGACTGCTGCTAAGACTAAAACCTCCTTGATTAGAGCCTGATGAAGCCTCAGGGCCTCCTGCGAAACTCATTTCTAGATTATATATTTTATTTGCTGTATAATTATCTGGGAGGCCTGAAATAGTAATTGACACTGCACTAGATTCTGAATTTGAATGGCAAAAGCAGCCATCTTCAGAATCTTCATAAGATATTCCTACACTACGAGACTCTGCAGGAGTCAGAAGCAATACCAGACCAGCCACAATAAAAATTGATATTATTCCTTTGACTGGTGTAAAAGACAAAGCAATCATTGTGACCACTCCTGTGTACTGGCACCCCATGGATTTGAACCTGGTTCTTTACCGTGTGAATAACTTTGTACCAAATTATACAAAAATATTAATTGAGAAATGAATACAACAATTGCTCCTACTGTAGCCCACTGATGATAAATTCCCCAGCTAGTTTCTTCATAAACATAAACTCTACGTGGCATATCTGTTAGGATAAAAAGTGGAGTCATAGTCATGATTGTCCCAAAAAAAGATCCCCAGAAATGCCATCGGCCTAGTTTTTCATCGAGGAGACGTCCAAACATCAATGGATACCAGTAATATATTCCTGCAACAATACCAAGTACTACAGAACCTAAAGTATAATGGAAATGAGCTACAATGTAATACGTTCCTCTTAAGTGATAATCAATAGCTGCTGAAGATAGGAATACTCCAGTTACACCTCCAATAACAAAAATTCCAATTGCACCTAATGCGAAAAGATTTGCTGTTGAAAATGTTATTTTTCCATTGTACAATGTTGCAATCATACAAATCATTATCACGGCAAACGGAATAGAAATTAATTCTGTGGTTATACTCATTACTTCTCTTAATAATGGATCTATTCCTGTTATGAACATATGATGAACCCACACAATTACACTCAAAAAAGTGCCAATAATTAATGAATAAATAATATATCTTTTACCATAAAGAGGTTTCTTTGAGAATACCGGAATTATTTCTGCCAAGACACCTAATTCAGGTAACAATACAACATAAACTTCCGGATGACCAAAAAACCAGAAAAGATGACCCCATAATATGGAACCATTAGTCTCTGGAGAATAGAATACTGTCTCAAATAATCTGTCTCCTACAAGCATCAAAAGTGCTGCGAGAAGAACTGGAAATATGGTTAACATCAGAATAACTGTGAATAAAATTGTCCAAGTGAAAATAGGCATATCCCATATATTCATCTCTTTTTCTCTATGGAATAATATAGTAACAATGAAATTAATCGTTGAAGCCGTTACTGAAAAAATTAACAAAATTAACCCAGCTCCTGCAAGATTTACTCCATTACCTGGGCTGTACTCTACTGAAGTCAAAGGTGAATAAAATGTCCAACCAACATCTGCTGCCCCTCCAAAAACAAAACCAGAGGCTGCAACTAAACCTCCAAACAAAAAAGTCCAAAAACTAAGGGCGTTGAGCCTAGGAAAAGCCATATCTTTTGCACCTATTTGTAAAGGCACCACGTAATTTGCAAAAGCAAATGACAAAGGTGATGCGAAGAATAAAACCATCACTGCACCATGCATAGTCACTACTGAATTATAAAAGGAACCAGAATCGTCACCTGGCGCCCAATCTAACCATTCTGTACCGTTATTTGGCTGATAGAGCTGGGCCCTTATCAATAGTGAAAGTACAAGACCTATAAATCCAAAAATAAGTGTAGCAATAAAATACATTAATCCTACGTCTTTATGACTCGTTGTTCGTAGCCAGCGATTTACTGACTCATTACTAAAAGCACTCATTGTTCAAACTCCTCATCTAAACCATTTTTGTAGTCAAATTCTTCAACTAAAACTAGTGTGCCAGTCATTTCTGTATGTTTACTACCGCATAATTCCATACAAGATATAGGATAATCTCCCACATCTGGCGCATCAAACCATATCACATTTGTTCTGTTAGGAATTGCATCAATTTTCAACCGTAATGAAGGAACTGCAAAATTATGCCAAACATCCTCTGAAGTAACTTCTAGAATCACTATCGTGTTGATTGGGACGGTTAGAATATCATAACTCTTATTTCCATCTGGATATTCGAATTCCCAATAATACTGATGTGCAGAAACCTTAACTGTTAAAGGGCCAGCACCCCATCCTTCTTCTGGATTTTCATAGAACTCAACCATATTGATTGTGCCTGCTGTTAAACCCATCAATATTGCAAAAATAGCTGCAGTTACAAACCACGTCCACGTCGGATCTCCTCTATGTTTAGGAACGATGCCCAATTCAGGCATGTCTTCTGGATCTGGAATTGTATCTTTTGCCCTGAATTTATACATCAACCAGAAAAACCAGCCATACACCAGGACTGAGACTATACCTCCAATCAACAAGTACCAATTCATCAATTGGTCATACTTTTCAGCATGAACGCCTGTTGTACCTGTTTCAACACAAGATGCACATGCCAAAGCATTTCCTGAGAAAAAAATTCCTAGAACCAATATCAAACCTATAAACTTAATTTTAAAAAATTTCATTATATTACCTCCAAATAGACTACAAATAAAATTAAAATCCAGATGATGTCAACAAAATGCCAATATAGAATAATGCTTCTAGGGAGTTCTGTTGTTTTGGCTAAACTATTTGACTTAGAAAGCCACCACAATATTGAAAGAGCTACTATACCTATTAAAACGTGTAAACCATGTACTCCAGTTAATGCAAAAAAAGCAGTTCCAAAACTAGACTTTTGAGTCAATCCCTCATTATATAAATTATAATATTCATATACCTGACCAAAAAGAAATAATGTACCTAGCAAAATAGTTGCTTCTAACCAATAATTTGAATCTTTAGATTTTAGATATTGATCTGCAGTGTATGCACTAACAAATAATAAAATAGAGTTAAAGGCAACAAATGTAAGATTAAATTCAACGCCTGAAGGTGGCCACTCATTACCTGCATCAACTGAATAAAAACGGGCCCAGAACCAGAATATAAAAAAAACACTAAAAACCAGAGCCTCTGTAATGATTATTACTATGGTTGCAGGATACGTATCTGTTGATATTTTATCTCTCTTTGGCCACAATACTACTTCTTCATTTATCCAATTCCAAATAGAATAGACTACTAAGAACAGACCTATTGGTAGCAACGGCCAGAACAATAAGCCAGCTAGCAACAAGGTTATCCCTAAAGCATTCAAAAAAGGCTGAATACTACCATGCACTTCTCCATTAATGTTTTCGTTCATTTTCAATGCCTATTGTTTATATCGTATCAATACGTTATTACCTATAGATATCTATATATAGATTTGTATAACCTGACGTTTGTGAACAAATTCCACCTCTACTCTACGAGCACTGGGCTTCTACCAATTTCAAGTCCAATTAAAAGAAAAATTCTAAAGTTCTTGACGAAAGGGAAAAAGACTCAAAAGGACATTATGAACTTAGTAAAACGTTCACAATCTACAACTGCAAGACACATGCTTGAATTAGAAGCATCTGGTTTGATTAGGTCCTACATTGATGAAAAAGACAGCCGTAGAAAAATATATGCAGTTACGGGAGAGCTAGTTGCGAAAGGAGGAAATCCCATGCATGGACTAAAAAACCATCTGAAAGAATCTACAGCAGAAGGAATTAGAAAAGACGGAAACCTTAAAGAAAACATCAACAAATCCTTAAGATTTGTAGTTGAATCTTGGGGATTATCACTTGATTCAATGCTTAGAGAAACTGGCCGATCAATAGGTGACCAAGTCATATCAAAACTAGGCCCTACAAATGGCAATATTGAACAGTTGATTGAAGAATTAGCCCTCTTTTGGAGTAAAAACAACATGGGGCTCGTTAAAGTCGAAAAAAAGAAACCCCTTGTCCTTAGAATAGAAAGTAATTATGATTGCACAGGCGTACCTGATGTAGGTAGACCGCTTTGTGCATTAGATGAAGGCATCATGGAAGCTATTTTTGAGGAGAGAACAGACAAACTATGGAAAATTCGTGAATATGTATGCCACGGAACTGGGCACGACCACTGTCTCTTCACCCTTAAAGAAAGAAAAAACCAAAATAATTAAAGAGAAATTATGGCACTTCTATCCTATGCAACATACAAACTAATTCACATTGCAGGAGTTTTAGTTCTTTTCGGAGCTTACACTGCAGTAAGCCTCTGGGCTATGAACGAACAACCTTTGAAAAAAAATAAATATGAAAAACTCGGATTTGCTGCACATGGAATTGGGTCGGTTTTCATTATATTAGGAGGCTTTGGAATGTTGGCTACATTATATCCTAATGATTCTCCAATGAGTGTCGGTTGGGTTCATATTAAGCTAACTTTGTGGCTAATTCTAGGCGGCGGATTAACTGCTTTAAGAAAAAAACCAGAATACGCTTCACAGATACTAACTATTGCTTTTTTGGCTACTCTCTTAGCAACTGCCATTGGGATTAATCATTATTATTGGTTTGAGAAATAAATTTCAATCCTTACTAACTGAAGAAATATCTGCTACGTCTTCTAATGTTAACTTAAATTGTTCTTGAAGTGGACCATAGCAATCCAAACAATATTTGTTACCTTTCTTTAGAACTGGAATCTCTTCGCTATCTTCTTGAATTTCAATCTCAAACGCCTTTGCCTTACAAACCATACACATTTCTTCAGACATTATGCTCCTCTAAACCTGGTTCTTATAAAACTTCCGTATTTTCTGAATCTTTTGAAGAATCTACTGAACCATAAACTGTAACTCCAATAATAGAGCCAAGAATCAAAAACATACCTATTGCCTGTTGGAATGAGGGAAATTCAGACAATAAAATTATCCCCCATACTATTGTAAGTGTAGGTTGCAAAAGAATTGCAAAAGAGGTGTAGGCTGCAGGCAACCTAGGCAATGAGTGAGCTATGGCCAACCAACCAATTACTTGGCTCAAAATGGCTAACATTAACAACCAACCATGAATTGGCAACTTAGGTTCAAAGTCTATTGGATCTACATGTATAGATTGTAACGGCAGAAAACTAAGAATAAGAAGGCCAAAAGCACAACCTGCCGTAGAATCAAACTGTAAATTTACTGCAGGAGCTAAATCTCTATTAGCAAATCTATAAATTATCAAAAACAAAGAATAAAAAATAGCCGTAAAAATACCTGCAATAACTCCCCTTACTGGATGCTCACCATATGGATTATCATCTAAAATTCCTGATATTAATACTAAACCAATCATTACAATAGGCAATGAAATCAGTATCGAAAGATTAGGCCTTTCGCCAAATAACCACCAACTAACTAATGTTACTATTATTACTTGAGAATTACCAATTAAAGTGCCAATCCCCGTCCCTATCCAATCAACTGTACTATGGTAAGCAAGAAAGTCAAGAGAGAATGCAAATCCTGCAATAACTGCAATAAGCCTTGTATTAGTTGAACGCGAATCATTTGCCTTTCGGAACCAAATAATTAATAAAAGAAGAGGAAGTGCATAAACCATTCTGAAAAAAGCCCCAGTTAATGGATTTGCATCTGATAATGCATATAATATTGGAGCAAATGAAACCACTACTCCTCCAAACATCGCAATTGCCATAGCTTTCTGGAGATTCTGAGATTCCATCTTTGTCAACATCTCAAAGCCCATATATGAAATGGTCGAACTATTTCAAATATTAGAATAAATTGGTGCTCCCGCCGGGATTTGAACCCGGGTATTCGGCTCGAAAGGCCGAGATGATGGGCCGGACTACACCACGGGAGCTAAGGCACATCTTACAAAGCTAGGATTTAATATTATTGTACTAATTTATACTTCGAATGACTGAAGCTTAGATTTTAATTTTTCTATCTGTCTTTGAAAATTTTCTTTTTGTATTGCTAGCTCTCCCTGATATCTGGTTTGAGAAGCTTCCAACGCTCCATAGTTTTCAGTTTTAATTCGTCCAATTTCAGATTTATGCGATTCTCTTTCTTTTTCTAACAACGATTCAAGCTCTTTTATTCTTTGTTTAAGAGAATCGATTTCACTCACACTATGCTTACTGTAATGCACTTTAAACAATTAGTTCCACAAATATCTTAATACGCATTGTATTGATTGGGTAATGTGGAGAGACCCTTCAAGAACTAATCAAAATTATCAAATTGAAAAATGGGCTGATGGTTGGGGAAACCCTATCCAAGTTAATAGAAGACCAAACTCCAAAATGTCATTCTCAAGTTATGAGAAAGAGCAACTTAAAGAGTCAATAGGGATATTGACTCTTGCATTCACATTAGCCCTTAGTGATGGATTGAGTGTCGTTATCAATAATCCAAATATTCTAATAACAACTTTACCTTTGGCTTTTGCTGCAGTAATGACTGGATTTTTACTTCATGAACTAGCTCACAAATGGATGGCACAACAATATGGTTGCTGGGCTGAATATAGGGGGAACAAAAACGGATTATATTTTGCATTAATGATGTCTGTGTTTGGTTTCTTATTAGCGGCACCAGGGGCTGTGATGGTGTCTGGAAATATTACTAATCGGCAAAATGGAATTATTGCAGCCGTAGGTCCATTGACAAATATCGCTATTGCAATCATAGCATTTCCTTTTTACATATTTACTGCAAACATAGATGTTTGGATAGTAGGTGAACTTGCAAAATTTCTAATTATAATCAACCTGATTTTAGCAGGATTTAATATGATTCCTGTACAACCTTTGGATGGATCCAAAATAATTGTGTGGAACAAATTTGCTTATTTCGGAATAATTGCTGGAATTTTTACACTAGCCTTAATTTATTGGAATCTTCCTACTTTTTCTTTCTAATGGCCACTACATGGATACTTTACGATGGAATATGCAGTTTTTGTAAAAGTAGTGTAAGTAATTTTGAGAAAAGTTTAGAAAAAAGAAATTGTAAAATTAAACCACTACAAAATGAAACCGTAATGAAAATTTTAAGTCTTAATGAAAATGATGATTTACCTGAAATGAAAATTATTGGAGAGGATAGAAAAGTATATGGAGGTGCAAGGGGAATTGTTTTCTTATCTAGAAAAATATGGTGGGCCTGGCCTTTATGGGCCTTAGCGCATCTACCATTAACTATGAATATTCTGAATTACATCTACAAATGGGTCGCAAAAAATAGACACCGTGCTATTTTATGTGAAATTTAAATGAAACTTGCACCACTCATTGCCATAGTTTTCGCCTTCTTTTTAATCGCAATTTATCCTATTTACTCAGAGGACGGCATAAATGAAAACCTAACATATTCTGATGAGGATAATGATGGAATTACTAGTGATAAAGACAAATGTCCTGAAGAAAATGCAAGTGGTAAAGACATTGATGAAGATGGATGTATTGATTCTGAGATTACTAAAGAAGAAGTAGATTATTTAGAAAGATTAGCAAAAATTAATTTAGGCCAATACATTTTATTTGCTATAATTTCTCTCTTTTCAACTGCTATTTATTGGGAAAGAGAACGAATTACAGCATTACTTACTGATAAAGATGAATTGAGTGTTGAAAATTACAAATCAATCGAAGGAAATGATATTGCTTCAGAGGAACTTGACTATGATGATTTAGGAAAAGAACGCGAAATCAATATACAAAAAGATGCAAAGAGAAGTAGACTGAGCTTTTCCTTTGCTGAATTAAATGCTGAAGCAAATAACGCGGTTCAAATAATGGCATTAATTTGTATCATTACATTCATATTTATTCCTGAATTTTCATGGTTAAATGTAGAGGGTACCCGGACTGATGATGACTTTTCAAAAATAGATTTTGAAGTAAAACACTATTCAAATATCTTAGAACATGTTTCTGGAAATGAAACTAAAATATCATCAGGATACATTAGTTCTGATTGTACAAACGATATTGATAAAATACATAATTGCAATTATAGATCCTCTTTATTTTACACTCTGGACAATATAATTTCTATTTCAATTTTACTTTGCACACTATTAATCTTACTTGCTTTCCGTGCCGAAAAATATAGAAAAATTATAGCTGTTGTATTCTCATTAAACTTAATAATTGCAATGTCAATTTTACTAATATTTACAGCTTTGATTGGAAATGCTCTTGAAGCTGATGAACCATTAATTGATTCTAAACAAAGTACTGGAAGTGGGTGTTGGATGAAATCCCCAGTCATATGGGGTGAAGGAAATTGTGTAGGAATGGATGAAGAAGGTAATGTTTACTCTGAAATATTTACATTTAGCCCAGGAATTGCTTATTATTTAATTTTAATTTGTATTTCAATTCTTTTCTTAGGGTGGTTTACTGCTGTTGAACCATTGCTTGAATCTAAGAAAATTAGTTGGGCAAATGCAATGAAAAATAATTGGCAAGTCTTTGCAATTATTGCAGTTACAATCTTCCTTTGGAGAGTAAACGTTCTCATTAACAATATTTAGATGGTGCGGGGGGAGGGATTCGAACCCTCGTACCACTAAGGACCGGATCTTAAGTCCGGCGCAATTGGCCAGGCTATGCGACCCCCGCAGTTCAAAACCCATGTAGAGAACCTTTAAAGAGAGCTTCATCGTGAAAATATTAGCCGAACCTTAGGAAACTACTAATGTCTACTACAACGACTGCAAAAATAATCTCGCAGGCTGGCAAGGCAAATCCGCCTTCATTAGTAGCATTATATGGTGGATCTTTGGGAGAAAGAAAGGCTACAATTACTGAAATTGAAAATGATCTCCAAGCAGTTGGATTAAGTATTATTGAATTTAATGCAAGGCGCTATTTATCTGAGAATGATTTATGTTTACCTCTTATACAACAAATAGTTACAGAGCTAAAAGTAAACGCTGGAAGCAATGGAACAACTTCTGATTTAGTAAATCGAATAAATGAAAGTGCACCTGTTATTCTATCTACTACTCTTTCAAGCGAAAATAGAGTAGAAATGATTCATCAATTTGATTCCTCTATGAAGAAATTAGCAGCAATATCTATACAGAAAAAACCACTAGTTATTACATTACAAGGGATTGAAAGGGCAGTTTCTGGTTCATTTACAAAAATATCTGAATTTATTTCAAATTACATAAATATTAATGGTTTTATGTTTATTCTTTCACTAGGTAATGAAAACCTAGAAAAAGAACTTCTAGAATCAAACGTAAATATTACTGCTGAAGATTTTTTAGAAGATACATTTGATTTTGTAGCTGAATTTGGAGCTGAAAATGAACCTGTAGCTACTATGCCACAAGAAACGGAGAATGACGATCTTTTCACTCCTCCTGTAGGATTAGAAGTTGAAAGTGGAGCTGCAATAGCTGCAAAAAGAAAAGGACGCCCTATTCCTAGTGCTCCGATGAAGAAAAGTTCAAGCGGATTTAAGGTAAGAGAATTGGCTGGAAAGAAAGCCACAATCAGAAAAAATAAACCCACAAGAAAAATTATTCGAAAAGTAAGCTCTCGGAAAAAAGCTGTGAAATTTAAGCCTGTTAGCGCCAGTAAGAGTGATGCTTTCTTGAAAGCGGTACAATCTAGTGATATTTTTGCTGCCAAAAAATTCTGGACTAAAGCTAACACATTATCATATCAAGAATTTACTGACGTTGTTAATTCTATTTTGACTGAGGCTTCGAATAATGATTCAAGAGTAAGAGCTACTGCAATTACTGGTTTAGCATCAATTGCAAAAGGTGTATCTTGGGAGATGCCAGCTGAAGTAATGGATCGTGCATTAATCATGACTGGAGATGGATCTAAGGAAGTAAAAGATGCTGCAGCTGATGCAATAAAAGAGATGAATGCTGCAGGTGTCGAAAAAGAACCATCCACCCAAGCTAATACTCAATCTGCTAAAACTACGGGATCTATGGAATTGGATGAGTTAGACACTGATAGTATGTTAGGTAAATCATCTGGAAGTGTAGCCTCTATGTCAATCAGTTCTGGGACTGGAGGAGTCAAAGTTATGGGGGGAAGTGAATCAAACTTTGGCAGCGCTCCAACATTTAAAATGACTGAAGAAATACCTTCAATAAAGAAGGACAATGTACCTAAATTCAAGCCTACTGAACATAAAAATGCATTCAAAGTAGTAGATGACAAGAAAAAAGTTCCAAAATTTAAACCTACCGAAAAGAAGAAAAAGAATGTGTTTAAAGTCGTAGATTAATCAACCTTAAAATAAATTTTATTCTCTTCAACTTGGAAATTATCTAAATTTTCCTTGCAAACTCCGATAATTAATTCAGCAGGTTTTGAACGTGTTTCTGATTTTATGTATTCCCAATCTTCTTTGTTTAATTTTGGTGAATCTTCCTCCAACCATACTTTTAATGAGATTGAAGCTTCCAAATCTAAATCAAGTTCTTTTCTTTTAGATTGAATACGCCTAGTTATTTCTCGGGCTAAACCTTTAGAAACTAAATCTTCAGTAATTTCTACATCAAGTACTAGTGAAATATCTCCGATATCTTCAACTTCAAATGTAGAAGCTGCGTAATCTTCCTTTTCTACACGTTTGATATTAATATCTTCTTTTGTTATATCAAATCCAGCTAGTTTTGCTTTACCATTCTCAATATCTGTTAACAAAGAATCTGGTTGTGTCTGTGATAATTCAGAAAGAACTTTAGGTAAATCGGCCCTACATTTTGCACCTAAAACCTTGTGATTAGGTAAAACTTCTATCTTCTGGAATCTATCTAAATTACTTTCAGTCGTCAAATTCTCGACATTTAACTCTTCAGCAATAATTGAATGGAATTCACTAAGATCGGGACCTCCTACAATCCAGCCCTCCTTACAAGGCAATCTTTGTCTACGCTTGGCTTCAACTCTAATTTTCCGACCTGTCTCAGCTAGCATTCTTACAATTGACATCTGCTTTTCTAATTCTAAATCCTGTGGTGGTAAATCCTTATCAACTAAATCTGAACCAAGTGGCCAATCTGCAGTATGAACTGAGCTACCTGTCAAATCATAATGTATTTTATCAGGCATAAACGGTGCAATTGGAGCCATAAGTTTACTAACTGTCAATAAAACTTCATGAAGTGTAAATTGACAAGCTCTTTTGTCATGACTATCTGCCTCATCCCACAGTCTTCTCCTCGATCTGCGTACATACCAATTAGAAAGATCATTAATTATAAAATTTTCTAATTCCCTTGAAGCTTTATGGAATTCCCATGAAACATACTGATTATGATAATCTTCAGCCACAGTCGAGATTCTAGAAAGAATCCATTTATCTAATGCATTTCTTTTGTCAACGGGAATAAACTCTTTACTATAATCAAAATTATCAAGTATTGCATAATCTAGGTGAAATCTGTGAACATTCCATAAAGTTAGGAACATTTTAGCATAAGTTTCTCTAACTCCATTGGGATCGAAATTCATCGGATTCCAAGGTGCACTTTGTGAAGTCATATACCAACGAATAGCGTCCGTACCTTCTTTATTGAAATGATCCCAAGGATTAACCACATTTCCTCGTGATTTGCTCATTTTCTTACCTTCATTATCTAGAATATGCCCCAAAGACAAACATCGCCTGTATGATATACTATCGAAAACTGTAGTTGATACTGCCAACAAGGAATAGAACCAACCTCTTGTCTGATCTACTGCCTCACAAATATAATCAACTGGGAAACTATTTTCGAATTTTTCTTTATTCTCAAATGGATAATGCCATTGGGCAAATGAAGCACAACCTGAATCAAACCAGCAATCCATAACATATGGTTCACGAACCATTTCTCCACTACAATTATCTGCAGTACAATTTAATTTTACATCATCAACATATGGTCTATGCAATTCCTTAGGCGTTGGTGAATTCTCTGTTTTTAGCGAATTCATCTCGTCAATACTTCCTATACAATGCTGATGACCACAAGATTCGCAAATCCAAACTGGCAAAGGAGTTCCCCAATACCTTTCTCGACTTATTGCCCAATCTTTGATGTTTCTAAGCCATTCTCCAACTCTTCCTGTACCTGTCCATTCGGGGGCCCATTCAACTTGAGAATTATAGTCAATTATTTTGTCCTTAACTGCAGTCATTCTTACAAACCAGCTATCCATTGCGTAGTACAATAATGGATGATCAGTTCGCCAGCAATGTGGATAATCGTGGGTGTAAGTATGTTCTCTGTATAGTCTATTTTCCTTTTCCAATAAATCTATAATTTTTGAATCGCAATCTTTTACATAATTCCCATCCAATAATTCATGAGTTCCTTTGATAAATTTACCATCCATACCTACAGTATGTTGAGCTGGAAAACCAACCTCCATTCCTAATTGATAATCATCTTCCCCATACATTACAGCTGTATGAACAATACCGGTTCCATCTGTTGTAGTTACAAAATCTGCTGCAACTACGGTCCATGCCGTCTTTGAATCTCCTCTATTAATTGCATCTGGGAAAAGAGGCTCATATGCTTCACCTACTAATTCACTACCTGGAAATTCTTCAATTATATCTGCATGATGGCGTAATACTTCAGGCATTAAATCTTTAGCTAAAATTAGCTCTTCGCCTACTTTAGCGCCACCTCTACCTTCCCAACTATCTGAGGGTTCAGACACTACTTTCACACGACAATAAGTAACATCAGGACCTACTGCCAAACCTACATTGCCAGGCAATGTCCAAGGTGTTGTTGTCCAAGCTACTATTGATCCTTCTGAATTTTTTAATTTGAATTTAACATAAACTGCAGGCTCTGCTACTTCTTTGTAACCAAGTGACACTTCATGTGTAGAATAACTAGTTCCAGTTTGTGGACAATATGGCAATACTTTATGACCTCTGAAAAGGAGATCTTTGTCATGCATTTGCTTTAGAGACCACCATGCAGATTCAATATATTCATCGTGTAATGTAACATATGGATTATCCATATCTACCCAGAATGCCATCCTTTCACTCATCTCACGCCAGGCTTCTTCGTAAGTCCATACGCTCTCTTTACATTTTTGATTAAAAGCTTCCATACCATAAGCTTCTATCTCTTCATTAGACATTAAATTCAATTGTTTCTGAACTTCAATTTCTACAGGTAAACCGTGTGTATCCCATCCGCCTTTTCTCTCAACTAAATGTCCCTCCATCGTTTTCCATCTACAAACCATATCTTTGAATAATCTAGAAAGAACGTGATGAATTCCTGGTTTTCCATTAGCCGTTGGGGGACCTTCCAAAAAAGTAAATGGTTTTGATGAACGTCTATTCTCTATACTGTTTTCAAATGTTTTATCTTTTCCCCATCTCTCTGCTACTTCTTTCTCTAACTCAACAGGATTGTAATTTCCTGTTTTTGCTTGTTTTTTGTTAGAATCAGTAACACCCATCCTTTTCGTGATTAAGGCCTTATTATAAAGAATCATCGAAACTTAAACTTAAAACCCCTAACGAGTCAACCTCGCAGGAGCCGGGGTGGCTCAGCCTGGTAGAGCGTCGGACTCATAGGGTAAGAATAGTTCCGGCTATGCCTGGGACATCCGAAGGCCGCGGGTTCGAACCCCGCCCCCGGCACCACCATTTAAGGTCGAAAATCAGTGAGCTTCTTTCCGCTAATTCTTGCGAGGGACTCAATGCATTCGTCGTTTTTAGTGCAAATTTGAAAATAACATTCTAGACTGCTTTCAGTCTTAAATTTTTGTTTACAAACTTTACACTTACTTGATGAATTAAACAAAACAATGTAGGAATCTTTGCGGAATCTATACTCATAACTTCCATCTTTTGTCTTAACTAAAATAGCAGTTTTATGAGACTCACGGCGGCCTCGGTCTCCCCAACTTTCATTACGTCCAAAAATTGCTCTGTAAAGATATATCGAAGGGATGGCTAGAGCTATCAACACCGCCACTGCTGGTTCCCCTGAAACAAAAATAATGATGGAAAAAATAAAGAGTGCAATGCCTATTCCATAAAATTTCTGGAAAAAAACAGACTTAGCTTGATCTCCTTTCTTAAACTTGTACTCTGTTTCTAAGTTATATTGACGATCAGATAACACTTACAATCTTCATTCCCACTCTATTGTGCCAGGTGGTTTATCGGTTATATCATAAACAACACGATTTACATCGGATTTCAATTCTCTAGTAATTCTCTCAGATATCTTTTTCAATACTGAATAAGGAATTTCTGCAGCCTTAGCAGTCATTGCATCAAAACTATGCACTGCCCTAACTGCGATTGTATTGCCGTATGCTCTAACATCCCCTTGGACTCCTACTGTTTTAACAGGTAAAACTACTGCAAAATACTGCCATGGCAATTCCATAATTCCTTCTTTTGAAGCTAATTCTATCTCTTCCTCTGCTATATGACAAGCCTGTCTAACTACTTCTGTTCTTTCAGGAGTTGCTTCACCCATCACTCTCACTGCCAATCCTGGCCCAGGGAATGGTTGTCTTTGAGAAACTGATACTTCAAGATATTCTGCTAAACTTCTTACTTCATCTTTGTATAATTCTCTAATAGGTTCACAGAGAACCATGTTCATATCGTCAGGTAAACCTCCAACATTATGATGAGACTTAATTGTATCTCTTAAACCGCCTCCTGATTCTATCCAATCTGGGGCTATTGTTCCTTGAACTAAAAATTTGCCGCCATATTCTTCAGCCTCTTTTTCAAATACTCGAATAAATAATTCACCTATTATTTTCCTTTTCTCTTCGGGATCAATTACTCCTTTAAGGCCTGCATAAAATTGCTCAGAGGCATCTACAACTTTATGCTTAACCCCAAGAGTGCTAAGCATTGAAGATACATATTCTGATTCTCCGAGACGCATATATCCTGTATCTACATAAATTGCAAGCAAATTACCCTTAACTGCCTTAGCTGCTAATACTGCTGCAACTGTAGAATCTACACCACCTGAAGCTGCAATTATTGCCTTATCTGACAATTCAGTTTTCAATTTTGCTACTGCCTCATTTGTAAATTTTTCAGGATTGAAAAATGCCATTAATTTTACCATTAGAAAGGCCTATAGTACTTTATCGCTACAAATCCTATTTAGTAGGCCTCTAATCCGGATATATGGCAAAGGAATTGGTATGGATTGATTTAGAAATGACTGGACTCAATCCACAAATTCATAAAATAATCGAAATTGCTACAATAATAACTGATTCCGATCTGAATATTATAGCTAAAGGGCCAGATTTAGTTATCAATGCATCTGACCAAGAATTAAGTAAAATGAATGCATATGTTACTGATATGCACACCAAATCAGGACTGCTTGATGAAGTTAAAAAAAGCTCATTAACAATAAGAGAAGCTGAAATTGAAACTTTGGAATTTATTGACAAACACATTAAATCTACAAACAAACCGCCTGTTTGTGGTAATTCAATAGGAACTGATAGGCGATTTTTAGATGCTCAAATGAATGATTTGGAAAATAGATTACATTATAGGGTTGTCGACGTTTCTTCTATAAAAGAATTAGCAAATAGATGGTATCCTGATGTTGACCGAGACATACCTTCAAAGGCTGAAAATCATAGAGCTTTAGAAGACATTATAGAATCCATTGAAGAATTGAAATATTATAGGAAACAACTATTTATCTAATATGGCTGGAAAAAATGTTCTTGTAACTGGAGCAAACGGACATGTTGGATATACTATCACTAAATTACTCGTTGAAAGAGGATATAATGTTAGGGCAAGTGTAAGAGATAAAAAAAACAAGGAATTGACTGAAAATTTATCTGAATTTGATGTTGAAATTGTAAGTTTAGACTTAATGAAACCTGAAACCATAGAACCAGCTATGGAGAATATAGATGGTGTTTTTCAAGTAGCGGCAGTGTACAAAAGTTGGGCTAAAAATCCTGAAGACGAAATAATTAATCCATCTATAATTGGAGGAATAAATGTTCTAAAATGTGCACATAATGCTGGAGTAAAAAAAATAATTTTTACATCAAGTACTGCAGCAGTTGGAAGAAGCGGACCTAATGGTAAAGCTCTTACTGAAAAAGATTGGAATTCAAAATCCAAGCATCCTTATTCTTATGCTAAAACCGAAGCTGAAAAAAGAGCTTGGGATTTTTCACGAGAAATGGACCTTGATATGGTTGTAATGAATCCTACTGCAGTTATTGGACCTTATTTTCACAGACACACGCCAAGTACTTTTTTATTTGATAAAATTTTAAAGAATGAATTACCTAGATTGCCTCCACAAACTTTTGGTTATGTAGACGTAAGAGATGTCGCATTAGCTCACATCCTTGCTTATGAAAATAACAATACAGAAGGAAGACATATTCTTTGCACAACCTGCTTAGATGGATTCGAATTGATGAACATAATAAAGGAAGTCGATCCTGAAATTAAAGTACCAAGTAAGATTGCCCCTATGTGGCAATTAAGACTATATGCTAGATTTGAAACTACAAAATCATGGTTTGGATACACTCCAGCCATTTCATCGGAGACTGTCAAAGAATACATGGGAAAAATAACCAATTACGATTCTAGTAAAGCAAGAGATGTACTTGGATGGAATCCTATGGATATAGAAGATTCAGTTAGAGATACACTAAACTGGATTAAGCATAAATTGAATTAAGAATTCTTACAAACAAGCATCTTAGTATGTGTAGTAAAATTATTTACTCTTTCTTCACTCAATAACTCTAATCCACATTTGTCTATTATCTCTTTAAAATCAACATGCTTTCCAAGTCCCAAACGCTTTCTAAAAGGATTCCAGAGAGTACCAATGATTCCTTTTTTATCTTTATAATGATTAACAATAGCTATCAAACCTGAAGATTTGGTAACTCGCATTATTTCTCTAAGAACGACCTCAGGATCGGCCACAACTGCAAGTGTATGTGCTACAACACAATGATCAAATTGGTCTGTATCAAATTCAAGAACATGTGCATCCATTTGCTGAAAATTGATTTCTGCCGTAAATTCCCCTTTTTCTTGTCTTTTTCGTGCTTTTACTAACATTGGTTCGCTATAATCTATAGCTTCTACTTTGACAAAATCAGGCACATGTCTTAATGAAATTCCCGTTCCAACACCTACTTCTAATATTTTGTCTCCTTCTTTTAGGTCAAGGGAATTATACATTTTTGAGTGGCCATCTGCAAAAGAGGGAGCCATGAATCTATCATAAATTGGAGCATAAAGACGATAAATTCTATGCCTGTGCTTTCTCTTACTATCTGTCATTGATATCATCAGAAGTAATGGGTTTATACAATTAACAGAAAATTACCTAGATTTAACTTGTGATAACACATACCAAACCCCAATAAGACCAACAAAAAGAATTGTAGCTGAACCAAAGCCGGGATCTGGACCACTCCATGAAGAAGGATCTTGCAATATGCCTTCTCCTTTAGTAGAAACAAACCAAACGAAATATGTTGAAAAAAATGACATCAAAAATATAAAAGAAGCTATAATATATTTTACATGGGCTGGTAATGTTTTTCCAGTAGCGTAATATTCAAACATAGAATTACCAAAAAAATTGTTTGTTAATGACCAACGAAAAAGTTTTTCATTAGATAAAGAAAATAAAAATGCAGCTGGAACTGCCCAAGAAACTGTAGGCCATCCTGGAAGTAAAAGCCCTATAAGTGCAAAAATAACAAAAAGATAACCAAATGAAACATAAATTTTGCTCTTTAATGGGCTACTAGATACGCAATATCTTTCTACAACCTCATCTATTGTTTCCAATCTTTCAGAATTAGCCATCTTTGATATAATATTGTATTAGAGTGGTTCATTAAAGGTTACTTTCGGCCGCCCTAAATCCAAAATGAAGAATAATCATTTATAATGTAGGTTTTTCGAGTATATGAATAAAAGTATTCTTTGTGTCTTATTAGTGATGGCTACATCATTTACAGGATGCATGGAAGAATCAAAAAATAATGGTTATTATCCTGACATTAAAGATAGACATGAACTAGATTGGAATATGACGCATACTTTTTCAAAAGTTTTAGAAACTGGACCTCACTATGCCTTAGAAGTACAAGACGCCACATTCACAGTTGATACTAGTAGTGTTTGGGAAAGTGGCCCTGCTGAAGCAGATATACATCTTTCTTACTGGTTGCCAAGTAATACTCTGAAAGGTGAAAAAGTACCTGTAATTGCTGTTATTAGTCCCTATTTCTCATTTGGTCAACCAGGTGATGAATCTGGACATACTGGAATTGTGGGTGCAGGTCGTGGAGAATTTATATTTGAAAATTTTATTCCCCATGGGTATGCTTTTGCCCAAGTAGCTGTATTTGGAACTGAACTTTCTACAGGATGCTTTGACTATAGGGGTGCGGGTGAAGGTTTAGGAATACATCATGCTGTGGAATGGCTTGGAAGTCAGGAATGGAGCAACGGCCACGTTGGACTATACGGCAAATCCTACGAAGGTGCTACACAATGGGAAGCTGCAGCTTTAGGTAGTGAATATCTAAAAACAATTGTTCCTATTAGTGGTACGACTGCCTTGCATCCTCTTCTTTACAAGAATGGTAGTGCTGAAGCTAGATCTCAAATAATGCATATGATTTATTTTTCAAGTACTGTAGATTATAAT